>Ga0208125_100214_pt1 | contig 49463 bp, 38 predicted proteins | sample LakWasM128_HOW14_2_FD_183938 | JGI IMG/M metagenome (GOLD analysis project Ga0208125, IMG submission 183938) | Freshwater sediment methanotrophic microbial communities from Lake Washington under simulated oxygen tension - Sediment Metagenome... | ecosystem: Environmental > Aquatic > Freshwater >...
TGATGTTGGAATTCAGGCTTTAAGCGCCCCGGATGCTCACATCATAAAACAAAAACGCCCAGTTTGCACTGAGCGTATGAGGTTTGCTGACAAATATAACCCTTTGTTTTAGTAGGGTCTTTTTGTAGTTATGCGATCAGGTTTTCACTGAGATAGCCGATAGTCATGGTTTGGTTATGCAGTACGCTGTCACTGGTATCTGGCCTTGGCGCAAATTCGCCATATGAATAAAAGCCGGTAATCGCGGTTTGATTGCCAAGAATCTGCTGTACAAGTTTTACTTCATCAGCAACCAGATCAGCCATTACACCTTTGCGGCCTACGCAGCTTACACAGACTGCCAAACCGGTTTGATTCATATTGGTATTGTCTTTTACCAGATGCGCAGCGTCGCCGGCACCTTCCACCAGACGGTCATGAGTGGCTTGGCAGAAACGTACGGTTTCACCTTCATCCACGTTACCGGCAAAAGTCAGGCTGTTGGTTTTAGGGTCAATGGCAAGTAGTGTGCGAATTTTTTCAATATCGCGTTTACCTTCTTCAATAATGGCAAACGGAAATTTCAAGCCGCTACCAGGTAAGTCCTTTGCCGAATGTGAACCGATGTACAGATTGTAGAGCGGCAGTGCCGGTTTGCCATCCAGCTCCAGTACCACGTTTTTCTCGGATTTTGTCACTTTACGCGGCGGACCATAAGGCTTCCAGCCTCTGCCAACACCAGTGGCGGCGATTAAGTGATTGCCATACAGGCCAACAGCGATGACTAAACCATCACCGATCGTTTCGTTAAATATTTGCACGGTTTTACTGAAATTAAAGCCATCACCAGCCATGCCGCCCATGATAGGGATTTCGCCAAGTACGCTTTTAAAGCCTTCAAGCAACTCTGAACCGTTAACATTCAGGCCGTCAGAGTATACAAGTACAGCTTTCAGGCTATCTGCTTTTAATTGTTTTGCGAGGCCTGCTGCAGTTTCAAACGAGTTCTGCATGCCGGACATTTTGGTGTGGGTGACGCGCTGTATGGTTTTTTCCCACAAAACCGCTGTGATTTGCAGGCTGTCATCAAATACGCCTGAAGCAGTGATTTCACCGGAAGTTGAGCAGCCGATAATTTGTGCGGTTGGGTAACGCTCTTTTAATGTACTTTGTAACTTGGCTTCACCAAAACGTTTTACTGAACCAAATACCAAAACCAGATTTGCAGTAGGTAGTGGTGATGTGGCTGGTAAATCTTTTAACGACATTTTAGCCGTTAATGACTCTTGTCTTACTATCATGCTGACCCCTTGGTTTTCTGCTTAATACATCAGAATTTTTATAATATTGATAATGCGCTTTATTTGCACAATTAAAATTGTAAATAAATGTTACACAAAATTGTAAATAAATGTAATATTTATTATAAATGACCCTTTCAAAGAAAAGGTAAAAAATATTATTTTTTTAATAAAATTTTAATTAGTATTGCTTATTAACTAAGACTATATATAAAATGGTTCACAACTATTGTGCAAATTACCAATATCTATAAATAGTTGCATATATTAAAAGGAGCTTTCTGGTGACCCAGGAAAAGCCGAATCAAGAAAAGTTGACGCCAGATCAATTATCTAAAATCAAAGTGATGGTCATTGATGACAGCAATACGATTCGTCGTAGTGCTGAGATATTTCTTAAATCATCTGGCTGTCAGGTCATTCTCGCAGAGGATGGCTTCGACGCCTTGGCAAAAATATCCAATGAGCATCCCGATTTGATTTTTGTAGACATCATGATGCCTAGGCTGGACGGTTATCAAACCTGTTCGCTTATCAAAAGAAACGCACGCTACAAAACAACACCAGTCATTATGCTCTCTAGTAAAGATGGCTTATTTGATCGTGCGCGCGGACGTATGGTCGGCTCCGACCAATATCTCACCAAGCCTTTTACGCAGGAAACCTTATTAGACGCAGTACAGGTTTATGCTGCGCAATCTAAAAATAATCAAGAAGAGGATTAAACATGGCAATACAAAATATTTTAGTAGTAGACGATTCGGCAACGGACCGTTTCTTTTTAACTGAATTGCTGGAAACTTCAGGTTACAAGGTTACTGGTGCTGAGAGTGGTGAGGAATGCTTAGCCAAAGTAAATGAGGTTCGTCCTGATTTGATCTTATGTGATGTTGTAATGCCAGGCTTAACCGGTTTCCAGGTAACGCGGACGCTCACTAAAAATCCTGATACTGCGAATATTCCGGTAATTTTGTGTACAGGTAAATCTCAGGCAACTGACTTGGCTTGGGCGATGAAAATGGGGGCTAAAGCTTGCGTCACTAAACCAGTAGTTGGCTCAGAGTTGCTGGCTTTGATTAAGACTTTAGAGTAATCGCTTTTAATACTCCATTTTGATTGGTTAATAAATCGTGGCAAAAACTTCAAATTTACGAGAGTTCCAAGAAGCGATTCTTGCAAAACTTAAAGATGCAGCAAACCAGGTTGGCACGGAATCTTCATCTCGTTTAGGGGTGATAGTAGGTACAAAAAGATTTTTAATCAATCTGAATGAAGTAAAAGAAGTATTGCCAGTACCGCCAATTTTGTCCGTACCGTTAACCAAGTCATGGTTTTTAGGTACTACTAACGTTCGCGGCAATTTGTACAACGTGAGTGATTTGGCGCAGTTTTTAAATATGCCGCCAACAGTAAAGTCTGTTAATAATCGCATCATGCTGTTGAGTACAGAAACAACAGCGCAGGTTGCACTGTTGGTGGATGGCTTGGTAGGTTTACGTAGTATTCAGGAAATGCATACTGAATTAGATGAAGATGCATCTAAACAATTATTCAGCAAACAGAGGCTGAGTGATGCAGATGGTAATGAATGGTTTGAGTTTGATACTGAAGGTCTGGTTCAGGATAAGAATTTTGTTCAACCTGTTTAAATTACTCTCGTCTGGCTTGGATTGCGGCGATAAGTAGTTTAATTAAGGCATTGTTTTATATAGTTGATGTTGTAATTAGTTGTCAAATAAGTGTTAAATAATTTTTCAAATGTTGGTGATGAGTAGCAAGTTACACGGTACGTATAATAATTATTGGAATTGGGGTTCAAAATGGCATTAAATCTAGCAGCTTTTAAAAACCTGCCATCGCAGTTCGGGGCTTCGGTGAGTGGTTTCTTTCAGAATTTTAAAAGTAAATTTTCCAGTAAGAAAAGCGCTTCCGATGCCGGTGCTCTCGCTGCGGGTTACCGCCAGCTGATGCTGCAAATTGTTGCGTTTATATTATTTGCGTTATTGAGTTTCTGGGTTATTAATCAGGTGCGTGTCAATGGTCCAATTTCCAATATTCTGAATGAATACCAAAATCTGACTGCAGATACCAATCCTCCACCAATGTTCCCGTTGGATGCGTTTGCATCGTATAACGAGGCTTATGTTGCTTCTACTAACTTTAATAATGAAAAACGCGACAAAGCCCTCGCCAACGCGGCTAAGAGTGAGGCATTGTTTAAGGATCGTTCAGAATACTGGCGTAAAAATCTTGATAACGAAAAACTGCAAGCACAATTAGAGGCCGTTATTCAAGCCGGTTCTAACTTCTTTGAAGTGGCTAACAAACGCTACATTCCTGCTCTGCCACTGGGTACGGTTGCGGCTTCAGCGCCATTGCTGGATTTAACAGCAGCGTTTGAGGCCAGTAAGCAGGCCGGTAATGATTTTACGCTGGCAATTCAAAAAGAAAACAATACATTGATTGAGTCGCAAACGCGTTTCATTCAGTTTGTGCTGGCAGGTTTGCTGTTATTGGGTTTGGTGTTGGTATTCCTGATGTTCTTCTACGGTAAAAAACAAACAGCGCAGTCTGTAGTGTTGACTAACCAGCTTGCTAAAGAAGGCCAGGATAACCAGGAGGCAGTTTTACAGCTGCTGGATGAGATGGGTGACTTGGCGGATGGTGATCTGACGGTAAAAGCGGAAGTGCGTGACAACATTACCGGCGCGATTGCTGACTCTATTAACTATACGATTGATAGCTTGCGAGATCTGGTTACCGAGATTAACCATGCGACGGAGCAGGTGACATCTGCGACTTCAGTTGCGCAGGATACTTCTGAACAGTTGCTGAGCGCTGCGGAAACACAGTCAGCACAAATTATTCAAACGACCGATGCGGTAAACGACATGACACGTTCTATCTTGCAGGTGTCCAGCAACGCGGCACAGGCGGCACAGGTTGCGCAACGCTCGCTTGAAGCTGCTGTGCAGGGTTCACAGGCGGTACAAAACACGATTTCAGGGATGAACGAGATTCGTACCCAGATTCAGGAAACTTCTAAACGTATTAAACGCTTGGGTGAAAGCTCACAAGAAATTAGTGAAATCGTGGAGTTGATTTCAGACATTACCGAACAAACCAACATTCTGGCGTTGAACGCTGCGATTCAGGCGGCATCAGCCGGTGAAGCAGGTCGAGGCTTTACGGTGGTTGCGGAGGAGGTTCAGCGTCTTGCGGAACGTTCATCTGAAGCGACGAAACAGATTAGTGCGATTGTGAAGACGATTCAGACCGATACGCACGGCGCGGTTGCCGCGATGGAGAAGAGTACCGAGGGTGTAGTTGACGGTGCACGCGTTGCTGATGCTGCAGGACAGGCATTGAATGAAATTGAAACGGTTACTACCAACTTGGCGCAACTGATTCAGTCAATTTCTGTGGCTACGAATGCGCAGACAGACTCTGCCAAAACGGTTGCGAACAACATGCAGATGATTCAGGAAATTACGACACAAACAACACAGGGTACCAAGTTGACAGCTGAGTCTGTAGGTCAGCTCACATCGCTGGCGGAAGAGTTACGCGACTCAGTAGCTGGCTTTAAACTGTAACCCAAGACTAGAGAACATCTACGTCAATGCTACGTGTTAATTTGTAACGTGAGATAAAAAGAACTCCATGAAAAAAACGTATATAGAAATGGGAGTACAAAATGCCTGAAGCATTTGATACCGGCCCATTGTCCTGGGTTAAAGACGAGATTGACCAGTCGCTGAAAAAAGTTCTGGCCAGCTTTAATGAGGTTAGCCAGAATCTTGGTAATGTAGCCTCTCTGAGACTTACCCTGGCGCATCTTTATCAAGTGAACGGTGCGTTGGATATGGTCGGCTTGGAAGGATGCAAACGCTATAGCGCCGAGATTGAAAAGCTGACAAGCAAGATTGCGCAGCAGACGATACCTGTTACGCAAGAGATGGTTGCGCAACTGACTCTAGCGGTAGAGACCTTATCTCAATATCTGCAAGATCTCATGAATGGCGCTGCGGATACCCCAATACGTTTATATCCAACCTTGAAACCTCTGGTTGAGGCTCAAGGGGAGTCTATTGAAGAAAGTGAGCTGTTCTTTCCAGATACTGATAACAGCGCACCAAAAGATCTGCCTTCTAATCCGATTGAAGAAGCCGCAATTCCTATTTTTGTAGCTGAGCAGCGGGCAGTTTTCCAGAGAGCACTTTTGGACTGGTTACGTACAAAAAATGCAGATGCATTATCTACAATGCGTGAAGCCGTTATAAAAGTGCAGCAAGTTCAGGTTAAAAATGCACCGAGAACACTGTGGTGGACAGCTTCAGCATTTGCAGACTCTTTAGCGCAAGATAAAGTTGCGGCGAATAACGGCGCAAAAAAACTCTGTCGCAAACTGGATCGTCAGCTTGGTAATCTTGCGTTAGGGGATGCCAAGGCACCTTCACAATTGTTGCGCGAATTGCTTTATTACGTTGCAATCAGTGACCGTGTTACAGATTTAATATCTCGCGTGAAAGATGTGTTTGAACTGGATGAGGCTTTGCCGCAAGATGTTGTTGCTGCTGGTGAAGCGATGCCTTCCATTGCAGCTGAACATGCCGCACTGGCACAATTAGTTGCTGAGCTGCCAGGACTTAAAGAACTGTGGTCTAACATCAGCGCCAGTAATGCCGCTGCTTCAGCTACTGACCTGTCAGCTTTTATTAATAAACTGGAGTCTATTTCTTCAGCTGTTCAGCAAAATATTTCCAACAAAAACGTTATTAAGCTAATTAATGCGACTCATGAGGCAGTGCAGGCATTAGAGGCTGACAAGCACAAATTAAATGAAATTTCATTTATTGAAATTGCTACATCTTTAAACTTACTTGAGCATTGTTGTGACCATTACCAGCATCTAGATAATGATATAAAACAAAAAATTTCTACGCAAAGCGAGCGCCTGCAAGCTGTTGTTCAAGGTCTTGAGCTTGCGCCTGCTGTTGATGCTTTTTCCACCACCAAGCTTGATGCGAGTGTGGTGCAGGCAGTTGCCAAGCAGATTATTGATGCGCTGGCACTGGTAGAAAAAGCGCTGGATACGTTCTTTAGAAATCCAGATGATGTGAGCGCACTCAGTGGAGCAGATAAGCCATTGCAGCAGGTAATCGCTGCATTTGAAATGCTCGAAATGACTACGCCTAGGGCGGTCGCCGAGTTAAGTGGCTTATTTGTTGACTTGTTTAAGAATAATGCGACTAGTGCAGCACTTGGTGAACCCTACAGCAACAGCTTTGAACTTGTAGCCGAGAGTTTAAGTATGCTTGGTTTGTATGCTGAAGAGTTGCCGCATGTGCGGGCAGAGTCTGATCATGCGCTAGCTGGTGCCTTACAGCGCTTGCAAGAGGGCGCGCGTGCACTGAATTTGAATGCTGAAGAATTATTGGAGCCAGTTGAATCTGCAGAACCTGTTATTGAATTGTCTGGCGTTACATTCGAAGAAACCATCCCAGAATTTGTTACGCCTGTTACAGACGTCGAAACACCACAGGCAAAAGTTGCGGACTCTGCCGTACAAGTTGTTGTCGATAAAGCCCTAGATCCTGAACTGCAGGATATTTTCCTGACAGAAGCCGAAGAAGTCTTGGCTACGCTGGCACAGAACCTGCAGGCTTTACGTGTGAATGCAACAGATAGCAGTGCTTTAACAGAAGTGCGTCGTGCTTATCACACACTTAAAGGCAGTGGCCGTACTGTAGGTTTGGTGGCATTGGGTGAAGTGGCATGGGCGGTGGAAGATCTGCTGAATGTCATGCTTGAGCGCAAGGCGTTTCCTACCACACCTATATTAACGTTTATCGAAAAAGTGACTGCCGAGTTCGCAACCTGGGTAGCCGAGCTGCTGGAAAAACAGAGCGTAAGCTTGAGCCCAGCTCCATTTCAGCAGCAAGCTAAAGATCTCGTAGCCGAGTTTGAGCAAGCTCTGGTAGAAAAAGCTGTGCCGCAAAAAGAGGAAGTGCTTATTGGCGGCACCCGTAAACTGAGCAAAGCCTTTTTTGATATTTTCCTTGCAGAGGCTGAGCAGCACTATAAAACACTGGTTGATGCGCAGGATCTTATCAGCATGGACTCAAGCGAAAGTTATCGTGCAGCCCATACGCTTGGCAGTAATGCCTTAACTGCCGGATTTACACCGATTGGTGAGTTGGCACGCGCGCTTGAGCATTGGCTTGATGAACATAACGGTAAATGGACAGAACAACAGACCGAGCTGTATGGCAATGTAGTAAAAGCACTGGGTGATGGACTGGAAAGTGTTAAAGCACTGAATGAGCCTAAAACAACACGTGCACTGATTGCAGCTCTAGGCGAATCTACTGCTGCGATGCAAGTTGTAGCTGCACAGCAGGCAGAAGCAGCTGTGCTTGAAGTGAAAGAAACTGAAAAGTCAGCGAAAAAGACGAAGCAAAAAACTAAAGCTGTGGCAAAGGAAACCGCCGAAACACCAGTGGCAGCTGAGCTGAAAACTGAATTAGTAGTGGACGAGCCGATTGCTGAAACCGCAATAGCCAACGCCGCTAACACGATAGCTGCTGATGTTGTTCCAGAATTACTTGTCGCAACGGACGCTGTCGAAATACAGGCACAGCAGCGAAAAGATAATGTGGTCAATGAAGAACTGCTGGCGCTATTCCTGGAAGAAGCGCGTGAATTAGTGCCGCAGATTGGTAAAGATCTTCGTGGCTGGCGTGCTAACCCACAGGATCAGGAATATATTGATTCATTGCAACGTGTGCTGCATACCCTCAAGGGCAGTGCGCGTATGGCGGGTTTGGTGTTGATAGGCGACAGCGTGCATGGTATGGAAGACCATGTGATTCGCGCCTTGAATCACAAGATTACTGCTTCTGACTTTGACACCATGTTCCTGGAGTTTGATCAGATCAGTTTAATGCTTGATGAAGTTACGTCCGGTACTGTGGCCAAAGTTGCTGATCAGGCAAGCCCGGATGTGGTTGAGGAGGTGATTCCGGCACGTAGGTCAGTCCGTAAAACGCAATTCTTGCGTATGCGTGCAGATGTGCTGGATAGACTTATTAACGAAGCTGGTGAAGTTTCTATTATGCGTTCGCGTATGGATAGGGAAATGCAGAACTTCAAACAGTCGTCTATTGACCTGACTGACAGTATTACCAGACTGCGTGCATATCTGCGAGAGCTGGAAATTGAAGCTGAAACACAATTGCAATCTCGTATGAGCTTGCTGCAAGAGGCGAATGAGGCGTTTGACCCGCTAGAGTTTGACCGTTTTACACGACTGCAGGAGCTGACACGTATGATGGCGGAGAGCGTTAACGACGTTTCAACCATTCAGCATAGTCTGTTGCTCAATCTGGATCAGACTGACGCAGCCCTGCAACAGCAAAACCGCATGAACCGTGAATTGCAGCAGGGTCTGATGCGTGTGCGTATGTTGCCGTTTGCAACGATCTCAGAGCGTTTGCAACGTATTGTGCGACAAACAGCGCGCGAGCTGAATAAACGCGTGGAAATGACGATTGACGGTGAAAATATCGAGCTGGATCGCGGCGTGCTGGATAAGCTGGGTGCTCCACTAGAGCATTTATTGCGTAATGCTGTTGCGCACGGCTTAGAAAGCACTGAAGATCGTATTCAATCCGGTAAATCCGAAGTCGGCCATATCAGACTTAAAGTCAGTATGGAAAATGATGAAATTACATTGATCATTACTGATGATGGTTCCGGCGTTAATTTAGCAAAAGTTAAACAGAAAGCGACTGAAAAAGGCTTTTTGGCAGCGGGTCAGGAAGTAACAGAACAGGCGTTGATGGCAGTTATTTTTGAGCCTGGTTTTTCAACAGCAGATTCTATTTCACAGATCGCAGGCCGTGGTGTAGGTCTGGATGCTGTACGTAGTGATATTGCAGCACTGGGCGGCCGTATTGATGTAAGTAATGTTTCAGGTTCAGGCGCGATGTTCAACATCTACCTGCCGGTGACATTGTCTGTTGCGCAGGTGGTATTGGTACGTGCTGGCCATAAAGTATTTGCTATTCCAACCGTGATGATTGAACAGGTACAGAAGCTCAAGCAAAAAGATCTGGATAGTGCTTATCAGGCTGGCAAGGTTGAATGGGCAGGGCGTGATTATCCGCTGCATTTCCTATCTAAATTGGTTGGCGATTCTGAGCATATCGCTTTGTCTCACATTTACACGCCAATCATCCTGATGCGCAGTGGTGCGTATCGTAACGCATTGCACGTTGATGAAATTATTGGTAACCAAGAGGTTGTGATGAAGCCTATGGGTACGCAGTTGTCTCATGTGCCCGGTATGATTGGTGCCTCTGTGCTGGGTGACGGTGCGATTGTATTAGTGATCAATGCCGTGCAGCTGGCGAACCGTGAAGTATTTGCAGTAGGTGTAGCTAAGGCTGCCGAGATAGCACCGGTAGTAGAGAACTTAAGAAAAGTGGCGTTGGTGGTTGATGACTCACTCACTATGCGTAAAGTACTTTCACGTGTGCTAGAGCGTGAAGACTTTGAAGTGGTAACGGCTAACGATGGCATGGATGCCATTGAGAAGCTGCAGGAAATTACACCGGATATTATTCTGACCGACATTGAAATGCCGCGTATGGATGGTTTCGAGTTCTCACGTTACGTTCGCGATAATCCTGCAACGATCAATACGCCATTGATCGTGATTAGCTCACGCACCGCAGATAAACATCGTAACGTTGCAACAGAAATCGGTGTCAATGCTTTCTTGGGTAAGCCAGTGCAGGATGAGACCTTGATTGAGCAGGTAAACGCTCTGTTGCCGAAGTAATTCCGGCGTAGCAGCTATTTGAAATAGCACTAGAAGCGTTAATTGCAGCCGCTTTTAGTGCAAATATCAAAATTTTATTTAGCTTCGTCATTCCCGCGTACCAGTTGTTGGCATCACCGCAGAATATATGTGCTAAAGCACATTATTCATGCGTGACATGCGGGAATCCAGTTCTGTTTCAAATGCGGATTATTAGTTCACATTCATTAATATTCGTCTCGCCAAGATTCTCGCCTTTGTACCACAGGCACTCCGACTTAAATAATTGGCTGAATCGCGGCACGCCATGCTATAACTTTTTTTTCAAAAGACATGCTGGCATGTGCAGGGCTAGTAGAAGGTAATCTTATATATTCACCAGAAAACTCACTAAGTGAAGGTAAAACACGTTTTTTGAAGATTTTTTCCGCTATGCTACCATTAAAGCAAATGACGTTAATTCCCGGATACCTTTGCAGAAGTGCTTTAATGTCATTCACTTTAGCAGAGCTCATATCGATAGCAGTGTCTAAACTACCGGGACGTATGCAGCTTTCAAGTACGTCCCACAGCGCAATATTTGAATGTTTTAGACCTTCAACACGCTTTTTGTAATCAGCAGTTGCAGATATGCCCAATATCTCTTCCATAATCTTCCAGAAAGCGTTTTGTGGATGTGCATAGTACTGATATGCATTAAGCGAGGCTACGCCGGGCATAGAGCCAAGAATCAGCACACGTGCAGAATCTCCTTCAATTGGCGCAAAGCTGCTAACAGCGCTCATGATGCTTTAGCGTTATTGTTATGTACATATTACTTTAGCATGCAATGCTTCGTAAAATCTGCAGCTTCATTCATGCTCCAATCACCCTTTGGTTTTTCCTTGAGATTGGCACACCATTGATCGCTACCTATTTCTGGCGCACAGCCCCAGAGAGAGGTTGCAATTAGGGCAGTAAGCACCAACACGGTTAGGCTTGTTTTTTTGTTCATGGTAAGAGTCCTTTGGTAAAGCTCATGTATATTGAGTATGATTGTACGGTGGTGTATAAAATTATTCTTTTTTTATAGAAAATACAATAACGGCTTTTTTGCGTTTAATTGTGTCAATTGCTGTATTCACGTCGTATATTTGCGCCAATGTATTCATTTGGCTTTTGGCAGGCTTCCACCCCGTTAAGCAGGCTATCTAAGAATTTCCTGGGTAGTTTTCTTATGTCTATTGATGTTCCAATAATTGCGACAAGAGCGCCATTTTCTTTTAAAAAGGATTCTGCATTTTTGACTCTTAATTCCGTATTGTCGTGTTTGTCCATATATTTTCCTTGTGATAATAAAAGGTTAAGTCCATTAACTGTGCCAGATTTAGAGTCTTTTTTGTCGAGCAGAAACATTTAATATTAAGAAAACATCACATACAGCAAAGTTGCGGTATGTGGCTACCACGCCGGAGCTGATAATATAGATGCTACTAATTTCCAGTTAAAATTTATCTATATTGAAAATGTTGTTTTATAAATGGGAAATATTACCATATTTAATATAATGGTTGTGAAGCATAGGTCAATCTATTAATTTTTAGTTTAAAAGTGCCAAGCGGTTAAATGAAAGTGATGGTTATGTTTAAAACAAATCCTTTTATAAATGCTCTTAAATGATGCTAAAAAAGCAGCTGCAAATAAGGTAAAATTTGCCTTATGTCAGAAACCAGTCAAACACTTCCAGCATTTGTCCATTTACGTTGCCACAGTGAGTATTCCATTGTGGATGGCATTGTGCGGATTGATGACTATGTAAAACATGCCGCTGATGACCGAATGCCGGCATTGGCACTCACGGATTTGAACAATCTGTTCGGTGCAATCAAGTTTTATAAGGCAGCACGCGGCAAGGGTGTTAAGCCTATTATCGGATGCGATATCTGGCTGGAAAATCCGGTAAACAGAGAGCAGCCCTCACGTGCTTTGCTACTGTGCCAATCGCATGCCGGCTACCTTTTGTTATGTCAATTGCTAAGTCGGGCTTATTTATCCAATCAGTATCGTGGCCGTGCCGAGTTCAAACGTGAGTGGTTTGTTGAATGCGGGACCAATGGGTTGTTGATGCTTTCCGGTGCTATGGCTGGCGATGTTGGTCAGGCATGTGTGCAGGGCAATCCGGAGGCTGCAATAAAGCTCGCCGATAATTGGAAAGAGCTATTCCCGGATCGTTTCTACCTAGAAGTGCAGCGTATTGCAATTGGTGCACAGAAAACAGCTGAAGAACAATACATTCAGAATGTACGAGCGATAGCGGCGCAGCTTGAGTTGCCAGTCGTGGCAACGCACCCGATACAATTTACAACGCCGGATGATTATCGTGCACATGAAGCCCGCACCTGCATCGCTGAAGGTTATGTGCTTGCTGATACGCGTCGTCCGAAGAGCTTTACCACTGAACAATACTTCAAGACGCAGGCTGAAATCAAAGTGTTGTTTGCCGATATGCCTGAGGCGCTTGCTAACAGCGTTGAAATCGCTAAGCGCTGTAATCTGAGTTTAACGCTGGGCAAAAACTATCTGCCCAATTTTCCAACACCCAACGGTGAAAGCCTCAATGACTATTTAATTTCTGAGGCAAAACGTGGCCTGGTTAAACGTCTGGAAGTGTTGTACCCAGATGAGGCTGTTCGTACGACTAAGCAGCCAGACTATGACGCACGACTGGATTTTGAAACCGGTGTGATCAATCAAATGGGTTTCGCTGGTTACTTTCTGATCGTGGCTGACTTTATCAACTGGGCGAAGAATAATGGTGTGCCGGTAGGGCCTGGCCGCGGTTCCGGTGCAGGTTCCGTAGTCGCTTATAGTCTTGGGATTACCGATCTTGATCCACTCGAATACAATCTGTTGTTTGAGCGATTTTTGAACCCAGACCGGGTTTCCATGCCCGACTTCGATATTGACTTCTGCCAAGAGGGCAGGGATCGCGTCATTGATTATGTCAAACAGAAATACGGTATAGATGCGGTATCGCAAATCGCCACCTTCGGTACCATGGCGGCAAAGGCCGTGATTCGCGATGTAGGGCGTGTGCTCGACCTGCCATTTAACTTTGTGGATGGTATTGCCAAGCTGATTCCGTTAGAGCTCGGCATTACCTTATCTGACGCGCTGGAAAAAGAGCCACAGTTAGCCGAGCGGCGCGAGAATGAAGAAGAAGTGCGTGAATTGCTGGAGCTGGCGTTACGTCTGGAAGGTTTAACACGTAACATCGGCATGCATGCGGGCGGTGTACTAATATCTCCAGGCAAGATTTCTGATTTTTCACCGGTATATTGTCAGGCTGATGGCGCCAGTCTGGTGAGCCAGTACGATAAAGATGACGTTGAAGCCGTAGGGCTTGTTAAGTTCGACTTTCTGGGTCTGCGTACGCTGACTATCCTCGATATGGCGTTGGAAAACGCCAATAAACAGCGTGCTGAAAGTAATCTGCCGCCGTTGTCATTCGAAAATTTGCCGATTGACGATAAGGCTACGTTCCAGCTGCTGAAAACTGCAAATACAACCGCGGTGTTCCAGTTGGAGTCGCGCGGCATGAAGGACATGCTCAAACAGGCGATGCCGGACTGCTTTGAAGATATTATTGCGCTGGTAGCGCTGTACCGTCCTGGTCCGATGGATTTGATTCCTGATTTCTGTCGCCGTAAACACGGTAAGCAGCGTGTGGAATATCCGCATCCGTTGACTGAGCCTATCCTTAAAGAAACTTACGGTATTGCTGTTTATCAAGAGCAGGTGATGCAGATTGCACAGGTGGTTGCGGGTTACAGCCTTGGTGGCGCTGACTTGCTACGCCGTGCGATGGGTAAAAAGAAAAAAGAAGAAATGGATGCCCAGCGTAAGATATTTACCGAGGGCGCTACCAAAAATAACATGACCGAGAAGCAGGCCAGCGAATTATTCGACTTGCTGGAAAAATTCGCCGGTTATGGTTTCAATAAATCTCACGCGGCGGCCTATGCATTGGTCGCGTATCAAACCGCCTTCCTGAAAACGCATTACCCAGCAGCCTTTTTGGCAGCAACCATGTCTGCGGACATGAACAATACAGACAGTGTGCATATCTTTTATGACGATTGCGCAGCGAATAAGGTAGAAGTGCTGCCACCGGATGTGAATGAAAGTGAATTCAAGTTCAAGCCTATCAGCAGAACGCAGGTGTTGTATGGCTTAGGCGCAGTAAAGGGCACAGGTTGGGCGGCGATTGAAGTGATATTGCAGGCGCGTAAAACTGACGGGCCGTTTAAAGACCTGTTCGATTTCTGCTGTCGACTGGATCTACGCAAAGTGAACCGCAGAGTGATTGAATCATTAATCCGTGCCGGAGCGTTTGATAAGCTGGAACCTAACCGTAATGCTTTACTTTCTGGCGTGGCTTTAGCAATAGGCGCGGCCGAGCAGACCAATGCCAACAGCAATCAGAACAGCTTGTTTGGTGAGGCTTCAGATCAGTCTGTGCATGTGCTGCCAGATGTCGCTCCGTGGACAGAACAGCAAAAATTGCAGGAAGAAAAAGCAGCACTGGGCTTTTATCTGAGTGGCCATCCTTATTGGGCATATCAGAAGGACTTGAGCAATTTCATAACAACAACATTGGCTAGCTTGGCGCCACGCGAGCAGCCACAGCTACTGGCCGGCATTGTGTCCGGCATACGTGTGCGCATGACAGGCCGCGGAAAAATGGCGATAGTAGGTATTGATGATGGCACTACGCGGATTGAGGTAGTGGTCGGTAATGAGTTGCTGAATCAATCTCAGCAATTATTAAAAGATGACCAGCTGGTGATTGTAGAAGGGCGCGTGAGCAATGATGATTTTTCAGGTGGAATTCGCGTTAACGCCCGAAAACTCTACGATTTGTCGACCTTGAGAAACAGCAAGGCGAGTTTCTTGAAAATTTCATGTAATGGCCAAGCTGATGCAATGAAGTTAAAGACATTGCTCAAACCTTATTGCGTGAGCACTACAGATGAGCAGCGCGGCTGTGCGGTTAAAGTGGAATACCACAATACAACCAGCAAAGTAGAGCTGATGCTGGGAAGTGAATGGCGCGTTGATCTGAATGACGAACTGATTAATGGCTTGACGCAGTGGTTGAGTCAAAGTAATGTGAAAATCCTATATAATTAACATTCAATCACATATTCCGATTAATACGTTGTTGCATCGTCTTGCCGTACTATTTGTACTGTCTTCGACGATGCGCCTAGTCTTAATCGGAATATGTGATTGAATGGACTTTTTAGAGCAAGCTTTAATAACCGAGTTGAATGCATGAAAATTACCTATTTAGATTTTGAACAGCCAATTGCTGAACTTGAAGCCAAGATTGAAAGCCTGCGTACATCACATGATGACCATGACAATCTTGATATCTCCAAGGAACTGGATGCGCTGGAAAAGAAAAACAAGAAGCTGTCTGAAGACATCTACGGCAACTTGTCTGCCTGGCAGATTTCGCAGCTGGCACGTCATCCGCAGCGCCCTTATACATTAGATTACATTCAGGCATTATTCACCGATTTTGAAGAGCTGCATGGTGACCGTGCATTTGCGGACGATCCTGCGATTGTTGGTGGCTTAGCTCGATTTGAAGGTCAGCCGGTGATGGTCATTGGTCATCAAAAAGGCCGTGATATCAAGGAGCGTCAATACCGTAACTTTGGTATGCCGCGTCCTGAAGGTTATCGAAAAGCCTTGCGTTTATACCGATTAGCTGAAAAATTCCATATTCCGGTCGTAACACTGATCGACACTCCGGGTGCTTATCCAGGCATTGGTGCTGAAGAGCGCGGTCAGTCAGAAGCAATTGCACGTAACCTGTACGTGATGGCAGAACTGAAAACACCAATCATTGGTGTGATTATCGGCGAAGGTGGCTCCGGTGGCGCGCTGGCATTGGGTGTGGTGGATCAATTGCTGATGCTGCAATATGGTACTTATTCTGTAATTTCACCAGAAGGCTGTGCTTCTATTCTGTATAAGAGTGCAGATAAAGCTTCAGTTGCTGCCGAGTCGCTGGCGATTACTGCAGATCGCCTCAAAGCCATGGGTCTGGTGGATAGAATTGTATCTGAACCATTGGGCGGTGCGCATCGTTCACCTGAAGTCATCATGGAAACTTTGCGTGGTGCGCTTAAAGAAGAACTTACACGCTTGAAAGCTAAATCAATTAAATCATTGTTAGTAACCCGTTACGAGCGTTTGATGAGTTATGGCAAATTCAAAGAAGTCGCTGAAAAATAGCGCTTTTTTGAATCGGAAAGCTAACAGCCACCCCGAAACTTTCACGCATCCATTAAGCCTTCAGCTTAATGCGTTTCTTGTTAAGAATTTACAGATCGCTGGCTCAAAACCAACATTACTATTGGCTTTGAGCGGTGGTCTGGATTCGGTCATTCTGCTACATCTGTTGGCAGAACTCAGAGCCAACCTTCCATTCGAATTACATGCCATGCATGTGCATCATGGCTTGAGTGTCAATGCAGATGTTTGGGCTGATTTCTGCGCGGTGCAGTGTCAGCAGTTGAATGTGCTGTTGCAGATTGTGCACGTAAATGTTACCAAAAATCCCGATTACAAAAACAGCGAGCAGGGCATTGAGGCGGAGGCCCGCCAGTTGCGTTACAACGCTTTGTTTACCTATGCTGCAGACGGAAAGGCACCTGACTTTGTAGTCACAGCCCATCATCAGGATGACCAGGCTGAAACACTACTGCTGCAATTATTCAGGGGCGCCGGCGTTAAAGGTTTATCCAGCATGGCGGCAGTTGACAATAAGCGGAGATTATTACGGCCATTATTGAATGTTTCGCGTCAGACGCTGCATGAATATGCATTGCAGCATGCTATTCAATGGTGTGATGACGAGAGTAACGACAACACGCAATATGACCGCAACTTTGTGCGCCATGAGCTAATGCCGGTACTGGAATCTCGTTTTACAAGTGTAAAAGCTGTGCTGGCAAGAACTGCCTCACATATGGCGGAGGCAAGCGAACTGCTTGAAGTATTGGCTGTTCAGGATGCAGAGAATATGCTGTCAGATAACAGCCTTTGCTTGCAGGCACTGGGTGAACTGACTGCTGCGCGCACTAAAAACGTGCTGCGTTGGTGGTTTGCACAGAATAAGTTGACGATGCCTGCTGCCGAGCATTTGAATGAAATCATCGAGCAGCTATTTAATTCAAGAAAAGATGCTGACCTCAACATCAAACTGCAGCACCTGTACTTGCGTAAGTATCAGCAAAGAGCTTATTTGTGTGAAGATAAAATGGCAGCGCCATTTGATATGGTGTGGGAAGGTGAATCTGAGTTAATACTGCCCAGTGGTGGTAAGTTGCTATTTAAGTCAGTACTTGGGGCAGGTTTGGCATTAAAGCAGGGTGTTACTAAACTTAGAATCACCAACCGGAATGGCGGTGAGCGTTTTAAGCCGGATGCACTGAGGCCAACCCGAACGCTCAAGTACCTGTTGCAAGAGCTGAATATGCCGCCTTGGCAGCGCATGTATATACCACTTATTTATTGGGAAGATAAGCTCGCATGCGTACCCGGTGTGGGTATTGCCTATGGCCTGCAGGCTCAGGCTGATGAACCAGGGCTGGAAATTATCTGGCAGGATTCAGTACATTAAGCTCAGATCAAGTTTGTAAGCTATCAACGGACTCGTTTTTTAAGCAAGCTTTGTAATTCAGGCCAGATATTATTTAGGATTATCGGTTGTCCAAGCATATTAGGATGTAATCCATCCTGCTGAATTAAATTAGGTTTTGCAGCAACGTTTTCGAGCATGAACGGTACGACTGAAACTTTATGCTGCTTGGCCAGCTTTATATAAGTCTGGCTGAATTCTTCTGTATATTTTGGGCCGTAGTTGGGCGGTATTCTCATGCCGACCAATAGCACTTTGGCGCCCGATTTTTTGCTCAATTGAATCATTGCATCAAGGTTGTCATGCATGTTTTTTACAGGTAATCCGCGTAAACCATCATTGGCACCGAGTTCAATGATAATAGTCTGTGGCTTCGTCTGTTCCAGGGTACGTGTAAGGCGAGTCAGGCCACCGCTGGTTGTTTCGCCACTGATACTAGCGTTAATAACGTCGAAGTGTAGATTTTCCTGGTCAAGTTTATTCTTTAATAAATTTGCCCAGCCTTGTTGTTGGGGAATGCCATAAGCCGCAGACAAGCTGTCACCATAAATTAAAATTTTAGGATTAGCAGCGAATACTGGTATAGGCAATGCAACGAAACTGATTAAACACAGACTAACTACTGAACTTTTTAATCTTGAATTTTTAAAGCTTAATTTTTTAAATCTAGAAAATAAACGGAATAACATTAATGCATCAACTCCCAATCATTCAAGCGAACGATCTTTATTATGAAATAATTAACCATGATAACCAAATTCGTATTTTACAAGGCTTAAATTTGAATATTTTAGCCGGTGAACAGGTCGCTATCATCGGTAGCTCAGGTTCCGGAAAATCTACTTTATTAAGTCTGCTTGCAGGGTTGGATGTACCAACAAACGGATCGGTTCAAATTCAGAGCAAAATGTTCAGTAATCTGGATGAAGATGGCCGTGCCGCGGTACGCTCTGCAAGTATGGGCTTTGTATTCCAGTCATTTCAGCTGCTACCGTCACTTACCGCTCTTGAGAATGTCATGCTGCCTTTGCAGTTAAAAAATCAGCCTAACGCTAAAGAGCTGGCGCTGGAGGCATTAAAAAAAGTAGGCTTGAGTGCACGCGTCACACATTACCCAAAACAACTATCCGGCGGTGAGCAGCAGCGTGTGGCTATCGCGCGCGCTTTTGCAATACAGCCAGAAATCCTGTTTGCCGATGAACCTACCGGTAACCTGGACCATGCTACCGGGCAAATGATTATTGAACTGCTGTTCAAAATGAACGCCGAGGCCGGCACGACACTGGTTTTGGTCACACATGATATTCAGCTGGCTAACCGATGCCAGCGTCAGCTCAGGCTGGTGAATGGTGTGTTGGAAGAGTTGGCACAGTAATGGGGATGCAGGCGATGTTTCTAAATTTTAAATTGGCCTGGTCACAAACCTTGAGTTTATGGCGTGCCGGTGCCTTGAGGGTGCTGGTGTTTGCGCTGGTGCTGGCCGTGTCTGCAATTACTGCGGTAGGCTTTTTTACTGAGCGTATAGAGTCTGCGTTGAGCCAGCAGGGTGCTTTATTGCTGGGTGGCGATCTTGCTGTTTTGGCTGATCATGAAATTCCAGCTGTTTTTTTTGAGCAAGCGCAACAGCTGGGCTTTGTTGCGGTGAAAACTTATGAATTTCCCAGTATGGTTGTTACCGGAGATAACAGTCAGCTGGTAGAGGTTAAGGCCGTTGGCAATAACTTTCCGTTACGTGGCGACTTAACACTGGGAGCTACGGTTTCTGATGCAGGGCGAGTCGTCAAAGCTGCCCCTGCAAGTGGTGAGGCATGGATAGAGCCCAGATTAGCCAATGTGCTGGATTTAAAAGTTGGCGATCAGGTGACAGTCGGGGAGAAGAGCCTGCTTGTCACAGCCATATTGCTGCGCGAGCCTTCGCGTGGCGGAGATATGTTCAGTTTCGCACCCCGGCTGATGATGAATGTAGAAGATTTGGCAGCAACAAAACTGATTCAATACGGTAGCCGTGTTAAATATCAGCTTTTGTTGTCGGGCGAACTTAAAAAAATACAGCAGTTTCATCAACAGATGAAGCCGCAACTTGCCCGTGGCGAGCGTATAGAAGACCTGCGTAATGCACGCCCGGAAATCAAGTTGGCGCTGGATAAGGCTGAGCAGTTTTTAGGTTTATCTGCGATGGTGAGTGTGATACTGGCGATGGTGGCGATGCTGTTATCAAGCATGCCTTACATTAAACAGAGTTTGGACATGTTTGCCCTGATGCGCTGCTTTGGTGCTTTACAGAATACGGTGCTGCAGGTGCTGGCGATACAAACGCTGCTAATTGCTTTTTTTAGTGCACTACTGGGTATAGTAATTGGCTACGTTGCACAAATCGGTTTGGCCAAATTGGCGGGCAGCTTGTTTGTTGAAGCATTGCCAGCGGCATCTATGCTACCTATTGCTATCGGCCTTGTTGCCAGTCTGGTAATGATGATAGCCGTAGTGGTACCGCACGCATGGCAGATGCGTAAACTTACCGCCATGAATATTCTGCGGCGTGAAACACTGGTGCAACCGATTTCAGCGCAGGCAAAATTTCTGCCGGCAGCTTTGGTGATGGCGGCTATGGTTTTCTGGCAGGCGCAGGATATCAAAATTGCTTTATCAACTATTCTGGCAATGCTTGGGCTTTGCCTGGTGGTATTTGCTTTTGCCTATGGCTTGGTATATCTGGCCAGATTTTTAATCAGATTGTCACCAGATAATAAAACCTTTTCAACCATTACCGTGGGTGTGCAGGGCTTAAGAACGCGACTGGCATTATCTACGGTACAAACGATAGGCTTTAGTATGGGGCTAATGGTGCTGATGCTGCTGGCGTTGATTCGTGGTGATCTAATCCATAATTGGCAGGCTTCATTGCCGGAAGATGCGCCAAATCGCTTTGTGATTAATATTCAGCAAACGCAGATCAATGGCTTGAATGAGTTTTTTAGCGACCAGGGTATTAAAGGCACTACCGTGTTCCCTATGGTGCGAGGCAGGCTGGTTAGCAAAAATGGTGAGGCTGTTAAATCTACGCAATGGACTGAGGAACGGGCAAGACGCCTTGCGGAGCGTGAGTTTAACCTGTCATGGGCAGCAGTGATGCAAAGTGATAATCAGCTGTTATCTGGGCGCTGGTGGACTGAAGCTGAGTATGGCAAGCCATACTTATCTTTAGAGCAGGATTTGGCAAATACCTTGGGTATTCAATTAGGAGATAAACTGACTTTTGATGTTGCTGGTAACCTGTTAACTTTGACGGTGACCAGTCTACGAAAGGTTGACTGGGATACGATGCGGGCTAATTTCTTTGCCGTAACGCCGCCCGGAGTGCTGGATAACTTTTCAGCGAACTACATCAGCAGTTTTCATTTGCCTTTAGGCGCGGACTTGTCATTGAATCAACTGGTTAAGCAGTATCCTAATCTTACTGTGATTGATATTGCTGCGCTGATGCAGCAGGTACGTGGCATTATGCAAAAAATGAGCAGCACAGTTGAATATGTGTTTGCATTCAGTTTAATCACAGGGATTGCAGTGCTCTACGCCGCCTTGGTAGCAACCAGAGATGAACGCGTAGCTGAGGCTACGTTGATGCGGGTGTTTGGCGCTTCACGCCGTCAGGTAAGCATTGCCTATTTTACCGAGTTTGCTTTGATCGGTTTGATTGCTGCACTGGTCGCAACGGTTGCGGCCAATGCGCTTGCTTATTACATCAGCGCTAAAGTGCTCGATATACCATTTCAGTTTAATCTGACTTTAGCAATTTCGGCGATGTTGGTCGCGACAACGGCAATACCTTTAGCTGCATGGCTGGGCTTGCGTGGATATTTGAATATTCCGCCTAGGCAGCTACTGAATAGTATTTAGATATTTGGTGGTTGTAATCAACCACCAAATTGGCTGTAATCAACCAATATTTCAGATACAATCCCAATGTCAGTAAAGTTAAAATCACGCTTAGTTGTTGATAAAGCATAGCTTTTAACATTTTGTAACAGTTGGTAGTTTCAGGAATGTTTTTTGCTGTTTATATACTGGGAGAAAAGCTCTTTAGTTTAAGAATTCAAGGAATATCATGCAAAAAACATTACAACCAAAAATAATTTTAACAGCAATACTTGCCGCCTACGCCATGCAACAGCATGCGGTAGCAGCAGAAAATGGCAAAATCACAACCAATAAGGTTGAGGTCATCAGTACAACCCCGCTTGCCGGTGTTGGTTTGCCACTTGAGCAAATTCCATCTAACGTGCAAGTGGTGAATGGTGAAGAACTGCTGGAACAGCGCAGCTTGAATATCGCTGATTACATGAATAATAACTTGTTGGGTGTAAGTGTTAACGAAACACAGAATAATCCATTCCAGCCAGATGTTCTGTTCCGCGGCTTTACTGCTTCACCATTGTTAGGCACCCCACAAGGCTTGTCAGTATTTCAGGATGGTGTACGCGTCAACGAGCCATTCGGTGATGCAGTAAACTGGGACTTGATTCCTGTGAATGCCATTGCCGGTATTAATTTGATGCCAGGCTCTAACCCGGTGTTTGGTTTGAATACGCTAGGTGGTTCATTGTCCATCGTGACTAAGAATGGCCGTACCCATCAAGGCGGTGCTGTTGAAACCAGCTTTGGTTCATGGGGCCGTAAAAACACAGCAGCTGAGTTTGGCGGCGTTTCTGCAGATGGCTCTGTAGATTACTTCATTTCCGGTAATTACTTTGATGAAGATGGCTGGCGTGATTATTCACCGACTGAAGTTAAGCAGCTTTTCGGTAAGGTAGGTTGGCAAAACGAAACTTCACGCTTGGAATTAAGTTACACCGGTGCTGAAAATAACATGATCGGTAATGGCCTGATTCAGGAAGAACTCATGCGGCAGTTTGGTCGTGAAACAATTAATACGCGTCCTGACCAGACCAAAAATACCATGTCTTTCCTGAACTTAAATGGTAGCCATTGGTTAAACGATGATGTGCAGTTAACAGCAAATACTTATTACCGTCAGTCAAATCGTAAAACCTTGAACGGTGATGTAAATGATGATTATGTTTTAGGTACAGACATCGATACAAATAATGCAGATTGTATTGCCAACACCGGTGGTGATGCGGACGAGCATTGTAGTGGTGCGCTTAACAGAAGTAAAACTGACCAGACAGGCTATGGTTTTAATACGCAATTGGCATTCAATCAGCCATTCATGCAAAAACAGAATCAGCTTATTGTAGGTTTCGGCTATGATCATTCAAAGATCAAGTTTAATCAGTCTACTGAATTTGGCATTATCAACGCGACTCGCGGTGTAGATGGTCTAGGTTTGGAAAGTGTAGATGCTGCAGTTGATTTGCACGGCAAGACCAATACTTGGGGCATATTTGCGACAGATACATTGTCTCTGAATGATTTCTGGCATTTGACGCTATCAGGACGTTACAACCACATTAAAGTGGAAAATCGTGACAAGTTGATCCCTGATACAACTAATCCTGAAACCCTTAGTGGTGATCATAGTTTCAATCGATTTAATCCTGCTGTCGGCCTGAGCTTTACACCGACTAAGGATTTGACTGTGTACGGTTCATATAATGAAGGCATGCGTGCTCCAACCTCTATGGAGTTAGGTTGTGCTAACCCATTGTACCCATGCAAGCTGCCAAATGCGATGGCAGGCGACCCTCCACTGGAAAAAGTAGTTTCCAAAACATATGAATTTGGTGCACGCGGTAATTTAACTTCAAACATCAAGTGGTCAGGTGCTGTATATAGAACTGAAAACCATGATGATATTCAGTTTATATCCACCAATGCAGCAAATGGCATGGGTTATTTTGATAACGTGGGAAGAACTCGCCGTATGGGCCTGGATTTAGGTTTGAACGGCGATATCGGCAAGTTTAGCTGGAATGCTGGCTATAGTTATGTAAAAGCTACCTATGAAAGTGACTTGTCCTTAGTCAATCAAGTTAACTCAACTTCATATACGGATAGTAACGGTAACGATGTGATTGATGTTAAGAAGGGTAGTCGCTTGGCTAATTTGCCAGATCATGCCTTGAAAATTCGCATGCAATATCAAGTAACACCAAATTGGTCTGTAGGTACTAATATCAATACCTTTGCTGACGTTTATGCACGCGGTAACGAAAATAATAAACACAAGGCAAATTCTGGCGTTGGTTACCAAGGCGATGGCAAAGTAAGTGGCTATACCGTAGTGAATCTGGATACGCGTTATAAATTTGGTGCCAGTGGTTGGCAGGTGTTTGCCAAGGCAATCAACATTTTTGATAAAGAGTATGCATCAGGCGGTTTGTTAGGTGAAAGCTGGATTAACCAGAATGGGGCGTTTGCCGGTGAGGATTCTGCATCAAAACTGGTGATGCCAGGTGCCCCACGTGCTGGCTGGTTAGGTGTACGTTATGATTTTGGTGCAAAAAAAACAGCATATGATGCCAAAGCTGATTAAGTAAGGAGATTCTTTTGCAATTAGCGCATCTCGGTTCGGGTGAAAGTTCTGCATCATTCAAGCAGCAATCAAAGGTATTGATCGTTGAGGATGAGGCTCTTTTTGCCCGTGCGGTGATGCGCAGGTTGCAAAAATCCAATTACGAATGTGCGCATGTTGAAAGTGTTCAGGATGCGCGCGATATTACAAAACAGTTTGTCCCGGATATCGTTTTACTGGATATGCGCTTGCCGGATGGCAATGGTCTGGATTTGCTGCCATTTTTTGTAGCTAAAAATGCGATGGTGATTGTGATGACCGCGCACGGTGAAATCAGCGACGCCGTCAATGCGATGAAGCAGGGCGCGGTTGATTACCTTAAAAAACCTATCGATCTTGAAGAGCTTTTGCTCTCTATTCAAAAAGCCGAAACAGCGGCTGTTCAAAATAATAGTCTGGATTATTCTCGCCAGCGCAATGCACATGCGATAGAAGGCGTTGAACTGCTGGGCGATAGCTTGGCCATGCAGAGTATCAAGTCTCAAATAAAACGCATTGCACAGCTTGTCTCTACTGACAGCGTGCCCCCAACTGTGCTGATCGGCGGTGAGACTGGTACGGGTAAAGATGTTGCTGCACGTTTGCTGCATTTATCCAGCCAAGATAGTAACAATGATAAACCTTTTGTACATGTAGATTGTGCATCATTACCGGCAGAGCTGATTGAAAGCGAACTGTTCGGACACGAGAAGGGCGCATTCACAGGCGCAGTCAGTACTAGACCGGGCTTGATCGAAGCTGCCGAAGATGGCACACTTTTTTTAGATGAGATTGGCGAATTGCCGCTGACGCTGCAAGCCAAGCTGTTGAATGTGCTGGAGCGCCGTGTTGTGCGGCGTATTGGTTCGACTAAAGAGCGCGCTGTGCCGGCACGTTTTATTGCTGCTACCAACCGAGACCTGCATGAAATGTCACAGCAGGGTCGCTTCCGTCAGGACTTGTACTACAGACTGAATGTGATGAGTATCGCGATGCCACCTTTGCGCGAGCGTGCAGGAGACATCATGTTGCTAGCCAAGCATTTTGCAGCACAGACTGCCAGACGTTATGGTTTGCCGATGCCAACATTTACGTCCGATGCGATCAGCATGATTGAAAGTTACTCATGGCCTGGAAATTTGCGCGAGCTGAAGCATCAGGTTAGCAGGGCCGTATTGTTATGCCACAATAGTCAGGTGACGGATGTGGATCTGGCATTGCCGATTTACCGTGCTAGCGAATCCAGCTTGAAGATTGACGCGCAGCAGTCAGCACTCGACTCTGCCGAGAAAGCGATATTGCTGCAAGTGCTGGCAGAAACCAGAAATAATGTTTCAGAAGCCGCACGTAAGCTGGGTATTACCCGCATGACTATGCGCTACCGTATGGATAAACATCAGATCAAGAACTAGCTTTGGCTTGGTGTGAGTTTTATCTTTATCATTAGGTCTGCCCGCTACTGATTTTCTACTACATTTTCACACTTTAGTTACATCTTCAAATTTCTTAAAAAATTGCCGCATGGTATTATTCATTCAATTAAAAACTGAAAGAATCCTATGCAAATCGGTACCCCTCTAAGCCCCAACGCAACCCGTGTCATGCTGTTAGGCAGCGGTGAACTTGGTAAAGAAGTCATCATTGCATTACAGCGTCTTGGTGTTGAGGTGATCGCAGTTGATCGCTATAAAAATGCGCCAGGTCACCAGGTTGCACACCGTGCACATGTGATTGATATGACGAATGATCAGGCGTTACGTGATTTGATTGCCTTGGAAAAACCGCATCTGATTGTGCCTGAAATCGAGGCATTGAATACCGCTACTTTGGCTGACATTGAATCATCAGGCATCGCTACTGTGATCCCTACCGTTAAAGCAGTGCAGCTCACGATGAATCGTGAAGGGATTCGCAGACTTGCAGCTGAAGAGCTCAAGTTGCCAACCTCGCCTTATGCGTTTGCCAAGAGTGAGGCAGAGTTGCAGGCTGCTATTGATGCCGGTATCGGTTACCCTTGTTTTATCAAACCTACCATGTCATCTTCCGGCAAGGGCCAGTCTCGCATTACCAATGCCAGTGAAGTTAAAACCGCTTGGGATTATGCAGCTTCGGCTGGTCGTGTAAATCAAGGCGTAGTGATTGTAGAAGGCCAGATTGATTTCGATTATGAAATTACTTTGCTGACAGTACGTGCAAAGAATGCACAGGGTGAAATTACGACTTACTACTGTGAACCTATCGGCCATGTGCAGAAAAATGGTGACTACGTGGAAAGCTGGCAGCCACAGGCGATGACAGCAAAAGCGCTCGAAGAATCTAAACGTATTGCCAAAGCCGTGACTGATAGCCTGGGTGGTTTAGGACTGTTCGGTGTTGAACTCTTTATTAAAGGCGATTATGTATGGTTCAGCGAAGTCAGCCCACGCCCGCATGATACCGGTATGGTCACCATGGCAAGTCAACGTTTCAGTGAATTTGACCTGCACGCACGTGCTATTTTAGGTTTGCCGGTAGATGTTGCTTTGCGCGACGCGGCGGCAAGTGCTGTTATTTACGGCGGGTATGAAACAACGCAACTGGCATTTGATGGTGTTGAAAAAGCACTGGCTGTGCCGAGTGCCGATATACGCCTGTTCGGTAAACCCGAGTCTTTCACCAAACGCCGTATGGGTGTTGCACTTGCAACCGGTAAAGATATTGATGAAGCCAGAACTCGTGCCAAACTGGCTGCCAGTTTGGTTAAACCTGTTGTAGTTTAGTGGTCGTATGATAGATAAAATCGAAGAGGCCGGCAGTGACAAAAGAACTTTTTTTGAGCTGTTGGGCGGTGAAGTAAACGGCGTTGAGAATATTCGACTATTGGTCGAAACGTTCTATGACATTATGGATAGTGACCCGAAAGTAAAGCCGCTGCGTGATATGCATCAGCCGGATTTAACTTCAGCGCGAGAAAAATTGTTCATGTTTTTAACAGGTTGGACCGGTGGTCCGCAGTTATATATCGAACGTTATGGTCACCCGATGCTGCGTGCGCGCCATATGCCGTTTGCAGTTGATGAATCCGCGCGTGATCAGTGGATGTACTGCATGATCAAAGCCATGCATCAGCTGAGCTATGAGGATGAACTTATGAAAAAATTAGCCACGCAGTTATACGGCGTGGCTGATTTTATGCGAAACCAATAAGTTAATTTAAACCAGTCACTGGTTTAAATTAACTAGTTTAAATTGGCAGTTTATTTACTAGCGGGCAAGCCACCAAGTAATGCCGCCACTGGTTTTTTCTTGCCAGAAAAGGTTCTGGTAACATCGTTCTGAGGTGGCTGTGAAGTAGGCTCGTAAGGTTTATCAAACCACGGGTCGCTACTTTTTTGTTTGGCAGGTCGCCTGGTTGGGGCAGCATCTTGAGCTTTATCCTGATAGCTGGTTTTGCTGTGAGTTGCTGTTTTTGCATGAGTCGTGCGTGAGCGGGCTGCCGGTTTATCCAATGCAACTGTTTCTTTTGGAATCTGACGTTTAATCAGCTTCTCGATCTCTATCAGATACTTTTCTTCATCGTCACTGACAAATGAAATTGCAACACCTAGCGCGCCTGCACGGCCGGTACGGCCAATGCGGTGTACGTAATCTTCCGGTGCGCTTGGAATCTCGTAGTTAATCACCATCGGTAATTCGCTGATATCCAGACCGCGTGCGGCTACATCTGTTGCAACCAGTGCAGTTACCGTACCGGCTTTAAATGCGTCTAAAGCCTTGATACGTTCCTGCTGTGTTTTGTCGCCATGAATCGCGTCAGCAATGATGCCTTCTTTTATCAGGCTGCGGCTTAGACGACTGGCGGTAATTTTTGTTTTGGTGAATATAATCACCTGTTTCGCATCTGCTTGTTTCAGCAATTGTATTAACAATGCTTCTTTATCGCTTTGCGCTACTTGGTATACTTTTTGAGTGACGTTGTCGTTGGTAGCATTGCTACGGGCGACTTCAATCAGCTGCGGTTTCGTTAAAAACTCATCGGCCAGTTTTTTAATTTCATTGGAGAATGTGGCTGAAAACATCAGATTCTGGCGTTGTTTTGGCAATAAGGCCAAAATACGACGCAAATCCGGCATAAAGCCCATGTCCAGCATTCTATCGGCTTCATCAAGCACTAACATCTGTACTTGGCCAAGCTGTAAGGTTTTTTGTTCAATATGATCCAACAAACGGCCAGGGGTTGCTACCAACACTTCAATCCCGGTTTTCAGGTGTGGCGTCTGCGTTCTTATGTCTACACCGCCATACACAACCAGCGAACGCAGTTGTGTATGTTTGGCATAGGCTTTGACGCTTTCTTCCACTTGAATTGCCAGTTCCCGTGTTGGCGTTAAAATCAACGCACGCACCGGATGCTTGGCAGGGGAGGTGCTGCTGTTGGCCAGCGGCAGTAACTTTTGCAGTAAAGGCAACGCAAAGGCAGCAGTTTTACCTGTGCCGGTTTGCGCCCCGGCCATTAAATCACCGCCCGCCAAGGCTACAGGAATTGCCTGTAACTGGATAGGCGTAGGTGTTGTATAGCCAGAGTCAGTCAGTGAGCGCAGCAGTTCAGGCGCAAGGCCTAAAGTGCTGAAACTCGGAACTTCTGAATTTACTGCTTCTGTTACTAGATCTGTCATTTGTTGGATACTGTTCAATATATATTTCTACTTAAGCAAAACTACGTGGACGACGTGGAGCACCGCTACCTGCATTAGCACCTGCACCGGCAAAACCACGTGATGCATTACTTCTGCCTTCGTTACGGTTGTTGTCACGACGTGCTGGTGCTGGCACTGCGCTACGATCTGCACGACCTTCGCTACGTTGACCATCACGAGGTTGGCTATCACGTGAGTAAGGCTTTTTACCAAACGCTACGCTGTCACCAAAACTGCGGTTAGGCGCACCTGCATTTGCACCACGGCTACGATCGCCAGAAGAGCTGCGATCACCTGAAGAGCTACGATCGCCGAAACTACGTGGACGGTCGCCAGCTGGTCTTTCTGAACGGTTAAATTCTGGTCTTGGTGCATAACCGGCTGAATTGCCGTTTGCTTCACGCGGTGCTGAATCACGGTTACCGCGGTTTTCAAAACGGTTTTCGCTACGAGGCGCGCTATCACGAGGAGCGCTGTCACGGCTAGCACCACTGCGGTCATCACGGCCTTTGTAGCCACCACGGTCATCACGTGGTTTAAAGCCACCGCGACCACCTGGTTTATGACCGTCACGACGGTCACCACGGCCACCTGGAGCGTCCATTTTCATTGGGCGTTTAGGTTCAAAGCCTTCGATCACTGCAGGTTCCATACGTTGACCAGTGAACTGCTCAATTTTACGTAAGATATGGCGATCCATGTTTGATGCAAATGAAATTGCAATACCAGTAGCACCGGCGCGACCAGTACGGCCAATACGGTGAACGTAGTCTTCTGCAAATTTAGGCAAGTCGTAGTTGATCACGTGTGAGATGCCAGCCACGTCAATACCGCGCGCAGCAACGTCAGTTGCAACCAATACTTTTACATCACCGTGACGCAGTTTAGTCAATGTGCGGTTACGCGCACCTTGTGTCATATCGCCATGCAAAGCTGCTGTTTTGTGGCCAGCTGCATACAAGTCTTCTGCCAATACGTCAGCGTGACGTTTTGTTGAAGTGAAAATAATCGTTTGGTTAACTTCTGGTGCAATCAACAGATGCTCCAGTAATTTGTTTTTGTGTGTCATGTCATCAACAAAGTGCAAACGCTGCTCAATGTTGGCATGTTTTTCTTTTTGCTGTGCAATTTCAATTGTTTTTGGATTTTTCAGGATGTCACGGGCGATACGGCCAATGTTGCCATCCAGTGTTGCTGAGAACAATAATGTTTGACGTTCTGCTGGCAATGCTTCACAGATACGCTCAACATCAGGCATAAAGCCCATGTCCAGCATGCGGTCAGCTTCATCAAGAATCAGCATTTGCAGGCGTGATACATCAATACGACCACGATCCAGGTGATCAATAAAGCGGCCTGGTGTAGCAACCAGAATATCTAAAGGTTGTGACAGCAGTTTGTTTTGCAATGGGTAAGGCATACCACCCACGATACTTACAGTACGTGCGCGGATATATTTGCCGTATTTACGTGCAGATTCATTGACCTGAGCAGCAAGTTCACGTGTTGGTACCAATACCAAAATACGTGGACCACGGCTTTTAGATTCGTGTGGTGTGGCTAATAAGTTAAGTGCAGGTAATGTAAATGCTGCAGTTTTACCAGTACCAGTCTGTGCTGATGCCATCAGGTCGCGTCCTGCGATTACTTCTGGAATGGCTTGTGCCTGGATAGGTGTAGGTGTTGTGTAGCCAGCCTCTTCAATAGCGCGGAGGATGGTAGGGTGTAGATTTAACGATTCAAAAGACATGTAGTCCCTTTCATAAAAAACAAAAAAGGGCGCAAGCAAATACATCTATGTTTGTAGTCATGCAAAAACATAACGCAAAAAGCAGAATTCAAAAAAATATTGATGATGCTTTATTTACCAGCGCACGGGCATAGCCGCTAACCAGTAAAGATAGATTTAATATTAAATCTAAAGATAGTCGCTTCAAAATTTCACGAGCGACCGAGGGTCAGGGCGATGAATCTAAAACTTTTATATGTAAGTAAAGTTCTAAGTTGTGCGCATTATAGGGATAAATCTTTTTTTGTCAAAGCTTTATTGCAATATAACTAAAAGTTTTTATGCTTAATGTGTTAAAATCGCCGCCTTTCAAATGAGAACCGGTAGCAATACATGTCAAGTAATCCAAATCCTAGAAACCTGAGAAACATCGCAATTATCGCCCACGTTGACCATGGTAAAACAACCATGGTGGACAAACTGCTGCAACAAGCAGGTACTTTCTCGTCCCACCAGCAAGTCACTGAACGCGTGATGGACTCTGGCGATATCGAAAAAGAGCGTGGCATTACCATTCTCGCTAAAAACACTGCACTTAACTACGAAGGTACGCACATTAACGTGGTTGATACCCCGGGCCACGCCGACTTTGGTGGTGAAGTAGAGCGCGTATTAGGTATGGTGGATGGTGTGGTGCTGCTGGTTGATGCTGTAGAAGGCCCGATGCCGCAAACACGTTTCGTGACTAAAAAGGCTTTGGCTTTAGGTTTGAAACCAATTGTAGTAATCAATAAGGTTGACCGTCCAGGTGCGCGCACTGATTGGGTCGTTAACCAAACGTTTGATTTGTTTGCTAATTTAGGTGCAACTGATGAGCAGTTAGACTTTCCTGTGGTTTATGCCTCAGCCATCAATGGTTACGCCATGTTGGATATGAAAGCGCCGGCTGACAATATGCGTGCTTTGTTTGAAACGATTTTGAGCCACGTGGCGCCACCAACTGGCGATAGCAGTGCGCCTTTGCAGTTGCAGATTTCAGCTTTGGATTATTCTACTTATACAGGTCGCTTAGGTGTTGGTCGTATTACTAACGGTAAAATCAAGCCTGGCCAAGCTGTTGCCGTGATGAACGAAAGCAAGCAAATCGCAGTGGGTAAGATTAATCAGGTGCTTGGTTTCCGTGGCTTGGAGCGTGTAGCAGTGGACGAGGCTGAAGCAGGTGACATCGTTATTATTTCAGGTTTGGATGATATTGGTATTGGCTTCACTGTTTGTGACCGTGAAAATCCAGTTGGTTTGCCGCATTTAGGTGTAGATGAGCCAACTTTGACCATGGACTTTATGGTGAACACTTCACCATTGGCCGGTACTGAAGGTAAGTTTGTGACTTCACGTCAAATTCGTGATCGTTTAACTAAAGAGCTTTTAGTGAATGTGGCTTTGCGTGTTGATGAAACTGAAGATGCTGACGTATTCCGTGTTTCTGGTCGTGGTGAGTTGCATTTGACTATTTTGCTTGAAAACATGCGCCGAGAAGGCTTTGAGATGGCTGTAGGTAAGCCAAAAGTGGTGTTCCGTGAAATTAATGGTGAGAAATGTGAGCCATACGAGATTTTAACGGTTGATCTGGAAGATGAGCATCAAGGTGCTGCGATGGAGGAGTTAGGCCGTCGTCGTGGTGAAATGCAAAACATGGAGTCTGACGGCAATGGCCGTACACGTCTGGAATATAGAATTCCTGCACGTGGCTTGATTGGCTTCCAAGGTGAATTTTTAACGATGACACGCGGTACAGGTTTGATGGGTCATGTGTTTGATGAATACGCACCGGTTAAACCTGATATGCCAGGCCGTCGTAATGGTGTGTTAATTTCAGCTGAGCACGGTGAAGCTGTTGCATACGCGTTATGGAAATTACAAGATCGCGGCAAAATGTTTGCAGTACCGGGTGATAAGCTTTATGAGGGTATGGTGATTGGTATTCACAGTCGTGATAACGATCTGATTGTTAACCCGATTAAGGGTAAGCAACTGACTAACGTGCGTTCTTCAGGTACTGATGAAGCTGTGCGTTTAATTACGCCAATTGCACTGACTTTAGAATCTGCTGTTGAGTTTATTGATGATGATGAATTGGTTGAAATTACACCTAAAACCATTCGTATCCGTAAACGTCACTTGCTCGAGCATGAGCGCAAACGTGCTTCAAAAGATTAATTGGTATTAGATAAAAAAAGCCAGCTTACGCTGGCTTTTTTTATGGCCCAGACAAAATTTACTTACCGGTGGCTGGGTTTTTAAATATGAGGGAAATTTTGATTAATTAGTCATTGCGAGCGAAGCGCGGCAATCCAGTGTTTTGTTTTAAACGATATTCTGGATTGTCGCGCTTCGTTCGCAATGGCGACATTGTAAATTAGCGTTTCTTCAGCTTTGCTTGCAAGTAAAGGTGTAGCTTAAATTTTACTCCTCAGGAAGATCGCCGCCGCCTTTCCTCATAATCTTGCCATCGGCTGCTCTTTGTTTTCGAACTTCTTTTGGGTCAGCAATCAAAGGCCTGTAGATTTCAACCCGGTCTAGGTGGCGTAGCACGGTATCCAGTTTGGTTGCTTTGCCAAAAATACCGACTTTGTTCACTGCTAAATCAATTTCCGGAAATTTTTTCATAATGCCTGACGCATAAATTGCATTTTCAGCAGTAGAGCCAACGGGCACTATGATTGGAACAATTAATTGCTCATGTGGCAACGCATACGCAACTTCAACAGTAATTTCAGACTGACTGGGCATTCAAAGAATCCTTAATTTATTTGTATATTTTATCAGCACGGACAACAAAGCCATCAACAAAAGTATTGGCTATGTGATTGAAAACAGGCGCGATAATTTTTTCCAGAAAATGATTTTCAAATTCGTAGTTAAGAGAAAATTCAATTTTACAGGCTTCATCATTCAGTGGAATAAACTGCCAGGCGCCATCCAGATGTTTAAATGGGCCATCTTTCAGTTGAATGGACATGGCGCTAGGAAACGTTTTGGTATTCTCGGTGGTGAATTTCTGATGCAGGCCATGATAGGCAATATGTAGTGTTGCTGACGTTGAATGATCATTCTGCTCAATTAAATCAACACCGCCACACCAAGGCAGAAACTCTGGATACTTAAGTACATCATCTACAAGCAGAAACATTTCACCTGCTGAATGATTAATGATGACTGTTTTTTTAACTTGTGCCATGCTTTTTCCTGAAACAGCCCAACAAACTTGAATGTATGAATTTAGATTGCTGCATGTTTTCGAAATTCAAAACTTATTAACCTTAAAACGAACAGCTTAGAGAAGTAGAGTAAAATGTCAATTTTAAGCTATTCGCCAAGAAATATTTAGTTTTATGAGCATTGCACAAAATAAAAAAGCCTTCTTTGATTATTTTATCGAAGAAAAATATGAGGCAGGGATTGTTCTTGAGGGATGGGAAGTGAAAGCTATCCGGGATAATCGTGTCAATATCAAAGAAGCTTATGTCATTATCCAGCGCGGTGAGATTTACCTTATCGGCTGCCATGTCACGCCTCTAGGTGCAGCTTCTACGCACATACGCCCGGACGCTATCAGAACCCGTAAGCTGTTACTGCACAATGAAGAGATTGCCAAGTTGATTGGTAAGGTGGAGCGCGCAGGTTATACGCTGGTGCCGTTAGATATGCATTTCTCTAAAGGGCGCGTCAAAGTTCAGATCGGTTTGGCAAAAGGTAAAAAACAACACGATAAACGCGATACTGAAAAATCCCGTGACTGGGAGCGCGAAAAAGGCAGGATCATGCGTGCGCACAACAAATAGTTTAACTGCTTATTTTTTAAGTGGGTATAATTACAGCACGCATTGAACTTTATTTAAAAATAAAATGTCACATGCGTACTGTTTAAGAAACACCAAGGGGCTGACCAGGTTTCGACGTGGGTTGCAAAGCAGTGCAGGGCATACCGAGGCCTAGTAACCTCGTAAATAAACTAGAAAAAAGTATAGTCGCAAACGACGAAACTTACGCTTTAGCCGCTTAATCCCGGCTGAACGCTGCACCGAAGTGTCTCTCGGTCGGGCCAGGTAACTGGCAGCAGCGTCATAAAGAGAGACTCGTGTTGTATTGGGTTACTTAATACATCACTAAATCCAAGGTGACTCGCTTCACATTTGCTTGCTCGTTGGTGAATGTGCGGTTAAATTAAACAACACAGCTAAGTATGTAGAACTGTCTGTGGAGGGCTTGCGGACGCGGGTTCGATTCCCGCCTGCTCCACCATTTTAAATGTTGTAAAAGTACTTAAAGCCTAGATAAATCAATGATCTAGGCTTTTTTTACGTCTATTGGTCTTGTCAGTACTTTCTTGAACAACATTCATAAAATCTGTTTATGCATAAAATATTTGTGATAGTCTGGCAACTTAAAGATGAAATATACCTCTCATTTTTTAATTCGCTTTAAAGTTAAATAGTAAACTCAATGAAAAAACCAGGCATTCCAGAAGACGAAAAATCTAGATTAAAAACCCTTGTATCGCTGAATATTCTGGATACTTTTCATGAGGAGCGTTTCGATAGGCTAACTCGAATGGCCTGTAAGTTGTTTGATGTGCCTATCGCGGTTGTAACCCTTGTTGATGATAAGCGGCAATGGTTTAAGTCTTGTATTGGTTTAAATGTCACTGAAACTGCCCGTGACATTTCATTTTGCGGACATGCAATACTGAGTGACGAAGTATTGGTTGTGCCTGATACAGAAAAGGATGTGCGCTTTGCGGATAATCCATTAGTGATTGGTGATCCACATATTCGATTTTATGCTGGATGCCCGATTAAATCCTTGAGTGGGAGCCGGCTTGGCACACTTGCCATCATTGATGACAAAGCCAGAACGCTTAGTAAGCAGGACTTGGATGTTTTAAAAGACCTTGCCTCAATGGCGGAACGTGAGTTAGCTTTCATAGAACTCGCTACAATAGATGAACTTACCGGACTCTCTAATCGTAGAGGCTTTATGACAAGTGCGCGGTATGTGATAAATCTTTGCGATCGCCAAGAAATTTCATGTTCGTTAATCTTCATTGATCTTAATGATTTTAAAAATATCAATGATCAATTTGGACATGCAGAAGGTGATAGGGCTTTAGTTGCTTTTTCTAACCTACTAAAAAACAACTTCAGAAACTCAGATGTTTTGGCCAGGTTGGGTGGTGATGAGTTTGTTGTATTGCTGACAGATACAACAAAAAATGCTGCTGAAACTGCTATGAGAAAATTGCAGAAATCTATTGATGAGTACTATTTTAAAACCAATTATGGCTACAGTATTTCATATTCTTACGGAATTGCCGGGCCTGATTTCAACCAGCATATTACAATTGAAAAATTGCTTAAGGATGCAGATTCATTAATGTACGAACATAAATCTCAAAAGTAATTTCTTACTTGCTACTAGACAATCACTTTTACCTGCTAGCTTAAATGACTGAGTGAAATCAGGCTTAAGCAAGTTAAGTCACGTTCACAAGTGATAAGAGTCTTTTTTACAATCAGCGTCCAAATCGACAAACAGGATGTTATGACCCCGATTTTTTTATCTAAATAAGTCTCTTAAAAGTTAAATTATTTGAGGCAGTTACCGCTTTGCTCAAAACCAATAGTTTAAGAGGGCCCATTCTTAATAATATTTGCTTTGCTCTATTGAGCGTTTTGCGCTAACTTCTTAATTATTATGATAAACACTCTACAGCTTAGTCATAATTAACGATGATGAAATTCTCGCTTAATCTTTCACATAGAGTAGCGCTTACCGCGTTAGTGCTTTTTTGCATAGGGTTTTTGCCTTTATTGGTGCTTACCACTACCAAGTTGGAACAGAACCTGACTCAACTTCTAAGTAATCAGCAATTCGCTTCAACTTCATTTGTTGCCAGTGATATCGAGCGAAAAATTCTTTTGCGCATGCAGTCATTACAGGATATTGCAAAGAGTTTGCCTGTAGATAAAATGCATGATCCTGCAGCTATTAAGCAATATTTGTCAGAGCGCATTGCTATTTACAGGCTTTATTCAGGCGGTATTTTTGTGATTGGTCTGGATGGTGTCGCCATTGCTGATCATCCAACGCTGGTAGGACGTACATCTGCAAATTTTGGTGAATACGAATATTTTAAAGATGTAGTTAAAGCAGGCCTTCCTGCGCTTGGCAAGCCGCGCACTGGCAGATACTCGCATCAGCTAGGCGTTGCAATAGCTGTTCCTGTAAAAAATGCGAATGGTGATCTAGTCGCTGTCATAGCCGGTATTATAAGTCTTGGCGACTCAACGGTGTTTGATAATACGAAGGCTCGTATTGGTAAAACAGGTGAGTACCTGTTGGTTTCGGTCAGAGACGAACTTATTTTCATCGATCCGGACAATATGCATAACATGATGCAGTTGAATGAAGTGTTCCCGGAAACTTTGGCTAAGGAGCTACTGACGGGTGTTGATGGTACAAGGGTTTTGTCTACGCTTGATCCTGCCCGGAAACATTTGACTTCGACAAAATATATTCTTGATGGGCGCTGGCTGGTGCTTGGCATGATTCCCGTAGAGGAAGTGTTTCAGCCGATATCGGTGTTGAAAAATGAAGTATATGTCATTTCTATTGCGAGCTTGCTGGTGATTACAGGCTTGATGTGGTGGTTGATGCATCGGCATTTAAAACCTTTGGTAATCGCAACTGGGCAGCTCAGGAAAATGGTGTTTGAAGGCGCGCCATTGAACGAGCTTACGGTTGAAAGAAACGATGAAATCGGCGACTTGTTTCAGTCGTTTAATAAGCTGCAGACTGAAGTAAGATTAAGTCATGAAGCACTGGAATCTCAGGCGCGTAACGATTTCTTGACTGGATTATCTAATCGTCGCTACTTTATAGAGCAGGCTGAGACTGCATTGGCAATTTCTGAACGATACGCCAGACCATTGTCTGTTTTTATGCTGGATATCGATCATTTCAAGAAAATAAACGATACTTATGGTCATCAGGTTGGGGACGAAGTGCTCAGGCATTTGAGCGAGATCATGCAGGAAGTTTTACGTGAGGTTGATATTATTGGACGTTTAGGCGGAGAGGAGTTCGCGGTGCTTCTGCCCGAAACCACCTTGGATAATGCGATGAAAGCGGCGGAAAGGCTGCGTGAGAAAGTTAGCCTGCATGCAGTTTTACTGACTGGTGGCTTACCTCTGCATTTTACTGTCTCGATTGGCGTGGCGGTTCTCCGTTCAAAAGGCCTGAATATTGATACTTTGCTGAATTTCGCTGATGAAGCGCTGTATGAAGCAAAGCGTGAGCGCAACAAAGTCTGCGCTTCAAAAAACACTATATAAAGGCAAAATCTGCTTAAAAGATTTTGTATTTATCATTATTCTGCCTTAGCCATTTATTGGAGTGCCAGCACTTTTCTGCGATAATAGCATTTTGATTTTTAATGAAAGCTAAAGCAAATGGCGCAATTTGATAATGTCAGTGTAAAAAAGAAAGCCAACATCTATTTTGACGGTAAATGTGTAAGTCACACCGTGATGTTTCCTAATGGTACTCGTAGCACTATCGGCGTTATTTTCCCAAGCACGCTAACATTTAATACGGCAGCGCCCGAGTTAATGGAAATTAACAGTGGTGTATGTAAAGTGCGCCTGAATGGTGAAGAGGCCTGGAAAACATATTCAGCTGGTGAGAAGTTTACTGTGCCAGGCAATTCATCATTTGATATAGAGACAGTAGAAACACTAGACTACGTTTGTCACTTCGAGTAGTCATGGCTCAACTCTGCGTTGTTATTTTCGCTTGCCGCACTATGCGTGCTGTCTGCGCGAAAATGCCTAGCAGAGTTTTCGCTTGAAAGTTTATTGGAGATTTTAATGCCTAGTTTTGATATTTCTTCAGAAGTTGACATGGTTGCGTTGAAAAACGCAATTGATACTGCCGGTAAGCAGATTACCAATCGTTACGATTTTAAAGGCACTTCAGCCAAAATTGATCTGAATGAAAAAGATAGTGTGATTACGATTTTTGGCGACAACGACTTTCAGCTTGATCAGGTGAAGGATATTTTACTGCCAGCAATGGAAAAGAAAGAACCTGATTCAGCAAAACGTCTTGAGCATAAAGATGTACAAAAAATATCGGGTAATAAGGTAAAACAGGATCTTAAAATCCGCGCAGGTATCGATAGCGATCTGGCTAAGCGTATTACCAAACTGATTAAAGATTCCGGCATGAAAGTGCAGGCCAGCATTCAGGGTGACACCGTACGTGTCAACGGTGCCAAGCGTGATCTGCTGCAAGATACAATAGCATTTGTTAAAAAGAGTGTGACGGATTTTCCGTTGCAATTTGGTAATTTTAGAGACTAAGTTAAGCTCAAATTCAGGGCTGCCTTAAAGCAGAGAACTATGGCAAAAACGTTATACGATAAATTATTTGATTCCCACGTAGTGGCTGAAGAAAACGGTACTGCGCTGATTTATATTGACCGCCATCTGGTGCATGAAGTCACTAGTCCGCAGGCTTTTGAAGGCCTGCGTCTTGCCGGGCGCAAACCTTGGCGTGTATCTTCTATTGTTGCAACTGCTGACCATAACACGCCAACAACAGGCTGGGAAAAAGGCTTGGCCGGGATTGCAGACCCGGTTGCACGTATACAGATAGAAACCTTAACTGAGAATATTCGTGAATTTGGCGCGAAAGCCTACTTTCCATTCATGGATGCGCGTCAGGGCATTGTGCATGTGATGGGGCCTGAGCAGGGTGCAACCTTGCCGGGTATGACGGTTGTTTGTGGGGACTCTCATACTAGTACACATGGTGCCTTTGGAGCTTTGGCTCATGGTATCGGCACCTCTGAAGTTGAGCATGTAATGGCGACTCAATGTCTGGTGCAGAAGAAATCAAAAGCCATGCTCGTGAGTGTGGAAGGTGAATTGCAAGCTGGTGTAACGGCTAAAGATGTGGCACTTGCCATCATTGGCAAGATTGGCACTGCAGGCGGTAATGGATTTGCAATTGAATTTGCCGGTTCTGCGATTCGTGGATTGAGCATGGAGGGCCGTATGACGCTATGCAATATGGCGATTGAGGCCGGTGCGCGTGCGGGTATGGTTGCGGTTGATGACGCTACAATTAATTACGTAAAAGGTCGTCCGTTCGCCCCGAATGAAGAGCAATGGGATGCAGCGGTAGCTTATTGGAAGACTTTGCATAGTGATGAAGGTGCGAAATTTGACGCATCTGTAAGCTTGAGAGCTGAGGAAATTCAGCCACAGGTTACCTGGGGTACATCACCTGAAATGGTTGTAGGTGTAGATGGTAAAGTGCCAAGTCTGGATATGGCAAAGAATGATGTGCAGCGTGGTGACTGGGAACGTGCTTATGCTTACATGGGACTGACTGCAAACACGCTGATTACTGACATCGCGATAGATAAGGTATTTATAGGCTCTTGCACAAATTCACGTATTGAAGATTTGCGTGCTGCCGCTGCCATAGCAAAAGGTAAGCATGTAGCGCCCAATGTAAAATTGGCGATGGTTGTACCGGGTTCAGGTTTGGTAAAGGCTCAGGCTGAGCAAGAGGGTTTGGACAAGGTTTTTAAAGATGCCGGTTTTGAATGGCGTGAGCCAGGCTGTTCGATGTGTTTGGCGATGAATGCCGATAAGTTGGAGCCGGGTGAGCGTTGTGCATCAACTTCAAACCGTAATTTTGAAGGACGCCAGGGTCAAGGCGGCCGTACCCATTTGGTAAGCCCGGAAATGGCAGCAGCAGCAGCGGTTGCTGGGCATTTTGTAGATGTAAGAAGTTTGTAATTAACTATTTAAGGATGAAGACGATGAAAAAATTATGCTTTTTAGTGTTGTTGGCAATGACTGTTTCTGCATGTAATACTGTGCATGGTATTGGTCAGGACATAGAAAAAGGTGGTGAAATCATCAAGGATTCAGCTAAGTAAACTGGCTTTAAGCAAACTTCATTTTATGAAACATTAAGTTAAGAAAATAACATGCAAGCATTTACGCAATTAAATGGTTTGGTGGCACCTCTTGATCGTGCAAACGTCGATACAGATGCCATTATTCCTAAACAGTTTTTAAAATCTATCAAGCGTAGCGGTTTCGGCCCAAATGCCTTTGATGAGTGGCGTTATCTCGATCGCGGCGAACCTGGGGTGGATAATTCCCAGCGCCCGCTGAATAAAGAATTTGTACTCAATCAGCCACGTTATCAAGGTGCGAGCATTTTGCTTACACGTGAAAACTTCGGTTGTGGCTCAAGTCGTGAGCATGCGCCATGGGCACTGGAAGACTACGGTTTTAAAGTGATTATTGCGTCAAGCTTTGCTGATATTTTCTTTAATAACTGTTTTAAAAATGGCATGTTGCCGATTGTGCTAAGTGCTGACATTGTTGATACCTTGTTTAAACAAGTGGTTGCGAACGAAGGTTATGCGCTAAATGTTGATTTAGCAGCACAGACTGTAACTAGTCCGACTGGTGAGGTTTATCCGTTCGAAGTTGATGCATTCCGTAAGCACTGTTTATTGAATGGTTTGGATGATATTGGTTTGACTATGCAGCAACAGGATAAAATCAAGGCGTTTGAAACTAAGCATCGTCAAGCCCAGCCGTGGTTATTTGTATAAGTTTAGTATTTGATTACATTTTAAGTTTAGAAAGCTAGTTCATGAAAATCGCAGTGTTGCCAGGTGATGGTATCGGTCCGGAAATTGTTGCGCAAGCCGTTAAGGTTTTAAATGCATTGAATTTAAATATTGAAATGACCGAAGCACCAATTGGCGGTGCCGGTTATGAGGCTGCCGGTGATCCGTTGCCTGATGCGACCTTGAAGCTCGCTAAAGACGCTGATGCGGTATTGCTGGGCGCTGTGGGTGACTGGAAATATGACAAGCTGGAGCGTCATTTGCGCCCTGAGCGTGGCCTGTTGCGTATACGTAAAGAATTAAACCTGTTTGCAAACTTGCGTCCTGCGTTACTGTATCCGGAGTTGGCATCTGCATCAACGTTGAAGCCGGAAGTGGTTTCTGGTCTGGATATCATGATTGTGCGTGAATTGACTGGTGATATTTATTTCGGTCAGCCACGCGGTATCAGCACACTGGAAAATGGTGAGCGCGAAGGCGTTAACACTATGCGCTATTCAGAATCAGAGATTCGTCGCATTGGTCGTGTAGCGTTTGATATCGCGATGAAACGCAATAAAAAAGTATGTTCTGTCGATAAAGCTAATGTTCTGGAATGTACTGAATTGTGGCGTCAGGTGATGATTGAGTTGTCTCAGGAATATCCTGAAGTTGAATTAAGTCATATGTATGTAGATAACGCTGCAATGCAGCTTATCCGCGCACCTAAGCAGTTTGATGTCATGGTGACCGGTAATATCTTTGGTGATATTTTATCTGATGAGGCTTCAATGCTCACCGGTTCAATTGGTATGCTGCCTTCAGCATCATTAGATGCTAATAACAAAGGTATGTATGAACCTAGCCATGGTTCTGCACCTGATATTGCCGGCAAAGACGTTGCTAATCCATTGGCGACGATTTTATCTGCAGCTATGATGCTGCGTTACACTTTTAATGATGAAGTTAATGCACAACGCATTGAAAATGCAGTGAAAAAAGCATTGGCGCAGGGCTTTAGAACGGCTGATATCTGGACTGATGGCACCAATAAAGTTGGCTGTGCCGCGATGGGTAATGCAGTAGTTGCCGCGCTCTAATGTATCTTGTAATTTGACGCATAATTTTGTGTAATTAATTTGCTGAACCAGCTTTGGTGTTGCAGGTTCAGCATTTCAGTAATCTTAAATTTGGATAATTAAAATGTTAAAGGTCGGTTTTGTTGGTTGGCGCGGTATGGTTGGTTCTGTACTCATGCAACGCATGATGGAAGAGAATGATTTTGCCCTGATTGAACCACAGTTTTTTACTACATCACAAGTCGGCGGCAAAGGCCCTAATGTAGGCAAAGAAACACCGGCTTTGCTGGATGCCAAAGATATCAATGCCCTTAAGGCGATGGATGCAATCGTTTCCTGCCAAGGCGGGGATTACACCACTGAAATATTCCAAAAATTAAGAAATGCTGGCTGGAATGGCCATTGGATTGATGCGGCTTCTACGTTACGTATGGAAAAAGATGCAGTTATTATTCTTGATCCGGTCAACTTGGATGTAATCAAAAACGCCATGCACAATGGCACAAATAACTGGGTTGGCGGTAACTGTACAGTGTCACTCATGTTGATGGCGTTGAATGGCTTGTTCAAAGCTGATCTGGTTGAGTGGGCAACATCAATGACTTACCAGGCTGCATCAGGCGCTGGTGCACAAAATATGCGCGAATTGCTTAAACAAATGGGCGAAGCGCATCGTGTTGCCAGTGATTTCCTTAAAAACCCAGCATCGGCTATTCTTGATATCGATCGTGAAGTGGCTGGCACGTTACGTGATAAAGACTTTCCAACTGCGCATTTTGGCGTACCGTTGGCTGGCAGCTTAATCCCGTGGATTGACAAAGACCTGGGCAATGGTCAAAGTAAAGAGGAATGGAAGGGTGGCGTTGAAACCAATAAAATTCTCGGTCGTGAAGCTAATCCGATTGTGATTGATGGTTTATGCGTGCGTATTGGTGCGATGCGTTGCCATAGTCAGGCGTTGACTATTAAGCTCAGAAAAGATGTGCCGCTGGATGAGATCAATCAGATGCTGGCAGAAGCTAACCAGTGGGCAAAAGTTGTACCAAACGAGCGCGAAGTAAGCATGAGAGAACTTACACCAGCTGCAGTTACCGGAACACTGACTACACCAGTAGGCCGTTTACGCAAACTTAATATGGGTAATGACTATTTATCTGCTTTTACCGTAGGTGACCAATTGCTATGGGGCGCCGCAGAGCCGTTGCGACGTATGTTACGGATTTTAATAGAAAAGTAAATAATTGTTAACTTAAGCACATTGTGATGTAATTACTTTGATGGTCTGCAGTTAGATAGCTCGCGAATATAATGTGCATTATGAGCTTGCATAGCTAACTATTTGATGTTATTTTCATATTGCAGAAATCAGTTCGATTAAAGGTAGCAATGTGCATAAGTCTAAAATAAATAAAATATCATTAGCGGTGTGCCTGGCATTTATGCCGATTTATGGATTAGCAGCGGGCTTGGGGAAGCTTAATGTTGATTCTGGCTTGGGGGAACCGCTTAAAGCTCAAATTGACCTATTGTCGGTAACGCCAGACGAGCTCTCGTCTTTGACAGCCGCAATTGCATCAGAGGAGGCTTACGCAGTACAAGGCATTCCACGTCTTGGTGTGCATAACAGTATCAAGGTCGAGCTTGCCAAAAATCCAGATGGATCTCCCGTATTAAGGCTGAGGTCACTACAGCCTATTGATGACCCTTATCTTGATATGCTGATACAGGTTGACTGGGCGTCAGGTCGACTGTTGCGTGAATACACTATCTTGCTCGATCCTCCTGGATATAAACAGTCACTGACTGAAGAGCCGAAGGCAATCATTAATAAGCCAGCTACCGTTTCGTCTGGCAGTTCTGTAACATCATCTGGCGCGAATGTTTCAACTTCACCGCAGCAAGCTGGCAATGTAGCCAAGGCTACAAAGAAGCCTATCGCTAAAACTGCTAAAGTTACTGAGCAGCCTGAAGCTTCAACTCAACCGGTGGAGGCTTATGAGCTGACTACTCAGCGCGGCGATACCTTACATTCAATTGCTAAAGAAGTTCAAGCCGAAGGCGTCAGTCTTGATCAGATGTTACTTGGCTTGTTTGATGCCAATAAAAATGCTTTCGTTGATGGAAACATGAATCGACTGAAGGTAGGTCAGATTATCAAGATTCCATCTAAAGAAACCTTATCTGCGGTTAACTCTCAGCAGGCGGCAAAAGCGGTCAAGTTGCACTCTGCCAATTGGAATGCATATCGTAATAGTCTGGCTGGCAATGTCGCAGCAGCGCCTGTAGCTGAAGATACTGAACGTAAACAGTCAGCTTCCGGAAAGATCGTGTCGGCAGAAGATCAGGCCGCGCCAATTAAATCTGGTCCTCAAGATGTTGTTAAGCTGTCAGCAGGCGGTAAGGTTGCTACCCAAGGTGGCAAAAGTGCCGCAGAGGCAGACGCTAAAGCTTTAGCGATGCAGGAAGAAGCAACTGCACGAGAAAAAACGCTGAAAGAAGCACAAGAGCGAGCAGCTGCATTGGAAGCTCAAGTGGCCGATATGCAAAAGCTATTGGCCTTGAAAAGCCAAACCATGGCGGATATGCAAAAAAATGCTGACGCAACAACTAAGCCTGTAGAAAATCAGCAGCATTCAGTATCTGATCAAGCCGCCCCTATAGCTGCAACAGTGACAGCGGAACCGAATGTTCAAGTAGATAGTGCATCTGTTGTAACTCCAGCGCCTGAGGCGGTTAAAAAAGCAACGCCAGCTGTTGTAATTGCTCCAGTTCAGGCTGAACCAGAAGAAGAGCCATCGTTTCTGAGCAGCCTGTTAGAAAGCGTTAATATATTCATGCTGGGCGGCGCTGCTGGGCTGGTTTTGCTGGGTAGCGGCTGGCTTTACTTACGTAACAAGCGCAGGAGAGATCTTGATAGCTTTGAACGTGGCATTTTAACTTCTGGCGGATTGCGCGCGAATACCGTATTCGGTAATACTACCGGCAATGCTACAAGCTCTGCGGATACTTCATTTTTAACAGACTTTGCTCAAAGTGCCGATGGCGGCATGATTGATACCAATGATGTTGATCCGATTGCAGAGGCTGAAGTCTATATGGCTTATGGGCGTGATGCTCAGGCTGAAGAAATACTGAAAGACGCTATTTCAAAAGAACCTAAGCGTTATGAGTTGCATCTGAAATTATTGGAAATGTATGCAGCTAGAAAAGATGCCTCTGCATTTGAGACGATTGCCGGTGAGCTTTATACTACATTGGGTGCGGATGATCCGACTTGGGCTAAAGTTGCTGAGTTGGGTGTTACCGTAGAACCGGATAATCCGCTTTATGATATCAGCCAGATTGCAGCCTCAACAGCAGTAGCTAAAGCTGTGACAGGTAGCTCTGATTCAGTTGTTGCTGAGATGGATCTTGGAAATGATCTGGATTTCTCATTCGATAAAGCAAAGCCCGCCAATGAATTTAACAGTGCAGCTGATAGTGAAGTTAACTCTTCATTGAATATGCAAAGTTCTTTATCTAGCCAGGAAGATTCGGATCAAGTTAAGTTGGGTCAGATTAATCAGGAACAAGAATCTTTTGATTTAGGTGCTTTGAATAATGAACTCTCAGCTAATGTTGCAGAAGATTCAACAGTAATTGCTAATACAGGCAGCGTAGAAACTGCTGCCGCAGAAAGTAAGCCGGCGGCTGACAATTCTATGGATTTTGATTTCCCGGAATTAGGTTCATTTACTTTAGGTACAGAAGAGGCTGCAGCTACTAGTCAGCAGTCTTCACCAGATGAGGTTAGCCAGCAGGAAAGTATGTCTGAGTTTGAGTTCCCAGCTGCATCCGCTAATGATGAAATAGAATTTACAGCGGCAGCGCCAACTGAAGAATCTAGCGCTTTAGCCGGTTTGGATTTTAACTTTAATTCTGAACCCGCTGCAGAAACTTCGACAGTAGCAACAGAGTCATCTGATTTTAATTTCGAAGGGTTTGCGGATGCTGTCACGCCTGTTGAAGAAGTGAAAGCAGGCTCTGGCGCACTTGATTCTAGTGATTTTAACTTTGAAGATCTTGGCGAACCAGCAGCAGCGCTTAATCAAGAAAAGACTGAAGTGAATGCGCTGGAAGGTATTAGTTTAGATTTTGGGGCAGAAGATACTTCAAATGCAGTAGCCGATGATCAAAAATCAGAAGAAATTACCTTTGATTTTCCGTTAGTTGATGAGCCAGAATCACTTGCTTTGAATAAGGACGCTGGCGTCTCAAATCAGAATGAAGCTAATAACTTTGACTTTTCTGCTATCAGTCTTGATCTCAGTGATAGTCAACCTCAAATAACTGAAGCTTCGCAAGCTGCAACTGATATGCCGGTTGCCGAGTTTGTGGCAGAGCCAGCAGTTGAGAATGAAAATCCTGATATTGATATTAAGCTGGATTTAGTGAAGGTTTATATCGACATGGAAGATATAGAGGGTGCCCGTGATCTGTTGGATGAGGTGCTTAAAGAAGGTGGGCCTCAACAACGTTCAACAGCTGAAAAGCTATTGGCAAGCTTGACCTAATTTCATTTTGTTATTAAAGAGCCGAGCGATATGCTCGGCTTTTTTATTAAATAACAATTAGCTGTTATAGCTATCGATAGTATGATTCAGCAATATTGAATTTTTGAAAAATTAATAGTTATAAGTCAGCTGATATACATGCATCCATTAATAAAAATATTGTGTTTTATATTGGTGTTATTGCTCATTAGTATGGTCAATAATACGATGCTGTTTTTTATGGTGCTGATTTTCTTTATCATGCTTTTTAGCTTTAAAGTTCAGACATTTCTGCATGCAGTGCGACGTATGCGTTGGCTTTTTTTATCTATATTTATGATCTATGCATTCGGTACTCCGGGGGAGTTGATTCCAAATTTTCCTGTCCATTTTGCACCGACTTTCGAAGGATTACAATTCGGACTGGTACAAATTGAGAAGTTATTGATAGCATTGGCGGCCTTGAGCTTATTATTGACTAACAGTCCCCGAGAGCAAATGATGCTGGGCTTGTATATGCTCTTGTCACCATTGAATTTGGTCGGTTTAAATGTCGAACGCTTTGCAGCAAGATTGATGCTGACATTAGATTATGTGGAAGAGCTTGCTGCGAAAGATAACAGTAGTTTCAGCTTCAAGCATCTTGATCAGATTGACGAATACATAAAGTATTTGCCACAAGCTAATGTAGTGTCATTTCAGAAGCTGCCATTTAGTTTGATTGATAAGTTGATGATGATTTTGTTGTCAGCATTGTTTGTTTTTATGATTTACCGAGGCTTTGCATGAGGGTTGCATTAGGGTTGTCTTATGATGGATCACGATTTTGTGGCTGGCAGAGCCAGCCATCAGCTTGTGGCGTACAAGACGCTTTAGAAGTTGCGATTGCGGCTATTGCACAACACTCTATCCGGGTGCATGCTGCAGGACGTACTGACACCGGTGTGCATGCGCTCTCTCAAGTAGTACATTTTGAAACTGAGGTAGTGCGACCCTTGTCGGCTTGGGTACGCGGCGTGAATGCACATTTGCCGGATACGGTCAGAGTTGAATGGGCACATATTGTTGATGAAGAATTCCATGCACGATTTTCAGCATTTAGCCGCAGTTATCAATATCTGTTGTATAACGCGCCGGTTGCTTCCGCACTAATGGCAGAGAAAGCAGGCTGGTTCCATTTGCCGCTTGATTTTGCCGCAATGCAGGAGGGTGCAAGCTATTTAATCGGCGAGCATGATTTCAGCGCCTTTCGTGCATCAGAATGCCAGGCAAAGTCACCGATCAGAGCTATGACACAGGCTGAAGTGCAGGTTTCAGGTCGATATTATGTATTTTCTTTTTCCGCCAATGCTTTTTTGCAGCATCAGGTAAGAAATATGATTGGAGCGCTCATCTATATCGGCAAGGGTGCTTATCCGCCAGGCTATATCAAAGAGTTGCTACAAAAACGTGATCGTACATTATCACCACCTACATTTTCACCTAACGGGCTTTATCTGACTGGTGTCGGCTATGATGCAAAGTGGGGTTTGCCTTTAACAGCTTCGTCAGATCGCTTGCATGTATTGATTTAGCGTTACAATGACGTTTTATGGCTTGATATCAGCAATAGGAATAATGGATTGAGAGTACGAGTTAAAATTTGCGGTATCACGCGCGTTGAAGATGCGCTGAATGCAGTAGAGCATGGTGCAGATGCGATTGGCCTGGTTTTTTATGAACCTAGCCCGCGCAACGTAAAAATCCCGCAAGCCATTGAGATAGCAAATAAAACACCGGCTTTTGTTAGTGTGGTTGGATTGTTTGTGAATGCGGAGCCAGATTTTGTACGTGAAGTTATTTCACAGGTTAAGCTGGATTTGCTGCAATTTCATGGGGATGAAACGCCGCAGGAATGCGCAAGTTACGGCTTGCCATTTATCAAGGCAATACGCGTAAAGTCCGACACAAATTTGGTACAATGTGCGAAAGATTTTTCCGCATCGAAAGCATTGCTGCTGGATACCTTTACCGATGGTGTTGCCGGTGGTACCGGTCATGTATTTGATTGGAACCTTATACCTGCAACATTGGACAAACCAGTCATATTGGCAGGTGGTTTGAATGCGCAAAATGTAGCGCAGGCAATCAATCAGGTTAAGCCGTATGCAGTAGATGTGAGCGGTGGTGTGGAAATATCAAAAGGAATCAAGGATGCAGCAAAAATTGCTGCATTCATGCAGCAGGTATATATAAATTAAGGAAACACGGAATAAGTCGGCGAGCGAGATAAAGTGCAAGGCGCACGGAACGCAGAAACCGAGATAGTATGCGTTATACAGCGAGGTTGCGAGTACCGCGCAACGCAGCAATTTGTTCGCGCAGGCCTTATTCCGCGTTTCCTTAGGTCTAAACGCACTGGTTTTTTGGAGATTTAATAATGCAGTTA
>Ga0208125_100216_pt1 | contig 48671 bp, 37 predicted proteins | sample LakWasM128_HOW14_2_FD_183938 | JGI IMG/M metagenome (GOLD analysis project Ga0208125, IMG submission 183938) | Freshwater sediment methanotrophic microbial communities from Lake Washington under simulated oxygen tension - Sediment Metagenome... | ecosystem: Environmental > Aquatic > Freshwater >...
GGCCGAGGTGACGCCGCACCGTGCGCAGGCGTGGCCCACCGATCCCTTGCAGATCGCCGTCGATGTGCGGGGGCGCTTGCGGATCGACGGTCAGACCGTTGGAGTGCAGGCCCTGCGCGAACGGCTGCGCGACGCATCGCGCGAGGAGCCGCGGCGCATGGTGCGCATCGAGGGCGACCGGCGCGCCAGCTACCAGCACATCGTGCATGTGCTCGACCTATGCGCGAGCGAGGGCCTGACGGCCGTCTCGCTGCGCACCCTGCGATGAAGCCGTCGCGCTGGGCTCGGCCAGACACGCTGGGTTGGCTCGACCGGCATCCCTTCCTGGCGGCCTCTCTGCTGCTTCATGCGCTGCTGTTGGCGCTGCTTTGGGTCGTCGGTCCGCGGCCAGTCGGAGGTGAGCAGATCGCGCCGCCCAGCGCGCAGGACCGTGCGCGTATCGAGGCCTCGCTGCACAAAGCCCGGCAGATGCAGCTGGCGCGCAGAGTCCAGGCGCTGGAAGCGGCGCGCCATGCCCTGGTAGGTCCGCCTGCGCCGGACCTGGCCACGCCCTCCCCTCGCCCGCCATCCTTGATGCAACGTGCACACGACGCCGTCGAGGCGATTCGCCAGGCCGACCAGCGCCGCCGAGCCAAGGAACTGTCTCGTCTCATGAAGATGCCGTTGCACAAGGCACTGCGCCAGGTCAAGGTCGAGACGGCGGCCGAGATCGCCAAGAGCGGGAGCAGCGACGAGCAGCTGTCGCGGATGGAGCGACTGGTGCAGGCCGCCTTGGCAGGCGAAGCTGCGCGACGGCAGCGGGGCCTGCATGGCGCGCCGGCACAACTGGTGAGCGTACCGGCGCCGGGCGGCAGCGGCGCATCCGGGCGGCATGGTGGACAGGGCGGCCTGGGCGGTGGCAAGTCCGGCGGCCCGGGGTACGCGTTTTTCGAAGATCGCGTCTACACCGAGCGCCGGCCACTCCACCTGCCGCCGCCGCAGCGCACGAGCACCGGGCACCGTCTCGGCGCAGGTGGCCAGTTTGCCGACCGCATATACCTTGACCGCTGGTACATCGCAGGCCCATTCGAAGCCCTCGGACGGGCAAGCCTGGAAAGGGCCTATGCGCCCGAGTGGGGGGTCGATCTGGACGCCGCCTATGCGGGCAAAGGCGGGCGCACGCTGGGCTGGCACTACACCGGCGACCAAACCTATCCCGTCGAGGCGCAGCCTCATGCCGAGAACAGCATCTACTACGCCTACACCGAACTGCGCGTCGATCAGGAGCAGGAGGTTTGGCTGGACCTTGGGGTCGACGACGAAGGCAAGCTGTGGCTCAACGACATGCCCGTCTGGACCAGCGACAGTGGCGACAAGCCTTGGTATCGCCAGCCCTACTACAGCTTGCGCACGCAGTTGCTGAACCTGGGCCTGGTCGAAACCTCGCTGCGCGTGCGCCTGCGTGCCGGTCGCAACACCTTGCTGCTCAAGCATTACAACGCCAGCGGTATCAAGTTCTTCTCGGTCGTGCTGCGGCCCGCCTGATGTCCGGCGGCGCATCGAACGCAGGCGTACGGGCGGCAGGCCGCACGGCGGCTCGGCCGCTACTCGTCGAATGGCGCACGCCGGATCAAGCCCAGAAACCCGAGCCGACGCACATACAGGTTGGCTCTGGACCTCGGGGTTTCTGCCGCCTGCATCTTCATGCAGTTGCAGAACGCATTCTTGAAGTTAAGCCTGGGATGTCGTGCCAATACTGCGCTCTGCAGCCCGGATGGAATTTCATGACTGCGCTGGCCAATGACATCCATGCCGGCACCCGCCTGAAGCAAATGCGCCTCCACGCCCTGGTCGACGCCCACCTCGAGATTCATGTGCAGGGTGATGGCCTCTGCAATCCGATGAATCTGATCCGCTGTCGCACCATTGCGCGCCAGGATGTTGCTGGCCGCTCGCGCGCCGCGCAGCGTGAAGCAATCCGATTTCGGCAGCCCAGCGTGCGCCGTGAGTCCAATATCGTGCAGCTGACAGGCGGCAAAGAGGATGCCGCGGTCGGACTTCAGCCCAGCTTGCAGCGCGAGCAGCCCACCCCATGCATAGGTCCGCCACGAATGGTTCGTGAGCCACTCGTGCTGCAGGCGCTTCGCAGCCTGCGCCGCGACCACGGACAGTCGGTCCGTGGGCGGCTCGATGAAATCCAGCGCGCGCAGGTCCAGTTGTCCGAGCATGCTGCCATTGGCCGCCTGGTCGGGTCTGCTGTCCCGGATTCTCTTGCGGATGCCGGCGATGGTCAGCTTCCATTTCTCGGTGGCCGTCAGACTTCCACCGCGCGACATCCAGGCAATGGTTCCAATCGTCATTCTTGTAGGGCCAGTCATTTTATACGTTATCTAAATCTGTCCGGCACTGGACTCTCTTCGCGGACTGCGTTCGGCCATCCACTGGATCACCTGAACCCGACAGGACTCTGTTTCATTCTTGCCGCTGCTTTGCTGACTTGCTTGTACAAAACGGCTGGCCGAAGCGATGGTGCGCATGGAGCCACAGCGGCTGCATTCGCAACAGCTCGAGGGTGTCCAGGCAATCCGGGGCGATATACGACGAGGCTCAATTGACGCGTACCAGCAAGGCAGATCTCCCCGAGCCGAGCGAATGCGTAGCCACGGTGTGGCCGGCCACGAGGCGCGCGATCCGCCTGGTGGGCGAGCTCTATTTCTGGCAGGGCGGCAGTCTCTGGATCGGCACCGGAAGCGGACGCACCGCGCTGCATGCACACCACGCGCATCACATTGCACTCTCGCTGGGGAGGCCGGTTCGCATCTGCATGGATCCACCGGCCCGGCCTGCTGAGGTCATGGGCGCGTTCGTGCCCTCGAAGCTCAGACACGAGTGCGAATTTGACGGGCCTCTGGTTCACATCTTCATCGAGCCGGAGTCGGCCGAGGGCCATGCGCTGGCAAGGCGCTTTGGAGCAACGGCCATCCAATCGCTGCCCACGGCGCATGCACTCGATTTGTCGCTCGACTTGACCACCGCTTTGCAGCAGTGCGGCGCAGGCGCGGCGATGGTCGAGGTCTGCAAGGCCATGGTCGGCCGACTCGCTGGCTTGGACACGGTCGTGCGCCCGCCCCTGGATCCCCGACTTGCTACGTCAATCGAGTACCTGCGCGGCAGCATCCGGAACGGCACTTCACTCAAGGAGGCCGCGGCCGTGGCCAGGCTGTCTCCCAGCCGGTACCGACACCTATTCGTCGCGCAAACCGGCACCTCATTCAGGGCATACGTACTCTGGCTGCGGCTGAACATGGCCGTGCAATCCGCCACCGAGGGGCATTCCTGGACCACCTGCGCTCACGAGGCCGGGTTTGCGGACTCATCCCACCTCACGCGAACATTCAAACGAATGTTCGGGATCAATCCAGCCAGCCTGGTTCTCAAGTAGTTCGGTCATCCGTCGCGGTGGCCCGGCCCCGTGCGAAGAATTCAGAGCGCGCGCTCCATGAAGCGCCAGCGCGGATGGAATTCGAGCGGAACTTCCACGCCCTCGTAGGGGTCTCGGTCGACGAACCCGTTCTTCTCGTAGACGCGCTGCGCGGACGTCATGAACGGGGCCGAATCAAGGCATACCGTCTTGTAGCCGAAGCGGCTCGCATCGGACATCAATCGGTTCAGCACCAGTTCACCCAGTCCCATGCCGCGAAAAGGTGATCGGATGTAGATGCGCTTGATCTCCGCTCGCGCCGGACTCAGGCCGCGAAGGCCACCCATGCCTGCCAGCTGACCCTGCACAGCCACGAGATAGAAGACACCTTCCGGCGGCGGCTTGCCGCAGACCTTGGCGATGACGGTAGGCACGTAGTCCTGGGCAGACATGCCCATGATGGCCTCGAACTGCACCCCGAAGTGCCGGTCAAGCTCCCGAAACACCCAGGAGACGTACTCGCCGTTCAGTTCCGTCAATGGCCCCAGATGGGAGCGCAGGTTCGCCATGATGAACTCGGGAGGCGTCATGTCGTTGGTACACAGAGGTGAAGCTTGGCGGGCCTATGCATGGCGGGGTGAAACCGAACCAGCCCCGGGCGCGAATCAGGCGGCGGGCGCGCCGCGGCGATGCCCGGCCGCAGCTCTGGCGCGCGCAATCATCACCCAACCCACGAACACCGCAGCCGTGACGTCAAAGGTCGCACAGAACCCGGGCCATACCCCCGGTACCCCATTGCTTTGCACCAGGTGGTGATGAAAGACGTCCATCACGCCATGCGCTCCGAGTGCGCCAAGGGCGATCCACTGGCTTCGCTTGTATCCCTTGATGGCCGCAGCAACGAAGATCGCGGCAATCGCCGCCTCGCCCAGCATGACCCCGGCGCGGCCGTCGACCACGGCGAAGGCGATGTAGTAAGAGGCAACAGCCATGGTGACGGCGGGGTAGAAGGCGCGCTCCCGGTCCAGGCCCAGTCCTGCAGCGCCAGCGCAAAACAACAGCGCCAGGGTGAAACCAACTATGTATTCCATGATCTGATCTCCCAGGCTCAAGGCACGAGGTGCCGCAGGTCGTCGGGCACCGGCATGGGCTTGAAGGCGCTGACGCGCGAGCGGCCGTTGTTGCCGCGTGGCACCCACAGCCGCGAGAAGAGCATGGAAGCCAGGATCCGCGGCACCTGGCCGAGCGCCTCGCGCAGGTCACCTCGGCGCAGGCCGGCCACCAGCATGCGCCAGTGAATGAAGGTGTGCCTTCCCGTCATCCGCTGCGCGAGCACATGGGCCCGCTCCAGATGCTTGAAGGCGGTCTCAAAGTCGTCTCGCCGCAAGGCCTGGTCGGCCCGCGCCACTTCCCGTTGGTACGCTTCGTCCATGTCGGAGCTCCTGCTTGCTTGCGAGCGCGACCTGCGCTCGCTGTGCTGCACTGTGCGCGGGACAGGCCAGGCCTAACACCCAGATGCGCCCAAGCGTCGTAATGCGTCCGGCAAAGGCCCGAACGGGCGCTCGAACGGCAGTGGCCGACGACGGCGCCGTTCTTGCGCGCCCGGTGCCGGATCGCGCTATCCACGGCCATGAGGCCGCAACACCTGCGGTCGGTCGGAGGCATCTAGCGGCTCAACTTGCGCGGCATGAAGCAGGCGGCTGCGCATGCCGGCAACGCGGCCATGGCAGCAAAGGTGAAGACATCCGCCAGCGCGGCCACGAGGCCGCCGGCTGCATGACGCGAGAGGTACTCGCCCAGCAAGGCGACGCCGGCGGCTCCGCCGAGTGCCCGCAGCATCAGCGGCAAGGCGGTCGCGATACCCGCCTGCGTGGCCGGCGCCGCGCGTTGCGCCACCACGCTCAGGTTCGGCAGCGCCAGTCCAAGCCCCGCGCCGAGCGGCAGTACCGCACCCGACAGGGCCCAGGCCGCGGTCGCGCCGGCGTGCAGCAGCCCTGCGAGCAGCGCCAGCGCCCCCGCCATCGTCACGCTCGCGACGATCGCCAGCGTCCGCGGTGCGACGCCACGCCGCAGCAGTGCGCCAGCGCGCCGCGCCGTCAGCATCAGACCTGCCATCAACGGCAGCAAGAGCCACGCCGACTGGGTGGGCGTCAGGTGCAGCACGACCTGCATGAAGGTCGGAAGAAACACCACGGTGGTGAACAGCGTCATGCCGGTGCTCGCAGCCAGCCAGGCATTCGCCGCAAAGTCGGGCCGCGTGAACAGCGATAGCGGCACGATAGGATCCGCCGCTCGTCGCTGGCTCCACAGCCATGCCGGCAGCAGCGTCGCTGCAGCGGCGGCCAAGCCCGAGGCCAGCGTGGCGCCCAAGGCACGACCCCGGATCGCCAGCATCGCGCAGACCAGCATCGAGGCCAGCAACAGCGCGCCGCGCCAGTCGAGGGGTCGGCGCGCGCCATGCGGCTCGCCCATCGGCGTGCGCGCCAGGCCAGCCCATGCCGCGAGCGCGACAGGTGCGGCAGCAAAGAAGGACCACCGCCACGACAGGTGCTGGGTGAGGTAGGCGCCCGCCAGCGGGCCAGCCATGGTCGCGAGGCCGTAGATCGCGCCCAGCCTGGCGATGCGCGCGGCGCGCTCTTCTGGCGCCGACAGTGCCGTCGTGGCCAGCATCGTCAGCGTCATCAGGCCACCGCCACCCAGGCCTTGCAGCGCACGCGCGGCAATCAGGGCATCCATCGTCCATGCGGCACCACAGGCCAGCGATCCTGCGATGAACAGTCCCGCCGAGGTCAGCAGCATCGGACGTACGCCAAACAGGTCGGCCAGCTTGCCGTAGAGCGGAATGACGACCGTCGACGCGATGAGGAAGGACGAGAACACCCATGGCGCGCGGTCAGCGCTGCCCAGTTCGCGCACGATTGTGGGCAGCGATGCCGACAACAGGGTCTGATCCAGACCGGACAGCGCGAGCAGCAGCAGGAGCAGCGTGTGGGCGGTTGGAGGCGCAATGGTCTTCGTGCTCATGGGCAGGGTGGTCAGGTCGATGGCCTGCACTCTCGCCACTCACGCCCGACGCCGAAAGCGCAACAGGACGAACCGTCGCCCGCCATCCGGGAACGGTACCTGGCGCCGACCAAACGGTATAGGCCATGCCCCACGGCGCTGCCACCGCTCGACCAGGCCTGACGCCCCAAGGAACCCTAGTCAAACCAGGCCTCTCCGATTACATTGCCCAGTGCATCCACGCACCCGAACAAAGTGGATTGACCGTCCGAGCGGAACTGCATGTCCATACTCCAGCTTGCAAGCAATCGACGGGCGCCCCGGTCATGGGGGAGCACACTGCAGCTGATCGCCGGAGCGGCCCTGTTCTGGGCAGTCGCTGCGAGCCTGACTTTCATTGCTGCACCAGGACTGGACACGTTTGGCAGACTTCTTGTGTTCAGCGAGAGCAACGGGCTGTCGATGCTGTTCTTCGCACTGGTCCTTCAGCGTTTCCGGATCTTTTCGAGCGCCCGCCCCATGCTCAGATGGGTGCTGGTCGGCGCCATTGCCGTCCCCTTGGGCTATGTGCTCGGGCATGTGATTGCGCTGCGCCTGCTGGGCGAACCTTTCCGCCTGTTGAGCATGGGACACGACCGCATGGTGCCGGTCATCTTCACCGTCCTGATCGCAGGCTTCGGTCTGTATTTCTTTGCCACTCGGGAGCGCCTGGCCAATGAGGCCGTGGCTCGCGCCGAGGCCCAGCGTCTTGCGGCGGAAACCCAGCTGCGCCTGCTACGCGCCCAGCTTCAGCCGCACATGCTCTTCAACACACTGGCCAATTTGCGCTCGCTCGTCGCGGACGACTCAAAGCAAGCCGTCCACATGATCGACCAACTGATCGTGTACCTGCGCAATACGCTCTCGGCTTCGCGGATCGACACCAGCACGCTGGGCGAAGAGTTCACACAGCTACGGGCCTACCTGGAAATCATGTCGGTGCGCATGGGGCCGCGGCTCATCTACCGTCTCGAGCTACCGCCAGAGCTCGAATCGGTGCCCATACCGTCGATGCTGCTGCAGCCGCTGGTCGAGAACGCCATCAAGCATGGCATTGAGCCCAAAGTAGGTGCAGGCAGCATCGAGGTATTTGCTCAACGAACTGCCGACGGCGTCGAGATCACGGTGGCCGACACCGGATTGGGTCTGCCTCCCGGGAGCGATATCAGCATGACGGCGGATATGGCCACCGGCAGCTATGGTCTCGTGCATGTGCGCGAACGTCTCCAGGTTCTGTACGGATCGAAGGCATCATTGACCTTGAATCCGCACGTGCCTTCGGGCTTTTGCGCCACCGTGAAAATTCCAACATGACGTCGCTACAACGCCCCACTGCCTTGATCGCCGAGGACGAGCCGGTGCTCGCACGCACCTTGTCTCGCATGCTTGCGGAACTCTGGCCCGAGCTTCAGGTGCTCGCTGTGGCAGAGGATGGGCCGAGTGCCACAGAGCTTGCGATGAAGCACACGCCGGACGTCCTATTTCTGGACATCAAGATGCCGGGACGAACCGGGCTCGAAGTGGCGGAGATGCTTGCCGATGATTGGCCCGAAGGGCGGTCAGAACCCCTCTTCGTCTTCGTCACCGCCTACGACGAGTTTGCTGTCGGGGCGTTTGAGCGTGCTGCTGTCGACTTCATGCTCAAGCCAGCCACGACCGATCGCTTAGCCTTGACCGTCGAGAGGCTCAAACGGCGACTCGCAGAGCGCGTCGCCGTACCCGCCGAGGACGCATTGTCATCGCTCATGCGGCGCGTGCAGTCCATCTCGATACCGGGCGAGCCGGCTGAGGAACGGATAAAGGTCATCCGAGCCGCCGTCGGCAACAGCGTGCGGATGATTCCCGTTGGCGACGTGATCTGCTTTGAGGCGACTGAGAAGTACGTCAATGTCATCACCGCCACCGGCGAGGCACTGGTCCGCATGAGTCTGCGCGAGTTGATGACGAGAATCGATGCCACTGATTTCAAGCAAGTGCATCGAAGTGTGGTCGTCAACTTCAATTGCGTCGTCAGTGCAACACGCGATGAGTTCGGTCACTACAGCCTGAACTTGCGCGGCCTGCAACGCCCCCTGCGGGTCAGCCGCGCGTTCAGCCACCTGTTCAGGGCCATGTAGTCATCGCGTGCCCGTCGCTATTCGTCGAACACCGCGCGCTGAACCTGCTCGACAAAGCCCAGGTACTGGATATAGATGCTCAGGCGCGAACTCGGGGCGCGCTGCACCTCGGCGCGCACGCAGTTGCAGAAGGCATTCTTGAAATCCAGTCGCGGATAGGCGCCGAGCACCGCATGCCGCAGTAACGCCGGGACCTGTTCGATGCGCTGACCGAAGACATCCATCAAGGCACCGGCGTGCAGGAGGTGCGCCTCGACACCGCGCTCGACACCGACCTCGAAGTTCTGATGCAGGGTGATCGCTTCCGCCACGCGATGAAGCTGGTCGTCCGACGCGCGGGCGCGGCTCAGGATGAGGCTTGCGGCGCGCGCGCCGCGCACGGCAAAGCATTGATTGGGCGGTGTGGCTGCGTGCGGCGTCAGGCCAATGTTGTGCAACATGCAGGCTGCGAAGAACAAGGTCTTGTCGTACTCAAGCTTGGCATCCAACGCCAGCAGCGTTCCCCATGCATAGGTTCTCCATCCGTGGTTGGTCAACCATCTGGGCTGAAGCTCCCTGGCTGCGGCAGACGCGCAGAGTGCCAGTGGATTCCACGGGTGCTCCAAATGCTCGAGCGCGCCAAAGCCGAGGCGATTCAGGGTCCTCATGGAGTTCGAAGCTCCATGAGGGTCGACAAGATGCCGCAGGCGCGCACAGGCGGCGACCGATGCGAAGGTCTGCGACCAGCGCTCCACGAAATTGGCCATGCCTCGGCGCTGCATCCCCTTATGGCTCTCAATGCTCATGATGCAAATCCGTCTCTTGATGCGTCTGTCGCCATCACAAGGAGATCCACGCGACGGCGCGGGCCCGACATCGCGCTGCGTCGCACCCGATCCAGCATGCCCTCTGGGTGGATGGCGTTGCCGCCGGTCGCCGGGGAAGTCATGTCTTGCCTGTCAGTCGATGCGTTGGTTTCCGTGAAGCAATGACTTCACGTCTCGCTGGTCAATCTATTCGGCGTGGTGGGCACGTCCAAGCCAATTCCGACGGAGCCCACAGAGCGGGGCGCCGGTGGTTCGCATTGGCTACCGAGCAGCGGCTTCAAGCGCACGCGGTCCCATTCCGTCTTCCCCTGCCCGCACCGAAACACGCGCGCGTGCGCCAAGGCTTGAGGCGATGGTGCAGGCCGAGCATGGCCTGGCCTGCCAGGTCGAGATGGCGGCGCGATCCATGACCGTGCTGATGGCGCTGGAATGCCGCGCCTGGGGCCGCTCACATGGACGGCGTCCAGTCGTACTCCATGTAATCCGCGGTCTCTGCCGCCACGCGCAGGCCAAGGGCCTTGGCCACCATCCCCAGCGACATGTCGATGCCGGCAGAGATCCCTCCGCTGGTAACGACGAAGCCACTATCGATCATCTTGGTGCCTTCGACGACCGTGATGTCTTTGCCAAGTGCCCGCAATTCCGCATACGCGCCGCGGTGGGTCGTGGCCTGCTGCCCATCCAACATGCCCGCATTCGCCAGGATGAGCGCGCCAGAGCAGACGGACAGGACTTGCTGCGCCGTTTGCGCACGCGTCCTCAACCAGTTCAGCAGCGTCACGTTGTCCTTCTGAACTCGCGTGCCGTATGCCGTGCCATCTGGCCGGTAGCCTCCGCCGCCCGGCACGAGTATCCAGTCCAGAGGCGGGCAGCTCGAGAAGCTCTCATGCGCCATGACGTCGAAGCGATTCCGCGCCACGACTCGACCGCCCAGCTCGGACACCAGTCGCACATCAAATGGGCGCATCTGGTTGTGCCTGTCGGCCACACTGAAGACTTCGAACGGCCCGGCGAAGTCAAGGACTTCCACGTCGTCAAAGATCACGATGCCAAGGCGGATGGGAGACGCCGCGCACAGCTTGGCTGCTTGCGTGTCGGTTTGTTCAATGTCTGACATGACTGCCTAGGTTCAAGCATGAAATGGCTGAAGAACCGACCAGGCGGGTACGCCCGGGCGCCTGCGTTCAAGCGATGGTTAACGTGCGCATTTGTCCGAGCCCAGTCTCTGCCGGTGCTGCGGCCGTGTATCAAGCGACAACGGTGCCGCAGCGACGGATCCGGACTGTGCATCCACGCGGCCGCCCTGGATTGAACAAAGCGGCTATGTTGCGGTCAACGGCGGTGCGTTGCAGCGAGCCTCAGTCTTCGAAAGGCGCCGCAGCAACCAGATCCAGGAAGCCGAGGCGTCGCACGAACAGCCCGGCCCGGGAGCTGGGGGCTGCTCTGGCCTCGGTGCTCATGCAGCGGCAGAGATGGCCTTTGAACCCAAGTCGCGGGTACTTCCCCACGACAGCGGACTGGAGCGCAGGCGGCATCTCGTTGATGCGCTGGCCCACGACGTCCAGGCCTGCACCCGCCTGCAACAGGTGGGCCTCCACGCCTTGCTCGATGCTCACATCCAGATTCATGTGGAGGATGATGGCCTCTTCGATCCGGCGAATCTCGTCCTGACTCGCGTGTGCGTCCTTGAGGATGGACCGGGCCAGCCTGGCGCTGCGCAGGGTAAAGCACTCGGATTCAGGGTGCGCGGCATGTGGCGTCAGACCAAGGTCGTGCAGTTGGCTGGCAGCAAACAACAGGCCCTGGTCGTAGGAGAGGTCCGCGTTGCGGGCAAGCAAGGCCCCCCAGGCATAGGTGCGCCATCCGTGGTTCGTCAACCATTGTGGCTGCAGGCGCGCAGCCGCACTGGACGAAATCTGTGCCAGTAAGTCCCAGGGCGGCGCGATGCTGTCGAGCGCCCGCGCGTCAAGCTGGTCGAGCGCGCAAGGCTGCTTGCGCCGACGCGACGCGCGCAGCGCCAGCTGCTTGCTCACGCCGCCCAAGGTGATGGCCCATTTCTCTCCCAGCGTGAGCGAGCCGCCTCGCTCGATCCATTCCTTTGATCCGATTGCCATAGTCGTCCTTTAAAAGTGAGCGTCTCGCGATGCCTGGCTGCAAGTCCACCGTTGTGCCGGGGGGCGCCTGCGGAGGGGCCGGCGGTCTCGTGTCGTCTACAGCCGCACTTTGCCGGCGGCGTGGCCGCCCTCACAGACGTTTGCGACCAGTGGGGCCTGGCCGACCTGAAGCTGTCATCCTTGTCGACCGAACCGTTGCGCAGGGGCCGACCGTTCGGGCCTGCGCGCATGCCGTTGGCGGAGCGGAACCGGCGATTGAGCGCATCCCGCTGTTGTCTCGCATGCCCGTCGTGGACAGTCCGATGCAGCCGTGGCGGGCTTCGACACGCAGAGGCCCACGCCCCGGTCATCAGGCGGGGGGCTCGGTGAGGCGTTCGGTGGTCTGGCGAAGTTCATGAGCGCAGCCCATTCATTCAAGCGCCAGCCGCCCCTCATTCCCATACTTGACGTTTCATCTCACAGCACCTTCAGGACGCGGCCATGCAGACCCCGAGCAACAACTTTTCGGAATACCCCGCCTCGACGAACAACGCGCCACGCCGCATCAAGGCTGCTGCGATTCAACTCGACGCGGCTGCCGGAGACGTCGCGACGAATCTCTATCGTATTGAGGCGCTGGTCAACGAGGCCGCCGCGACGGGGGCACGCTTGATTGCACTTCCAGAGTTCTTCACGTCGCGAATCATGTTCGATGCGCGTGTCCATGAAGCGGTTCTCCCAGCGCAAGGCAACCCGGCGCTGGCTCTGTTGAGGCAGCTCGCCGGCCGTCACCAGTGCTGGATAGGCGGCTCAATGCTCGTCAGCGAGCGAGATGAGATATTCAATCGCTACTATTTCGCTGAGCCCGATGGAACATGCCATGGCCACGACAAGGATCTCCCGACGATGTGGGAGGGTTCCTTCTATCAGGAGGGGCAGGATGACGGCGTTTTCGAAACCAAGCTTGGCGGCGTCGGCGCGGCAGTGTGTTGGGAACTGATCCGAACGCAAACGGTACGTCGCCTGCTGGGCCGCGTGGGTGTTGCGATGACCGGCACGCATTGGTGGAGCACCCCGAGCAACTGGGGCCCGATCATGAACAAAGGGTTCGCCGCGGCTGGGCAGTACAACCGGTACCTGTCGGAGTGCGCGCCTGCCGAATTTGCGCGCCGCCTGGGCGTCCCCGTTATTCAGGCGTCCCATTGCGGGAGCTTTCACTCCGGGTTTCAGCTGCTCCCGGGGCTGTCGTGGGAAATTCCGTTCCAAGCGCATTTCGTTGGAGCCACACAGATTGTTGATAGCACGGGCCATGTGCTGGCACAGCGCTACACACACGAGGGTCCGGGGCTTGTCACTGCCGACATTGAGCTGGGCGCTCGGGAGCCCATCCTGCCGTTGCAGGATCGTTTCTGGATTCCGGAACTACCGCTGCTACTGCGTACCGTCTGGAATCAGCAAAACGCATGTGCGAAGTCCTACTACCGGGGCAAGGGGCGCGCACTCGGGGTTGCCGCCGCCAGCGCGATCAGCAAGGAGTCGGCGCAATGACAGCAGACATTCTGTGCCTATTGGCTGCAGGGATCTTCTTCAGCACCGGTTTGCTGACGGGTGTTTGGAAATATGGAGCCATGATGGCGTCGCCGACGACGACGGCTCCGGTCTATGTGGACATCGCACACCGTGCCAGCCTCATGTATGCGTTCTCGGCAATTCTGCTACGCGAGTTCGTCCCGTATTCGCCCCTGCCGCCGAACGGTACCTGGTGGGCTGTTGCCATTCCGCTTGGCCTCTTCGCAGCGGCCATCGGCTCCTACGTCTTGCATGGTGTGCTGCGTGACACCGACAATCAATTCCAGCGGCCCCACGTACTCGGGCGCGGGCATGTACACGGCGGACTGGTAAGGGCCTTGATGGTCGCGCTGATCGTGGGAGAAATAGGCGGGTTCGCGATCCTGTTCCTGGGATTCATTGTGCGTGCGGCGCCCTTCTGACATTCGAGGCTACGTCATGAGACTGCTCCATCGAACCCTCGCCGCAACGGCGATCCTGCTTGCTGGCGCCCCTGCCTTGGCCGATGCGCCGACGCCACGCGCTGAACAGGGCCTTGGCTTTCAAGTGACTGGTGCAGCCGACGCTGACGGCAAGCCCTTCGCCGTGGGCGTCTGGTATCCGGCGGACCTCTCGGCTGCAGCGAGCACCCAGAGCGTGCCCAGCCCGGTGGGCGCGATTCAGAATGCGCCCGTGCGTGGCAAGGGATGGCCGCTGGTCGTCATTTCCCATGGAAATGGCGGTGGCATGGCGAGCCACATCGACCTGGCGCTTGCACTGGCCAATGCCGGCTACGTGGTTGCCGCGCCAGTTCATGCAGGCGACAACTTTCAGGATCCCTGCGCCTCAGGCTTGGCCACGCTGTTCAGCGGTCGCAATCACCAACTTCGCGTGACCATCGACCACATGCTGGCGAAGTGGACGGGGCACGACGCCATCGACCCCGCGAGGGTAGGCGCCTTCGGCTTCTCCGCTGGAGGGTTCACAGTCCTGACCGCCGCTGGGGCGCAGCCGGACATGACGCTCATCGCCAAGCAGTGCGCGCAATCTCCTGAGTTCATCTGCCAAGTCTTGGCGCATTTCAAGTCGCCACTGCTGAGTGTCGATACGTCGGCGGGCGAACCCATGCAAGCAAGTCCGCAGGTGAAGGCCGTTGTTGCAGCCGGCCCAGGGCTGGGCTTCACGATGACCTCGGTAGCGATGGCGGGCGTGAAGGTCCCAGTGCAGGTGTGGAGCGGCGAAAAGGATGAAACGGTGCCCTACGCCACGAACGCCAAGCTCATCATCGAGGCCCTAGGCAAGAACGGCCAGAAGGTCGACTTCCACGCCGTTCCCAATGCAAGCCATATGTCGTTCCTCGCTCCTTGCGGCCCAGTGAAAATTCCAGAGCTCTGTACGGACCCTGAGGGCTTCGACCGAGCGGCGTTCCATGCCGTCATGAACGCGGAAGTCGTCAAGTTTTTCGACCGCACCCTGAAGCACTGACAGGCCTGTGCCTTTGCTCGCCAATCATGGCTGGCGGTGATGTCGACGGTCGGCACGTGGCGTGCCGGCATGCTGACCCGCCTGCCGCGTCGCGGAGCGCTGATCGCCAAGGGGCCTCGGCATCATCAGCAGCAACCAGCTATCCGGCCTCAATGAGGCCGTTGACTCAAGCAAACAAGGTCCGTCGGGACAAGCATTGCTAATCCGTTGATTCTTCGTCACCTGTCAGAAGTTCGAAAGTCCGTCGGAGACGCCTGGGTCGATACCCCTGCTGGCGTCGCAAAAAACCAAGTCTGTCGAGACTAGTCTTTGGCAAGAGATGGAAGAAGGTTCTTCCGATGTTTTTCGAATGGATGCGGCCGCTGCGGCCATCAAAGGGCTGGGACCTGACGTGTTCACATGCACGGCAACCGTCTCTTCTCCTGCGCGCAGCACGATCACCAGCATGTTGCGTACCTGATTGCGACCAAGTTGCTTTTGGCTCGTGCCAGGAGGCGCGGCACCGACGCTACAGGGCTTGCGAGCCGGAGTTAAATGAGAACTGCAACTGTCGAGACCGGCAACCTTTTCCTCCATTGCCCATCAATGACTCACCGCTCGCTTTAAGCTGAGTTGAGCTGCAAACCGCCACCCGCGCCACGGCGTTAGAGAAGAATCCGCTCCGTGGCGCGGTCGAGTGGACGGTTTCGGAGGTGGAGCCGAAGGTCGACGCGGCCGACGATCAATGGCTGGTCTTTGTGGTCATTGCCGTCCATGACTCGCGCCGCGAACGGCTCAGATCAGCTTGTAGCTGACCTTTGCGTCGCTCGCAGCCGGGAAGCCCAGCGGCCACTTGCTGCCATTCAGCGCGAGTCCGCTTCGCAGTAGCGATAGACAGCAACCGCTATAAAGCCGACCTCACCATGGCGAAGGCTGCTTCAGAGCCACTAGTGAACAGACCATTTGCGACATTGGCGAAAGTCGGAGAGTCCTATCGGCGAACCCGCTATAGGCCCGCCCCGGCATTTACGACTTTAATAGACAGTTTTCGACATTAATAGACAGGAACAGATAATGTTCCTGGCAATTAAAGTCGTAAACACAGGCCTAGCATCGGTGCGGCTTTGCCGGGAAGCGATCAGCTTCACCGCCAACCCAAAGTCGTAAACAACAAATCGTCCATTTAGCGGTCGGTCCGAGATCAGCGGATAGACGCATCTCGCCCCTTCGCGATCCAACTCACGCTGCGGACCACCTACCGGTCAGTCATTCGGGCCCCTCCCAGTGCGCCTTGACTCACAAAGCTGCCAGCTTGGCTGGCTTTATGCGTTTCTGGAGGCGTCGGCGAGGTTTTGAATGTCGTCCCCGTCCGGCCGGGCATCCCAGGAATAACCCTTGCACCTCCGAAGCCGAGTGCCGCTCTGACGGGGCGACAGAGTGCGCTAGGTGTTTGACACGCACTGCCCTCTGATCTGATCTCGCCTCCGGTGGCTCGACCGATGGTTGGGCAACGGCATCGCGCTTTGTAAGGCAGGAGTGCTCAGGTCGCCAGTTGGTCCAGCGCGCGCTGCGCCGCCACGCCGGTGTCGTAGGCAGCGCGCGCGCGCTCGCCCGCAAACACCTGATCCAGTGCCAGCCAGTCGGCATCGAGCAGGTAGCGTTGCGCGGCCGGCAGCACCACGCCCTCCTCGCGGCCCAGATGCTCCCAGACGAACTCGGCATAGGCTTGCACGTGCTGCTGCAAGGCCTGCCAGTCGCTGCGGCCGGCTGCGGCGGGGAGCTCCAGCCGCGCCACGTCGTCGGCCAGCTGCTGCAGCAGCTCGCGGTCGCGCTCGTGTTGATGGTCCAGTTCGTCGAGCTCGGCGTTCAGCGTCATGGTGCGCTGGCGTATCAGCGGAAACAGATGCTCGGACTCCTTGGGATGGTGTTGCTGGAAGGAAAACTCGGTCAGGAAGTCCAGCGCGGCCCGCATCGCAGCGACGCTGGGCAGGCGCTCCGACTGCAGGCGATCCAGCCAGGCGTGCAGCACCGCGGCCAGGGCCCGGTGCTCGTCGCGGATCACGGCCAGGGCCCGCGATGGAGCCGGCAGCTCGCCGGTGGACGCCACCAGCACCGGCAGGCCGGCATCGCGCAGCACCGCCAGCGTCTGCGAGCCCAGCGCCATGCCCAGCCGGCCGTGCCGGCCATGCGAGGCCATCACGATCAGGTCGCAGCCGAGTTCGTGCGCCGCCTTCACGATGGCAGCGGCGACTTGATCGCCCACCGCGTGGTGGCTGCTGCAGGGCACGCCCAGCGCACGCGCGGCGGCGCTGGACTTGGCCAGCAGTTCGCGCGCATAGCCGCCCACGGCCAGGGCATGGGCCTCGGGCGCGGCGGCCCGCAGGATCTCGAGATCGCTGGCCAGATGCGCCGCATGGTTCGGCAAGGCATGGAAGAAGCTCACGCGCGCGCCCAGGCTGCGCGCCAGCGCCACCGCCTGACCCACCAGGTCGATGGCAAGCTCGGTCGCATCGACCGGAACGAGTAGGTGCTGGTACATGCGCGTCTCCCTCTTGAGGTTTGACCGCCATGCTAGGCAGCGCACAAGCTGGCCTCCCCACTCTCGTCGGGGGGGCCAAAGTACCGAGCACGCTGGCGCCAGCCCCGCGGTTAGGATCAGGCACCTGCACGCCGCTCCAACCCCGCCTTGCTGCCGCCCGCCCCCGACCTGCTGCTGAAAGTGACGCCGCCGCGCGTGCCGCGCCAGCTGCTGGCGCGTGAGGCGCTCCAGTTGGCCGGGCCGCGCCTGCGCGACGCCGCCAGCCTGCTGGTGCAGGCACCGGCCGGCTATGGCAAGACCAGCCTGCTGGCGCAATGGCGGCTTGAGCTGATAGGCCATGGTGGCGTGGTGGCCTGGTTCTCCAGCCAGCCGCAGGACGATGAAGCGCGCCTGCTGCAAGGCCTGACCCTGGCGGTGCGCCTGGGCGCCAGCCGCCCCGCATTCGGCCAGCATCTGCTGGATGCGGGGGTACAACAGGAGCCGCTGGAAGGCGTGACGCGCTGGCTGGCCGAGCTGGCCCAGGCCGCGCTGGACCTGACCCTGGTCATCGACGAGGCCGACCGCCTGCCACCCGCCAGCCGCGCCCTGCTGGCCTATCTGCTGCGCAACCAGCCCCCCAATCTGCGCGTCATCGTGGCGGCGCGCGCCGATTGCGATCTGGGCATAGACGACTTGCTGACCTATGGCCAGGCGCTACGGCTTGAGCCTGCCGAGCTGCGCTTCAGCCTGGCGGAGGCGCTGGATCTGGCGCGCCAGCGCCTGGGCGAGCGGCTGGACCTGGACATGGCGGCCCGGCTGCACGAACTCTGCGAGGGCTGGCCACTGGGCCTGCAACTGCTGCTCACCGCCCTGGCCAAGGGCGCCGACGCGCGCGCTGCACTGAGTTCGCTGCAGGGCAGCGGCAGCCTGCGGCAGCAGCTGCTGGAGTTGCTGTTGGCCAATCTCTCCGAAGCCGATGTGCGCTTTCTGGAGGATGTGTCGCTGGTGGACCACCTGCACCCTGCGCTCTGCGCCGCGCTGAGCGGCCGCGCCGACGCCGCCGATTGCCTGGCCCGGCTGGTGCGCGACACCCCCCTGCTCAGCTGTGCCGAAGACAGCGACTGGCTGCGCCTGCATGCGCTGGCGCGCGAACGCCTGCGCGAACGCGTGCAGGCCCGCCCCGCGGCCGAGCAGGCTGCCTTGCAGCAGCGCGCCGCCGCATGGCTGGAATCGCGCGGCATGCTGGAAGCCGCGGCCCGCCACGCCTGGGCCGCCGGCCAGCGCGGCCTGGCCCTGGACCTGGCCGAGCGCAGTGTCTACGAGGCCATGACCCGCCATGGCCACCATGCCACGGTGCTGGAATGGCTGGCGCGCCTGTCGCCCGAGGAGCTGCAGCAGCGCCCGCGCCTGCAACTGGCCGCCGCCTGGTCGCTGGCGCTGAGCGAGCACCACGAGGCAGCCGGCCAGGTGGTGGCGCACATCCTGGCCCAGCCGCGGGTGGATGAGGCCCTGCGCTGCGAATGCGCGCTGATACTCAGCGGCGCGGCCGTCTATGCCGACGATCCCGACCGTTTCGCGGCCCTGCACGATCCCTGGGCGCAGCAGCCGCCGCTCACCGACCCCTTGCTGCTGCAGATCCACGCCAATCGCAGCGCCTTCCGCAGCCTGCTGGCGGGCGAGCCCGCGCTGGCGCGCCTACGCCTGCAGGAGGCCAACGCCCTGGAGGGCGGTGGCAGCCGCTATCTGGCCCACTGGGCCGATCTGATACGCAGCATGAGCTGCTTGTGGGAAGGCCAGGTACACCAGGCCGAGGCCCAGCTGCGCATGGCCTTGCGCCATGCCGAAACCGAGCTGGGCCGGCGCAGCACCTTTGCCTGCATGCTGGCGGCCCTGCTGGCCGCCGCGCTGTGGGAAAAGAACCAACCTGCCGAAGCCACCGCCCTGCTGGCCAACCGGCTCGACATCCTGGAACGCAGCGGCCTGCCCGAGACCGTGCTGTTGGGCTACCGCAGCATGGCGCGCATCGCCAACGCCGCCGGTGCCGAGCATCGAGCGCTGGAGCTGCTCGCCGCGCTGGACGCGGTGGGCCAAGCGCGCCGGCTGCCGCGCCTGCGCGTCGCCAGCCTCACCGAGCAGATGCGCCTGCACGCCGGGCGCTTTCGCAGCGAGACCTGCCGCGCCCTGCTGGTTCAGCTGGACGAGTTGCTGGCCGCGCCCGACCACCCGAGCGGCCCGCTGTGGCAGGGCAATGTGGCCATGCTGGCGGCGTTGGCGCGCGGCCATGCCGCCATCGCGGCCAAGGACTGGCGCACGGCCGCCGGCCTGCTCGACGCCGCCGTGAGCGGCGCCCAGGCACTCAAGCTGGGGCGTTTTCGCATCGAGGCCCAGGCCCTGCGCGCCTATGCACTGGACCGTTGTGGCGAACGCGGCGCCGCCGCCCTGATGCGCGAGGCCATGGACCTGGCGGCCAGCCATGGCCTGGCGCGTGTGTTCATCGACGCCCACCCCGAGCTGGGCGACTGGGTACGCCAGTTGCAAGCCGGCGATGAAAACCTTGCGGCCAGCGCGCCGCGCGGTGTGCTGGCCGGCGCCATGCGCGTGCCGGCAGCCACCGAAGCCGCGCGGCCCCGCGTGGCGCCCAGCATGGCGCTAACGCCCAAGGAGCGCGAGGTGCTGGACCTGCTGGCGCGCAATCTATCCAACAAGGAGATCGCGCTGGCCATGCAGGTGGGTGAAGAGACCATCAAATGGCATGTGAAGAATCTCTTCGCCAAGCTCGACGCCGGCACGCGCAAGCAGGTGGTGGGGCGCGCCCGCATCCTCGGCCTGCTGCCGCCGCTGGAATAGCGCCCCCCTCTGCGATGGGGGGGCCATCCGCCCTCTCTCTCCTTACGCTGCGACCAGCAAGGTGCCATCCGCACCTCCCGATCGCCCGCAACCTGGAGCCCCCCACATGAACTTCCTCGACGGTTCCCTCTTCCCCGAGAACCAGCCCAAGCTCGTCATCACCGCCGCCCCCTATGGCCCCGAGTGGATTCCCTCGGACTTCCCGGAAGACATCCCGGTGACCATGGAGGCGCAGGTCCAGAAGGCGGTCGACTGCTACAACGCCGGCGCCACCGTGCTGCACCTGCATGTGCGCGAGCTCGACGGCCGCGGCAGCAAGCGCCTGTCGATGTTCAACGAACTGATCGCCGGCGTGCGCAAGGCCGTGCCCGAGATGATCATCCAGGTCGGCGGCTCGATCTCCTTCGCCCCGGAATCCGAAGGTGCGGCCGCCAAATGGCTGTCCGACGACACCCGCCACATGCTGGCCGAGCTGGATCCGAAGCCGGACCAGGTGACGGTGACCGTCAACACCACGCAGATGAATGTGGTCGAACAGATGGACGCCCGCGACATCGCCGGCACCTCGCTGGCCGAGCCCGCGGGCTTCCGCGCCTACTCGAACATGATCGTGCCCTCCGCGCCCGACTTCTTCGAGGAGCATGTGCAGCGCCTCACCAAGGCCGGCATCCAGAGCGCCTTCCAGTTCTACAACGTCAACAGCTACGAGACCGTCGAGCGCCTGATCCGTCGCGGCATCTACAAGGGCCCGCTGGTGTGCAACTGGGTGGCCATCGGTGGCGGCATGGACCAGCCGACGGTCTACAGCCTCGCCAACTTCCTGCGCGCCGTCCCGGACGGCACCATGCTGACGGTGGAGAGCAGCATGCTCAACACCCTGCCCATCAACATGATGGGCATCGCCATGGGCCTGCATGTGCGCTGCGGCATCGAGGACAACCTCTGGAACCAGACGCGCACGGCCAAGATGACGACGGTGCAGCAGATCGAGCAGCTGGTGCGCATCTCGCGCGAGTTCGGCCGCGAGATCGCCAGCGCCAAGGAGGCGCGCGAGATCTGCAAGATCGGCGTGTTCTACGACAGCGTGGAGGAAACCCTGGCCGCCAATGGCTATGCGCCGAACGCGGCCGGCCGCCAGCAAGGCCATCTGCGCAAGGCGGCAGCCTGATCATGACGGCGGCCACGGTCCTGATCGTTCCTGGCCTGCGTGACGAGCTCGCGCAGCACTGGCAGACCCTGCTGGCGGCGCAGTTGCCGCGCATGGTCTGCGTGCCCGCCATGGGACGCGAGGACCTGGATTGCGCGCGGCGCGTCGCAGCCATCGAGGCGGCGGCGCAATCGGCACAAGGGCCGCTGGTGCTGGTCGCCCACAGCGGCGGCTGCATCATGCTGGCGCATTGGGCGCAACGGACGCGGCGCGCCGTGCAGGGCGCCCTGCTGGCCACACCGCCGGACTTCGAGCGGCCCATGCCCCCCGGCTACCCCGACATCGCCGCACTGCAGGCGGGCGGCTGGCTGCCCGTGCCACGGCAGCCCCTGCCCTTTCGCAGCATCGTCGCGGCCAGCCGCAACGACCCGCTGGGGGACTATGCAAGAGTCGAGGCGCTGGCCGCCGACTGGGGCGCAGAGTGCGTGGACCTGGGCGAGGTCGGCCATCTGAATCCGGCCTCGGGCTACGGACCGTGGCCGCAGGCCATGAGCTTGCTGCAGGGTCTGCTGCGATGAATTGACGCCCTCGCGTGCCGAGTTGTCAGGGACTCGACAGCGCGGACGGTGATGATGCAGCCCTTGCCGGCCACAAACCCGGACAAGCGCAGCCATGGGAGCTACTGGTGCCAACGAAGCGCCGTCGCTGGGGCATGCCGTGCATACGAGCACCCAACACAGCCCGCCGCGCGCGTCGGGCATGCAGCAGGCCTTGCGCATGGGCGCGGCCGCGCTCGCCTACTACCTGGCAGCGCGCTTGGGCCTGCTGATTCCCTACATCGGATCGCATGTCTCGCTGATCTGGCTGCCCACCGGTATCGCACTGGCTGCTTATCTGCGTTGGGGCACGTCGATGGCGCCGGCCGTGCTACTGGCCGCCTTTCTGATCAATTACCAGATCGGCACGCCCGCCTGGGCGGCGCTCGGCATCGCGGCGGGCAATGCGCTGGGCCCTTGGCTAAGCGCCCAACTGCTCGGCCGCTTGGGCTTTGACGCGGCACTCACGCGCCGCGCCGACCTGGGACATTACCTGCTGGCCGTGGCGCTGGGCATGCTGGTCACCGCCAGCAATGGCTGTGTCTGGCTGCGTTTGGCGGGCTTCCTGACGGCCGGCCAATGGGCGCCCGCCTGGCTCACCTGGTGGACCGGCGATGCGGTCGGGGCCCTGCTGGGCGGTATTCCGCTGGTCGCCATGTCGCGCGCCAGCATGCGCACCAGCTTTGCCGGCCGGCGCGGCCGCTTCAACATGGCCTTGCTGGGCCTGGTGCTGGCCTGCGGGCTGCTGACCTTCTCGCCCTGGACGGCGCCCGCGACGGCCTTGACCTTTCCCTTGCTAGCCCTGCCGCTCTTCCTGATGGCCGTGCTGGCGCTGCGTGCCGGCGTGCTGGCGGCCTCGTTGGCGGTGTTGCTGCTGTCGGGCACGGCCGCCTGGGGCACCGCCAGCGGCATCGGCCCGTTTGCCGGACACGACACCCACGCCGGGCTGCTGGCCCTGTGGAGCTATGTCACCGCCCAGGTCTGCACCGGCGTGCTGATCTGCGGCCTGGCGGCCGAGCTGCTGGCCAGCCAGCGCCAGCAGCAGGCGCAGTTCCAGCATGCCAGCGAAGGCATTGTGGTGGTCGATCCGGAAGGCCGGCTGACCGCGCTCAACCCGATGGCTCGGCTGATGCTGGAGCTGGCGCTAAAAGAACCGCCAGGCACGCCTGGCTTGGCGCTCACGCAACTGCCCAATGGCAATGGCACATCGCTTGCCGAATGCCTGCAACAGCCGGCGGGCCAGCCGCGCCTGCTGACGCTATGCCGCAGCGATGGCCGGCGCCTCGAGGTGGAGGTGCAGACCGCACGCTACCGCGATGCGCGCGGCCGCCAGTTGTCGCAGCTGCTGCTGCGCGACGTGACCGAGGGGCGCGAGGCCCAGGCCAGGTTGGCGGCCAGCGAGGAGCGCCTGCGGGCCATCACCGACAACGCGCCCGCGTTGATCGCCGATCACGACCGCGAATTCCGCTACCGCTTTGCCAACCGCACCTACCAGGACTGGCTGGGCATCGCGCCGGAGGCCGTGCTTGGGCAGACCGTGGCCTCGGTGCTGGGCGAGGCGGCCTGGGCCGAGGTGCGGCCGGCCATGGAAGCCGCACTGCGCGGCGAAGCCGCGAGCTACGAGCGCCACATTCAGGGTCGGGCCGAGGAGCGCTGGATCCACGTCGCCTTGGTACCCAGGCGCGACGCCGCCGGTGCGGTGGACGGCTTCTACGCCCTGGCCAGCGACATCACGCCGCGCCGCCGTGCCGAACAGGCGCTGCGTCAGAGCGAGCAGCGCCTGCGCAGCATCACCGACCAGCTGCCCATGCGCGTGTCCTATGTCGGCGCGGACGAGCGCTATCGCTTCATCAACCGGGCCTACGAGCGCGCCTTTGGCCGGCCGCGCCACGAGCTGCTGGGCCTCACCGTCCGCGAGGTGATTGGCGCGGGCGCGTACGGCGAGGCCGCACCGCACATCCGGCGCGCGCTGGCCGGCGAGACCGTGAGTTTCGACAGCGAGATCACCACGCGCGAAGGCTACCGCTGCTACCGCGCCAGCTACCTGCCCCAGTTCGCCGACGACGGCCGCGAGGTGCTGGGCTTTGTGGCGATGATTCTGGACACCACCGCGCAGAAGCAGGAGGAGCGCCGACTGATCGAGCTGAGCCAGTCCGACAGCCTCACCGGCCTCTTGAACCGTGCCGGCTTCGAGCAGCGCGCGCATGAGGCCGTGCAGCGCTGCCAAAGCGTGGGCGGCACGATGGCCCTGCTGCTGCTGGACCTGGACGGCTTCAAGCAGGTCAACGACAGCCTGGGCCACCTGGCCGGCGACCTGCTGCTGCGCGGCTTCGCCGGCCGGCTGTCGCGCAGCCTGCGCGGCGCCGACATCGTGGCCCGCCCCGGCGGCGACGAGTTCGCCGTCATCGTCGAGCAACTGTCCGCGCCGGCCGATGCCGTCACCATTGCAGGCAATATCGTTGAGGCGATGCGTACGCCGTTTGTGCTGGAGAACCGGTCCGTCCACATCAGCACCAGCATCGGCGTGGTGCTTTATCGCGGCGAGCCCGGGCTGACGCCGCGCGACCTCAGCAAACGGGCGGACGACTTGTTGTACGCCGCCAAGGCAGGAGGACGGGACCGCTTTTGCATCGATGCCGCGTACGCCCTCAACGCCGCCTGAGTGACGCCGCCTGAGTAACGCCGCCGCCCCAGGGGAACGCCAGGCCTACTTCAGCAGCGCCTCGGCCGAGGCAGCATTCCCGGCCCCGTCCCATGCCCTCACCCGCACGATGCGGCCACCGGCCAAACTGTTGCAGGTGGCACTCAGGCCTTCCTGCTTGACGCCATCCGGGCAGTCCCAGCGTACCGCCAGCAGCGTGCCTTGGCCACCCTGGGCGCTCAGCGTCAACACGGTCTTGTTGACATCGGCCGGAGATACCGCACTCGTGACGCTGAGCGTGAACGGCGGGTAGATCGTCAAGGTCTGGCTCCAGGCCCGCGAGTTGCCGGTGCTGTTGTCGGTGACCTTGGCGGTGACCTTGTACGAGCCGGGCGTCGTGAAGTCGTGGCTCAGGCGTTGCGCGCTGTCGGACGTGATGCCCGCGACGCTGTCGCCGAAATACCAGCTGATCTTGCTGAGCGCGTGGGCTGGCTTGCCCCAGTTGTTCTGCGGCTGACCGGCCGAGGCGTAGAAGCTGATGCTGCCCGGCGTGGTGGCGAGCTTGGTCGAATAGAACTGCACGCCAGGCAGATCGGGCACCGTGGCGTCGAACTGGGCCTTCACCGCAGCCTTGCTGGGCTTGACCTTGAAGCCCAGGGCCGCCGCGTTGGCGTGCGCGGCATCGGCGGTCAGCTGGGCCAGGTCGGGGCCGACGTTGTACTTCAGGAAGTCGCTCGAACCGACCTGGGCGGTCGAGTAGTCGCCGGGCGACCAGTAGTAGCCAAGGAAGTCACCGGCCAGGCCGATGGCGTTGACCGACTGCGCATCCAGCACCTCGCCGCGCACCGTGTCGTTGACCTCCGGGAAGGCCTCGCCGGGATTGCTGATGTAGAGCAAGGGGCCGATGCGCAGCGCGGTCATGTAGGTGCCCAGCGTGGTCGAGCCGCTGCCGCTGACCGAGCAGTTGCCATTGCACCAGGGTGCCGCCAGCGCACGCGGCACCGAGCAATTGCCGCCCAGCGCCGCATTGCAGCTGGGGCCGCCAAACGGGCCGTTGGCCGCGTTGTACTTCATCAGCGCCAGCAGGCCCTGGTTGCCGGCGCTGTTGCCGACGGTGATGGTGTTGACCAGCGTCTCCGTGCTGCCGATCGTGTCGGTCTGCAGCGGCTGGGCCTTGGCCATCGCCAGATGCAGGGCGTTGAGCAGGTACTCACCCTGGTAGCCGACCTCGGCGTAGTCGGGGTTCTGGCCCGGAGGCTCCTGGCGACCCAGGGTGCCCGAGCCGACGACGCTGACGCCGCCGATGGTGGCGTCCATCTTGGCGCGCACATAGCCCGGCGTGTCCGCCGAGTAGCCCTGTACCACCGCGCCATTGAAGGGGCGGAACTGGTCGGGATGGGTGGGCACCGTCACGTACAGCGCGTTGGTGGCGCCGGTGGCGGGGTCACGCGCCCACAGGATGGGCATCTTGGTGTCCACCGAGAAACCATCCGGATGGTTGGTGCCCTGGCCGTTCTGCCACACCATCGCGCTGATGTCGCCATTGGCGACCCACAGCTCCGAGGTCTTCAGATTGGCCGCGGCCAGGTCGACGGCCTTCACCACGGCGTCATGCACCTGCTTGAGGTAGGCGCGGTTCGCCGCACCCATCAGGCCCCAGATACCGACAACGGTGGGCGTGGCATGCGAGTGCGTGGCCGACACCATGACGGCCGAGCGGTCGACCTTGAAGCCGCGCTCGACCAGCTTCTGCGCCGCGTCGACGCGCGCGCCGAACTGGCCCATGCCGGCTTCGGCGCCCTGGTATTCGGCGAAGTAGCCGGTGCTGTCGACGACGGCAAAGGCCACCGCCTTGTCGCCCTTGGCGACGACGAAGGCGCGCACTTCCAGCGGGTCGTTGCTGGTTTGGATCGCGGGCTTGTTCTTGTCGGAAGAGCCGCCGGCGAAGACCGGGGCTTGCGGCGCGATGCTGACCGCGGCCGCGCCGACCTGGAACAGGGCATTCGGATTGACCGTCGGTGCCGCAGCAGGAACGTCGGTGTTGCCGCCGCCGCAGGCAGCAAGCAGCATCAGCAACACAGTGCCTAGCCAGGCAGTCCATCTCGTCATCTCTGTCTCCAATCGCTGTTGATGCAAATCCAGGCGCCGACCAAGCTCGCCGGCCAAGGTGTCGTGACGCAAAAAAATTCTAGGAGTGGCCCTCTCAGGCCGGCATGACATCTGGCGCCAGTGAATTTGCTTTTTGCGCCAACACCGTGGGCAGGCCCGCGTCCAGCCTGGCCTGTACGCTGCGCGGGCTGATGCCGAACCAGCGCCGCACCGCGCGGCTCAGCACCGCCGCGTCGGCATAGCCGAGGTCATCGGCAATCATGCTGAGCGTGAGCTGCCGCTCGCCAAGCCGGCGCAGCAAGCGCTCGCGGCGGCTGGCATCGACCAGGGCGCTGAAACTGGTGCCCTCCTGCTCCAGCCGGCGCATCAAGGTGCGGCGCGAGACGCCAAGCTCCTGCGCCACCTGCGCCAGCTGGTAGCGCGCCGCCGCGCCGGTGCGGAAAAATTGCTCAATGCGTGCGGCCAGCGAGGCCGCCCAGCCCAGTTCGCGCTCGGCATCTTCACAGGCCCGCCAGGCACGCTGCTGCTCCGGCGGCGAGGCGAGCGGGAGCACGCCGTCGGCCAGCGCCATCGGCAGCACCAGCAGCGGCCTGCCGCTGCCGCGCTCCACCGCCACGCCCTGTTCGGCCCAGCGGCCCACCGTGTCGGAATCCGCTGCGGGCAGCCGCAGCGTGGCCGGCTGGCAGGCGCCCGCATACAACTGCTCCAGCATCGTGCACAACATCGCCAGCAGAAAGTCGAGCGTGAAGCCCTCGACATCGCCCAGCGCCACGCGCGGCCGCACATGCAGTTCCAGGCATTGGCCGCGTTCGCGCAACTGCAGGTTCAATACCGCCAGGCGCAAGGGCGCGAAGCGCACCAGCGACTCGAGTGCCTGGCGCAGGTCGCGCGAGCTGGCCATCAGGTAGGCAAGCGGCCCATGGGCCAGCAGGGGCACACCACGGCCCAGCCGCAGCGCCAGGCACGGGCGGGGTTCAAGCCTTTGCAGGCCCAACATCAGACGCCGCCAGAGGGCCAGCGGCACCGCCTCCTTGCGACGCGCCAGCACACCGGCCTCCAGGCCCAGTGGCGCCAGCCAAGCCGCCAGACCGATGCCCTCGGCGCGTGCCCCGGCTACCAACAGCCGCAGATAGACCGGATGGACCAGCGGAAGATCCTGGGCCGCGACCTCGTCCGACATTCAGCGCAAGGCCTTGGCGCCCGGCAGCAGCCAATGCGACAGCGCCGGGATCAGCAGCACCGCCCCCACCATGTTCCAGATGAACATGAAGGCCAGCAGGATGCCCATATCGGCCTGGAACTTGATCGGGCTGAGCGCCCAGGTCGCGACACCGGCGGCCAGGGTCACGCCCACCAGCACCACCACCTTGCCGGTGAACTGCAGCGAGCGTCGGTAGGCCTCGCGCAGCGGCACGCCCAGGCGCTGCTGGGCCAGCTGCACCGACAGCAGGTAGAGCGCGTAGTCGATGCCGATGCCCACGCCCAGCGCGATCACCGGCAGGGTGGCCACCTTCACACCGATGCCCAGGGCCACCATCAATGCCTCGCACAGCACCGAGGTGATGACCAGCGGCACCACCGCCACCACCACCGCGCGCCACGAGCGGAAGGTGATGAAGCTCAGCACGATCACGGCGCCATAGACCAGCAGCAGCATCTGCGTCCAGGCCTTCTTCACCACCTCGTTGGTGGCGGCTTCGATGCCGGCGCTGCCGGCGGCGAGCAGGAACTGGCGTTCCGCGCCGCTGTGCTCGCGCGCAAAGCCCTCGGCCGCGGCGGACACGCGCGCCAGCGTGTCGGCGCGGTGGTCCGAGAGATAGACGATCACCGGCATCACCGAGCAGGCGGTGTTGAAGAGATCGGGGTTGTTGACGCTGGCCTGCTGGGCGGCATAGTTCAGCACGTCCTGGTTGCGCGTCAGCGTCAGCCACTTGGGCGCACCCTCGTTGCTGCCGGCGGTGATCTGGCGCACCGCGTTCGTCAACGCCACCGTGGTCTGCACACCGGGCAGCTGCTGCAGCTGCCAGGCCAGGCGGTCGGCCTCGATCAGGGTCTCATACTTGAGGCAGGCTTCGGGCGGCGTCTTCACCATCACCGCGAAGGTGTCGCTCGAGAGCGTGTAGTGGCCGGTCACATAGGCGTTGTCGCGGTTGTAGCGCGAGTCGGCGCGCAGCTCCGGGGCGCCGGGGTCGAGGTCGCCGATCTGCAGATGCCGGCTCGCCGCATAGCCGCCCAGCAGCAGCAGCGCCGCCACGGCCAGGGTGGCATTGGCCCAGCGGCGCTCGACAAAGCGCTCCAGCAGGCTCCAGTTGCCCTTGGACCCCGCCGCCTCGCGGGCCGCCGCGCGCGCGCTCACGCCCACATAAGACAGCAGCACCGGCAAGAGCAGCAGATTGGTGAAGATCAGCACCGCCACGCCCAGGCTGGCGGTGAGCGCCAGATCCTTGATGACCTCGATGTCGATCACCATCAGCACGCCGAAGCCCACCGCATCGGCCAGCAGCGCGGTGAGGCCGGCCAGGAACAGGCGGCGGAAGGTGTAGCGCGCGGCCACCAGGCGGTGCGCACCGCGGCCGATGTCCTGCATGATGCCGTTCATCTTCTGCGCGCCATGGCTGACGCCGATGGCGAACACCAGGAAGGGCACGAGGATTGAATAGGGATCGAGCTCGAAGCCCAGCGCCGCCACCAGGCCCAGCTGCCACAGCACCGCCACCAGCGAGCAGGCGATCACCAGCACGGTGCTGCGCAGGCAGCGCGTGTAGGCGTAGATGATGGCGGCCGCGACGGCCGCCGCCAGCGCGAAATACAGCGCGACCTGGTAGAGCCCGTCGATCAGCTCGCCCACCAGCTTGGCGAAGCCGATCACATGCACCTGCACCGCGCCGCCGGATTCCGCTTTGCTGCGCAGCTGCTCGATGGCCTTGGACAGGGCGTGATAGTCCAGCGGCTTGCCGCTGGCGGCATCCTGGTCCAGCAGGGGCACGACCAGCATGCTGGATTTGAAATCGGTGCCCACCAGATTGCCGACAATGCCGGCGCGCGCGATATTGGCGCGCAGCTGCTCGGTGGCCCGGGGGCTGCCGTCGTAGTTGTCGGGCATCACCGGCCCGCCGCGAAAGCCCTCCTCCGTCACCTCGTTCCAGCGCACGCCCGGCGCCCACAGCGACTTCAGCCAGGCGCGATCGACGCCCGGCAGCAGGAACAGCTCGTCGTGCAGTTGCTTGAGGGTCTGCTGGTACTGCGCATCGAAGATGTCCCCCCTGGGGTTGGCAACCACGATGCGCAGCGCATTGCCCAGGCCGCGAAGTTCCACCTTGTTGGCCAGGTAGGCCTGGATATAGGGGTGGCTGCGCGGAATCATTTTTTCGAAGCTGGCGTTGAGCCTGAGCTTGGTCGCCGCACTCCAGCCCAGCAGCAGGGTCGCCAGCAGGCAGACCAGCAGCATGCCAAGACGATGGTTGAACACCAGGCGCTCCAGGCGCGAGCCGGAGCTCGGGTCGAATTGCGCCAGCGACCCGGGCAGGATTTCGTCTTGTTGAGCAATCGGGCCGTGCATGTGCGTCCTTTGCTTGCCGCTCAGGGCAAGGAGATGGTCTGGGCGCCGCGCGCACCCACCAGCACCAGGCTGCGCGGCGCGCCCTCGGCCAGCGCCGCGGCCGGCAGGGTGCGGTCAAGCTTGAGGGCCTGGAAGCTCTGGCCGGCATCGCGGCTCAACAACAGCTGGCCACTCTGGCTCGCCAGCAGCCAGCTGCCGTCAGCCAGCCGGGCATGCGCCGTCAGCCCCGCCTGCACGCCGGTGGGTATGGCGCTCCAGCTGCGGCCGGCGTCGGTGCTGCGCAGCGCGTTGCCGCGCAGGCCGTGCACCAGCAGCATGGCTGCATCGCCGGTGATGCCGAACAGCGTGCCCTGGTAGGGCAGGCTCATGGCCTCGAAGCGGCCGCTCTGGGCATCGAGCCTGAGGGCCAGGCCCTGCTCGCCCACGGCATAGACGCTGCCGGCCAGGCCGCGCACCGCATAGAGATGCAGGGCCTTGGGATTGTCGGCCAGGTGCAGCAGCGGCTCCCAATGCAGGCCGCCGTCGCGGGTCTGCAGGAAGAGCCCGAAGGCGCCCACCGCATAGCCCTGCCTGGCATCGGCAAACCAGACATCCAGCAGCGGGTTCTCGGCCCCCTGCGCCGCAAAGCGTCGGGCTTCCGCGAGCGCGGCCTCCAGACGCTTGCGCTCGGCCGGCGGCGCGGCGTTGAGGGCCTGCTCGTAGAAAGCCACCATCTGCGCGCCGAGCTGGCGGCCATCGAGCTGGCGATGCCAGCTCTTGCCGGCATCGCTGCTGGCGAGAATCACGCCGTCATGGCCCACCGCCCAGCCGAGCTGCGCGCTCGGGAAGCTCAGCGCCAGCAGGTCCGAGCTCAAGGGCACCGCGGCCTGGTGCCAGGTCTTGCCCTGGTCGTCCGAGTAGAGGATATGGCCACGCTGGCCCGCCGCCACCAGCCGCGCGCCGGCCTTGGCCAGTGCCGCCAGTGGCGCACGGGATGCCAGCGCGCTGGGCTGGGCCGGGGTGTCCAGCACATCCTTGAAAGGCTGGGCCGCCAGGCCGCTGCCACCGGCCATGGCCAGCAGCAGGGACAGCAGCAGCGCGCGACGGCAGGGCATGGCCATGGTGCTGCTCGCTCAGCGCACGCCGGCGCCGGCCAGCGAGTCGGCCGTCCACTCGCGCTCGGGCAGGGGCTTGCTGTGACGCAGGCCGCCGGTCTCGGCGATGTAGCCGGTGATGGCGTAGACGCCGCCGATCAGGTCGTAATGGCCGAACATGTCGGTATAGGGCGCGGGCAGGTCGTAGCTGGGCGCCATGTAGGCGAAGCCGGCGCGGTAGAGCTGGCCGCGCGCGTCATAGGCGTCGGAGGCCACCGCGGCCCAGGAATCCTCGTCCAGGTAGAAGTTGCGCTTGCTGTAGATGTGGCGCTTGCCCTCGCGCAGCGTGGCCTCCACCACCCACACGCGGTGCAGCTCCCAGCGCACCAGATCGGGGTTCAGGTGTTTGGGCTTGAAGAGCTCGTCCTGCTTGGACTGGTAGACCGCCGCATAGGCGTTGTAGGGCACCAGCATCTCCTTCTTGCCGACCAGCTTGAAGTCGTAGCGGTCCATCGAACCGTTGAAGAGAAAGATGTCGTCAAAGGTCGAGGCGCCGGCCGTGCCGGGGTTGGGCGTGTCGAAGGCCAGATCGGGTGCCACCTTGACGCGGCGCTGGCCGGGCAGATAGCTCCAGGCGCGGCGCTCTTTCTGGCCCACGTCCAGCGGATCGACGATCAGCAGCGCCTCGCCGGCGCGGCGCGAGGGTCCGGTATAGGTCAGCTTGATGCGCCAGTAGGTATCGGCGCCCTGCTTGGCTGCATCCCAGTAGGGATATTCCTGCACGCTCTGGCCCTCGGTCGCCAGCGTGGCCCGGCCACCGGCATCGACACTGAGGTTGCGGTACTTGGACTCGTAGGCCTGGCCGTTGAAGCGCAAGAGGTGGTTCCACATCGCTTCATAACCCGTCTTGGGGATGGGGAAGGGAAAACCGGCGTGGGCGTCCGAGATGCTGCGGCCATCGGCGCTGGTCTTGGCCTTGAGCGCCATCTTGGCGGTGTTGTCGGTGACCCATTTCGGGAAGGCCACGCTGCGCTGCGTCGGGTAGACGTCGATGCGGAAGCTCGGGTACTTCTGCAAGAGGGCCTTGCTGCCCTCGGTGAGCTTGTCCGCATATTGCGCCATGTTCTTGGCGTCCACCGAGAACTTGGGCTTGTCGGCGCCAAAGGGATTCGGGCGCATGCCGTCACCGGCCTTGAAGCCGGCCGGCGCCGAGCTCAGGCCGCCGGTGTAGGCGGGGATGCTGCCGTCCTTGTTGCCGGCCTTCTCGGCACCCACGGCGGTGAGCGTGCTGCCGAGCTGCTTGGCTTCCTCGGCGCTGATCGCGGCCAGGGCGGGCAGGCTGCCGGCGGCCATCAGGGCCGCCAGCAGGCGCTGGGAGATTTGCTTGTGGTTCATCATCATCGCGCGATCCTCAGAAAGTGGTCTTGAAGGTCAGGCTCACGAAGCCGCGGTCCTGCAGCAAGGTGGTGAAGCCGTTCTGGGCGGTGACGGCCACGCCGTTGTCCTTGTAGACACCGATGTAGTCGACGAACTTGAGGTCGAAGCGGTACTGCTGCTGCACGTCCAGGCTCAGCCCCAGGCTGACGTTGCCCATGCGCTCGTTGCCGCCGAACACGGTGGCGGCATTGCCGCGCAGGCCTACCGAGAAGGCCAGCGGCGCCGACAGGTCCACGCCCGGCAAGACCTGGAACCAGGTCGGCGTGAAGCCCAGGCCCACGCCCAGATAGCCCTTGGTGCTGCAGCCATCCCACATGTCCTTGCCCTTGCAGGGCGCGAAGCCGACGGCGTTGAAGAGGTTTTCGCCGCTGCGCACACGCGTCCACTTCGAGGCCGTCAGCTCCATCATCCAGCTGGCCGAATCCCAGGCCGGGGTCTTGCTGACCACGCCCAGCAGGTTCACCAGCGCGTGCAGGGTGTCGCCACGCGGGCCCTTGGTCTGGCCAGCGTCGGGCAGGCCCGGCGAGATGCCCAGCACCTGGCTGGACAGCGGCGTGTTGTGGCGCGCAGAGAACTCGGCACCCAGGCTCACGCCACCGATGCTCTTGGCCAGGCTCACGCCATAGAGGCGGATGCCGTCGGCGTAGATGAGGTTGTAGCGGCTGTTGTTGGGCGCCACCTGGGTGATCAGGCTTTGCGGCATCTTGTCGGCAAAGTCGCGCACATAGAAGCCCAGGGTGCCATCCAGCCAGGCGGGGCTCCAGCGTGCCGAGATGCCCCATTCACCGCGCTGCTTGGGCTGCACCGCCGCGCCATGGGCGGCGAAGCCCAGGGCGGCGGAAATGAACTGGCGGTCCGGGCCGTTGAAGGCAAAGTCCACCGGGCCCAGATAGGTGCCACCCTCGGGGTAGCGGAAGGACTCCCACTGCAGCATGTACTGGCCGGCCAGCGACAGCGTGTCGCTCACCTGCGCCTGCACGGACAGCTGGTTGAGCGGGCGGAACAGTTCCTTGGCCTCGACGCCCGGGGTGGCAAAGCCCTTCTGCAGATCCAGCGGGTTCTGCGCATAGGCGATGCCATGCAGATTGCCCCCCAGCAGCAGCGATTCACCCCAGTACACGGTGTGGCGGCCCAGCTTGGCCTGCACCGGCACCTCGCCGATCTCGACGCCGCCGAACACGAAGGCGTCCATGAATTCGCCCGAACCACCGCGGTAGAAGCGCTGGATGTAGGGGCTGTAGGTCTTGCCCGCATAGCTGGGGATGTTGGTCAGCGGCGCATTCGGGTTGCTGCGGCTGGACTTGTCGTAGGCATAGTCGCGCCAGGCGGTGGCACTGACGCGCGCACCGAAGCGCTTCTTGTAGACCAGATCGAATTCGGAGAGCAGGTCGACGCGCTTGGCCACCGCCTCGCCCTTGTCGAAGCTCCAGGTGCCCTCGTCGGCCACGGCGGAGTTGCCGATCTTGCTGTCGCGCCCCTCGACGCGCTGCGCGTAGTTCAGGCGCAGGGTGTTGTCGAAGCGAATCGACACATCGGGGTTGCCCGCATCGATCTCGAAGGCCTGGGCAGACCCGGCCAGCGTGGCCAGGAGCAGCGTCGCCGCAGCGACGGGGTGGCGGCGGGCAAGGCACGCGCTCGGGTGTTGCAGTTGAGCTTTCTTCACTGTGTCTCCGCTTCTAGGTGGCTGGAATCGAACCGCGGTCGCGCCACGCGCAACAAGCCAGGTTCATGAAGAAAATTTTGTGGGCCGCCCCCTTCGTCACACCCCCTCTTGGCAGGGGGGCTAGGGTCAGTGCGGAGTGGGCGTCGGGCGCGCACACCGCTGCCGCCGGCAAGACCTCACGGCTACGGCAGTCGCAGCAGCAAGGGGCTGCAGGGTTTTGCGCCGGCGCGCGGGCCGCCTCAGTAGGGCAGATCGCCCATGATGCCGGCCCGCTCCATCTTGCGATGGCAGGGCGGGTAGTCCATCACCGCGTAATGCTGGGTGCTGCGGTTGTCCCAGAAGGCCATGCTGTTGGGCTTCCAGCGCCAGCGCACCTGGTACTCGGGGATGTAGACCTGGCTGATCAGATAGGCCAGCAGCTGGCCGGCGCCGGGGTTGGCATCCTGGCCGAAGCGCACATGCTCGGGCGTGTGGTAATTGCTGAAATGGGTGGTGAAGGCGTTCACGAACAGCACCTTCTCGCCCGTCTCTGGATGGGTGCGCACCACCGGGTGCTCGGCATCGGGGAACTGGGCCTTCAGGGCCAGGCGCTTTTCGATCGTCATGGCGGCACCGAAGCTGGCTTCGATGCTGTGGCGGGCGCGCAGGCCGGCAATCTTGGCCTTCACATCGGCGGGCAGGTTCTCGTAGGCCAGCACCATGTTGGCCCACATGGTGTCGCCACCCACCGGCGGGCATTCGATGCAACGCAGCACGCAGCCGAATGGCGGCTTCTCGCGCCAGGTGGCATCGGTGTGCCAGGCATTCTCATAGCGGTCGTTGGGCGCGTCAGGCGACTTGTAGATGCGCACCAGCCCCGGGTGCTCCGGGTCGCTGCCGGCCACCGGGTGGTCTTCCAGCTCGCCGAAGCGGCGTGCGAACGCCACATGCTCGGCACGCGTGATGTCCTGGTCGCGGAAGAACAGCACACGGTGCTTGAGCAGCAGGCCGCGGATCTCGGCCATCAGGCCATCGTCGCGCGCCGCCGCACCGAGATGCACGTTGGAGAGCTCCGCGCCGATCGTGCAGGTCAGCGGTTCGACCTGGATGCTGCGCGTCAGGGAGGCGGCGCCGATCACGGCGGGGCTCATGGACTCTTGGCTCATCTGTCTGTCTCCGGTGGCCAATGGTGATTGTGTTGCGAATCAGTATGGAAGGCTGGTAGTCCTCCCGCTTGACTTCAGAAGACCGCCACTTACCATTTCATGCCACGCCCCTGCCTCCGCATGAACGCACTCGTCCGCGCCGCCGCTCTCACCAACTACCTGGAAGTCGCCGGCAGCGTCGGGCTGGATGCGATGCGCCAGCTGGCCGATGCGGGCCTGAGCGCGGCGGTGCTGCGCACGCCGGACCTGAAGATTCCCGTCGAGCGGGTGGCGGATCTGCTGGAGCGCTCGGCCGCCGCGTCGGGCTGCGAGTCCTTCGGCCTGCGCATGGCCGAGACGCGCCAGCTCTCCAACCTCGGCCCGGTGGGCATGCTGATACGCGACCAGCCGACCCTGCGCGACTCCCTGGCCGTGCTGCTGCGCTACCACATGGCCCTCAACGGCGGCCTGGCCCTGGTGATCGAGGAGGCCGCCGGCGTGGTGATCATCCGCCAGGACGTGGTGGTGGGCCGCAGCGGGCCGGTGCGCCAGAGCATCGAGCTGGCCATTGGCGTGATGCTGCGGCTAATGCGGCAATTCCTGGGCGGTGCATGGCGGCCGCGCCGGGTCTGCTTCACCCATGTCGCGCCGACCGACATCGGCACCCATATGCGCGTGTTCGGCCCCTGCGTGGAATTCCGTCATGACTTCAACGGCATCGTCTGTGGCCGCCAGGACCTCGACACGCCGAATCCCGGCGCCGATCCGGCGATGGCCCGCTATGCCCAGCAGCTGCTCGACAGCACGCTGCACGAACAGGACAGCCCGGCTTCGCTGCTGGACGATGTGCGCAGCACCGCGCTGCTGTTGCTGCCCAGCGGCCGCTGCAGCATCGAGCAGGTGGCGGACCAGCTGGGCGTGGTCTGCCGCACGGTGCAGCGCCGCCTGGCCGAACAGGGCACCAGCTTCTCGGAGGTCGTCAACACGTTGCGCACCGAGCTGGCACATCGCCATGTCGATGGCAGCGAACGGCCGCTCACCGAGGTGGCGGCACTGCTGGGCTTCTCGGCACCCAGCGGTTTCTCGCGCTGGTACACGGCGCAATTCGGCCGCAGCCCCAGCCAGGCGCGCTTGGCGGCGCGGCGCGACGGTTGATGCACGCTGGCCGGCAGGCTCAGCTCGACGCCGGCTCGGGCCGCAGCGCCTGCCGCATCAATGCCAACAGATGCTCATGCGACTGCGCACCGCTGAGCGCGTAGGCCTGCGCAACGACGAAATAAGGCACGCCGGTTACGGCACGCTGCACGGGGGCTGGCGGCGGGCTGGCCGAGGGCCGGATGCCGTGGTCTTGCGCCAACTGCAGCAGGAAGGCCGGATCGCCCAGGTCCTCGCCACACTGGAAATGGGCCGCGAACAGACGCACCAGCAAGTTCTCGAGCGCCTGGGGATCGAGCTGGGCCTGGGCATCCCTCACCAGCCCATGGGCCAGGGCTGTGTCGGGCATACGCGGGATGCGTTCGAAGTCGTAGCTCAGGCCCACGCCCCGGCCCGCGGCCTGCACCTGGGCCTGGCGTGCCGCCACCGCGGCGGCCGAGCCCAGGCGCTGCAGGTAGAACGCGCGAAACGGCAGGCCCTGCTCGGGCAGCCCGGGCAGCAGCTTGTGCAGCTGCCAGTGCAGCTCGATCCGCAGCGCCGGCTGCTCGGCGAGCAGGGCCGCGCGGGCGCGCTGCAGATGGCGCAGGCCGATCTGGCACCAGGGGCAGATCAGCTCGATATGCACATCGAGCCGCAGCGCCTGCCGCTCACTCACGGGATCAGCACCGTGGCGCCCATGGTCTGGCGCGACTCGAGCGCGCGATGCGCCTCGGCCGCATCGGCCAGGGCATAGCGCTGCCGGGGCGTGCTGACGATCTTGCCGGCCAGCACCAGATCGAAGAGCTCGTCGGCCATCTTCAGCATATTCGGGCGCGGCAGCGCGTAGTCCACCATCGCGGGGCGCGTCACCCACAGCGAGCCCTTGGCCGCCAGCAGCATGGTGTCTATCACCACCGGGCCGGAGCTGGTGCCATTGCTTACCAGGGTGCCGCGCTTTTGCAGGCAGTCCAGCGAGCCCATCAAGGTGTCCTTGCCCACCGAGTCGTAGACCACCGGCACGCCCTTGCCGCCGGTGATCTCGCGCACCCGCTCGACGAAGTTCTCGGTCTTGTAGTTGATAACGTGCGTGCAGCCGGCTTCGAGCGCCGCGGCGGCTTTCTCGTCCGAGCCCACGGTGCCGATCATGGTGACGCCGATGGCGCGCGCCCACTGGCAGGCGATCAGGCCCACGCCACCGGCGGCGGCGTGATAGAGGATGGCGTCGCCGGCCTTGAGCGGGTAGACCTGACGGAACAGGTACTGCGCCGTCAGGCCCTTCATGATAAGGGTCGAGGCGGTCTCGTCAGACACGCCATCGGGGATCTTGATCAGCACCTCGGCGGGCATGACGCGCCGCTCCGCATAGGCGCCCAAGGGGCCCAGCATGTAGCCGACGCGGTCGCCGGGGGTCAGAAAAGTGATGTCGGGACCCACCGCCTCCACCACACCTACCGCGTCGGAGCCCAAGCCGTTCGGCAGCGGCGCCGGATAGCGGCCGGTGCGGAAGTAGATATCGATGAAGTTGACCGCGATGCCGGTGTGGCGCACGCGCACCTGGCCGGGGCCGGGCTCGCCGACCTCGACCTCTTCCAGCTTCAGGACCTCGGGGCCGCCGGTGGCGTGAAAACGGATTGCCTTGCTCATGATGTTACGCATGCCTTTTCGAAGATGGGGTTCAACCGGCGCTGACGCGGATGCCCGCGACCTTGCGCATATCGGATTCGTAGGTGCGCATGGCACGGATGAAGGCCGCCGCGGCCAGCAGGCTGAACAGCGGCACCAGCGTCAGCGCGATCTGCAGGTTCCACAGATCGGACAGCCAGCCGGTCAGGAAGGGGCCCACCGCCAGGCCCAGCAGGTTCTGCGTCAGCGACAGCACCGCCGCACCGGTGGCGCGCATGGCCGGATGGATCACGTCGAACACCACCGCGGCGATCGGACCCACCGTGCAGGCCATCGCGAAGCCACCCAGCAACACCAGCCGAAACTGCCCGGGGCCGTGCGGCAGCGCGCCGAAGGCCAGCACGAAGATCAGCGTGGTGAGCAGGCACAGGCCGGCCACCACCAGCAGGCGGCGGCGTGCCACCGCACCGGCCAGCTTCTCGACCATCGTGCCCCAGACGAAGCTGCCCAGCGCGCCGGCCAGCACCACCAGGGCCGCCTGCTTGCCCGCCTGGTCGGCGGGGACACCGTGGTAGCGGTTCAGGAAGCTGGGCAGCCAGGACCAGATCGCCGACACCACGATCAGCTGCATGGCCGCGCCCAGGCAGGCCCACACCAGGGTGCGCGTACGGGCCAGGGTATTGGCAGTGCGGCGCAGCAGGCTGCGCAGCGAGAGCTGGGTGCCCGACTGGGTGGCACCGTGGATGTCCACCGTCTTGTAGTCGCGCACCAGCAGATAAAGCAGCGCCAGGGCAAGACCTGGCACCCCGACCACGCCGAACGCCATCTGCCAGCCCCAGCGCGCCGCGATCACGCCGCCCAGCAGCACCCCCAGCACCGAGCCCAACGAGGCGGCGGCAAAGAAGCCGCCCAGCAGGGCCCCGCGCAGGCGGCGCGGGAACAGGCTGGCAATGAGTGCCGCGCCCACCGAGCCATAACCCGCCTCGCCCGCCCCCACCATGGCGCGCGCGGCGAACAGCTGGGCATAGCCGCCAGCGAACATGCAGGAGATGGTGGCGCTGCTCCACACCAGGGCCATCACCACCACGCTCTTGACGCGGCTGAAGCGGTCCGCCAGCAGGGCCACCGGCAGGCCGCCGGCCGCCACCACGATGGAGATCACCGAGACCAGGCCGCCCAGTTGCTTGTCGCTCAGGTTCCAGTCGGCCTTCATATGCGGGAACAGCGAGACGATCACCTGGCGGTCGATGTAGTCGAACAGCATCAGGGCGAAGGTCATCGCGAAGGCAAACCAGGCCTGTGGCCGGCTCACCAGATAGTCGTCGCCGCCGTGGCCGTCGTCATGAGGCAGATGCATCTCGGATCTCGCTTCGCTCGTTCTTCTCGGTCAGGCGGCAAGCCGCATCAGGCCCAGCACCAGCAGGGCCAGGAAGACAGTCTCGCCCAACATCAGCGCGACCGGCTTGATGCCCACGGTCACCAGATCCTTGAGCTGGGTTTTCATGCCGATGCCGGCGATCGCCGCCACCAGACACCAGCGCGACAGCTCGCTGCCGAGGTTCTGCACGCTCTTGGGCACCCAGCCGGTGCTGTTGACGAGCACCAGCAGCGCAAAGCCCACCGCAAACCAGGGCAGCAGCGGCGGGCGCTGGCTGCCGGGCTCGACCCCGCGGGCGCGCGTGATCGCCGCGGCGAACACGATCACCGGCAGCAGCATGGCCACCCGCAACAGCTTCACCAGGGTGGCCACATCGCCGGTCTCGCGCGACAGGCTGTAGCCAGCGCCCACCACCTGGGCCACGTCGTGGATGGTGCCACCCAGAAACACGCCCGCGGCGTTGGCGTCCAGACCCAGGGCGCGCACCAGCATCGGATAGGCAATCATCGCCAGCGTGGAGAGCGCGCTGACGCCGATCACCGTGAACAGCGTGGCGCGCTCCTTCTGCTCATGGGCCGGCAGCGCGGCCGACAGCGCCAGCGCCGCCGAGGCGCCACAGATCGCGGTAGCCCCGCCGGTGAGCAGGCCGAAGATGGCCTGGAAACCCAGCAGGCGCGCGGCCAGCATCGACAGGCTGATGGTCACCACCACCGAGACCACCACGATCAGCACCGGCGGCCAGCCCAGCTGCAGCACCTGGGCCACCGTGATGCGCAGCCCCAGCAGCGCCACGCCCACGCGCAGCAGCTCGCGGGCGGTAAACCCGATGCCGGCGGCGCAAGCACCCTCGGCGGAAAGAAAGTTCATCGCCATGCCCAGCAGCAGGGCGAACAGCATCACCGGCGCGCCGTAATGCTCGGACAGGAAGGTGGCGGCGGCGGCCACCACGCCGCAGGCCATCACCCCCGGGAAGAAGCCGCGGCCGCGCGTGCCGAGCAGGGCCAGGCTGCTCATGCCGCGACAGCGCCCAGCAGGTGGTTCTGGTACTGCTCGCGCAAGCGATGCTTGAGCATCTTGCCGGTGGCGCCCAGCGGGATCGCGTCGACGAACACCACGTCGTCGGGGGTCCACCATTTAGCGATCTTGCCCTCGAAGAACTGCAGCAGCTGCTCGCGCGACAGCTCGGCGCCGGACCTCTTCACCACGATCAGCAGCGGACGCTCGTCCCATTTGGCATGCTTGGCTGCAATGCAGGCGGCCATGGCCACGGCGGGATGGGCCATCGCGATGTTCTCCAGGTCGATCGAGCCTATCCACTCGCCACCGCTCTTGATCACGTCCTTGGCGCGGTCGGTGATCTGCATGAAGCCGTCCGCATCGATGGTGCAGACATCGCCGGTGGGGAACCAGCCGTCCAGCAGCACCGTCCCTGTATCTTCGGCGCCCGTGCCCCGCATGTACTCGGCCACGATCCACGGGCCGCGCACCAGCAGCTCGCCGCTGGCCTTGCCGCCCCAGGGCAGCTCGCGGCCGTCCTCGCCAACGATCTTCATGTCCACGCCGAACACCGCCCTGCCCTGCTTGGCCTGGATGGCCTCGCGCTGCTCCTTGGGCAGCGCCAGCTGCTCGCGCTTGAGCACACAGGCCGTACCCAGGGGGCTGATCTCGGTCATGCCCCATGCGTGCAGCACCTCGACCGCGTACTTGTCCTGGAAGGTCCGCATCATGGCCGGCGGGCAGGCCGAGCCGCCGATGACGGTGCGCCGCATGGTGCTGAACGCCAGGCCATGGGCCTCCACATGGGCCAGCAGGCCCTGCCAGACCGTCGGCACGCCGGCCGAGACGGTGACGCCCTCGCCCTCGAACAGCTCGTGCAGGCTCTTGCCGTCAAGACCTGGCCCCGGCAGCACCAGCTTGGCGCCCACCATGCAGGCGGCATAGGGCAGACCCCAGGCGTTGACGTGGAACATCGGCACCACCGGCAGGATGGTGTCGCGCGCCGAGCAGCTGAGCGAATCTGGCAAGGCCACCGCATAGCTGTGCAGCACGGTCGAGCGGTGGCTGTAGAGCACGCCCTTGGGATGGCCGGTGGTGCCGCTGGTGTAGCAGAGGCTGGAGGCGCGCTGCTCGTCCAGCTGCGGCCAGGCATAGGCATCGCTGGCCGCATCCAGCAGCTCCTCGTAGCACAGCAGGCCCGGGACCTTGCTGTCGGCGGGCATGTGGGTGCGGTCCGTCAGCGCGACGAAATGCCTGATGGTCTTGACCTTGGTGGCAATCGCTTCGATGAGGGGCAGGAAGCTGAGGTCGAAGAACAGCGCCTCGTCCTCGGCATGGTCGGCAATCCAGGCCATCTGGTCCGGATGCAGGCGCGGGTTGAGCGTATGCAATACATGGCCCGAACCCGAGACGCCGTAATAGAGCTCCAGATGGCGGTAGCCGTTCCAGGCCAGGGTACCGACGCGCGCGCCCTCGCTCAGGCCCAGGCCAGCCAGGGCGTTGGCGACGCGGCGTGAGCGCGCCGCCAGCTCGCGAAAGCTGTAGCGATGGATGTCACCCTCGACCCGGCGCGAGACGATCTGCTGCGCGCCATGGTGGCGCTCGGCGTGCACCAGCAGGGAAGACACCAGCAGCGATTGCTGCATCATCAAGCCATTCATCGTCGATCACTCCGGGCATTGGGAATGCCCGGATTCTTGGACGAGACCGGATGCTGTGATTGCCGAGGCGTGACAGTGGCTTATCCGTCGGCGCCAGGCAGGGTAAACCATGAACGGTGGCCCATAAGCTGACGTGTCAGCGCGACGAGCACAGCAATGACCAGGCCGAACTCAAAAGGAACGGTGATCGGATCTGCACAAACGTAGCGGTCTCGAGAAAGTCGGAGCCACCGACGACGGCTTCCCACGGCCCCCTCAGTTGGGCCGCGCTCAAGGCCCCTGTTCGGTTGCCGGGAGCACGAACTGGGCGGTGAACCTGCTCGCGCGCGGCGTGGCGATCTCGCGCTAATTCTCGCTGCGAGACGTCCGTCTCCATGCCACTGCGGAATACGTCCATAACTCCCGAGTTCAAGCCTACATGGTCCGAGCTGCACGTGGCACGAACTGGTGGAGACGAACGACGCAGGCCCGATGTACTCGGAAGGCTGGATAGACAGGACCGCACTAGCTTTGTTCAAGCGGACGGCCAATAGTCGAACGGCCCTGGGTGTGCACGCGCGCCATGGTGAAGAGACTAAGGAGCCTCCGCCGAAGCCTATGCCCTATGAGGATGCGCTCAGCTTGGTCCGCACCCTTGTGAGCCGATGGCTTGCGTACCGCGCCGGAAAGAAGTGAGCCAGCAGGTTCTTAGCAGCGGTGAAGTAGGTCGCGGCTGGGTATTGTTAGGCCTGAGTGGCTCTATCCAGAGCGCTACTGCAGCCTCTCATGGGCTGAAATCTCGCCGATCCTTCTGCCCCGCGACGGGATTTTCAAGTTTGGCGGAGAGGTGTTCATTGGCTACGCCGACGGCTCGACTGCCTACAGAGACCAGTTCGGCCGCACGTCGAAGGCTCACGAATTGACCGCCAAACCTCGGCCGATCACGAGCCTGCAGCCGGAGGATCCATGTGGCTGCGGGGGTGGGCTGAAGTTCAGGGAATGCTGCGCGGACATTGAGCCGCATCTACGCCCGTCTTGGCGCGTCATGAGCATCAGGGAACGCAATCTCGCCCTGATTCGCGCCATAAAGAACATCCTGGAGTTGGACGGCTCGGACGCTTCATGGCTGCGCATGCGGCGCACACTCAGCGATGAACAGGTCAGCCGCATCCACGAGGTTCAAGCAGCGCTCTGGCCCGGAGATACACAACTGATCGACCTTCTTCCGAGCCCTCAGCGCCAACGTTCTCCGACGACTTTGAAGGTGAGTTCAAGATCACCAAGGCTTTTGCACGAGAGACCGGTCTGTTCGTTGCAACCTTGACCGGCGCTTTTGTGTACTCGGCTTCGTCGCCATGATCCTGGACACCACGGCACAAAAGCAAGAGGAGCGTCGCCTGATCGAGTTGAGTCAGTCGGACAGCCTGACGGGTCTGCTGAATCGCGCAGGCTTCGAACAACGTATGCACGAGGCGGTGCAACGCGCCCGCAGCACAGGCAGTGCCATGGCCTTGATGCTGCTCGACCTCGATGGTTTCAAGCAAGTCAACGACAAGTTGGGGCACCTCGCTGGTGATCTGCTCTTGAAGGCCTTCGCAGGCCGCCTGGCGCGCAGCCTGCGTGCAGCCGACATAGTGGCCCGGCCCGGCGGTGACGAGTTCGCCATCATCATCGAGCAATTGGCCACCCCCGCCGACGCTGCCACCATTGCCGACAACATCGTTCAAGCGATGCGCGCACCCTTCGTGCTGGAGCACCGCTCCGTCCAAGTCAGCACCAGCATTGGCGTAGCGCTGTATCGCGGCGACCCTGCGGTTACCCCACGCGATATCAGCAAGCGCGCCGACGACCTGCTCTACGCCGCCAAAGCCGCTGGACGCGATCGTTCTGCATCGAAGCCGAGGATGCGGCCTGCGCCAGTGAACGCACCGATGCGGCATAGCCCTGTTGTCGCGCCAGACTCACACAGAGGCTGTTGCGCCTAGGCCAGTCGTGAAATGATGCCGGTTACAACTAGCAAAACAAGGTCGTTGGGACCGGCTCTGCATTCGCGGCGCCGGCCCACTCTCGCAGATGTCTTCTTCACAGTTGCCAACCCGTCCGCCGCGGTGGCGGATTCGCACCGTCCTAACTTGGCTGGTGCTCGCATGCCTGCTGCCTGGAATGATCGGCACGAGCGTACTCTTCGGGCTCGAGTACGCGGACGGCATGGTTCAGTTGCAGCGGGACACGATCGCTCGGGCCAGGGCCATGACGCAGGCGGTCGACGGGCAGCTTTTCATTGCCAGGGCGACGGCTCAGACGCTCGCCGCGTCCAGGGTCTTGCGCCGTGGCGACTTCAAAGAGTTCCACCAGCTTGCTCGCGATGTACTGGCATCGACACGCGTCGGGATGAATGTCGTCGTCAGCGATCCGAGCGGCCAGCAGATCCTGAACACCCTGCGGGAGCTAGGCGCTCCTTTACCTCAACACGGCAACCCGGAGGTTTTGCGCCAGGTCCTCATCACCGCGCGCCCGGTCGTTTCAGGCCTGTACCTCGGCGGCGCCTTGCGCAAGCCGGTCATGAGCGTCGATGTGCCGGTGCTGGTGGGCGGCAAGGTAGCCTATGTGCTGTCGGTCGGTCTGCTGCCCAGCGATCTCAACGGCATTCTGGTGGCGCAGCACTTCTCGCCTGACCTCGTGGCGGCGGTGTTCGACCCCGAGGGAACCATCGTCGCGCGCACCCATTCGCCCGAGAAATTCGTCGGCCAGAAGGGCACGGCCGAATACATCCAGCAGATTCGACAGGCTCCCGAAGGCGGGATGCGGACGATCACCCGCGAAGGCATACCGACCTTGTCCGTCTGGAGCCGCTCGGCAGAGACCGGCTGGAGCGTCGGCATCGGCATACCGGCGGCTTCGCTCGAACGTGCCCTGATGCGCAGGCTCGCCTGGCTGGGTTTCGGCATGGCGGCGCTGCTGGCCATTGGCCTCGGCCTGGCCTGGTTCGTCGCCAGAAAGATCGCCGTATCGGTACGGGGACTGACCGCCCCGGCCTTGGCGATGCGCGAAGGCGATTTGGCGCCCATGCCCCCTCTGGAAATCGAGGAGTCCGCCGAAGTGGCCCAGGCCATCAGCGAGACGGCGCAGTTGCTGGCCGCACGCGCGGCCGAGATCACGGCGATCGAGCGCGCCGCGGGCTTTGGCGTCTGGCGGCATGACCTAAGGACGAAGGAGCTGGTCGTCTCAGACTCGATCCACGAAATGTTCGGGCAGGACGTCCCGCCCTTCCCAAGTCAACGCGGCACGCTTTTTTCTGTGCCGTGCTGGGAGCAGTTGAAGGCCGCCGGCGAGGAGGCCGCCCGGAGCGGTGAAGCCTATGACCTGGAACTGCAGGTCAACCACGCCAACGGTTCAACCATCTGGATCAACCTGAAGGGCAATCCACTCTTTGACGCGGCTGGCCGCGTCTGTGAATTGCGCGGCAGCATTCTGGACATCACGAAACGCAAGCAGGCCGAGCTGGCCCTGGAGCAAAGCCGGCAAGTGCATATGCGTCACCTGGAACAGGAAGTCGCGGCACGGACGGCCTCGCTCAAAGCGGCAAACCAGGAGCTGGAACGCCTCTCCCGCACCGATGTGCTGACCGGCTTGCAGAACCGCTACGCCGCCAACGACAGGCTGCGGCAGGAGTTCCTGCGCCAGAAGCGCACCGGCAGCATCTATGCCGTACTCTTCATCGACATCGACCATTTCAAGAAGATCAACGATAGCTACGGCCATGAGACCGGCGATCAAGTGTTGAGGCGATTGGCGGAAGTGCTGCGAGCTACCGTGCGCGCCACCGACTTTGCAGCCCGCTATGGCGGCGAAGAATTCGTGGTCGTACTGCCCGACACGGACCTTGCCGGCGCCCGAGTCATCGCCGAGAAGGTTCGAAGTGCCATTGCTACGTCGGTCTCGATCACGGGCACGCCCGTGACCGTCAGCATTGGCACCTCTGCGATCCTCGCCGAGGACAAGAACGAGGAGCAGGCCGTCATCCGGGCGGACGAGGCCTTGTACCAGGCCAAGGAAGCGGGACGCAACAGGGTGGCATGGCGTTGAGGCCGATCTGCACCCGCTCAGACGACGATGTCCACGCCGGGTGAGTTCGCGATCTTCAGCCGAACACCGGAACTCGTCTCCGCACCCGGCTACACGAACGGATTCGCTCCCACGCAGCTGGTGACTGTTTGTCGCTGTATGTGGCCGATTGAATTCGGCAGTCCAGCACGCAGCTCGCCCAGCGAGCCAGCACTCCGGCGGACGGTCAAGCAGACCGCAGCCGTCGGCTGCGTCGTGGTGACGGTCACGGGGTCAGTATCGGAAAAGTTCCCGCAGAGCCGATCGCCAAGTGTCGGCGCGTACGAGTCATGAATATCGGCCAGGCGAAATGAACCATCCTCCATGCGCAGTGCGACCTTTCTCCGCCCGGTTTCAATCCATGCGACCGTACAAAAGCTCAGTTCGCCGGACGCTTACTCATCAGCTTTGTGGAGGCACTGATGACGAGGATCCGCCCCAGGGCCGACGTGGCGTTCCAGGCGGAGACAGCGCCGGCGCAGGGCATGTGGGTCGGGCGCAAGAAGTACGCGTGCATCGAGCCCTGATTTGGCCTGGCGATGGCTGTTTCGGAAGGGCTCCGCAGGCGTTCCGGCGCACGCGTTCTCCACAAGTCTGATGGTGACGCTCGAGAGGTGGCGTTTTAGGGTTCGGAACCCCACCAGCGGAGACGAACGTGTTGCAAACCTTGAGCATCCGGATGGGCGGTCGCCTTGGCATTTGCGCCTCTTGCCTGCTTGCGCTTCATGGCGTCGCGCAGGCCGATTCGATCCTGAGGATTGCCGCGTCCACCACGTCTGCCTCGGCGCCGCAGCTGCCCAACGGGGAGAGGCTCGCGTCGATTTCGGAGACGTCCGTCAATCGCTTCGGCACGATCGCACTGGGCGCATCAACGACTTTTGCAGGTGTGACGGGATCGTCAATCGTGATCGGTCGCGCGGGTCAGCCGCTGGAGCGCATTTCGTTTGCGCCCTCGTCCACGCGGCAGTTTGCGTCAGTGCAGATCAACGACGCGGGTGACGTGGTGGCGCGTGACCGCGTGTCCGGTTCCCCGCCAGTCTTTCTGGTGCGGCTTTGGAGAAGTGGGGGAAGCTTCAACATCCTCGAAAGCACGAACGACGGCGCTTTCGGCGGCCTCGTGCTGCCGAGCCTCGCGAACGATGGCTCGGTCAGCTTCGTTGGCTTGGCGGGCAGCGCGCTGACAAGTGGCCTCTATGTGAATCGCTTCAGCGTGCGCGGAGACCATGAGGAGGTGCTGACACCATTGACGGGTGCAGGTTCGCGGCCTGCCATCGCGGACGGCCGACAAATCGTCGTTCGAGGCGGTCAGCCTGGCAAGGAGTTCATCGACTTCGCGCAGCCATCGGGCGGAATCTTCGGTGGCTATGTGGTGAGGAACATCACTGGTCCCACCTTCACGGCGATCGGCGCCACGCCGGGCATCACCGAGAAGGGCAAGTTCGCCGCCTACTACGGTGTCGATGCCAGCGGGCCCGGCATCTTCCTAAGCGACGTCACGAACACCCGGGCGGAACCGCAAAGGGTGATTTCCCTCGGGGACAAGGTCAACACGTTTGCATCGATTGGAGGTAACGCGCCGGTTACGCGCACGCTCCAGTCGCTAACGCCTGGCAGCAAAGTGGCGGTCGAAGTGCTGTCCACTGCCTCGGAGCAACAGCTCAGGATTGTTTTCACGGGCGTCGATTCCAACGGCGACACCTCACTTTTCTCAGCCAGGGTGGACAAGACCTCCGGCCGTGTCTACGACAGGAGCGCGCTGGCGGTCGTCGGAGGCCGGATACGAACGAGCGACGGCGTCACCTCTTCCGCCATCACTCAATTCGGCGCGGCTGACCCCATTACGCCCAATGGGCATCTGGCATTCAACGCAACCCTGGCAAGCGGGGAGCAATTGGCCACCACCGGCGTCATGCAAACCTTCACCAAATACAAGCAGGCGAACCATGACGGCAATGTGTTCAACCTGCCAACGTCGCCCATGAGTTGGTCCACCAAGTCCATCAACCCTACTTCCTCCGCTGGTGCAATATTCGCCAATCGAGGGTGCTATCAGACGTCACTCGCCACGCTTGCGGGCTTCTATGGGATTGAATACACGCCTTTGGAGATCCGTGACCTGCTGGCGTCGCAAAAACTGCTCGAAGACGATGGCGGCATCAACATCGATACTTTCAAGGCAAGCGCATTCAGGATTGCTCCCGGGAAGGGCCTGTCGGTCAGCGGCCGCGGGGGCACATTTGACGACATCGTCAAGGAACTGAGGGCGGGAACGCCGGTACTGCTTGGGGTACCGGATTCAAAATACATGGCCAGTGGCGTGAGCATCAATAACGGTGCAGCCAATAACTTGCATGCCATCGTTGCCTACGGCTTGGACCCTGCGGTGGCCAAGAGTGGTGCGGTTGATGCAAGCCAGATTTTCATTTCCGATCCTGGCAGCTCCAATTACTACCGAAACCACTACATGGCTTCGTACACGCCGGGTGAGCAGCTAGGGCCTGTTAACACAAACGCAATCCATCAGCGATCAGAGCGAAGCTGATGAAGGCGGTGAACATGATGTCGAGCTTCTCGAAGCGAGAGAAGATTCGGCGGTAGCCCTTGAGACGGCG
>Ga0208125_100219_pt1 | contig 48267 bp, 40 predicted proteins | sample LakWasM128_HOW14_2_FD_183938 | JGI IMG/M metagenome (GOLD analysis project Ga0208125, IMG submission 183938) | Freshwater sediment methanotrophic microbial communities from Lake Washington under simulated oxygen tension - Sediment Metagenome... | ecosystem: Environmental > Aquatic > Freshwater >...
ATTCCAATTGCGAAATGCCGGGCATCGTCGGCATCATGGAAATCGTCAAAGAAGGCTATCCCGATTTTTCCGCGTTCGACCCGGATGACAAGCATTTCGATCCCAAAAGCGATCACGAACATCCCCGCTGGATGATGGTTGATGTTAAGTACGTCAGAACCTTGTCCCGCACCATCACCCTCAAAGAATTAAAACACCAGGAAGAACTGGCAGACCTCGCGCTGGTAAGACGCGGCAACCGATTATCCATAATGCCGGTGAGCAAAGGCGAGTGGGAGTTTATTCTTTCGCTGGAGTAAAACAGGACTCGCTTAAGGTTGAGAGTTGATACGTATTTCAGGCTAGGCCATGGATCTTAAGGTCTGGCTAAATTGGCTTTCCTATGAAAGAATTAAATAATTAACAGGGTTCGATAAAGACAAGCGTATGTTTAATAGTGAAAGGGCAATCATAAGAGGTGTTTTAGGGATTCAAGCAGCTCAATCGATGTTGCCTTTGTTAATTCCTCAGCAGACGCTCCACGCGTTGTCCGCCGCACACCGCTACACGATGCATTCATGCAGTTGTCATGCCTGAGGATATTATGGCTAACAGTTATGCAATTATTCTTGCAGGCGGCAGCGGCAGTCGTCTCTGGCCGCTTTCGCGGACATTACGCCCAAAACAATTGCTTCCGCTCGACGGCGAGCAAACGTTGCTGCAACAAACGGCATGTCGATTGCTCAAGCATGTGGATGCCGGATGTTTGTTAACGGTGACGCATCAGGATCACAAGTTTGAGGTAAAAGGGCAGTTGGCCGAAATTGATGCCCTGCTTCCCGCGGCGGTATTGGCCGAACCTTGTGCTCGCAATACTCTGCCGGCGATTGCATGGGCTGTTTGGGAGATTTTCAAGCAGGACCCGGAGGCGATGGTCGGTGTTTTTCCTTCCGATCACGCGATTGGCGACGAACAAAGCTTTCTTTCGGCCTGGCGATCAGCCGAACTGGCGGCGGCGGAGGGCTATCTGGTATTGCTGGGCATCACGCCATCCGAGCCGGCGACGGGTTACGGCTATATTCAGCCCGGCGCATCCCTGAAGCTTGATGCCGCAGCCAACCCGATTTTGAACGTATCCAGTTTTGTTGAAAAGCCGGATCTGGACAACGCAAAGCGTTTTGTCGAAAGCGGCTACTTGTGGAACAGCGGCATGTTTGTATTCCGTGCCGATGCTTTTATGCAAATGCTGGAGAGCCATCAGCCTGACATTCACCGGGCAATGACCTCAATGCAGGAAAAGAGTGACGTAGAAGCATCTTATGACCGGCTGCCGAACCTGTCCATCGATTACGGTTTGGCGGAAAAAGCGGATAAAGTGGCGGTAGTGCCTGTTTCCATGGACTGGAGCGATCTCGGCAGCTGGGAGTCGATTTACCAGCATCGCGCCAAAGATGAATCGGGAAATATCACGCAAGGCGATATTCTGACGCTGGATACGCAAGACAGTTTGCTATGGAGTTCGAATGGCTTGCTGGCTACCTTGGGCGTACGAAATATTGCCGTGATTCAGACCGCCGATGCGACGCTGATTTGCGACCGCAGCCGCACGGAAGACATCAAACAACTGGTCGCGCAGGTACAGAAAACCCATCCTCACCTGGCTGATACGCATTTGACGGTGCATCGTCCATGGGGAATTTACAGGGTTTTGGAAGAAGGCCCCAATTTCAAGATCAAGTGCATCATCGTCAATCCCGGCGCCAAGCTCTCCATGCAAATGCACAAACACCGCTCCGAGCACTGGGTCGTGGTGTCAGGCACCGCTAAAATTACCAATGGTACGCAGGAAATCCAGTTGGAGGCGAACCAATCAACTTATATTCCCAAGACCCACCGACATCGTCTGGAAAATCCCGGTCATCTTCCGTTGCAAATTATCGAGGTGCAATGCGGAGAATATGTGGGAGAAGACGATATTATGCGTTTCGACGACACCTACGACAGAACATAATCCAGATGAATAAAATAGCATTAATTACCGGCATTACCGGGCAGGATGGGGCCTATCTGGCCGAATTTTTACTTCAAAAAGGCTACATTGTGCATGGCATTAAGCGGCGCTCATCGCTGTTCAATACCGACCGCATCGATCACCTCTATCAGGATCCGCACGTCAAGAATGCGCGTTTCTTTTTGCATTTCGGCGACTTGACCGATGCGACCAACCTGATCCGCATCATCCAGCAAGTTCAACCGGATGAGATTTATAATCTCGCCGCCATGAGCCATGTCGCGGTGAGTTTCGATACTCCCGAATATACGGCCAATGCCGACGGTATCGGCACCTTACGACTACTTGAGGCTATCCGCATTCTCGGCCTGGAAAAGAAGACTCGTTTTTACCAGGCGTCTACTTCCGAGCTTTACGGTCTGGTTCAGGAAACTCCGCAGAAAGAGACCACGCCGTTTTATCCGCGCTCTCCTTATGCCGTTGCCAAGCTTTATGCTTACTGGATCACCGTCAATTATCGCGAGGCTTATGGCATGTATGCCTGTAACGGCATCCTGTTTAATCACGAAAGTCCGATTCGCGGCGAGACCTTTGTTACCCGCAAGATCACGCGCGCTTTGGCTCGGATCAAGCTTAACCTGCAAGATTGTCTTTATCTGGGCAATCTCAATGCCCTGCGGGATTGGGGGCATGCTAAAGATTACGTTGAGATGCAATGGTTGATGTTGCAGCAGGATAAGCCTGACGATTTTGTTATTGCCACCGGCGAACAACACAGTGTGCGCGATTTTGTCAATGCGGCGGCAGAAGAGCTGGGCATTTTTCTGCGTTGGGAAGGAGAAGGCGTTCAGGAAATCGGTATCGTCAGCGAAGCTGCGGCCGACCAACAATTTTTGCTGGGTAAAACCATCGTTCGCATTGATCCTCGTTATTTCCGTCCCACCGAAGTGGAAACTTTGCTGGGCGATCCCAGCAAGGCAAAGGCCGTGTTGGGCTGGGCGCCCAGGATTACATTCAAGGAACTGGTAGAGGAGATGGCGCGCGAGGATTTGGCTCTCGCCCAGCGGGACCATTTGTGCGATACGGAAGGTTTCAAAACCTATGCGCGGCATGAGTAATTCGCCTGATCGCTTGGTGTTTTGAACTGACTTGACGAGACTGGAAATATGAAACTTCGTGTTCTGCTGACGGGCGGAAGCGGCATGGTCGGTAAAAATTTACTTGAGCACCCCGCTATCGGTGAATTTGACGTTATCGCCCCGCAAAGCAATGAACTCAATCTGTTGGATAGCAGGGCGGTAGAGGCCTATCTACGCGAGAAGAGCCCGGATATTGTGGTTCATGCAGCCGGTCGAGTCGGCGGCATCCAGGCCAACATGCGGGAACCCGTTCGCTTCCTGATGGAAAATCTCGATATGGGCCGCAACATCGTATGGGCGGCGCATCAAGCGGGCGTCAAGCGCCTGATTAACTTGGGCAGTTCCTGCATGTATCCGCGCAACTACGCCGAACCGTTGTCCGAGGAAATGGTGCTTAAAGGTGAACTGGAGCCGACCAACGAAGGCTACGCGCTCGCCAAAGTGGTGACGGCACGGTTGTGCGAATACATCATGCGCGAGGATGTCGGTTATCAGTACAAGACGCTCATCCCCTGTAACCTCTATGGCCGTCATGATAAATTCGATCCGTCGCATTCGCACCTCGTGCCGGCGATTATCCACAAAGTCCATCAGGCGAAACAAAGCGGGCAACAGGCTGTCGAGATATGGGGCGACGGGACTGCGCAACGCGAATTTATGTACGCAGGCGATTTGGCTGACGCGATAGTTCGTGCGATCAGGGAATTCGACACTTTACCGGCTTCGATGAATGTGGGCCTGGGTTATGACTACACCATCAACGAATATTATCAAGCCGCAGCCGAAGTGATGGGATACGCCGGAAGTTTTGTTCACGATCTCAGTAAGCCCGTCGGTATGGCGCGTAAGTTGGTGAATGTAACGCGGCAGCAAACATGGGGCTGGACGGCGCGCCATGACTTGCGGGAAGGCATCGAAAAAACGTACAACTTTTATTTAAAGGAATATCAACAATGAGTTTCAAGTTTCCATTGGCTGCTGCCTCTTGGGATAAGGAAGAGATTGATGCGATGCAACGCGTCATCGCATCCGGCATGTTCACCATGGGTGCGAACGTGCAAGCCTTCGAGCGCGACTTTGCGGACTATGTCGGTAGTCGGCATTGCGTGATGGTGAACTCCGGCTCTTCGGCCAACCTGTTGATCGTGGCGGCATTGTTCTACACCCAAAATGACAAGCTGAAACTACAACGCGGCGATGAAGTTATCGTACCCGCAGTGTCGTGGAGTACGACCTATTACCCGCTGTATCAATACGGCTTGAAGATCAAGTTCGTCGACATCGATTTGCATACCCTGAACTACGATCTCGACCAGCTGGAGCAAGCCGTCACGGACAAGACCCGCGCGATCATGGCGGTGAATCTGCTGGGCAACCCGAATGATTTTGGACGCATCCAACAGATCATCGGCAAGCGCGACATCGTTTTGATCGAAGACAACTGCGAATCCATGGGCGCCGCTTATCAAGGCAAGCAAGCCGGAACCTTCGGCGTGATGGGCAGCTTCAGTTCTTTTTTCAGCCATCACATCTCCACCATGGAAGGGGGGCTGATCGTCACCGATGATGAAGAACTCTACCAAATTCTGTTGTCGCTCCGTGCCCATGGCTGGACGCGCAACCTGCCTAAACACAACCTCGTCTGTAGCGACAAGAGCGATGATCCATTCAAAGAGTCGTTCCGTTTCGTGCTGCCCGGCTACAATGTCCGTCCGCTGGAATTGGAAGGCGCATTGGGTGTCGAGCAGCTGAAGCGATTGCCGAAGATGATCGAGGCGCGCCGCAAGAATGGCAAGTTGCTGCAAGCGGCGTTAGGCAATCATCCCGAAATTATCATTCAGCGAGAGATCGGCGAGAGCAGTTGGTTCGGCTTCAGTTTGGTGATCCGCCCCGGTAGTCAACTCACACGCAATGCGTTGGTGGAGAAACTGAATGCGCTGGGCTTCGAGTGCCGCCCTATCGTGACAGGCAACTTCGCCAACAACGAAGTGGTGAAATATTTCGATTCGGAAGTGCATGGTACGCTGAAGAATGCGGAGCACATCGACCGGAACGGGCTGTTCGTGGGTAACCATCATTATCCAATCCCGGAGGCATTCGCTGTTCTTGAGAGTATTGAATAATGATGCCGCTTGGGCGTCTGCGCAATTTTCTTGGGCTGCTGACAGCCAATCTGATGCGAGGGTGTCGTATTCGCTCTCTGGGCGTGTCGCCTCGTGCGGTGATAGGTGAGCGGGAAATTGAGGCTCTGCATCGAGCCAGCATCGACTCGACCAGCAAAATAGGCAGCTATACCTATATCGGGTGTTATACCCACATTACCAAGAGCAGCGTCGGGCGTTATTGTTCAGTCGCCAACAATGTTTCCATCGGACAAGGCGAGCATCGCCTGGAGCGCGTCACAACCTCTGCAACATTTTATGATACTCCGTGGGAAATACTCACTGAAGGCGAGTGTGTAATTGAAAGTGACGTATGGATCGGAGTCGATGCCGTGGTATTAAGAGGCGTTAAGATCGGCATTGGTGCTGTCGTTGCGGCCAATGCGGTAGTCACTAAAGATGTTCCGGAGTTTGCTGTTGTCGGAGGCGTTCCAGCGCGCTTGATTCGATACCGTTTTTCAGAAGAAAAACGAAAGGCCATTTTGGCGTCTCGCTGGTGGGAAAAAGAGCGTGAGGAAGCCGCGGCAGTGATACGTCAGCTTGAACAGGAATTGGAGTTATTATGAAATTTGCGGTATTGCGCGGCAACGGGCTGACTAAAAATATCATTTTTGATACGGCTAGTCCGGCAAATCGTGATGACTGCTTTGCGCCCTATGCTTTGTTGCGAGACAAGTTCGCTGTCTCGGGCATACAACTTGACACTGCTGATGAGTCTCAAGAAGAAGCTCTGGTATTTGAACTTTATCAGGACGTTCAGCATGGCACAAAGGACGTTATCCGCTATTTGCTGATGCTTGAAACTGAGTTTGTAAAAATTGAAAATGGAGATGCTGCCGAGTGGAGTCAATATAAAAAAATATTCACTTGGAATGACGATCTGGTCGATGGCGATCGCTTCATAAAAATCAATTTTCCCAATCCGATCCATATTCACCCGGTAGATGGTTTTTCACCCCGCGACCGATTTTGTTGCCTGATTTCCGGCAACAGGACACTCGACGTGCAAGATGACCGAATTCTCTATCCGGAGCGGGTCAGGGCGATACGCTGGTTCGAGGCGCATGCCCCGCATGACTTTGATCTATACGGGGTGGATTGGGATATGCCGGTGGTGCATGGCGGTCTGGCGGGTAAATTAGAGCGTCGCTTCTGGCGAATGCTGGGCCGTTTTATGGCGTTGCAACCGTTTCCCAGTTACCGAGGCAGGGTGGCGCAAAAGCGCGATGTGCTCACGCGAACCCGTTTTGCGATTTGCTATGAGAATGTGCGCGACTTGCCTGGGTATATTACCGAAAAAATATTCGACTGTTTCTTTTCCGGTTGTGTGCCGGTTTATTGGGGGGCCGACAACATTACGACTCATATCCCGGCAGACTGCTTCGTTGACCGTCGCCAGTTTCGCGATACCGAGGAAGTGTATAACTTTCTCAAGGCCATGACAGAGCGGGAATTTATCGGCTATCAGCAGCGTATCGCCGCATTTTTACAAAGCGATGCGGCGTATCCGTTCGGTTCTGAATTTTTCGCGGAGACTATTGTTACGACGATAGTGCAGGATCTTGGCTCTCAAGCGTGATTTGATGCTGGTGGGCGGCGGACGTTTGGCCGCCGCTCTGATGGCATTGATAACCCTACGCGCGGTCACCACATTCCTTACGCCTGAGCAGTACGGCGAGCTTGCCCTGTTAATTGCCGTGCAAATGTTTTGCGGCTTATTTCTCATTAACCCTGTTGGCCAGCACATCAACCTGCATACTCATGCCTGGTGGGACGAGGGTTCGCTAATGGCCCGGCTGAAATCGTACCGATATTATGTTTTAGCGGTTTCCTTGCTGGGCGGTGCCGTGGGGTTCTATATCAGTAAACAGCACTCCGCCGAACAATTATTCTGGGCCGCGTCCGCAGTCTTTGCAATGGTGGCGGCGGGAACATGGAATGCGACGTTAATACCGATGTTGAACATGCTCGGCTTCCGGGCAGCATCGGTCTTATGGTCCATCGTCACGGTGGCTATAGGTTTGATAAGCTCGATTCTGTTGGTGAGATGGTCGCCATCCGCCACCGCCTGGTTTTCCGGACAGGCAATAGGGATGACGGCGGGCGTGTTGGGGGCAAAGTACGTTTTGCGACGACATGCGATACCATCGAAGTCTTCTCAGAGTGCCTTGTCTTTGTTGGACAGGCACACCGTTTTGACCTATTGCATGCCGCTTGCACTGGCGACCGGCTTGATGTGGCTGCAACTCAGCGGCTATCGGTTTGTGATTGAAGGCTATTGGGGCCTGTCGCAGCTGGGTTTTTTGGCGGTCGGTTTACAACTGGCCGGGCAGATTTGGTCGCTCGCTGAATCACTGGCCATGCAATTTCTCTATCCTTTGTTTTATCGGCGAGTCAGTGCGCATGAAAAGCACGCGGATGTCCGGTTGGCGGTTTCTGATTTGCTGAACACCTTGGTTCCCGTCTACTTTGTACTTGCCGGGCTGACCATTCTGAGTGCGCCTTACCTGCTTAAGTTATTGGTCGCACCTCAATTCTGGGGGGCATTAAATTTCGTCATGCTGGGTACGGGGATCGAGTTGTGTCGCGTATTGGGCAACTTATTAAGCAATGCGGCGCATGTCCGGCGCAAAACAAAGTCGTTGGCTTTGCCGTATGCGGCGGGGTCAATGACGGCATTAGCCTTGATTTATTTTGCGGGCGCCCGGCAAATGGAAATTAGTTGGGCTGGCGCTGCGCTGATGGCGGGCGCGATTGCGATGTTTATAATTATGCTGATCAGCATGTATCGGCAAGTAAGATTTTGTCTCGACGTTGGGCGTTGTTTTGTTGGGGTGGCGGTGATGTTGGCTATGGCCTCTCTTGTTATCTGGATGCCTAAAGTATCCGGGCTGGGTGCGACCCTTGGGCTGTTGATGCTGGCAGCAGCTCCGGCAGGTATTGTTGTGTCGGCTTTGCTGTGGAAAAATCCTGCTACGCTTCGGCTGCTTAACGTGCAATTACGGAAGAATTAAAAATGGTTATCACCCATCTTATCGGCGGTCTCGGCAACCAGATGTTCCAATATGCGGCAGGGCGAGCCGTTTCACTGGAGCAAGGTGTTTCCTTGAGTTTAGACATTTCGGGTTTTGTAAACTACGGACTTCATCAAGGCTTTGAGCTTCAGCGGATTTTCAATTGCACGGCGGAAATTGCTAACGAAGCCGATGTGCGCGGTATTTTGGGATGGCAATCTTCACCCCGTATCCGGCAACTTTTATTGCGGCAAAACATGGCGGTATTTCGTCGCGAAGGGTTTGTCGTTGAGCCGCACTTCCACTACTGGCAGGGAATAAAAAGCGTACCGCGCGATTGCTATCTCACCGGTTACTGGCAGAGTGAACAATACTTTTTAGAAGCAGCCGCGCAGATTCGCGAGGATTTTACATTCAAGTTGCCTTTGGACAACCAAAATGCCGAATTAGCCAAACAAATACACGCGGTGAACGCGGTAAGTTTGCATGTGCGGCGCGGCGATTATGCCAACATTCCGGAAACCACCGCAACACATGGGCTGTGTTCGCTCGATTATTACCGCGCAGCGATTCGACATATTGCCGAGCAGGTTCAGCAGCCGCATTTTTTTGTTTTTTCCGATGACATCGCTTGGGTAAAAAATAATCTGAGCATAGATTTCCCTTGCCAATATGTAGATCATAATCAAGGCGCGGAAAGTTATAACGATATGAGATTGATGAGTATGTGCCGGCATCACATCATTGCTAATAGCTCATTTAGCTGGTGGGGAGCTTGGCTTAATCCGAATGTTAACAAAATCGTGGTTGCGCCCAGTCGTTGGTTTGCCAAGCAGACAGATGTGCGGGACTTATTGCCGCAGGGCTGGATAAAACAGTGACATCCAATTCATCAACAAACACGCTTGTAATCGGCGGTGCGGGATATATCGGCGCGCAGCTGGTACCTCAACTTATTGCTGCCGGGCGGCAGGTAACGGTGCTGGGTAGAAGTATCGCGCCTCGAAATGAGTTGCCGGCAAGTGTCGATTATGTGGCAGGAGATTTTGCGCAGCATGATTTAATCAAGCGACTACTGGATACGCACCAGGAAGTGATTCATCTGGCTTATGCCACGGTGCCAAACACTTCTTTTGAGAACCCGCTGGCGGATTTACTGCAAAACTTGCCGTCTACGGTGCAGCTGTTTTCTGAAGCGGCAGACAGGGGAGTGAAATTGGTGTTGGTGTCGTCAGGCGGAACGGTTTATGGCGAAGTGGACGAGTTGCCGATTCGCGAAACTCACCCAACCAAGCCGATTTCTCCTTATGGAGTAACCAAGCTGACTCTGGAGAATTATGCGTACCTATATGCTGCAACACATGGTTTGAAGTTTGTTTGTGTACGGCCCGCCAATGCATATGGTGTAGGTCAAAGACCCTTTGTCGGACAGGGCTTCATTGCCACGGCTATGGCATCCGCGATGAGGGGAGTGCCCATCAAGATTTTTGGGCAGCATGGAACCATTCGCGATTATCTTTATGTAAGTGATCTTGCCTCGGGAATCGTAAGTGCGTTGTTACATGGGCATTTATCTGAAATTTATAATCTGGGTTCAGGCATCGGCCTGAGCAATCTAGAGGTGATTGAAGCATGTAAATCCTTGGTACATAAATTCGGTTATGAGGTGCAGGTAGAAAACCTGCCGGAGCGCGCGTTTGATGTGACAGCCAATGTGCTGGACTCTACCAAGTTACAAACGGATACCGGCTGGAAACCTCTGGTTGGATTTGATGAAGGAATGATTGCCACCCGCGACTGGTTGGCGAGGCAGCCAGTATGATTGAAAGTCCAACGCCAACACTGACTGCGACGGAGGTCGAGCCACTTATTTCAGTTGTGCTCCCCATTTATAACGGCGAACAATATTTGGCGGAAGCGATCGACTCGGTCCTCTCGCAGACCTTTGCCAATTTTGAGTTGATCATGATTGACGATGGATCAACCGATGACTCGCAACACATCTTGAGAGAATATGAAAAACGCGATCCACGGGTACGCGTGGTTGTGCGTGAAAACCGAGGATTGGCAACAACGCTGAATGACGCGATAGATATTGCGCGTGGCACATGGATAGCGCGGATGGATCAAGATGATATTGCATTACCTCATCGCTTTGAACGTCAACTGGAATGGCTCGAGAGAACGGGGGCAGACATTTCGGGCAGTTGGGTGCAGCGTTTCGGGTCGTCGGATAAGCGCGTAGTCAGGCTGCCTCAAACTGATGACGCTATCAAAATGGCAATGTTATTTTGCTCGCCATTTGCTCATCCGGCAGTCATTATGCGGGCTTCGTTGGTAAAGCGATTGGGTTACGATAAAAGATGGGAAAAGGCAGAAGATTACGATTTGTGGGAGCGGGCTGCGGAAGCGGGATGGAAGATGGCGAACGTGCCGGAGGTTTTGCTGTCGTACAGGGTGCATGCCGAACAAATTTCTACGCTGACAGCGAATCGTCAACAACAGCTGACTCAGGATATTCGTCGAAGATACGGGGCATTCGTGTCCCATTCCATGCGACTAAACCAACGGTGGATTGATGAAGTCCTGAAAATTTCTGAATCATCATTATCCGAGCTTGATATGGATGCTGTGGATGCGGCATTCACAGGACTATTGCAACAAAGTCATGGGGAAGCAAGAGATGTAGTTTTTGACCATGCGACACGACTCTATTTTAGAGCGGCAGCGGATTGCCCGAATATTGTTTCAAGATGGAGTAAATTGAACCGGGAGTTTGGGGAAGGGTTTAAGGTCGCCACCAAACTTCAGCTTTGGTTGTTTCGGTTGTTGCAAGTTCGGGCGGATGGCGCTTTATTCAAACAGTTAAAAAGGATTTATATCTGGAGGGCATCGAGATGATCAAGCAAGTAAGTCAATGCGTATTGCCGCCATCGAAAGACGCTGAGGCACGCTCGCAGGAGGCTCACGAATCCAAATATGATGTTTTAGCCGGGATCGGTTCAACCGCTGTTTTGAGCGCATTGTGATGCAGAGCTATGTCGCGGAAAAACCGTTTGATTGTGTACATGCAGGCATGATTCCTTCATGCTCGGGGCAAAAGAGATTGTGAAGTTTTGTCCGTATGAGTTATCCAAATATTGTAAAAACCTGGGCGGTATGATTTGTGATATGCCGATGAGGCTGTTTATCCATGCAACCAATGTCCATCAAGGCGGTGGGCAGTCGCTACTGCGGGCATTGCTCGAGGTGTGTCCTGAAAATTTAGGGCTGGTAATGGTATTGGATACCCGAATGGAAGTACCCGAAGGGATGCCTGACGGTGTGGAGATTAAGCGGGTAAGGCCCTCTATCATGCAACGCCTGCAAGCGGAGTGGTGGCTTGCGCAGAATGTGCAAGCACAAGACATCGTGCTTTGTTTCGGAAATCTTCCGCCATTATTCAAGTTGCGGGGGCATGTGACGGTATTTGTCCAGAATCGCTATCTTGTTGATAAGGTTACGCTGGGAAACTTTCCGATGAAAACCAGAGTGCGTCTTGGCGTGGAGCGTCTTTGGTTGTCAGGGAAGGCCATTAATGCTGATGAGTTTGCAGTGCAGACGCTTTCCATGAAAACAGCCTTGCTGTCATCAGGATGTGTGGTGGATCAGCCGGTCCATATCAGGCCGTTTGCAAATATGCCTGATATTGATCCGGAAAACGTGAATCGAGAAAATCATAAGCGTTACGATTTTATTTACGTGGCCTCTGGTGAAGCTCACAAAAATCATCGACGGTTAGTTGAGGCGTGGTGTTTACTTGCCGAGCAAGGGCAATTCCCCTCTTTGTGTTTGACACTGGATGAGGAGCAATCGATAGAGCTGTTCGCTTGGATAGAGGAGCGGAAGCTGCAATATGGATTGAAGCTGGAAAATGTTGGATGCCTTCCGCACGAACAAGTTATACAGCTTTATGCCCAGGCGCGTGCATTGATCTATCCGTCTCAATTTGAGTCGTTTGGACTGCCGTTGATTGAGGCAAGGCAGGCCGGTTTACCGGTCTTGGCAGCTGAACTTGATTATGTGCGTGATGTGATAGTACCCGAGCAGTCTTTCGACCCGGATTCGCCGGTTTCAATTGCGCGCGCGGTGAAGCGATATCTTGGCGTCGATGAGGCACCTTTAAAAATATTGGATGCGACAAGTTTTTTAGATCTGCTGATAAGCAAGCGCTCTTAGAATACTAATCTTTACAAGTGAACTCGCGAAACGTGTCTACAGAAGACACAATGATCTCATGCCTAATGTAGGATTAAAGTCCTTACCGGTTACCTCGACTATAGCGTTGCGGATAGCTTCGATAAATGGCAGACGCATAGCAAGATACAACTTCGTTAGGTTCGCTAACCCTCAGTTCCGCACAGAATTTTAACAGTCCATTTCAGGTTGGCGAGTTTTTGCGTTTTTTGATGCCTTTATTTACGTCGCTTTGATGAAAATGAAGTAACATTAACGCTTAATCGCCATAAAAAAGTTGTTCCTCCTCCCAGCAACCGTAGGTTAAAATGTTTTTGACGAACAATCAGCGTGCCAACGCTGATTGTTCGTCAATAGGCATAGTGGTATATGCCTGATTAAAAACAGAATTATCGGGTTTAATAAAAAGCGCAGGTGCGCCCTCGGCAAGAATTATTGCGGAGATAATAGGCATTTTCAGGCATATCGAATGATTTTAGTAACAGGCGGTGCCGGGTTTATCGGTGCGAATTTTGTATTGGACTGGTTGGCGCAATCCGACGAAGCGGTCATTAATCTCGACGTACTCACCTACGCGGGTAATCGCGAGAATCTTGCCTCATTGGCTGGCGATGAGCGGCATCTTTTCGTGCAAGGCGACATTGGTAATTCCACCCTGGTGGCCGATTTACTCGCCCAACATCAGCCCCGCGCCATCATCAATTTCGCTGCCGAAAGCCACGTGGATCGCTCCATTCACGGCCCGGAAGATTTTATTCAAACCAACATCGTCGGCACCTTTCGACTGCTGGAAGCGGTGCGCGCCTACTGGGGCAATCTGCAAGACGAAGCCAGGCAAAACTTTCGCTTCCTGCACGTTTCCACCGATGAAGTCTACGGATCTCTCGCTAAAGACGAGCCGGCCTTTACCGAAACCTACCGTTATGAGCCTAATAGTCCTTACTCGGCGAGCAAAGCCGCCAGCGACCACTTGGTGCGAGCTTACCACCACACCTATGGTTTGCCTGTGCTTACCACTAACTGCTCCAATAACTACGGGCCTTATCACTTCCCGGAAAAACTCATCCCGCTGATGATCGTCAATGCGCTGGCGGGCAAACCCCTGCCGGTATACGGCGATGGACAGCAAATCCGTGACTGGCTCTATGTCAAAGACCATTGCAGCGCTATTCGCCGGGTACTGGAAGCAGGTAAAGTCGGCGAGGTTTACAACGTCGGCGGCTGGAATGAAAAACCCAACATCGACATCGTCCACACTGTTTGCGCGCTGCTCGACGAACTCAGTGCTCGAGAAGACAGTAAGAGCTACCGCGAACAAATTACTTACGTTACGGATCGCCCCGGCCATGACCGCCGCTATGCCATTGACGCGAATAAGATAGAACGTGAGCTCGGCTGGAAGCCGGCTGAAACCTTCGACACCGGCATTCGCAAAACCGTCCAGTGGTATTTGGAAAACCAGAGTTGGGTAGCCAACGTCCAATCCGGCGCCTATCGCGAATGGGTGGAAAAAAACTATACAGGGCGTGCCGCATGACAAATGCGTCGGGAGCTCATTTGTGTAGTGTAGCTACCAGAAGCGTGTCGGGCAGGGATAGGCCGGTATGATAAATACGGCAGGAACATATTTGCACGACATGTCCGCCCGAAGAGTGTCGGGCAGGGATAGGCCGGTATGATAAATACGGCAGGAACATATTTGCACGACATGTCCGCCCGAAGAGTGTCGGGCAGGGATAGCTCGACATGACAAATACGTCAGGAACATATTTGCACGGCATCGCCGCCCGCAGGGTGTCGGGCAGGGATAGCTCGACATGAAAATCCTCCTGTTCGGCAAAGGTGGTCAAGTCGGCTGGGAGTTGCAACGCAGCCTTGCACCGTTGGGCGAGCTGGTGGCGCTGGGTGCCGGTAGTCAGGATCTGTGCGGCGACTTCACCGATCTGGACGGTATCATTCAAACCGTTCGCGCCGTCGCTCCGGACATCATCGTCAATGCCGCCGCGCATACCGCCGTCGATAAGGCCGAGAGCGAACCGGATCTGTCCCGCACCATCAACGCATTGGCTCCCGGCGTTTTAGCTCAAGAAGCCAAGCGTAGCGGAGCGTGGCTTATTCATTACTCCACCGATTACGTGTTTGACGGCAGTGGCGACAAACCTTGGTTGGAAACCGACCCTACCGGCCCTCTGGGGGTCTATGCTAAAACCAAGTTGGCAGGTGAAGAGGCCATTCGCGCTACAGACTGCCAACACCTCATTTTCCGTACCAGCTGGGTTTATGCCGCGCGTGGCGGCAATTTTGCCAAAACCATGCTACGACTGGCGCGGGAGCGAGACAGCCTCACTGTCATCGACGACCAGATCGGCGCACCTACCGGTGCCGACTTACTGGCGGATGTAACCGCTCACGCTATTCGCTCGGCCTTGCAGCGTCCTGATGTCAGCGGCTTGTATCATCTTGCGGCCGGCGGCCAAACCTCGTGGTACGATTATGCCGGATTTGTCATTGAATTTGCTCGCCAAGCCGGTATCGACATAAAAGTTGCGTCGGAGGCAATTCAGCCGGTGCCTACCAGTGCATTTCCTTTGCCCGCCCCGCGCCCCAAAAACTCGCGCCTGGATACCCATAAATTGCAAAACACCTTCGGCTTGAATCTACCCCATTGGCATGGCGGTATCACCCGTATGCTTACTGAAATTCTTGAGAGGCAACTATGACACAACGAAAAGGTATTATTCTCGCAGGTGGTTCCGGCACCCGGCTCTACCCTGTGACTCAAGTGGTTTCCAAGCAACTGCTGCCCATTTACGACAAACCGATGATTTACTATCCCCTTAGCACCTTGATGCTGGCGGGTATTCGGGATATTCTCATTATTTCCACCCCGGAAGATACGCCGCGCTTTGAACAGCTGCTTGGCGATGGCAGCAATTGGGGGCTTAATCTGCAATACGCCGTGCAACCCAGTCCGGATGGTCTTGCACAAGCCTTTATCATTGGAAAAGACTTCCTTGGCAACGCTCCAAGCGCCTTGGTGTTGGGCGACAATATTTTCTATGGTCATGATCTGTACGCATTACTGGAGCAAGCTATGGTGCGTACTCAAGGGGCAACCGTCTTCGCCTACCACGTGCAAGACCCGGCGCGTTACGGAGTGATAGCTTTCGACGCGCAAAGCCGTGCTACTAGCCTGGAGGAAAAGCCTGTAAACCCTAAAAGCAATTATGCGGTTACGGGGCTGTATTTTTATGATAATCAGGCGGTTGACATCGCCTGCAGCCTTAAGCCATCTGCGCGGGGAGAGTTGGAGATTACCGACTTGAACAAGGTTTACATGGAGCAGGGCAGTCTCAATGTGGAAATTATGGGCCGTGGATACGCTTGGCTTGATACTGGGACACATGAATCGTTATTAGAGGCGAGTCAATTTATTGCGACCATTGAGAATCGTCAAGGTCTTAAGGTTTCATGCCCGGAAGAAATAGCCTACCGGCAAAAATGGATTAATGCCGAGCAATTGGAAAAGTTAGCCAAGCCGCTTGCTAAAAACGGTTACGGTCAATATCTTCAACAAATTATTAAGGATTCGTTTCTGTCATGAAAGCAACGCCACTCGCTATACCCGATGTAATTCTTTTGGAGCCTCGTGTTTTTGGTGATGAGCGAGGTTTCTTTTTCGAGAGTTTTAATCAAGCTAAATTCGAACAAGCTATAAGTAGACAAGTCACTTTTGTGCAGGATAATCATTCCCGCTCGGTCAAGGGAGTGCTTAGAGGTTTGCATTACCAGGTCAAACAACCACAGGGTAAGTTGGTACGTGTCTCCTGCGGTGAAGTGTTTGATGTTGTGGTAGATATTCGTAAAAATTCCGCTACTTTCGGACACTGGGTAGGTGAAATTTTGTCGGCCGATAACAAAAGACAAGTGTGGGTGCCAGAGGGCTTTGCGCATGGTTTTTTGGTGTTGTCTGATTATGCGGAATGTCTTTATAAAACGACTGATTATTACGCGCCCGAGTATGAACGCAGTCTTGCTTGGAACGATCCGGCGCTCAATATCGACTGGCCTCTGTGCATCGAGCCCTTATTATCAAAAAAAGATGCCAATGGCATTCCGTTTAATGTTGCAGAGCTGTTCTAAGGGACTGGCAATAAATCAGGTTGCGCTGAATACGGCATTTAATTTTGGTCAATGTCTTCTGATCTTAAAGGACGTGTCGATTTGAGCAGATTAATTTGCGGTCCTACCCGATATCTATGGCATATGGCTTGGAGCGTCTTAGGTAGTTGGGATTCTAAATGCTAGTAAAAAAAGACTGGCAAAATAATCATCCACAGTGATGTTTCTAACCATAGAAACTCCAGATAGTTTGTTTTGGATTGATTTAGCGTGTTTATTAGATCTAGTTTATGTCTCAAATGTATTACAATGTGCGCGGACATTTGGTGATGATTGAAGTGCCAAATGGAGACTATGTAGGTGAAGATGATATTGTTCGGATTGGAGATGTCTATACAGGAAACTGAAATGAACATCTTTAGCATGATTGTTTTTTCTAAATATTTTACGAGGTGGTTTTGAAGGCAGTTATTTTAGCGGGCGGTTTAGGGACTCGCATATCGGAAGAAACACATCTAAAGCCTAAGCCCATGATTGAAATTGGCGGTAAGCCAATGCTTTGGCATATCATGAAGTTGTATTCTGCGCATGGCATTCACGATTTTGTCGTCTGTTGCGGTTATAAAGGCTATGTCATTAAAGAATACTTCGCTAACTATTTTCTCCATATGTCAGATGTTACATTTGATATGAAAAGCAATAAGATGGAAGTCCATCATCAAAATGCTGAGCCGTGGCGTGTGACGTTGGTTGATACTGGCGAAGAGACGTTAACGGGGGGGCGGCTCAAGCGTGTTGAGAATTATGTAAAAGACGAAGAAGCTTTTTGCTTTACTTATGGAGATGGCGTGGCGGATGTGAACATATCTGCTCTTGTCGACTTTCATCATCAGCATGGAAAGCTGGCAACCGTAACTGCGGTACAGCCTCCAGGACGGTTTGGTGCGCTTAATATGGATGGTGGCGCTGTTCGTGGATTCATTGAAAAACCTAAAGGAGACGGGGGCTGGATTAACGGTGGATTCTTTGTGTTATCCCCCAAGTGTTTAAATTATATTGCAGGTGATCGTACGGCGTGGGAAGTTGAGCCGTTATCCGGTATCGCACATGACGGCCAAATGATGGCTTTTGAACATACAGGTTTCTGGCAGCCGATGGATACTTTGCGGGAAAAAGATCTGTTGGAAGATTTGTGGCAGAGCGGTAAAGCTCCTTGGAAAGCATGGTAATGAATTCGGAATTTTGGGCGGGTAAACGAGTATTTCTAACGGGTCATACCGGATTCAAAGGAAGTTGGTTGTCTCTCTGGTTGCAATCTTTGGGTGCAGAGCTTACAGGCTTTTCGCTGGCGCCGCCTACGCAACCAAGCTTATTTGAAATGGCTCGAATAGGCGATGGTATGCACTCTATTATTGGAGACATACGAGATCTTGCCGGTTTGCGAGAGGCTATGGTTGAAGCTAAACCGGAAATTGTCATTCATATGGCCGCACAACCTCTGGTGCGATATTCTTATGAAAACCCTGTTGAAACTTATGCAACTAATGTTATGGGAACCGTGCATTTGTTTGAAGCTGTGCGTGCCACTCCGAGTGTTAAGGCTGTAGTGAATATTACTACTGATAAATGCTACGAGAACCGTGAATGGGCATGGGGCTATCGTGAAAATGAGCCAATGGGGGGGTACGATCCTTATAGCAATAGTAAGGGATGCGCGGAGCTTGTGACATCGGCTTATCGATCGTCATACTTTAATCCATTGGATTATTCCAAGCATGGCGTAGCTTTAGCTTCTGTACGGGCAGGCAATGTAATTGGTGGGGGGGATTGGGCTCAAGATAGACTTATTCCTGATATTATCTCCGCTTTCTCAGAAGGTAGGCCGGTAGTTATTCGAAGTCCTCATGCAATCCGTCCGTGGCAGCATGTGTTAGAACCATTGCGCGGCTATTTAATGCTGGCAGAGAGGCTGTATTCTGATGGTGTAGCTTACGCCGAAGGCTGGAATTTCGGCCCAAATGAGGCAGATGTAAAAAGCGTAGAGTGGATTGTCGGAACTCTTGCCGAGCAATGGGGAAATGATGCGAATTGGACCCTTGATCAATCCACTCATCCGCATGAAGCAACTTATCTTAAGTTGGATATTTCTAAGGCGCGGAGTCGATTAGGCTGGCAGCCGGCTTTAACATTGTCACAGTCACTCCAAATGATTGTAGATTGGTATCGTGATTATAAAAATAAAGCAGATATGCGCTATGCGGTACTTGAGCAAATTTCTACATACTCAACCTTATATTTTGAAGGAAAAACGATAAATGAATAGATGCGAAAATGAAATGCTGGATATTCTCAAGAAATTGCGCCAGGAATATGGAGCTGTGTCCGTAAAAGCGGAATTTGAGGCAGAAGGCACTCGAACAGACGAGCTGCTTAGATTAATTTACCTTGCTCGTCGTGCCGATTTGAAGGTGGGACTGAAAATTGGGGGATGTGAGGCGGTTCGGGATTTGCTTGAGAGCAAGCAATTTGGCGTTGAATATATCATTGCGCCTATGGTGGAGACACCGTACGCGCTAAAAAAATTCATTGAAGCCAAAAACAAGGTTTATACCAAAGAACAGCAAGAACACACCGATTTTTTGTTTAATTTAGAGACTATTACTTCGTTTAATGCACTTGATGAATTAGTCAAAGTGGCAAAATCTCAAAATGGTGTTGAAGGAATCGTTTTCGGGCGTGTTGATTTCGCCGGGTCGCATGATTTAACGCGGGATGATATTGATGCTGACGGCGTTACAAAATACATTCTTGCTACCGCTCAAGCGTGCAAAGAAAATAATCTTGACATGGTCGTTGGCGGCGCGGTGTCGGTTGATTCTTTACCCGAGCTTCGAAAGATAAATGACGTGCATCTGACGCGTTTTGAAACGAGAAAAGTGATTTTTGTTGCAGACGCATTGGACAACCCTGAAATAAAACGTGGTTTGGAGGAAACTGTTTATTTTGAATTATTATGGTTGAAGAATAAACGCGACTATTACAGTGCAATTAAACATGAGGATAATGATCGTATCGCCATGCTTGAAAAGCGATGGGATAAAATTCGTGCCGCGTAAGCAAGCCATTCATCAACTTAGGATAGCGGAATCATGTCCAATCAGGTAGTCGTTGTGTTTGGCGCAACTGGAGCGATAGGGGCGGCTATTAGCGAATGGTTTAATGTCCAAGGCTATGATGTCGTGGCCATTAGCCGTACGGCTGCGGTATCCGCTACTCCCGCTAATGTGAGGTGGATACAATGGGAAAGCGGCCAGAGTGTAGAAGCATTCTCCGACATTCAACAGCGTTCGGTTAATGCGGTGGTTTGGGCGCAAGGTGCAAATTTTAGCGATGATATTCACACGTTTGATTTAGCTGCCCATCAGTCCATGTATGATGCCAATGTGACATGCATACTTCTCAGTTTACAAGCTTTACTTCAAAAGAATTTACTTGCTTCATCCGCGCGTCTTTGTGTGATCAGCTCTATTTGGCAAAATTTGGCGAAGCAAAATAAATTGTCATATTGCATTACCAAGTCGGCTTTACAAGGATTGGTCCAGTCGCTTGCTGTGGATCTGGGGCACTCGGGGCATATGATCAATGCTGTGCTTCCCGGGGCTTTAGATACTCCAATGACACGTGCAAATTTGGATGAAAATCAGCTGCGTCGTTTAGAAGAGATGACGCCTTTGGGCTCATTGTCTACTTTGGATGATGTATGCAACCTCGTGGGCTTTCTTTGCTCTCAAAATAATACTGGTATTACAGGGCAGTTTGTTGCCGCCGATAGAGGCTTTTCGTATGCAAGAATCATTTGATGTTTCGTCTTCTACCGGAAATTACACGGTAGTTGCCGGGACAAATTTATTGGAGCGAGTTATTGCTCAACATAGTGAAGCCATTTTTATGGTGGATGAGCGTCTTGAGAGCGTTTTGCCGGAGTCTATTACCAAGCGTATCCTGATTAAGGCCAACGAAACGACCAAGTCGCTTGAATGCATGCCCGAAGTCATGCTGAAAATGCGCGAAGCCGGCGCTAACCGCACTAGCCACTTGGTTGCTATTGGCGGCGGTGTTATTCAAGATATTGCTACTTTTGCGGCATCAACATACATGCGCGGCATTCAGTGGACATACATGCCAACAACCCTGTTAGGCATGGCGGACTCCTGTATTGGCGGTAAATCATCAATTAATGTGCTGGGTTATAAAAACCTGATAGGTAACTTTTATCCGCCCGTAGATATTTTAATCGATATGGCGTTCATTAAAACGCTGAACGAAGAGCAAGTTGTTGGTGGTTTATATGAAGCCGCAAAAATTTGTTATGCTCGGGGCTACAAACAATTTCTGGAATATTTGAACGAATCTCCTTCGTTCCCAATGAATTCCGATAATGCTCAGCGCGTCATTGTGCATGCGTTAAAAACCAAGAAGTGGTTTATTGAAACGGATGAATTTGATCAGAATGAGCGCTTGCTGCTGAATTTCGGTCATACATTCGGACATGCCTTGGAGGCGGGTACCGATTTTGGCATATCGCATGGGATTGCAGTAGGAATAGGGATGGTTGTAGCCGTCGAGTATGCAAAAACATCTGATTTGTTATCGCCAACCGGGATAAGTCATGCAGAGCATTTGATTCAGCATGTTAAATCAATGTTGGGCGACGGTTTGGAGAAAGTGATTGCAAATCCGCCTAAAATTGATTTGGCATTGATTATGGAAAAATTCAACAACGATAAAAAACATCGTACAGAGTTTTATCGCATGGTAGTGCCAAAGGGCGATGGTGAGCTAGAGCTGATTTCGGAATCAAGAACCGATGCTGTGCGAAATCGCATCAAATTGGCCTATCAAGTAGGTCTGGCTGATATTGGCTATGCTAACTATTAAAACTTGGACTTACCGAACAGATAAACGTATTTTTTTGATTTGAATCATGTCGAACAAAACTATTGAATGGTCATTTGAACATGATCTGGATTTTATTTTATCTTCAACTGAAGATGTATTCCTTAGCCTGAAAGGGGCACATATTTTTTTGACGGGCGGCACCGGGTTTATCGGTTGCTGGCTACTCGAAAGTTTGCGCCATGCTAACCAGCGATTGCAGTTGGATATACAGGTTACTGTTTTAACGCGGAATCCACAGGCATTCGCGGCCAAAGTCCCTCATTTGGCCGATTATCCAAAATTTAGATTCGTGTCAGGCGATGTGTGTAATTTTGAGATAGCGGAAGGCGAGTTTAGTCATATCATTCACGCGGCAACGGATGCCAGCGCTCAATTAAACGAAACGAATCCCTTGCGCATGTTTGATACGGTGGTCGAAGGTACGCGACGAGTACTGGATTTTGCCGTAGATAAAAAGCCTGAAAAGATTTTATTTCTAAGTTCAGGTGCAGTGTATGGGCAACAACCTTGGGAAATGGAGCGCGTTGCAGAAGATTGGATCGGCGGGCCGAACTGTCTTGATCCAAGAGCCGCCTATGCTGAAGGTAAACGGGCGGCTGAGATGATGTGCGCTATCTATGGAAAACAATTTGGCTTGCAAATATCAATTGCACGTATTTTTGCTCTTCTTGGCCCTTATTTGTCACTGGGTATTCATTTTGCAGCGGGTAATTTTATTCGTGACGCCATGCAAAGAAAACCAATCGTTGTAAATGGCAATGGTTTGCCCTGCCGCTCATATCTTTATGCGGCCGACCTTACCGTTTGGTTGTGGCATATGTTGCAGCGCGGACAACCTAATAAACCCTATAATGTCGGCTCTGACGAGTCTGTGTCAATTAAGCAATTGGCCGAGCGAACTTCTGCTGTCTTGGGTTCGGGTGAATATAAAGTGCTTGGTGCTGATGATGCAGGGTGGAATTTAGGTAGGTACGTTCCTGATACCAGCATGATTGGCCGTGAGTTGGGATTACATAAAACAGTCTCTTTAGACGAGGCGATACGTAGAACCGCGCTTTGGCATGGTTGGAAGGAAAAATAATGAAAATGAAATTATCGGATTATGTTGCTCAAAAATCTGTAGAGCATGGCGTAAAACATGTTTTTATGGTTACGGGCGGCGGCGCTATGCATCTTAACCATTCTTTTGGTACGCACAAAGAGCTAGAGTGCATATTTAATCATCACGAGCAGGCTTGTGCGATTGGTGCGGAAGCCTATTATCGTCTTACTAATCGTTTGCCAATCGTGAATGTGACCTCAGGTCCGGGTGGAACTAATACCATTACCGGGGTTTATGGCGCCTGGGTCGATTCTATCGGTATGCTGGTAATCTCTGGACAAGTCAAATGGGAAACCACCGTACGCAGTACCGGGCTTCCTTTACGGCAATATGGAGACCAGGAGCTTGACATCGAAGAGCTTGTACGTCCTGTGACTAAATATTGTGTCATGGTGACCGAGCCGGAATCTATAAGATACCATCTTGAAAAGGCCATGTATCTTGCTACTTCAGGTCGCCCAGGTCCTGTGTGGCTTGATATTCCCCTTAATGTCCAGGCGGCTCAGATTGATCCTGAAGCGTTAATAGGATTTGATCCTGCTGAGTTGGCAGAGCCGTGGAAATCAACGGACCTTATTGCCGCCAGTAAAAATATTTTTGAGAAAATCGCCAGTGCTAAGCGCCCCGTTGTGTTTGCCGGTGGTGGTGTGCGGCTTAGCGGTCAACACGAAGCATTTATTCAACTGGTTGAGAAGTTAGGTGTGCCGGTAGTTTCAGGTTGGAATGCACATGATGTTATTTGGGATGCCCATCCTAATTACGTTGGACGGCCAGGAACAATTGGCGACAGATCCGGAAACTTCGCCGTTCAAAATGCCGATCTTTTATTGATTTTAGGTAGTCGTCTTAATATTCGCCAAGTTAGCTATAACTGGAAGTCTTTTGCTCGCGAGGCTTACAAAATCTGGGTAGATATTGATGAAACAGAGCTGAAAAAGCCTACTGTTAATGCCGATATGCCCATTGTAGCAAGCTTAACAGATCTTTTGCCTGTTTTGGTTAAGCAGCCTTATGCCGGAGCTACTGCGGAGCATGTGTCGTGGCTTGATTGGTGTAAAGAAAGACAGCGTCGTTTTCCTGCTGTTTTGCCGGAGTATTGGGACAATGAGCGAATTAATCCCTATTGCTTTATAAAGGGATTGTTTGAGCAATTAGCAGAGGGGCAAAAAGTAGTTACAGGTAACGGCAGTGCTTGCGTAGTCAGTTTTCAAGCGGCCGAACTCAAACCAGGGCAGCGCTTATGGACGAATTCCGGTTGTGCGACGATGGGTTATGATTTGCCCGCAGCAATTGGTGCTTGCAAGGCTTCGGGTGGGGAGCCGATTGTTTGTCTTGCCGGTGATGGTAGCATCATGATGAATCTGCAAGAGCTACAGACCATCGTAGGAGAACGACTCCCGATTAAAATATTTATCCTTAACAATAGCGGATACGTGTCTATTTTTCAGACACATCGAAATTTCTTTAACGGTGTTGAGGTGGGTGGTGGGCCTAAAAGCGGCGTTACATTCCCCAACTTTGAACGCTTAAGTGCGGGTTTTGATATACCTTTTCTTCGATGTGAGACACATGCCGATATGGCTAAAAAGATTGCTGAGACTTTGGCAACAGATGGGCCCGTTATTTGTGAATTGATGATCGATGAGAACCAACCTTTCGCGCCCAAATTGGGGGCAAAACAACTACCCGATGGACGTATTATTTCTCCCTCTCTCGAAGATCTTTCGCCATTTTTATCCCGAGAAGAGCTGCGTGAAAATATGATTATCGATTTACTTGAAGAAGAGTAGGCATGCAGAAAAGGAGCCTGCAGAAAAGAAGCGTGCAGAAAAGGAGCTGGTTGACGAAGAGTCGGCGTTTAGCGAACCAACACCAGACAAAGATCAGATTTGTTTTGGCTGGTGCATTGAACACGGGGTTTGGTTTGGGCGCATATCCCGCGCTTTATTACTTATTGGCTACGCAAAAGTTACATGAATTGATGTTAATGGGTGTACAAAAAGTACATTATTTGATTATGCTCACTACCATCCCATATTATTTGATCGTCCTTACTGTTAGTCAGATTGTATGTGTTACATTTGCATATTTGACAAATAAGTTTCTTGTGTTTCGAACAAAGGGTAATTATGGGACGGAATTTATGAAATTCATTACTTTTCATCTTTCATATTTTCTGGTTAATCTAGCAGCGCTTCCCGTTTTGGTTGTGTTTTTTGGCATAAATCCAATTATTGCGCAAACCTCATTCGCTGTAATGGTGATTGTTTCAAGTTACTTTTGGCATAGTCGGATTACGTTTTCATCAAAATAAGGTGTTTAGTTAATGGAAGTAAAAAAATTTATAAGTCGCTCTTGTCCCGTGTGTGGCGAAAACCCGCCAAGCCAGGCGGAGATAAGTTCAGAGCAAAAAGCTGAATCGCTTGGCTTTGACGTGCTGACACAGCATTGGAACGGCTTTTTCAAAGAAAAGATAATTTTTTCTTATGCTAGATGTGGTAACTGCGGATTGCTTTATTGCCCAACTTTCTTTCATGCCGATCAGCTAATGCAGCTTTATAGCCAAATGCCGCCTAATATGGTCGAAGTGCCTCAACAAGCATTGAGGGACACGCAATATGGATATTTTAAATTTCTAAAAAAATGCTCGCCGCTTACGGGTGGGTTTATTGAAATCGGTCCTGATATAGGACTTTTTACTGAGCATTGTGTCCGAGAAGGACACTTTGATGAATATTGGTTATTCGAACCCAATCGTGAAGTAAAACCAGTGCTTGAAAATGTAGTTCAAGGGCATAAGTCGCATGTTATACATGAGATGACGGATTTTTCTTCTGTACCCGATGGGGCGGCGACGTCTGCTGTCATCATTCATGTGATGGATCACCTTCTTGACCCTGTTGCAACGCTTAGCGAGTTGCGCAAAAAACTGACTGATGATGCAACATTAATGATTGTTACTCATGACGAGTCTTCATTGTTGCGGCGTATTGTCGGTTGGCGTTGGCCGGCCTTCTGTTTACAGCATCCTCAGATATATAATTTTAAGTCTACACGTGCTTTGCTTGAATCTGCTGGGTTTGATATACTCGAACAGCACAAAACAGTCAATTTTTTCAAATTGAGCTTTCTATTAAAGCACGCATTCTGGGCATTTGGATTTAAAGTTAAGTCAGTCCCTGATTTTGGTGGTTTTACGCTCGGTCTCAAGCTCGGCAATATACTGACAATCGCAACACCTAATAAACAGCAAAAATAATGTCTAAATTACCCTTAATAAGTATTGTTACGCCCTGTTTTAATGAAGAAGAAAATGTTGACGAGCTTTACAGAAGAGTAAAAGCATCCGTCTCCAATATAGATAAATATGCATTTGAATTTATTTTTATTGATAATCACTCTGAAGATAACACGGTTGCCAAACTAAAAGCTTTGGCTGCTAATGACCCTACAGTCAAAATCATTGTTAATACGCGTAATTTTGGTCATATCCGCTCGCCTTATTATGGGATTTTGCAGTCGCAAGGGGTTGCAACTATTTACTTAGCGTCCGACCTGCAAGATCCGCCGGAAATGATTCCTGAGTTTATTCGCTACTGGGAAGAGGGCTATAAGCTTGTCATGGCAACAAAGCCGCATAGTCAAGGCTCGGCATGGATACACTCGTTACGCCAATCTTATTACAGGTTTTTAGATGGAATTTCAGATATCTCCGTTGTAAGCGACTCTACAGGTTTTGGCTTATACGATAAGGAGGTTCTTGATCATTTGCGCACGATTGACGACCCTTATCCATTTTTACGCGGCTTAATTTGCGAGCTGGGCTATGAAATAAAAACTATCCCATTTACGCAGCCTAGACGTTTACGCGGAATTTCAAAAAACAATTTTTATACCCTATATGACATAGCAATGCTTGGAATTGTTAGTCATTCAAAAGTGCCGATTCGTATTATGGCATTTGCTGGTCTTGCACTGGGCGCAATAAGTCTTCTTGTGGCAATGATTTTTTTAGGGTTAAAGCTGCTTTATTGGGATTCATTTCCCATGGGTATTGCGCCCGCAGTAATCGGTCTATTTTTTCTCTTTGGTATTCAATTAATGTTTATTGGAATATTGGGCGAATACATCGGTACAATTCATACTTACGTTCAGCGACGACCAATAGTAGTGGAAAAAGAAAGAGTTAACTTTGACTAGTAGTAAAAAAAATGGGCGATCGAGAGTTCTAGTATATTTGAGTATTATTCTTCTGCTTAATCTGGCAGGTTTTTGCTACTACATCGATTATTTTGCTTCGAATGGGTATTTGCCTGCCCCCTTTATCTATGATAAGTCCGATACTTTTATGGACTTATTTAACACGATGTACTGGGCGTATGAGGATGGTCGCTATACAGATTGGGGGTCTGTTTATCCGCCGTTAGGTTTTTTTATTTTAAGGCTTGTCAATTTCGTGTTCGCTGGCGGGGCGGATGGAGATCCAGCATATATGCGCGACAACTCCCTGTTTGTTATTGCGGGAGTGTGTCTCATTTATCTTGCTATTCCTGCGATTTTATTACAAATCAGATATTGGGGAATTTTTTCAAGAATTGAAAAATGCCTTATTTATTTTACGATTATATTTAGTGCTCCCATGCTTTTTACCCTGGAGAGGGGGAATTTAATCATAATCTCCCCTATTCTCTTGGGCCTTGTTCTATCAAAAATCGGTATGACAAGGAGTGTTTGTATAGCCCTTTTAATTAACATAAAACCCTATTTTGTTTTTCTTATGATTTACTACATAGCAAGACAAAATTTGAAGGGGTTTGTGACCTGTTCTGTGCTTTCTGGTTTGATTTTTGCCATATCGGGATTGGCGCTTGATGATCATTTTTTCGTTTTTTTTACAAATCTTTTGGATTTCTCTCAAGAAGATGGGCTTTTTTCCGTAAGAGAGGTGATGGCGTTGCCATCAAGCGTTTCCGCATTTTCTTATGTGCTTAAACATCCTGACGGAGCTATGTTTGCGTCTGATTTCCTGAGTTCGGAGAGCATTGCGATGATTGCTTATTTTATTGAGGTGGCAAAGTGGGGCGTGCTTGCTATTTCTTTGGTCGTGCTATTTATGAAATCGGCACAAATACGTGACGCAGAAGCTTTCTCTTTGCTCGTTGTCGTGATAAGCAATTTAGGAATTTGGGTTGGTGGATATACGCTTATTTTTTATATTGCACTGATTCCCGTTTTAATTGGAATGCGCGCAAAGTGGCTGTATATCAGCTTGTTATCAATCATAGCAATGCCTCTAGATATTATTCCTCTGTTGGGTGATTTTATTGGTGAGCAATATTCTTACCTTGCTGATGCGTTTATCGACATTAAGTGGACTTTGGGGTTGGGCAGTGTCGTTCGCCCCGTTGTGAACCTCACATTACTTTTGCTGTTGTCTTGCGAATTTATTGTGAGAAAGCGCAAAGGTACAAATGATAACGCCGTGCATCATGCCGATTTTTTTGCGGGTGGATGTGGATTTGTGGAGAGGGTATAAGATCATGTTTAATATGGAAAAAGAATGAGAAAATACATTATTGGAGTAGTGCTGGGGTTGTTAGTTGGTGCGGTTTTATATTTTGTCCAACCGATTCAATGGAAAGGGCAGGCCTTGGTTAGGGTAGGGCAGATTTCACAAAGCCAAAACCAAAGCCAAAGTCAAAGCCAAAGCCAAAACATGTTTTCCATTGAACCGTTATCGACTGTAGTCGAACGGCTTAAATCTCGCTCTTTTGTTTTGGCCGTGGCTGAACGGGCAAAAAGAAGCGAGATTGAAGAGTTGTTGAATGTAGATAAAGGATCTGGTCTTACTATCAAACCAGTCAGGAATAGTGACTCGCTAATAATCAACGTCGTCAATTCCTCATCGGAGTTGGTTCAAGTTTCAATCGATTCTGTTGTAGCTGAACTTTTATCCAAACATAACGCTATTTTAATGGCTTATCAGGCGGATATACGCAAAGAGCTAGCAAGGCTTGACCTCGAAATAGATATTCTTTCGAAACGCATGAATACGCTAATTGATAGCATGACGATTGCCAGTGGCAAGCCTGCTGAAGAAAGAGAGCTTGCGGTGGGATTTGAAGTCATCGCTATTCAGCATGACTTGGACTATAAATTGAATCGGGCTTCAATACTTAGAGAATCCATTTCCAGCGCCAATATTCGTCCGACTTCTCTGATAGAACCTACCTCTATTTCACAGCAGCGCATATTTTCAACATTGCTACGGGCATGTTTATTTGGAGCATTATTGGGTATTCTGCTGAGTGTGCTGTGGGGTCGATGGCTAAGATGGGAAGGGCGTATTCAACTTTGAAGTTCAGCCTATGTAAGAGTTTTAGGCAGAGCTGCGTTAACATCTGATCTTCAAGTAACAGGATAAGTACAGATGAGGAATTACTCGCTCTCTTAATCTGAAAATACGATTTATCTGCATTCGCAGGGGAATTATTGCATCCATACATGCGTTCAAGAGAGGCAAGTGGTTGTTAGGTATGAAACTTAATGTCTGATGACTGCTCCACGAGGGAAGATTTTAACAAGAGTCATTAACCTCCCTAAGAGTATGTCAAAATATCGATTTTCGTAGACACTCAATAGCATGAAATCTAGAATTACAATAAGAATTGCATTGATTACAGTGCTATTGGCGCTATCAATACTAGCCATGCACTTGGTAAATTTGAGTGGCTTCATTCACATTCGCCTACCGCAGGTGGATGATTTCATCGATAATCCCGAAACGACAAGCGTCTCGCAAGACATCAATGGAAATACGCCTATTGTGCTAGGCAAGCTTGAAAAAACTGAAAATGCATATTTCCGTCTAAAACTTCGCTTCCGTCTTGATAATGTCGAAGGGTTCCCTAACCTATTTCAGACAGCTGCATTTAATGGTGGCCTCCGGATGGAGATCAATGGCACAACTGCAGCAATCGTTGTTGCCGACTCTAGTGTCAAGGAAGGGTACCGTGTAATCATTCTGCCAAATGCAATTAACATCGGTCAATGGTACAAATTAGAAGTAGTGGCTTTGAATGGAGGATATGTTCGTGCGTTTCTGAATGAGCAGAATGTAGTGGATGTTTCAAGCACAGGCATATCAATGGCGATGTCCCAAGTTTTAGTGGGAGGCGGGTTTGATAAAACCCGTATGTTTCGTGGGCAGATAGACAGCATATCCCTCAAGAAAGGCAATTTATCGCCACGTGCAGGCGCTGTCGCACGAAATATTCCAAATTCGGTACACTCTGTTCTATCTTTAATCTCGAATATGGGGATTTTAATATCCATATTGTTATGTTTATTTATCAAGAAGGTAAATGGAAATGCAGGGAAGGTTGCTAATTATGTTCGAAGGCTAGACCAGATACCCATTACTGTAAGTGCGAGCCTAATTTTTTTCCAGATTCTGTTGATGATTGTATTGCCGGCATACAGGAATATTGTCATCTCGTATTTTTTCCTATTCATCATTGGAATAAATCAATATGTAATATTGACTCCTTCTTTTCTCAAGGAAAGGTTTTTTTATTTTTTATTTATTCCGTTTAATGGGCTTCTTCTACTAACTGTACTTGGAAGCTATTTTATAGGGTTTAGTATTGATATTAAATTATTAGTGCCAGTTCTGTTAGGCGTTACAGTTTTAGGCAATCTGATAAACCTTAGATTTAATAGAGAAAAATTTATTCTTATTTTTTCTGGGTTGAAAACAGACTTTTCTAGAGCACTTATTTTCTTTACATTAATTGCAACCCCGTTAATTCTTTGTCTAATTTCTCCTGTCCTGTTCTCTGGGTACTCAACTTCCCCTTATAGAATAGGGCCAGATATGGCGTCTTATGCCAAGATGGCACAATACCTTTTGGATGGCGGCACATGGACTGAAGCAAATTTAAGAGCTGGGGAATTTATAGGAATGTCGCCAGGTGGCATAAATCGTTATAGCGATGCCACCATGTCGTGGCCGCTAATGTACTACTTTCGTTGGGGATTAACTGCATTTCAAGCAACAGTGACAACCATTACTTTATCGAAGCATGTCTATGAAACTGCCTTCATCTCAATGGCTATTCCATATCTCTTTCTGTGCGGTTTGGTTTTGTTTTGGTTGAAAAGTCGAATGGGTTTGGGAATTGCTGCTGCACTATTGGGCGCTATTGCATTTGCTTTGAATCCAAATACGATTAATCTTTGGTATGAAGGGTTTTATGGAAATGTATTTGCACTATGCTTTTTCATTCTAATTCTTTTCATCTTCTTACAGATAAGGGGAATGAAAAGCTTCAAAGATAGAGATATGATTCAATTCATATTGTTTGCTTCTACTGTATTTGCAGCCAGTCTGTTGAGTTACGGCGAAGGTGTATTTTTTGTTTTACCTCCATTTTTGGTTTTTGTATTTATTGTTGATTTTCTTTTAAATCGATCGATCAAATGGGCTCCCTACTTGGCTATTCTTGGTAGTGCATGTATTGGCCTGTTAATTGTCTTGCCTTGTGACTTCATCGTTCATTGGGCAATTTTGACGCTAAAGCAGCTTACCCAAGAAGGTGGCAATGGATATACGCAGCCACTTTGGGCGCTCCCGCATGAAATTCTTGGCTACAGTAGTATCTATCTTGAAGCGACTCCTGATGTTGCAGGCAGGCTATTATCTCGCTCCAGCACCAAACTGTTCGCCGGACTAATAATTTCCTGCATAGCCTTGTATTCACTGCTCCTTTATTTTAGGAGAAAAGGCAAAGAAGAAAATGCTTTGTATTTATCCAGTATTTTATTGGTCGCATTATTGGCCTGTCTTGTTTATTACAAGAGTCCAAACAATAACTATACCTATATGAAAATGTATGTTTTTTTCTTGCCTATTATATTCATCACATTTTGGAGTTCTTTGGCTTTTGCCTATGAGAAACACGCTGTTAACTTATTTAATAATAAGAATTTGTTTTTTCTTTTCCTGGCCTTGCCAATTGCTATAAATGGCATGGTTTATATTTTTCATTATAAAGAAGAATCTACTTTGATTGAAAATTATAAGATCGCATTACATAGCGAAATTGAAATAATTAATTTTAATAAAGTAATTATGTACCCACTTTCAATGCATAGTAATCGGACTATGTATCCAGCTATTTTACCAGCACCATGGATAATACCGGCTTTATGGAATTCAGATCACTGGAGGGATAATCCTTATTATAAAAATTTTATAAATTATAAGGTTTATTTGTTTATTGAAAAAGAGCCCAGTCATTCGTACAAAGTTCCGTATGGGAAAGTTATATTTCAAAATCAATGTTGCATAATAATTGATTCTGGTAAAGTTGTTAGGGATGGTGTCAATAGTGAAGATAACTCTGTTGATTTTAATATTTTTACCAATTCGGTAAAAGAATCTTTTGGTAAAGAATTGTAAATATGCTCCAAACGGAGAAGTTGAAATTGAAGTACAGACTGAAAGCATTATTCGATGGTTTGAATCAGCAAGTTGCAATGATTACGCGCTATAAATTTAGATTTTTATCAATAACGGGGCTGTTATTTTTTGGGCTCTGCATTTTTGTCCTCGGATGGTTTGCTCAATCAAAGTCGTTTCAAACGCTTCAAATTCGTGGAATCGAATACCTTGGCGTGCCAGATGCCAGTTTGAACAGTGGTTCGCGCAATACGGGGCCGGTTTTCGTCAAGGAAATAAAGCACCCTCTCGAGTTGAATTCGCTGGATATTTCTTTTGAATTCATGACACAGGAGTCGACGTTTTCCTATGGAAATCTATTCCAGACGGGAGACACCCTTGATGCTATTCGTATGGAATTGCAACCATCGAGCAATTTAGTGCTCGTGCTTGGTGATGGGAAATTATTCCTTCTTTCTAACTCTATTCAGATTGGCAAATACCATGGAGTGCGCCTGAAATACGAAAGAGAAAATTTCTTAAAGGTTTTTGTCGATGAAACAGAAGTGTTGAGTGTCACAGACAAAGGGTTGCTTGCTGGCAAATTCGATGTTTCAAACATCGTAGTGGGAACGGGCTTGGCGAGACAGAGAGCGTTGGTCGGCTCGGTGAAGAACTTTAACCTCAATGGCGCTTATAGCTACTACGACAGAACCGCCAGTCTATCGCGGTGGATGCTCATTCTTTTATGCAGCATCGTATTCCTGAAGTCGCTCCCCTCCCTATGGTCTTATAGCCAAAGTCACGGACAAGGGGGAGGTACTATGTCAATAACCTCCGATCTTGTCGATAATATTGCTGTGTTTGGATTTTCCCTGACCTTTGTCGTCATGGCACTGCTTTCAATTCGTTTATTTGGGGGGCAGCACTTAGGTTTGTCAAAATGGCTTGTTCATTTGGTGTTGCCCATTTCTCTTGCAGCAATTCTACTTGTCCTCAATCGACAGAGGAGTGCGTGGAAATGGGCGCGATGGCCGCTCGGCGTAATATTTTTAGCATATGTCGCCTCCATTGTCGCATCAACAAGGTACAAGGCGCATGCATACGATGCTTTCATTATGGGCATAATTATGATCAGCTGTCTGGCCTTTGGTCTTTCTTTGGCTAGGATCAGACTGGGAGCGCCTCTGCCACAAAAGAGCAGAAAGCGCCTTGAATCGGCTGTAGTAATCGGGATCTCCGGACTGTTTTTGACTCCTTCGTGGGGTGCGTTGGTCGATCTAACGAACTGGCATGCATTCAGTCAGGCGTTGGACAACAATTTCGGAGTTAGCGTTATTGGTGCTTTTCTGGTTTTGCGGGCCGTATTTGCAGTCTTGTTCGAACTACCAAATACCACTGAAGTCTTTGATCTGGACTTGTTTGCCCGAGGAAAAGCGAAGTACCTGCTTTCTCGGGTTTACTTGGATGTGGCCGTAATCGCCGTCTTTTTCTGGATCAGCTTTCGCCAAGACACCCTCTTCATACCAGGATCAGAATACCATTGGGAATATTACGTTGGTGCTGTTCAAGGAATAAGAAATGGTGGTTGGTTGCTATGGGATACGCCATCTCAATATGGATTTTTGAATATCCTTTTACCCTCGCTCGTGCCGTCTGCTTCTGCCTGGCAGTCCTTCTACCTATTTCAGGGGACATTGCTGTTCCTCGTTTCGACTGGCATTTATCTCGCTGCAAGGCGATACACAACTGCGTCCGCATTCCACCGGCTGGCTGTTTTTGCCATAGTGTTCATGGCGCTGTTTTTTGCAGATCCGGAGTTAATTGGCCCATATCCTTTTCCCTCATCATCGGTGGTTAGATTTTTCTGTGTTTATGCACTGGTGCTTGTGGCATGGTTTATCCCGCAATTCGGATTGCGGCAGGCCGTAGCGTTATCCATTGTTTGGTCGCTTGCCGTAATCTGGTCAGCCGAAAGCGCAATTTATGGGACGGCGATTTTTCTATTTATTCTCGTCGCACTGATACAAACCAACACAATTGAAAATCATCGTTTTGCACTGGCATGCAAGTATGTTGTGCTTGCGGCTATGTGCTTGGCAATGGTTCTTGTGATTATGTTTGCCTTCTATTTCGCGAGACTGGGCGTGGCACCGGACTTGTTTGGTTTTCTTGAGCACGCTTTCGGGTATGCAGGGGGGTTCGGCTACGTTCCATTTCCTCTAAGTGGCCCTGGAAATCTATTGCTTCTGGTGTTCATGGGGGTTTCAATTTTGTGTATTAGGGCAATTCAGCGGGAAGGAGGTGTGAATGAGAACTTGGTGTCCCCACTAGCGGCGATGGCAGGATGCATATGGGGAATTTCCACCTATTACATCGGCAGGCCGGTGCCGCAGAATATCACGGCGATGTTGCCGCTCATTGCGATGGTGGTCTATCTCTCTCTCATGTTATCCAAACGGATGAGTCCGGGAGCGCACTCATTGCCTATCAAAGCCGCAGCGCTCCCTCTGATTTTTTTGGTACTGATTCCTCTAATCAACCTGAAGTGGGTTAGAAATTTAGCTCAAATACAATCTTTTACTTCGGATGTTACGACCAAGCTGCCGAAGGCAAGCAATGAGCTGCAACAACTTCTTTCCCGTGCTAAGCCATCGGCAAACACGTCCATCGTTTATTATGGAGATGACGCCGCGCCACCGATTTTTTCTGGCGAATATGCTAGGTTTAATGAAACAAACTGGTTGCCTATCCCCCTACAGTTGCTCGAGCAGCCAGTGTCCGAAGCGCGGCGGAATCTATATCTCAACAGGTATATTTGTCGTAACCAACCAAGCGGGGGGATCCTTGTGAATAGAAAGGGTGATGCAATTGCAGTGAGGCTCCAGGGGTTTCTTCATCAATTGCGTCAATTCTACGATGTTGAGGAGGTTATATCCGGTAACGTGTACACACTATATCGTTTCTCTGGAATGAACCTGCAACATTGCTCCCCATTAGTGGGAAAGAAAACATCATGACAACAAGCACGAAGCCAAGTCTTGCAAAATGTCCTCTAAGCTTACTGGAATGGCATCATCTGGCGGGAATGGTGGGGGTAATCACGGTAGTAGGGTTGTACAATGCGCTTTTTGCCTTCAGTTTTTTACCGATTACCGAAGGTTGGTTCTCGGCCTATGCGCACCTGATTCTCGATGGCAAGGTGCCATATCGTGATTTTTATCTTTATCTGACGCCATTTTATCCGATGGCGCTTGCGGCTGTCGTCGGGTTGCTCGGCGATTCTTTTTTCGTGTTGAGGATAGTTGGTGTCCTTGTCATCATTACCATCGCTGTTCTGCTGTACCTAATTCTTGCAAAGCGTTTTAGTTCGGCGTCATCAATGGTTGCGTCGATTGTGGCATGCATCTACTACCAGTCGGGTGTCGCACATATCCCATACGATTTTACACAGGTGTTGACGCTTTTCACGCTGGCTGCAACCTGGATGCTCGTTCAGGCCGCAAGTGAAGCGCGCTCAATCGAGAAACTTTCTTGGGAAATGCCGATATTCCGTCGAATGTTTCTGGCAGGCTTATTCGCGACCCTCGCATTCCTGACCAAGCAAAGTAATGGGGCATTTGTTGTCGCGGCGGTCTGGCTTGGCTGCTTTTATCTTGCGATACCATGGGGGCGCAGTGGTTGGCGGCTGATTATTGCTTTTGGCGTGGGGTGTCTGATACCCGTAATGATAATGCTGGTCTGGCTTTTTCAAGTCGATGCACTATCAGCCTTCTGGGAGCAAATTTTCGGGGGAGCGCTTGCAGCAAAAGGTTCGTTAAGTCATGTCCTTTTCTCGTGGCTTAACGGATTGCTGACACCGGTTTATGTGACACAGATGGCCACTGTCGGTAAATGGGCCGCCTTGGTTATCACGGTGTCCTTCATTCTTACGAAGGCACTTGCGTTTATAGACAAGCCACTTTCAGGTAACTTCGGAGAGTTTATCCTGCTTGGCTGCCTTACCTTATTATGCGTGATGGTACTCGCGAATGCCTTTATGGGTTCCTGGGTTTTTGCTGGGAGGGCCGGGGGATTGGGGTTGCAGGTGAATAATTACATCATCCCGGTTGCGACATCGCTTTCCGGTGTGTTGCTAATTTTGGGGGTGTTTAGTTGTTTTGTTCCAGCAGTGAGAAGATTTCTTTCACCGCCAGTTGCTGTTCTCGGTATTGTGTCGGCAGGAATGATCTGGGGGAACGGGACTTCCGCAGGCCTAAGTGAGGTTGGGGTTTTCGCCATGTTTGCCCTTTCTATGGCTGGAATAATGGATACGCGACCCTTTCGCTATGCCGGTTTTGCCATAGGGCTTGTACTGACTATTAGCCTTGTATTTACTTTTGCAACCAAAAAATTTGATGCGCCTTATGCCTGGTGGGGTGTAGCAGAACCGAGTGTGCGGGAGGCCACTCATTTATCGAAAACCCCAATTGCGCGTGGATTGCGAATCTCGCAAAGCACAGCGGAAAATATCGATGCGCTAGCCAATTCACTCGCCAAAGGGCCTCGGGGAGGGGATGTCTTCGCATTTCCAAATATCCCCTTGGTATACCTTATCGCCGATCGATGGCCGAATTCCAAGGTCGTCGTGCCGTGGTTCGATTTTCTTCCAGATACGCCCGCTAGAGCTGAGGCTGCGCGATTGCTAGGTACGCCCCCTGCGACAATCGTGAATTTGAAATTACCACTTGTGGCTTGGGAGGCCCATGAACGACTCTTCCGTGATGGCAAGCCTCTTGGACAGAGGACCATTCAAAGCGCGATTGATGAATTGACGGAGAAGCGCAAGTCGTATTGGTTAGACTTTAGGCGTGAGGTATCGCCAGGATGTGTGCTAGAAGTATGGCATAGACGAGCACGGTGACCAAATGAAGAAAATGCGAAGTTTTTAAGATGGGTAAAACAGTATTGTCATATTTTGTGTGAGTCTTTGTTGTCAAAGTGCTGGAGAGCAATTTGAAGCCCATAAAGTATTATTCGAGCGATTATTATTTCATGAGGTAGTATGCGTTGTGGAAGTTTTCCCTCATTGGTTTGAATCCAACTAGTCAAAAATATCTCTATGTCGTGCAAAATTTTAAGGTAAAAGGAATGCGGTTTGATATTACGGTAATTTTTGCACAGCGTCTTTGGCAGGCTTTATCGGGTCTGGTGACGATTTTACTGCTGACACATTTTCTAACGCCGATTCAACAAGGCTGGTACTACAGCTTCTTAAGTTTGGCGGCGCTTTATACTCTGTTCGATCTGGGTCTATCAATCGTACTTGTACAATTCTCGGCCCACCTTTTCATTAATATGAAGTGGCTTGGTAAAGGGCGTGTCGTTGGTGAAAGTAAAGAGCCGTTCTTAAGTCTTGTCGGGCAATCTTTACGTTTGTATTTGCTTCTCGGGTTGGCTTTTTGTTTTTTGATGATTCCCGCAGGGCTGATTTTTTTTGGCGAGAAAGATAGCGAGGCGTGGCTTTTAATAACTGAGTGGCAATGGCCATGGATATGTTTGGTAATTGCCACGGCTGTTAATATCTTGGCGCTTCCTTTTTTAGCTTTGGTGGAGGGTAGTGGGCGTGTTGGTGAAGCGTATGGGATACGGCTCTTGCAAGGGGTGTTTGGCTCGATAGGGTGCTGGGCTGTTTTGAGCATAGGCGGGGGATTGTGGGCGCCATCTATGATTCCTTCTATCGGGTTTCTTGTGGTTCTTGCGTGGTTGATTTTTTGCCGGCCTGCTTTACTTCACAATGCATGGCGCATGGGCGATAGTCATATCCACTGGTCGCATGAAATATGGCCATTGCAATGGCGTATCGGCTTGAGTTGGTTAAGTGGATATTTTTTGACTCAGATTTATACCCCTATTCTTTTTTATTACCAAGGAGCAGAGGTGGCCGGGCAAATGGGCTTGTCTTTAAGTATTGCCAATATGCTTGGCTTGTTGGCTCAGTCATGGATTGCTCGGAGAGTGCCAGTTATGGCGCAAGCTGCCGGACGGCAGGATTGGAATCTTCTTGATAAGGTGTTTGCCCAGGATTTTGTAGTATCCGTGTTGGCTTTTCTGGGTGGTGCATTGATGCTTTGCGGATTACATTTTTATTATTTAGAAAAAACCATTTACGCAAGCCGTGTTTTATCGTTTTGGCCTTTTGTTGGGCTTATGGGAATTGCTTTTTTTAATCATATCAATGGAGCCTTGGCGGCACAATTGCGTTCTTTTCGTAAAGAACCCTTGGTTTGGGTGTCGTTTGCAGGAGCGCTAGTGACGTTACCTACCGCTTTTTGGGCCGCCTCTCGTTATTCTGCGCAGGGCGTGGTCATGGTGATATTATCGATACAATTGCTTTTTATCTTGCCTGTTTCTGTGCGTTTGTGGAACAAGTGTAATGCAAAATGGAGACTGGGCCATGATTGACAAACAGCCGCTCTTAACAGTGGCGATTCCTACATGGAATCGTGCATTTTTTTTAGAGAAAACGCTTAAACAGCTTCATCAGGAATTAGGAGTATGCAAGCCTGGAAGTGTTGAGGTTATAGTTTCTGATAACTATAGCTCTGACAATACTTCAGAGGTTGTTGATCAAGCTGAAGATATGGGTTTGAATCTAAGTTATATTCGTAATGAAGAAAATATCGGTTCAGATGCTAATATCGCCCAATGTTTCAATTTGGCTACTGGTCAGTATGTGCTTATTCTTGGGGATGATGACTTGCTTGTTGATAAGGCATTGCCATGGTTGCTGGAACGGCTCAGGACAGAAAAATATGGTGTGGTATGCATGCGCCCTTATGGTTTCGATAATGATTTTCGCCAAGAGTACCCTGGTGCAGGCGGGTCTGAAAAAGCATTTCTGGATGCGGGATTATTTTTAGCTGCAATTGGCTCGTTGATGACGTTGATTTCCTCCTGTGTGATTCATAAATCAATCCTACCGAAACTAGATGCACGAGATTTTTGTGGTGAGAATCTCGTGCAAGTCCATCTGGTTATTCGCGCGGCGCTTGGATCTCAAGAAAACTTATTTGTAAATCGTTACTTGATTGCATGCAAGCGGAACAATTCCGGAGGTTACGATTTCGCAAAAGTTTTTGTGGAGAATTTAGGCCGGATATTGGATGGTTATCGCGAAATAGGGTTGACGGAAAAAGCTATAGCCGCGATTGAAACACGTTTACTTATAGGATATTTTCCTTATTATTTATTTAGACAGAGATTAAATAAAACCGGCGATATTGGGGTGACCTATCAACGGTTTTTAAATAGGTATAGGGGGCGGTGCTGTTTCTACTTTTGGGTTGCGCCCATTTTAAAACTGCCGAGAATACTCGCTATCATGTGGGGAGGTGCAGCCACCATTATAGGTCGAGTATTAAATGGAGATTTGCAACGCGGAATAATGTTTACTATCAATAAAAACGGTTAAGGCTCTTATTGGATATGGCCTCAGCATTATAAGCCTGGTTGTGCCGATAAGCATTTTTACCATTTGATTCAATAGCGTGTCGGGAACGGTGGCTCTACCATGCTGGATCGGCTGCCACCAATGGATGGGCAGTATGGCGATTTTGTCGTGTATCATAGACACCGAATTTGGTGAGCATTGTCTGATTCCCGTTGCGCAGGCGGGGTGCCGTGATTTGGCGTCAGTTAGATCAGCATGATTACTTATGATAAAACCGGACAAGAATAAATAGGGTTATTTTATGGAGCCGGTTTTATGGTAGATTCCAAGCATTGATCTTACATGCCCGGTAGTTACAATAGTCTCTTTCTGTTGTCGCAAATGTTGATTCCTTATAAAAGAGAGTGTTCAGTGAGATTGTCTCCAGTTTATCAAGCAATTATCAAAGCTGAAGCTATAAGAGCGTTTGGTGAGAATGTGGCTGTGTTTTTATTCGGCAGTCGCGTAGATGATTCTAAAAAGGGCGGTGATATCGATTTGTTTATCCGCACGACCGATAAAGAGGGCTTGTTCGAGAAAAAGATTCGTTTTTTAGCCAGGTTGAAGCGTCAAATCGGAGAGCAAAAAATTGATGTGGTCTTTAATGAAGACGAAGATCGGCTGATTGAGCAAGAGGCGAAAAAATGGTCAATACAGCTTTAGTTTATCAAACGAAGTTCCAAAAAAACCTGCACGAAGCCTATGTACACTTGGCAAGAATTGATGAAGCGCTTGACGAACTGGGTAAAAAGTATCGATTTCCGATTGCTCAGGAGCAGTTCGCCGGTTTACTAACCAACCGGAGTGAGTTGGCGTTTGCTGATCAGATTATTTATCGATTCTCAAAAGCACAGGATACGATTGGTGCCAAGTTGTTCAAGGCTTTTTTGCTTTATCAGGGCGAAAACGTTGATCGCCCGTTTTTGGATATTCTCAATGAGCTGGAAAAACTGCATATTGTTGATGTGGAAGAGTGGTTTGTTTTACGCGAGATTCGTAGCGATATTGCCCATAATTATGAAGATAACCAAGATCAGGCAAGACACATTTTGAATAATATTTATCAATATCGTGGGGAGTTAAAACAGATCCTCGTTGAAATTGAACAAAAAACAGGCGCTCTACCGGCTAAGTAATAAAGGATCAGTTAGCAATTGTGATGAGACAGTTGGATAAGCAAATGATCACAACAAAATTGGGTGAAAAAGAAATATGAGTGCAGTGATCTCAACAATTATCGTCAATTATAACGCAGGGGCGTTATTGCGGAGCTGTGTCGATTCGTTACTGAGTTGTCCACTGGAGATCGAAATTATCGTAGTTGATAATGCATCGAAGGATGGCAGTTTGGATGCTTTGCGAGGCTTACCATGCGTACAGATAATTAAAAATCCAACCAACGTTGGTTTTGCTGCGGCTTGTAATAGTGGGGCGCGTGTTGCCTCTGCTCCGTTCCTGCTGTTCCTTAATCCGGACTGTTGCTTCAAGCCGGGTACGTTGGTCACGTTGTTGGAAGCTCTACGTGAGGGTGAGCGCGTGGGTATGGTCGGCGGCTTGCTTGCTAATTCGGACGGGACCGAACAAGCAGGCGGCCGGCGGGCTATACCCACGCCTTGGCGTTCTTTTGTGCGTGCATTTTGGCTGGCAAGTTTTTCGGATCGCTGGCCGCGCCTGTTCTTTGATTTTCACTTGCATAAACAACTGTTGCCGGATCACGCCATTGAGGTGGAGGCAATTTCCGGCGCTTGCATGATGGTCAGGCGTGAGGCAATGCAGGATGTCGGAGAATGGGATGAAGGTTACTTTTTACATTGCGAAGACCTGGATTGGTGCATGCGCTTCGGACAACAAGGGTGGAAAATTCTGTTCGTTCCATCGGCGCAAATTACCCACGCGTTAGGCGTTTGCGGAAGAAGTCGGCCGGTGTTTGTCGAGTGGCACAAGCATAAGGGGATGATACGGTTTTACAAGAAATTCTTTCGACACCAGTATCCGGGGGCGCTGATGGGGTTGGTAGTGGTAGGCGTGTGGCTGCGGTTTGGCCTCGTGGCTACTTACTACTCGGCCAAACGTGCCGGACAGGCGTTTGGGTTTGGGCATGGGCATGGTTGATAACGCGATTCCCATGACCTCTCTCCCAGAGGGTGATGGATTACAACTAAACCTTGTAGGTGTTCTTGGGGCGACCAGTTCGGTGGGGACCTGTTTACTGCCGATGCTGACTGAGGCAGGGTGGCAGGTGACGGCATTCTCGCGGTCGGCGGTCGGGCAGAGCGGAGATAGGGTGGCGTGGCGGCAGCTTGGCTTTTCTTCTCCAGCTCCCCTGATGGAATCATTAGCCATTCGGTCAGGCCATCAAACGGCAACGACCCAGTCGCCGGACCTCTCGCGTGCGGGTGATGAGAGCATTTCGTTTTGGATTTGTGTCGCCCCTATTTGGGCGTTGCCGGATTATTTTGCCTTGCTTGACGCGCAGGGCGCGAGGCGTGTGGTGGTCGTGTCTTCCACCAGTCGGTTCACCAAAGAGGATTCCTCCGATCCGGAGGAACAGGCCATAGCACTTCGGCTTGCTGATGCGGAAGCTCGGGTGCGGGAGTGGGCGGAAAGCCGCGGGGTGGAATGGGTGATTCTGCGTCCTACGTTGATTTATGGTTTGGGGCGGGACAAAAATATCGCCGAGATTGCGCGCTTCATCCGGCGGTTTGGCTTTTTTCCCTTGTTTGGCGAGGCAAGCGGCTTGCGCCAGCCTATTTACGTAGCGGATGTAGCAGGCGCATGTCTGGCCGCTTTGCGGGCGCCTTGTGCGGCGAACAGGGCATATAACATTTCCGGAGGCGAGACGCTCACTTATCGCAACATGGTCACTCGTGTTTTTTCTGCCCTCTGCCGACGTCCGCGCTTGCTGACTGTCCCGCTTTGGACTTTCCGCCTGGCGGTGGCTATGTTGCGCCGCTTGCGGCGCTATCGGCAATGGTCGACTGCCATGGCCGAGCGTATGAACCGTGATTTGGTGTTTGATCATGCTGAGGCCGCGCGCGACTTGGGCTTTAAGCCTAGGGCGTTCATGCTGTCGGCGGAAGATGTGGCTGCATGAGTACGCTCGTCTTGCCGACAGCGCTAAGCGTTGTTGTTTTGTGTGAGGTTTAACGGCGTGCTGAACGTCAGCGTTTAGTATGGATTCCAATCTTGGGGTGTCAAAAACCAGGAATGGTTAAGGGTATTCAGAATACAGCAGGAGTCTTGAGACGCTGGAAATATATGCTCACAGAATAAACCACTGGCGGCGGCAATAGACGTATTGCATTCAAGTTAGGCGGCCAAGATATTACTTTCAGATCTTTGCCAGCGCAGATTGCGGTTTATGGAATGCCCTGTTTTGGATATGTTTCAGGCCAAAGTACTTACTTTTTGGGTCGATTTACTTAAACTTATTTTTAATTTATTTTGCTAATAAATTCTTTAGTGTATTGGAATAATAGGGTTGTTAAAACCTGATGAAAATCCTTATCGTTAGCCAATATTTCCGGCCCGAGTCTTTTCGTATTAATGATCTTGCTTTGACTCTTAAAGAGCGTGGACATGAGGTATCCGTTTTAACAGGAAAGCCGAATTATCCGGATGGTGATATTTTTGAGGGCTATCGGGCGTGGGGATGCAGCACTGAAGATTGGTGCGGCGTAAAAATTTATCGCGTACCGCTTATTGCCAGAGGCAGTAAAAATACCATTAAACTGGCATTAAATTATTTGTCGTTTATTGTTTCAGGGCTGTTGTTCGCACCGTGGTTATTACGCCAGGAAAGCTATGATGCGATTCTTGTTTACGCTCCATCCCCGATTTTTCAGGCAATTCCGGCCTCTTTTTTGGGCTGGCTGAAGCGCTGTCCTGTGGCTTTATGGGTGCAGGATTTATGGCCGGAAAGCGCACAAGCCACAGGTTATATTAATAATCCCTGGATATTGAAATTGCTTGAAAGTATGGTGCGGTTTGTCTATCGCCATGCGGATTTACTGCTGGTTCAATCAAAAGCATTCCAAGCGCCTGTTGCAGCGTTGGCCCATGGCAAACCGATTGTGTACTATCCCAATTCGGTTGAGTCTGCATTCTATAGTCCCCCCGACATGCTATTGCCGAGTATTGTTGGTTTGGCGGGTGAGTTCCCTGTGCTTTTTGCAGGTAATGTCGGAGTAGGACAGGCTGTCGAGGTTATCGTTGCGGCGGCAGAGATATTGCGGGATTACCCTGAGATCAATTTTGTGGTGTTGGGGAAAGGCAGCCGTTGGGATTGGATGCGCGAGCAGGTTGAGGTACTCGGCCTGAGTAATCTCCATCTTGCAGGGAGATACCCGGTAGAAACTATGCCGGGTTTAATGAGACAGGCTGCTGCATTATTGGTCACATTGGCGGATCAGCCTATTTTTGCTGCGACGATCCCTAATAAGGTGCAAGCCTATATGGCTGTCGGCAAGCCAATTCTGGCCTGCTTGAATGGTGAAGGTGCGAGAATAGTGTGCGAAGCTAATGCCGGCTTGGCTGTTCCGGCGGAAGATGCTGTTGCCCTTGCCGACGGCATATTGCGTCTATACAGGATGTCCGCACAGGAACGGGAAAAAATCGGCCAAAATGGACGTGCCTATTTCCGTGAACATTTCGATCATGACCGACTGGTAGATCAATTAGTCGATCATCTGCATGAATTAACGTTGTCTTTTGGGAAAAAGTGATGAGAGTTTTGGTATTGGGGGCGAGCGGCATGATAGGCAGCACGACCTTCCGGGTATTGAGTGAGCGGCACGACTGGGACGTGTATGGATCAGTACGCTCGGAGACTGCAAAGCAGTTCTTCCCTGCTCAGCTCGCTGAGCGGCTATTGGCGAATGTCGATGTCACTAATTACGATGCGCTGGTGGATGTTTTTGCCCGGATACGGCCGGAAGTGGTGATTAATTGCGTCGGCGCTACAAAACACAAAACCGATGGTAATGATCCATTAATGGCAATACCGCTGAATGCCTTGTTGCCGCATCGGCTGGCAAGGCTGTGCGAGGCTGTGAATGCACGGTTGGTACATGTTTCTACAGATTGCGTTTTCTCCGGCAAGCAAGGGCATTATACGGAGGAAGATTTGCCGGACACCGATGATGTGTATGGCAGGTCCAAAGCTTTAGGCGAGGTTGATTATCCGAATGCAATCACATTGCGCACTTCGACTATCGGGCATGAGTTGCAAAGCAGCTACGGTTTACTTGACTGGTTTCTTACACAGCAGGGCAGTTGCAAAGGCTTTAAGCGGGCAATATTTTCCGGACTGTCCTCAATGGAGTTCGCACGGGTGATACGCGATATTGTTATCCCGCAACCAAGTTTACACGGTCTTTACCATGTTGCCGGTCCGGCAATTGCAAAATATGATCTGCTGAAACTGGTCGCAAAGGTCTATGGAAAAGCGATCGAGATTATTCCGGAAAATGAGTTTGTCATTGACCGTTCGCTAAATGCGGATCGATTCCATGCCGCAACCGGATACCAGTCACCCGAATGGCCGGAGTTGATCGAATCGATGCATGCCTATCAGTAGTTAATCAAGGACAAATATGTTTAATGATAAAGTCTTAATGATCACCGGGGGGACAGGATCATTTGGTAATGCAGTTCTTAAGCGTTTCCTGGCGACAGATGTGCGTGAGATTCGCATCTTCAGTCGCGATGAGAAGAAGCAGGAGGAAATGCGCATTGCGTTGAACAACGACAAGCTGAAGTTCTACATCGGTGATGTCCGCAACTACGATAGCCTCTATCAAGCGATGAAAGGTGTGGATTATGTGTTTCATGCGGCGGCACTCAAGCAGGTTCCGTCGTGCGAGTTCTATCCGATGGAAGCGGTGCGTACCAATGTTATCGGCACGGAACATGTGATGGATGCCGCCACTGCCAATGGCGTCAAGCGGGTAGTGCTGCTGAGCACCGACAAGGCCGTGTATCCGATCAACGCGATGGGTATTTCCAAGGCGATGGCTGAGAAATTGCTGGTTGCCAAGGCGCGGATGCAGCGCGACGGCGAAACTGTTTTCTGTGCAACGCGCTACGGCAATGTGATGGCTTCGCGTGGTTCGGTCATTCCGTTGTTTGTCTCGCAACTGAAAGAAGGCAAACCGCTTACGGTAACCGATCCCAATATGACGCGCTTTTTGATGTCGCTGGAGGATTCGGTGGATTTGGTACTTTATGCTTACGAGCATGGACAGCAGGGCGATATTTTTGTGCAAAAGGCGCCCGCTTCGACGGTGGCAGATTTGGCGCAAGCGCTCACAGAGTTATTCGGCGGCAAAGAAGAGCCCCGGATCATCGGTACGCGACACGGCGAGAAACTCTTTGAATCGCTTATTTCGAGAGAAGAGATGGCGCGTGCCGAAGATAGGGGGAGCTATTATCGGATCCCGGCGGACAACCGCGACCTGAATTATGCGAAATATTTTAGTGATGGCGAGGAAAAAATTTCCAGCCTTGATGATTACACTTCTCACAACACTGAGCGATTGGATGTCGGTCAAGTGAAGTCTTTGTTACAGAGTTTGGATTTTATTCAGGAGATAAATCGTGCTTAAGGTTATGACAATCGTCGGGACACGACCCGAACTTATTAAGATGAGCCGCGTGATAGCGGAGCTTGACCGGAATATGCAGCACATTCTGGTGCATACCGGACAGAATTACGATTACGAATTGAATCAGATTTTTTTTGAAGACCTGGAAATTCGCAAGCCTGATTATTTTCTGGAGGCGGTTGGTGATAATGCTGCCCAAACTATTGCCCAGGTTATCCAGAAGTCCGATGCAGTGATGGAACAAGAACAACCGGATGCCGTGTTGTTGTATGGCGATACCAATTCATGTTTGGCGGTTATCGCTGCAAAACGTCGCAAAATTCCGGTATTCCATATGGAAGCGGGAAACAGATGTTTTGATCAACGCGTACCGGAGGAATTAAACCGCAAGGTACTGGATCATTTGTCGGATATTAATCTGGTGCTAACCGAGCACGCTCGGCGCTATTTGATTGCGGAAGGTGTCAGGCCTGAAACCATCATCAAGACAGGTTCGCACATGCGCGAGGTGGTGGATTATTATTTGCCGAAAATTTCGGCATCCGATGTTGTTTCCCGCCTGTCTTTGCAAGCCGGAAAATTTTTCCTGGTCAGTACGCATCGTGAGGAGAATGTTGATTCACCTGAGGCGCTACGAGACTTAATGGAAACCTTGAATGCACTCGCTGTGAAATACAGCTACCCTATATTGGTTTCTACCCATCCGAGAACGCGCAAGCGGCTTGAAGAGCTTGGCATTTCATCGATGGATGAAAGGATTATTTTTGCCAAGCCGTTCGGTTTTTTTGACTACATTAAATTACAGATGGAGGCATTCTGCGTTCTTTCCGACAGCGGAACGATTACGGAAGAAACGTCCCTGCTTAATTTGTGCGCAATTACTCTTCGTAATGCGCATGAGCGTCCTGAAGGGATGGATGTCGGCACTTTGATTATGAGCGGTTTGAAAAAAGACCGGGTGATCGAAGCCGTCGAAATTGTGACGTCTCAATACCGGAAAACAGCGCGGGTGGTTTTGCCGATTGCCGATTATGAAAATCCTCATGTTTCGACGCAGATCGTAAGGGTTGTGGCAAGCTATGTGGATTATATCAATAGGGTCGTGTGGTCAAAGCCTGATGCAAAGTAATATCAGCGGCGATTCCCCTTCGATGCTCATTACAGGCGCCAATGGTTTTATAGGTAAATCGCTCTGTGCCGAGCTGCTTCGGCAGGGGCAATTTGTCCGTGCGGCGATGCGTTTTGGGAATTTGCCAATCGAAAATATTGAGTCCGTGTCAATCGGTGTTATAGATGGTGAAACGGACTGGACGAATGCATTGCTCGGTATCAAGGTGGTTGTTCATCTTGCTGCACGCGTGCATGTAATAAAAGATAATGCAGTCGATCCGTTGGATGAGTTGCGAAAAGTGAATGTTGACGGTGCCTGGAATCTTGCTTTGCAGGCCGCTGAAGCAGGTGTGCAGCGCTTCATTTTTATCAGTTCGATCAAGGTAAACGGCGATGGTACGTTGTTGGGGCGGCCTTATACCGCCGATGATCAGCCTGCACCGGTTGATTCTTACGGCATTTCCAAGTTCGAAGCCGAAGATGCGTTACGGCACTTGGCGGAACAAACCGGCATGGAAGTGGTGATTATTCGGCCGTCTCTGGTCTACGGGCCGGGCGTGAAGGCTAATTTTTACAGCATGATGCATTGGCTTAAGAAGGGTATCCCGTTACCTTTGGGTGCCATTCATAATAAGCGCAGTTTTGTTGCATTGGATAATCTGGTTGATTTGATCATAACCTGCATTGATCATCCGGCAGCAGCTAACCGGACATTTTTGGCGGCAGACGGTGAAGATTTGTCTACTACCGAACTGTTGCAACGCATGGGCAACGCATTGGGCAAGCCAGTCAAACTGTTTCCTATGCCTATCTGGATATTAAAAGCCGCCGCTATGTTGGTGGGTAAGCGTGATATGGCGCAGCGTTTGTGTAATTCACTTCAAGTTGATATTAGCGAAGCGCGTGATCTGCTGG
>Ga0208125_100223_pt1 | contig 47400 bp, 45 predicted proteins | sample LakWasM128_HOW14_2_FD_183938 | JGI IMG/M metagenome (GOLD analysis project Ga0208125, IMG submission 183938) | Freshwater sediment methanotrophic microbial communities from Lake Washington under simulated oxygen tension - Sediment Metagenome... | ecosystem: Environmental > Aquatic > Freshwater >...
GACCACGTTCAGTGATTTGTTTGATAGCTTCAGCCTTAAATTCGGCTGTATATCTGATGCCTTTCATTATTTACTCTCCGTTCCAATTTCGACATTATGATATGTCTATTGAAACGGGTGAAGTCCACTCACCTATTTGAGAAAGTGTTACACCAAATAATAATGCATCACGAATAGAATATTTAAATGACAGCCCGAGACCAATTAAAATAGACATTTTGGTCATCACTATTAATAAGGCTAATCCAAAAATCAACAGCGGTGAATTTGCTAATAGCGATAAATCGACCGACATACCTACTGCAATAAAGAACAGCCCTAGGAGTAAGCCTTTAACCGGCTCAATGTCTAATCTAAGTTCATACCTATACTCTGAGTCAGCCAGTAATACGCCTGCGAGAAATGTACCCAACGCCATAGACAGGCCAACTGACTGCATAGCCAACGAAACGCCAATCACTAATAATAATGAGAACGCGACGAAAATCTCACGAATACCCGTTTTTGCTACGATACGCATGATGGGGCGTAGTAAGGTTCGGCTCGCAAACACAATTGCTAAAATGACAGCGATTGCTTTAGCCACCGCCCATATATCGAAGCCAGACTTAGCATTATTAGGCGCAATAAGCGCCAGTAACATAAAGATTGGAATGACAGATAAATCCTGAAAGAGCAACGTTGCAAATGAGGCTTGGCCGCCAGGGCTACTTAGCTGTTTTTTCTCGGTTAATGAGGTCAAGCCAATTGCAGTTGATGACATCGCAACACCCATTCCAATCACGATCGCTATTTGCCATGTAAAACCCATCATATGAGTAGCGAACGTCACCAGCGCAATTGTGCTAACAACTTGCAGACCGCCTAACCCAAACAAGATTTTACGTAACTCCCAAACCTTTTGAGACTCCAGCTCTAACCCCACGAGAAAAAGCATTAATACCACGCCAAACTCGGAAAAGTGAAGCACTTGCTCAGGATCTGGAATCAGCTTTAAAGCATAAGGGCCTATCAGTATGCCAGCCAGTAAGTAACCGAGTACTGAGCCTAGCCCAAGCCGTTTAAACAAAGGAACCAGAATAATAGCGGAGGAAAGATATATCGTGGCTTGAACCAGAAAGTTAGGTGAATTCATTAATGCCTTTTAATTTTAATGAGTGAATATGTATTAAATAAAGTTTTTATAACATCATCAGATTGCACTTACCCGCTTTTGCGTGTCTGCAATAATCAGTGGTGTTCCTGTCGGGGCACAAATCGCAGTACTGCTTTGTACTACTAAAGGTTGTCCATTCGAAGTGACTCTTTGACTACCTGACATCCACTGCGCTGTGACGCAAGGACTATTTGCTGGAGACGATGGAAGAGCGCAGCCAGCAACAACATAGGCTGTGGAAATCAATATAGTTTTTTGGCCGCCTACTAAAACACGTAGATTCAATGCAGTGGGCGTGGCCTGCCCTGCATGTGAACACAAGACTTGGGCGCCAGCATGTACTAAAAATCCTGCCATCTATATTCTCTAAATAATCTCTAACGCGCCGTTGTTAATAGTAACCGTAGGCCCTACCATGCTAATGGTCGCGCCCTTACCGTTTGAAATGAAAATACCTGCGTCATTAACTACTATAGATGCTCCATTTGAACTGTGCAAAACTACGCCCCCAGTGGTAGGTGATGGAGGCATGTCATTTACAACTACGCCCTGTTGCAATTGCGTTTGAATGACGATGCCTGGGTTGGCTGCACTTCCTGCTGAGGGCACTTCCGTCGCAGAGCTCCAAAAACCACCCACCCATATAGGATGCTTCGGGTCGCCTTGCTCAAACTCAATCCATACGGCATCACCTAGATGCGGCAATACATAGATGCCTTGCTGCTTACCTGCAATTGGCATGCATGGTAACGCCCAAGCGGTTGGAGTGGCTCCACTCACATCAGGCACAATCGCCATGATTCGCCCAAGCTGCTCGGGATCGATATTGTTAAAAACCGTACCGCGATATTTACCGAAATATTTTTTACTTTGGCTCATGCTGATACCTACCCCAATCTTAAAACTAAGCTAAACCTGATTTATAAGCACGACTGACTATCGGCATTATGCAACATTTTTTTATAATTCATCTAGGCGGATGGAGTATGCCTGAGTTTTTCTGCAGCCTTTAGATGTCGCCCATATGGTCTACTCATTATCAAGAATCATGGCTCTACTTAATAACAAACCATTCTAATAACATTCTCTTATGGCAATTGCAGTTGATAGACCTTAAAGAGTCAATTGATTAACTTGTAAAATTTAGGAGATATTTCATGAAGATTGTAATTTTTGGTGGTAGCGGGCTGATAGGCTCTAAGCTCATCGGTATACTTAACGAACAAGGCCATGAGACTGTCTCAGCCTCTCCGAGTAAAGGCGTGAATGCACTGACTGGCGAAGGTCTAGCTGATGCCTTAGTAGGCGCAGATGTTCTTGTGGACGTCATGAATTCAGCATCATTCGAAGATACTGCCGTATTAAATTTCTTTGAAACATCCACACGAAACATTATTACTGAAGCGACTAAATCAAACATTAAGCATTACATTGCTCTATCAGTAGTTGGTACAGAGAACTTACAAGCAGGTGGCTACTTCAGAGCAAAATTGGTGCAAGAGAATTTAATCAAGTCCTCCAAGCTACCCTACACAATATTACGAGCAACACAATTTTATGAGTTTATGATGAGTATTGCCAATGTAAGTGCCGATGGTCAAACAATTAAATTGTCTTCAGCCACCTTACAACCTATAGCCGCATTTGATGTATCTAAAGCATTAGCAGATATCGCAATTGAAAAGCCTGCCAATGGTATCGTCGAGGTTGCAGGTCCAGAAAAAGTTGGCTTAGATAATTTAGTTCGCAAAGCTTTAGATGCACACGCAGATGAGCGCAAAGTTGTTACAGATGATAGCGCACCTTATTTTGGTATGTTAGTGATTGATGATTCATCCCTAACCCCGGGCTTAAATCCACGCATAGGTCAGACGCATTATGCCGATTGGCTGCAACAAGCTGCTGCTTAAATAATAAAGTACATCAATAGCATACCCACTCCATTTGGAAAGGAATTACTAACATGAGACTCATGCACGTAGATGCAAGCCCTAAAAATTTGTTATCAAACTCGAAAATGTTGTCAGCTTATTATGTTGATTTACTGAAGCAGCAAATCCCTGATTTGGAAATTGATTATCTAGACCTTTCCGTTGACACGCCGCCACATGTCAGTGGTGACTTTGCTAAGGCAACCTATACGCCTGCATCGGAGAGAACTGGTGAAATGAAAAAGATTTTGGAGTATTCCGATAACTTATGTGCTCGGGTGATTATGTCTGATTTATTAGTATTCGCTATGCCGATGTATAACTTTTCAATGCCTTCTAGTTTCAAGGCATTTATTGATAACTTGGTACGAACCAACCTTACTTACAACTTTAATGAAGATGGCACAACGACTGGCAACCTTACTCGCCAGAAAGTAATTTTCATTACGGCAAGAGGCGCGGATTTAAGACCTGGGTTAAGCCCATGGTCGCATATGGATGCGCTCACTCCCGCACTACGCTCACCCTTTGCTTTTTTGGGTGTTGAAAACCCTCATTTTGTAGATGCTCAACCGCTACAATTTTCTGATCAGCCTGCGCGCGAGGATGCACTTAAACGAGCCTATAGTGAGCTTGATATTGTCGCTAAAGAGTGGATTAGCCAGTCGTGATTCGAGTATGATTAAAACCTTATAAATGAGTACTGGTTATCTATGAGCTATATCGCAGAATTAATCCAACAGTTTGGGTTAATCATCGTATTTGTGAACGTTCTTTTGGAGCAGTTAGGATTGCCCATTCCTGCTTATCCAACATTAGTGATTGCGGGCGCTTTAATCAGTCCAGAACAATTTTCGTTCCCTGTGCTTTTATTGACTGCCATTGTGGCGGCAGTCATCGCTGATACGTTTTGGTATTTTGCAGGGCGCAAATATGGGAATAGGGTATTGAGCAAGCTTTGTAAAATATCTCTTTCACCTGATGCATGCGTGGCTCAATCTCAATCACTCTTTCTAAAATTCGGATCACCAGCTTTATTAATATGTAAATTTGTTCCGGGCTTCGCCTCTATCTCTAGCGCGCTAGCTGGCTCTACAGGCACCAAGTTAATTGTGTTCCTAATTATGGATGCGCTTGGTGCAGCCTTGTGGGCGGGTTCTGCATTATGGTTAGGCTCCTTATTCAGCAATGCAATTGATGAGCTAATGAATATTCTAATTGAGATGGGTAAATGGGGAATGTTGCTGGTTTTACTCGCCCTATTTGCTTTCATCGCCTCTAAATGGTGGGAAAGGCAAAGATTTCTGAAAGACTTACGGATGGCACGCATTAGTGTTGATGAGCTGAATACACTGTTAACCAATGGCGAAACGCCTATTATTTTAGATACAAGAGCGCCTCATCTTGTTGAAGATGGCTGGATTCCTGGCGCGCAGTTCATCACTATGGATACTTTAGATGAGCTAACGTTTAAAGCGGACAACAATGAAGCCGTTATACTTTATTGCTCTTGCCCAAATGAGGTGACGGCCGCAAAAATTGCTAAAGCGCTGATGACTAGGGGTTACTACAATGTAAGGCCACTAGCCGGTGGCATTGATGCTTGGCGTGATGCTGGCTATAACATAGAGAATCTCAAGTGAGATTTGAGATTATTTAAATCCTTTAATTAAACCTTTCAACTAAGTCTAAGTAAAACAAGCTTTCAACTTTCTAGCTGCTTCATCGGCAGCTTTTTTGTTTGGAACATTTGTAAAGCCAATGATTAAACCATTTTGACTCGGGTCAGTGCTCCATTTCGATAAAGCATGAATGTTATAACCCAGTTGATTAAAGGCTGCTGCAATAACGACATCAGAATGGCCTGAAACAATTTTTGCAACCAAATGCATGCCATTTTTATGAGAGTTGACCTCAACTTCTTGCCCTAATATCTCGCTCAAACTATGGCTGGTGATTTCTCTGCGATGTGAATAGAGCGAGCGCATTTTGTTCAAGTGCCTAGAGAAATGACCTTCTGCAATAAAGTCATTCACAATCAACTGAGAAGTAATTGAATTGCCTATTTGATAGAGGTTAGCCTTCTCTGTGCAAATATCTACTAAATTTTGCGGTAGAACAATGTAGCCTAATTTCAAAGATGGAAACAAGGTCTTGCTGAACGTACCAGCATAGATGACGCGGTCGTACTGATCCAAGCTTTTTAATGATGGTAAGGGATACCCCGAATAGCGATACTCACCATCATAATCGTCTTCAATGATCCATGAATTATTACTACCCGCCCAGTCTAGTAGCTGAGTTCTTCTAGACCATGACATCGCAATGCCTAATGGGCTGTGATGAGAAGGCGTAACGATTGAAAGCTTTGCATTGGGCGCTTTTTTGATGCCTTCTGAAACAATCAAACCTTCCTGATCCACTGGCACCCTCACTACTTTTGCGCCAATATCTAATAACAATGTTGTAGCAAAGAGATAGCCTGGGTCTTCCATCCAGACTTCTTGCCCATGGAGTCTTAAAGCCTTAGTCAGAAAGTCTAATGCGCCTTGGTAACCAGTAGTGATAAACACTTGCCTTGGATCACAAACGACTCCTCTTGATAAATGCAAGTAGGTCGCTATTGATTGTCTTAGTGGCAAGTAACCAAGTGGGTCTTTGTGAGACATATCACTAGCAGAAAGGCTACGCATTCTATTAGAGCCTAATCTTGACCAGATCTTTCTTGGGAAAGCGTCATAAGCTGGACTGCCAGGTCGAAAAATGGGGGAAGAACTTAGTGATTGTATACTTGGAGTAGATGAAGATAAGGAGCTATTCTGTTCATCGTTTATGGCTGCAGGCTTAGCGGGCTTTACCTCAAAAGCATAGGGAGCATTTACAAATGTTCCAGCTTGCCCCTTTGAGACAAATACACCCTCTCCAAGTAGCATTGAATATGCGCTTTCGACTGTTCCTCTCGACACATCCAGTTCGCTCGCAAGCGTTCTTGTTGAGGGAATTCTATCGCCATCTTTTAGTAAGTTACCCTCAATCGCATCTTTAAACCGCTTATATATCTGTAGATGGATAGGCTGGGATTCAGACTTGCTAAGCGTGATTAATTTGTTTGTAAGCTGATTAATCATGGCATAGACGTTTAGAAATTAGTAGTCAATATTATATGGCAAGCACCATAACGCACTAGAGTTTTTTAATTGAAGCGATGCAACATACATTTTCTATTCCGCTATGTGCGCTGGAACGCGGAGATAAGACATCAATTGTCGTAATCTAAAGCGGTAATTATAAATGCCCCTATTGAGTTGATTGGGGGCTAAAAATATTCAATTAATCATGTACTAATTTTGGAGATTAAAATGGCTAAAAATATAATCGGATATGCCGCTAGTTCTGCAACTACTGCACTAGCACCCTTCCAGTTTCAACGTCGTGATTCACGTAAAAACGATGTTGAGATTGAAATTCTCTACTGTGGTGTATGTCATTCAGACTTGCACCAAGCCCGCAACGATTGGGGTAATAGCCTCTACCCTATGGTGCCGGGTCATGAAATCGTAGGCAAAGTCGTTAGCGTAGGTTCTGATGTTACTCGCTTCGAAGTAGGTGATACAGTGGGCGTTGGCTGTATGGTGGATTCATGCCAAGTATGTGCAGCTTGCGAACATGGCTTAGAGCAGTATTGCGAGGGTGGTCACACATTGACCTATAACGATATTGATCGCCACGACAAAATCCCTACGTTTGGTGGTTATTCAGAAACAATCGTTGTATCTGACAAATTCGTGCTTAGTATTCCAGAGAGTTTAAATCTTGAAGCTGTCGCCCCTTTGCTATGCGCGGGCATTACAACTTGGTCTCCGTTACGCCATTGGAAAGTTGGGAAAGACAGTAAAGTTGCTGTGATTGGTCTTGGTGGCCTAGGTCATATGGGTCTGAAGCTTGCAAAAGCACTTGGAGCGCATGTCACACTGTTTACGCGTTCAGTTGGCAAAGAAGCTGATGCTCGTCGTCTAGGTGCAGATGAAATTGTGCTTTCTACAAATGAGGTAGAAATGGCATCTGTAAAAGGAAAGTTCGATCTCATTATAGACACAGTGCCGTATGTACATGATCTGAATCCCTATATACCTACACTTTCATTAAATGGCACCTTAGTGCTAGTTGGTTATTTAGGTGGATTAGAACCTGCATTAAATTCAATGCCGCTAATTATGGGCAGAAAAGCCGTAGCAGGCTCTGTGATTGGTGGAATTGCTGAAACACAAGAAATGTTAGATTTCTGTGGCGAACACGGCATTACTTCAGATGTTGAGATGATTAATATTCAGGAAATTAATGAGGCATATGAGCGGATGCTTAAAAGCGATGTGAAATATCGCTTTGTGATTGATATGGCATCGCTTAAAACCGCACCCGCTGAGAATGATGTCTGACCAAAACCTAATATAAGCTGCAAATAGTGGGTTGGATAAGTCAATTTAATTATTTAAATTAGCCTGCTAGTTTAGGACTTAACTAGCAGGCTGCCGAAATGCTCTTCTACTCTCTAAACTATTTCTTTCAAGTAATGCTTCCAACCACCTAAGTGCGAAATATCAATAGCATTTAATGTTGCATAGTGTTCACATAAGAACCCATTCACGGCGCTGCCATCTGCCAGTGTTAGCGTGCCAAAACCTAGCGGTGCTGGCACGCCTGATACAAATGTTCCGTAATTTTCAATTGGCAATTGCCATACTTCTAGTGCTATTGCAGCACCGCCATCGACAACGCGTAACAGACCTGGCCGTGCTGGTGTAAATCCATTCAATTTATATAGCTTATATTCTGGCGCTGTAGTGGTTTCTTGAAGAAATGTGCCGCCCAAACTTGTTAGTTGTGCATTGAGTGGCAAGCCTGTCATGTGCGCACCACAAACTGCTACATTGATATATTTTACATTGTTAGTCATATACACTCGTTTCTACTCTAATGGTTGATTGGTATTACTTAACGAACGGCAAGCCAGTTGCGCCTAATGTTTTTGCAGAGTATTTTTGTACTTTGGCGGCTAAAGCCAACAATTGCATATCTTTAAACGCGGGCGCACAAATTGTTACACCAAAAGGCATACCATCTTGCTGAAATCCTGTTGGTACAGCGGTTGCGGACAAATCTAAGAGGTTCATGAAGTTAGTGTAATAGCCCAAGTTAGAGTTACATCTTATTGGGTCATTGTTCACTTGATCAATGGTGTAAACAGTACCGGCAGTTGGCGTTACCATGACATCAATATCGCTCCAAACCTTTTCAGCTTTGCGTTGCAAGGCTTTAAGCTTGTATTGTGAAAGGTAAGTATCTGCCGCACTAAATTTAGTTGCTCCACCAACAATTTGTCTGGTGACAGGGAAGACAGCATCAGGTTTAGACTCAAAAAAATCACGAATCGCCGCATATCGCTCGGCAACCCAAGGGCCTTCATAAAGCAATCTAGCTGTTTCTAAAAATGGTTCGAAATCAATTTCTACGACTTTACCGCCCAAAGACTCTAATTGTTGAATTGCTTGCTTAAACAATGCTGGAGTTTCGGCATTATCAAAAAATGCTAATTGTTCTGGCTTTGGTACGCCAAAGATAAAGCTTTTATCTGAAATAGATTTCAGCGCATTGGTTTCTACTTGGGCAGCGGCTTTACGTGAATAAGCATCCTCTTCATCAAAGCCCTTTGCGCTCTCAAGCACTTTAGCGGCATCTTCAGCTGTTAACGCAAAGATTGATACGCAATCAAGTGTTCGGCAGGCAGGTACAACACCACTTGTACTTAGCAAGCCACAACTAGGTTTATGCCCAACCAAATTATTAAACGATGCTGGCACGCGACCAGAACCTGCTGTATCTGTGCCTAAACTAAAACTTGCCATACCTAACGCTACTGAAACCGCAGAGCCTGCGCTTGAGCCGCCTGAAATATATTCAGGGTTAAAGCTATTTTGGCAGGCTCCATAAGGTGAGCGAGTGCCAACTAAGCCTGTCGCAAATTGGTCTAGATTAGTTTTGCCGATGGGTATTGCACCTGCCTCAATCAGTTTTTGTACGACAGTTGCGCTATTCGCTGGAGTGTAAGCATATTCTGGACAAGCCGCAGTAGTTGGAATGCCCGCCAAATCGATATTGTCTTTAATTGCAAACGGCACGCCATACAAAGGTAAATCCGCGATACTTTTACCCTCTAAGTTTTTAGCGTAACTTAGCATTTCATCAAGCGTTAAGCGCCTGATCCAAATATTACGACTATCTTCATTACCAATTTCTGTATCGAGTTGTTTTACCAAATCTGTTGGTGTTAGCGTATCTGAAAGATACAAGTTTCGTAAATGTGAGATTTGTAAGTTCATTCTATTTTCATTCCTCTTCAATCACGATTAGATTTTGACCTGCAGAAACTGACATGCCTTCTGTGCATAAAACTTTAGCAACCTTGCCTGCAACGGTTGCCATGACAGCGATTTCCATTTTCATCGACTCCACAATCGCCACTTCATCGCCCTCTTTCACCAAGTCACCTTCTTTTAGTTTAATCTGCCACAAGTTGCCAGCTACATGCGAGGCTATAGCGCGACTTCCTGCCGGAATTACCAATGCTTCTAATGTGCTTGCAGCCTCGGTTTCATTGCTGTAATTGGCCTGCCCACTAGCAATCCAACGTTCACGTTCTGCATCAAAAGCGTTTTGCTGCTTAGTTTTGAATGCATTAATAGTTTCAGCTTCATTACTTAAGAACTGGTTGTAGTCTTTCAAGCGGAACGTTTGCTCTTCAATTTTCAATTTGAATTTGCCATGCAGAAAATCCTCGCGCATTTGTAAAAGCTCATCGGCTTCTACTGGATAAAAGCGGATTTGATCAAAGAAGCGTAACAGCCAAGGTTTACCATCTACAAAATCTTTGGTCTGATTCCAGCGATTCCACATTTGTATGGTTCGACCCACAAACTGGTATCCGCCCGGCCCTTCCATACCGTATACACACATATACGCACCGCCAATACCCACCGCATTTTCAGGCGTCCAAGTACGTGCTGGGTTGTATTTTGTGGTTACTAAACGGTGACGTGGATCCACTGGTGTTGCAACTGGCGCACCTAGATAAACATCCCCTAAGCCTAATGTTAAGTAGCTGGAATTAAAGACTATGTCTTTCACTTGTTGAATAGAATCTAAGCCATTAATGCGGCGAATAAACTCAATATTGCTAGCATGTCCGTCAACCATTTCGCACCAAGGAGCATCTTTGCGCACCGATTGCATGTACTTTTCAATCGCCAATTGCGTGGCGACATCATCCCAAGAGAGTGGCAAATGCACGATGCGTGTGGGCACTTCCATCTCATCAACACTAGGTAATTCAGATTCACCTTTTTGCAGAATTTGAATGAGCTGTTTAACTGGCAAGACCAAGCTTTCAAAATGTACTTGAAGCGAGCGAATGCCTGGAGTTAGATCGATAATTCCTACGATTTTCTGTGCTTCCAGCCATTGCATGAGTGCATGCACGCGGAATCTTAAATTTAAATCTAGCACTAGCTCGCCATATTCAATCAACAGATATTTATCACCAGATTGCCTATAAACAACTTTAATTTGATCGGTTGTTTCGGAAATTTCAGCCAGAATCGGGCTGTGTTGGATTGTTGCATTTTCAGCCAACGTTGCTGGCTCTCCAACAAGGTTGGCAATTCCTGTATTTGAAATGACAGCATTTTGCGCTAACTCATAGCATGCTGCATCTTCCTGAGTCACTTTAATAAAGCGCACTTTATCGCCGGCTTTAAGCTGCCCCATTTTCCACAGCTCAGCCTGAATAATGGTAGCAGGGCAAACAAAACCACCCAAGCTTGGGCCATCTGGACCTAATATCACCGGCATATCACCCGTAAAGTCCACCGCACCAATCGCGTAAGCATTATCGTGAATATTGGATGGATGCAAACCAGCCTCGCCACCATCTTTACGTGCCCATTGTGGCTTTGGACCAATCAGGCGAATGCCTGTGGTATTGGAGTTGTAATGTACTTCCCAGTCGGTGGAGAAGAACATGGTGATGTCATCGTCAGTAAAGAAATCAGGTGCGCCATGCGGACCATACAACACGCCGATTTCCCAATAACTACTGTAGTTTGGTTGAAGTGTTTGGGGTAAAACTTTCGCAATATATTCAGTTGCCAACGGCGGTATGTGCAGCACATCCCCAACACGCAAGGTTCTGCCGCCATGTCCACCGAACTGACCTAACGTAAAGGTAGATTTACTGCCCAAATAATCAGGCACATCAAAGCCACCTTGCACGGCCAAATATGTACGGCACCCAGCATCAAGTACTTTGCCTAACTTTAAGATGCTCCCTGCTTTTATGTAATGCGATTGCCACATCAAAATGGTTTCGCCATCCAAAGTAGCATCAATCGGCGCACCTGTAATCGCAATCACAGAGTCGGTATTAAATTTAAGTTTTGGGCCAATCAATGTCACTTCTAATGCAGCAACTCCTTCGGCATTGCTTACTAACTTATTCGCAAACCTAAATGCCAAATGATCCATAGGCCCTGAAGGCGGCACACCAACAGCCCAGTAGCCAGTGCGACCTGGGTAATCCTGAATGGTCGTCATCACTCCGCCGTCTTGCACATCTATGGTATGTGGCTTGTATGTAAAGCTATTCAAATAACGTGTAATTTGTTTGCCTGCTGGGAAAATGTCATCCATTAACACCTGGCGTAGATACTCCAAATTGGTTTCGATGCCGTATAAAGAGGTTTCATCTAAGGCGGTACGCATTTTTGCCACGGCATTATCGCGGTCTGAAGCGTGTACTAATACTTTGGCAATCAGCGGATCGTAAAAGGGTGAAACGTCACTACCGGTTTCCACCCAAGTATCGTTACGTGCTGCGGATGAAAACTTAACCTCAGTTAACACGCCACTTGAAGGCTGAAAGTTTTTGTTGGGATCTTCCGCATATAAGCGTACTTGAATGGCATGACCAGACGGATTGTGCGAATAAGTATCTAGTACGTTAGTTTCACCTGCAGCGATACGTATCATCCACTCAACTAAGTCTACGCCAGTCACTAGCTCCGTCACGCCGTGCTCTACTTGCAAGCGAGTGTTTACTTCTAAAAAGTAAAACTGCCCTGAGTCGTTATCGTAAACAAATTCAACTGTGCCTGCTGAACGATAGTTTAATGCACTGCCCAATTTAACGGCTGTGTCTGATAATGACTTTCTAACTTCATCAGAAATATGCGGCGCAGGGGTTTCTTCAATCACTTTTTGATTACGGCGTTGCACAGAGCAATCGCGCTCACCCAGAGCAATTACTTTACCAAGGCCATTACCAAAAATCTGCACTTCGATATGGCGCGCTGCCTGCACATATTTTTCTAAATAAATTCCTGTACTCTTAAAGTTCGCACGGGATAATCGTTGAACAGACTCAAAGGCAGCATTGAGTTCATCTGCGCTCCAGATAAGTTGCATGCCAATACCGCCGCCGCCAGCAGTGCTTTTTAGCATGACTGGATAACCGATTTTTTCTGCGTTAAGATGTGCCGCTTCGACACTGGCTAATAAACCTGTGCCCGGCAATAAAGGTACGCCATTTTTCTCGGCTAACTCACGCGCTGTATGTTTTAAGCCAAAGTCGCGCATTTGCTTAGGCGTTGGGCCTATAAAAGCAATGCCTTTTGCTTCGCACTTCTCAGCAAAATCTGCGTTCTCTGATAAGAATCCATAGCCTGGGTGGATCGCTTCTGCACCAGTTTCAATGGCTACTTGGAGAATTTTGTCAGCATTCAGGTAGCTTTCAGCGGCTGGTGCTGGGCCTATGCAAATGGCTTCATCGGCATCTAGTACATGGCGCGCACCTGAATCTGGCTGCGAATACACCGCGACTGATTGAATGCCCATTTTCTTGAGTGTGCGAATCACACGGCAAGCAATCTCTCCGCGATTGGCAATTAGGACTTTTTTAAACATATTGTTATTCTCACTGCGTTGCGAGCCGTCTCGCTTTTTTTCAAACCGCATCAGGTCGTCCAGCTACGGTTGTCTTATTGGTTAATTCCAAACCAACAATTGAATGGGCGTTGGGTTGTAAGCGTTACATGGGTTGTTGAGTTGTGGGCAATTCGAGATAAGCACTAGCACATCCATCTCTGCACGCATTTCCACATATTTACCCGGCGCTGAAATGCCGTCGGCAAAACTTAAACCTCCATCAGATGTCACTGGCACATTCATAAAAAAGTTGATGTTGGCTGTGATGTCACGTTTAGTGATGTTGCGCTCAATCACACAAGCCGAATGGGTGATGGCATGCATAAAACTATCGCGACAACTGTGCATAGGGCGTTTAGATAGTGCATAACGCGTGGTATTACTTTCAGCAGAACAGGCACCGCCTATGGTGTCGTGGCGACCGCAAGTGTCAGCTGTAATCGTCAGCATCGGGTTTCCTTCAGTGGAATACAGCACCGAGCCTGTGGTAAGGTAAATCTGACCTTGGCGCTGAATAGTATCAACCGCGCTGTAACGCTCGGTTGCATCATCCGCGTTGTAAAACAGCGTATCAACCGCTTGGTTGCCTTCTAAATCTAAAATGCGGAAGGTTTGACCTTTTTTGACAATGCCAGTCCATGGATCACCTGCATTACAGGTTTCACTCAGCACAGCATCTTGTGGTAGAAATTTGCTTTCAATTAACATATCAAATCCTAATGAGCGTAAAAGCGTTCAGTGTTGATAAAGCCACGCTGATTCTGTTCGCACTTGTTGCGACAAACATCATCTTCTTTAGCATTTCCCGCATGCCATGCAGTTAATAACACATCCGATGGTTTGTAAGTCGCTGCAGTATCTAAAGGATGTGGCACGGTTGATAACACAACCAAAACATTCATATCAAAGCGTAAATCCACCACATTGCCAGCTTTGCTATTGGCTGCATTGAAAACTAGACCACCAGTATCATTAGCGCTCACTTTACTGAACAAATTCACATTGGCGACCAAATCACGCGGACCTAAACCATGCTTGGCAAGCTCGATTAACAAGCCATCTTTTGCGCTGCGGTACATATCATTGCGATGTGTTTGATAATTGGCAACGCCATATTTCTGCTCAATGAGTTTGGCATCTGAGATGCCGCACATTGTGTCGTGCCAACCTACGGTGTCATGAATAAATGAGCACATCACACGTCCCATATCGGAATAACAGACATTACCTGTGGTTAAAAAAGCCGTATGTTGCGCTTTTAAGCTATCAGGCATGTTGTAGCGTTCTAGCTTTTCTTCAAAGTTATAAAGCAACAACGAGACATTCGCGCCACCTTGCAAGTCAGTAAAACGCAATGCTGAACCTCTACGCATAAGCCCAGACCAGTGATTACCACCTGGAACGGTTTCTTCCCACAGTATTTCTTTTGGATTAAATGTGCTCATTTTCTCAACTTAGTCTTATTTATGAATAACAAAATACTGTTTAGAACATATAGCTGTAGCGTTCAATTTCCCACTGGCTGACAGTCAAATGGTAGGTTTCCCATTCTTCAGTTTTATACTTTATGAATTCATCACGCAGCTCTTTACCTAATGTTTTTTCAACTAATGGGTCTGCTGCAAACGCTGCGACTGCCTCTATTAGCGTTTGTGGTAAAAAACCGATTCCACGTGCTTGGCGCTGCTCTTCGTTCATATCGTAGAGGTTATCTTCATTCGGTTTACCTGGGTCTAGGCCTTCACGTATGCCTTCTAAACCAGCTGCCAAAGCCAATGTTGCAGCAAGATAAGGATTCACCGCACCGTCAGCATTACGTGACTCACAGCGTCCGCCACCCATAGGGACTCGCACAGAGTTAGTCCTATTATTTGAGCCGTATGAGTTAAACACTGGCGCCCAGCTAAAATAGCTCATTGCACCACGGCGAACCAATCGTTTATAACTGTTAACTGTCGGTGCGAATGCAGCACACAAGGCTGGACCATGTTTTAATATGCCGGCGATAAACTGGTAGCCCAGCGTTGTTAAGCCTAGTCCGCGTGGATCATCTTTTGGGTCACAAGCAAATAAGTTTTTGCCTGTTTCTAAATCATAAAGCGACATATTGAAATGTGCGCCCGTGCCCGTTTTATCAGCAAATGGCTTAGGCATCATGGTGGCAACTAATCCATCTTCTTTAGCATAATGCTTTGCCATATATCTAAAGAAAATCAGTCGGTCGCACATGGTCAATGCGTCGCTGTAATTGAAGTCAAATTCAAATTGACTATTGGCATCCTCATGGTCAAATGAATATAAATCCCAACCCAATCCATTGATGGCGGTAGCCATTTTATCTAGCCAAGCAAAGTTATCCATAAAGCCACGCACGTCATAGCAGGCCTTCTCAAGCTTATCGTCTGGATTAGGCACACTTAAGCTACCATCAGCGTTTTGTTTCAATAAATAAATTTCGCACTCAATACCAAGATTCATGCCGAAACCCATTTCAGCCGCTTGTGCTAAAACATTCTTAAGCGCGACACGAGTATTCAATGCATAAGGCTGATCTTGAAAGTGATTGTCTGCTGGCATCCATGCAACTTTAGGCTCCCAAGGTAGTTGAATAATATGATCTAGATCTGGAACGGAATTTAATTCATCATCACTCGGTGCTTGCCCCAAGCCATCAAGAGCGTAACCTGTGTAACGTTCTGACCCAGCAGCCATTTGTGGCAAATGGTCTATAGGCACAACTTTAGCTTTAGGAATGCCGTGAATATCGACATAAGCACCAATGCAATATTTAACACCTTGGTCTTGCAGTTTTTGTTGTATTGCTGAAACTTCTTTTGCTGATTTCATGAATAACTCTTTTCTATTGCGTGTGATTAGAAAAATAAGAATTTGCTAAAGGGGGTGTTTCTTTTAAACCTTGTTGAATTAATTTACTGAGGTCTTCTACCATCCATTGAAACCATTCCTGACCTTTTTCAGTCGTCGAAATGCTGGGGGTGCCAGTCACACCATTTGTACTCGTCCGGTTCACAGGGTGGGAGAAAACCAAGCCTTCTGTGCGATCTGGGTCATCGGCAAAATTTAATAACTCACTACGTACCATATGAGGCGCAGTGGCAAGCATCAGCGAAGTTTCCGCATCATTTGCATGCCAATCGTCCCCATCCGCATGATGGAACTCTCTAACTCTCTCGCTAATATGGGCGGAATTGATAACTGTAACCATCATGTCGTCGTGCTCAGCACGCAGCATTTCTAAAGCACATCGTAACGGCGCGGCATTGGTGACATGAGTATTCACAATAAACAAGCGACGAATTCCACTGTGATAAGCCCAGTCGCCAATATCCTTCATCATATTGATCAAGGTGATTGGCTGAATTGCCAAAGTACCCGGCCAGCGCTGGCTATGCCCAATGGAACAGCCATAGGGCATGGTTGGTAGCATAGGCACATTGGTTACTGTTGAGACGGCACTACATAAAATATCTGCTAAAACATAATCCATACCACAGCCCATGTGCGGCCCATGCTGTTCGGTAGCGCCAATCGGTAAAATGGCAGCTTGATTCGCTTCTGCTATTTTTGCTGGCAATTCTGCCCATGTGAGTTGAGACCAAAACATGTTATCTATCACTCCACGTTATCTTCAACGTTTACAAAACGAATCATTCGCTGAGTGATGGCTTCATCTTCAGCATCCTTTTCAGCCAGTGTTTTTGGCGGGTGGATTAGCGCTTCTAGCCTAGCCTTAGTAGCTAAAAACTCTGGGCTCGTAAAATCTCTGGCGCTTCGTGGTCTCGGCACAGGCACTTCAATCAACTCTTGTACTTCGCCTGGGTGTGCTTTGAGTACAAGAATTCTATCTGCCAGAAATATGGCCTCATCCAAATCATGCGTAATAAACAAAATAGTCACATCGACATTGCGCCAGATTTCAAGCAAATGCGTTTGCATCTTGGCGCGAGATTGTGCATCCAATGCACCAAAAGGCTCATCCATTAACAAAATTCGCGGTTGATTGACCAAGGCACGTGCAATAGCAACACGCTGCTTCATGCCTCCAGAAAGTTCATGCGGATAGGCATTTGCAAATTTTTCTAAGCCAACTAATTCCAGCCACAAATCCGCTTCTTTTCCAGCTTCATCAGCGCTGGAACCGTTCATTTCCAAGCCGAACATAACGTTCTTTTTAACACTTAGCCACGGAAATAAAGTGTAGCCTTGGAATACCATTCCTCGATCGCGTCCTGGTCCTGTAACAGGCGTACCATCCAGTAAAACGTCACCAGAAGTGTGTGGTTCCAAGCCAGCCAGAATACGAATTAACGTTGACTTGCCACAGCCTGATGGACCAATCACGCAAACAAATTCTCGTCTATGCGTTTTAAAGTTAATGTTATTTAAAGCGGTCACTTCACCTTTTGCAGTTTTGTAAACTTTACCTAACTGCTTCACCTCTAAAATCACTTCGCGCTGTTTGAGCCTATCAAAGCGATTCCTAACGGCTTCAGATTGCTCTAAATAATTGGGTAGATTAGTGTTTATGTCCATATACGCCCTTACTCTTTATTCGCAGGCCTGTCCCATGGGAACAGATGCTTACTTAGCCAAGCTAGAATTAAATCTCCGCCTAAGCCAATCACGCCGATGATGATGATGGCCGCATAAACATTATCAAAATGCTGATACCGTGCCTGCTGTGTGATAAACCATGTGATGCCTGATGATGTACCGATTAACTCTGCGACTATCAGATAGGTCCAAGCCCAGCCTAATAGAATGCGTTGGTCACGATAAAGCTCTGGCAAAATACCTGGGATAATCACGTGCATCATCAGTTTAAATTTACTGGTGCCTAGGGTTAGCGCAGCTTCTAGCAGCGAGTAATCAAGCTTACGTGTGGTATTAGCGATAATCAGAATTTGCTGAAATAAAGTACCAATCACGATAATCGCTATTTTCGGACCATCATAAATTCCCAAAATAGCGACCGCTAGCGCACCGAATGCAGGTGCAGGCAAATATCTGAAAAACTCGATGAAAGGCTCATTTAATCTGGAAACCGCACTGTAAGTTCCACATAAAATTCCGATGGGAACACCAATCAATGATGAGATAAAAAATCCCCAAAATATAATTTGAATACTGTGCCAAAGACTTTCATGTAACCATTTACCATCGCGTTGTTCAGGCGCTGTTGTAAAGCCTGTATACAATGCTTTTGCAACTTCATGTGGTGCAGGTAAGTAAATGGGGTTGGCGGGCTTGCCTTCCGGAATCGCCTTGCCAGCAGCCTGCATGTTGGCGGACTCCTCCTTAAATGAGACCTTATCCACCAGCATGTCCACCTGAAAATAATCGACATCTCCCGGCTTACTCACTAACACCATCGGATGCCATACAAACGGCACATAACTCACTACACACCAAATTAGCAAAGGCAACAGAAATGAGCCTAAACCCAATAATTTTTGCCTACGCGGCGACAACTCCCTACGCACAGCAAACCAAGACTCTAGACTCATTCTGCAACCAATCTATTTACTTTATTAGTATCGATATTCAAAACTAAATAGTCAGACTATTTAGCTAGCAATGAAGGATCTATCGCTTTTTGTATATCCATTGGTTTTTTGTACACGCCGTATTTCACATTGAAGTCATCGGAGATTTTTGATGAGCCGTACAGAGACTTAAAGCCAGGAGCCTTAACAAATACTTTTTTACCTTCTTCTAGGCTGAGCAACTTAGTACCTTTTAATAAGGGTAAATAAGCTTCTGGTTTAATACCAACGCGGGCTGCCATGATTTTTACTGCATCTGGTTGAGTTTTAGGGTCGTTGATATACATCACAACTTTGTCCCACACTTTAACCACTTTTTTCCAGTCAGCTTTGCGACTAGATAGACTAGTTGGACTTACTGTTAATACGTCATAGATAAGACCGGGTTCATCAGCAGAAGTGTAGATTGGTTTAGCGCCAGGAACGCGACTCATAGCTTCACCAGAATTTGGTTGCCATGCGCCAATAGCAGACAAATCGCCTGAAGCTAATGCTTGTGGGGTTTCGTTGGTTTTAGTGTTGACAATGGTGACATCAGACTCTTTCATGCCAATTTTTTCTAAACCATTGAGCAGTAAAAGATGTTCTACAAAGCCCGTTTCAAGACCGATTTTTTTGCCTTTTAAATCCTTTAGACTTTTTATGCCCTGCTTCGCCACGATCATATCGTTGCCGTTTGAGTAGTCAGTCAAAAGAATCATGACATTTTTAGCGCCACCTGAACCAGTAACAAGCGCATCGCCATTGGTGACAGTGACACCATCAATTTTTCCTGCAGCAAAAGCGTCCATAGAGGCAACGTAATCAAACCACTCAAACTGAACGTCAACACCAGCTTCTTTAAACCAGCCCTTATCAATCGCCACTTGCCATGCGACCCAACCTGGCCAATCGCTATAACCGACCTTTAGAGGGGCAGCAGCGTTAGATAAATTTGTGAATAGTAAAGATGCGGTAAATGCAGTGGCAGTTAATACAGTACGTGCAGAAAAACGTTTGATAAAACTTGTAGTTTGCATGGCTGGCTCCTAGGTTGGTAAAAAGTCGAGAAGGCGGCATTTATATAAACGCTTCCTCCCGGGCTTTTATCCCTCCGTGTAGCCACATGTTGATTGGCCGACAACTCTCGGACCAGACACTTTTATAAAATAAAAGCCGGAACCCTAGTCATCTTTGTGAACTTCAGCGGTTAGTAAACACTCACCGCTTTCTCGCTGGTTATATATAAGCAATCAGCATGCCAGTTATTGGTAAAAATTATTTACCTTTAAAATCATAAAGTTAATAATTTAGACTGATTTTTGTGATGTTGTAATTTATAGTAACCCGCACCAACTTAGTGCAACGTAATGATAATTGCACTGTTTAAATAGTGCGTAAATGTTATGGAATAGCCTCTCCATTAATAATATACATAGGCTCCTATACAATATGCATAGGAGCCTATATAATATAGCTATCTTTAAACAGGATAGTGAATAAATGTCAGAGTCATCAGAAAATTGGCAACCGAGGACTATGCCTTCAATTCTCATCTCTCATGCAGCAAGAGCGCTTGCGCGTAGAGCCGATACAAAGTTACGAGATATTGGCATCAGCACGAGCCAGTTCCCTGTGCTTGTCGCCTTAAAGGATGGCGCACGACTTACACAAAAAGAGTTGGCACTACTAGCCAACGTCGAGCAGCCAAGTATGGCTCAGCTTCTTACCCGTATGGAGCGCGACGGTCTTATTCGCAGGGAAGCTGATCCGAACGATGGAAGAAGCAGTCTTATTTCACTTACTGATACCGCCACTAGCCTATTGTCTCCTGTTCGCGCCATCCTTTCTCAAGGTAACCAAGAGGCGTTGGCTGGTTTTAATGACAGTGAAATCGAACAGCTGGTCGCTTTGCTTCACCGTGTGATTGGCAATGTGGGTGATGGTAAATGCCTATTGGCGACTGCATCCCCCAAATAATCTACGTTTAACAAACAATATTTTACGAATTGACGATCAACCCTATGACTAACGCTGACGTACAACAAAAGCCCGAATTTACTAGCTATCAAATCTTTGTTATGGGACTGTTGGCATTTTTACAGTTCTCTGTCATTCTTGATTTTATGATTATGTCGCCACTTGGTGCGCTGATTATGCCCGCGATGGAAATTAGCCCGCGTCAGTTTGGCATGATTGTTTCGGCATACGCATTTAGTGCAGGTATCAGCGGGCTATTAATGGCGGGCTTTGCCGACCGCTATGACCGCAAGAGAATATTACTGGTCTTTTATGTTGGCTTTGTTGCCGCCACAGTATGGTGTGGCTTAGCCCAAACTTTTCCAATGTTACTACTGGCGCGCATCGTCACCGGAATCTTCGGCGGCGTCATCGGTTCAGTCGTCCTTGCGATTGCTACCGATCTTTTCGCACCGCAATTACGTGGCCGTGTGATGGGCGTCATTCAGACAGCTTTTGCAGCAAGCCAAGTATTAGGGTTGCCTGTAGGACTCTACTTGTCCAATCGCTGGACTTGGCACGCGCCTTTTTTAGCCATGGCAGCATTCGGTGCAATTGGAGGCGTTATCATTATGTGGCGCATGCAACCCGTTGTTGAGCACCTCAAAGCGCCGCAGGAACACAGTGCATTTACACACTTACTCAATACGCTTTCTGACCCGCGCCATCTAACAGCCTTTGCTACGACCGCACTACTAACGACTGGTGGATTTATGCTGATGCCTTTCAGCAGTGTATTCACAGTCAATAACTTAGGAGTGAGTATTGAACACTTGCCGACAATTTATTTGATTACTGGCTTGTGTACAATATTTGTGGGCCCGCTAGTCGGTAAGGCAGCTGATACGTTTGGCAAAATTCCAGTGTTTATGGTTGGCAGTCTTGTCACCATGATTATGGTGATGATCTACACCCATTTAGGTACAGTTCCATTCGCCACAGTCATCATCGTGAACGTCTTAATGTTTATCGGCATCTTCTCTAGAATGATTCCGTTTCAGGCGTTAGTAACGTCTGTTCCGGAAACAACTAAGCGCGGCTCATTCAACGCGGTCAGTGCCTCTATTCAGCAGTTTGCGGGCGGTTTTGCCTCAATCCTAGCTGGTCACATTGTCGCGATCGGAGCAGATGGAAAATTACAGCATTTCGCCTGGGTCGGTTATATCGTTGTTGGGACGACAATTGTGACCGCCGTGCTGACATGGTTTATTCAGCAGGGAATCCAGAAGCGCTCTTTACCTATGGCTGAAAAAACAGCAGCCACTTAAGATCAAAACTTAAACCTTACCCCCAATGTTGATCTAGCTAAAATATTCGGTACAAATGTTGAGAGTATCAAAAGTATCGCCAGCAGTAGGTACACCCATCGCATAGAATAAGAGGTCACAAAACTCGCTGCTGGTTTTTGTTTTTGCACAAAATCATAAAAGGCTGAATTGTCTTGGCCTTTGATATATTTAGCCTTAATTTCCCCTGCGAGCGAGGTTAAATAATCGCCTTCAAGCTGAGATAGAAAACGGTCATATTCAGCCGATGCCACGGAAGGATCCGGCTCATCTTGGCTAGGGTCAGAATAAGTGACCCCTACAGCCCCTGCATTATTGTTGTCGCTAATCGGCCAGTAGCCAACACGTTTATTCGCAGAGTTGAATCTTGGCACGCCAACTTTAGTATTGCCGCCAACGCCTACAAATACAAAGTTTTTACCAATTTGAATACCACTCAAATCTTGCTTGATGGTCACATTGACTCTTGGCGCTTCATCGCCGTCCGTAAAAAATAGCATCTGCGCAGGCACGTTTAATGAGTCAAAAGTATTGGCCGCAGCACGTACGCCAAAACTTAAACGGCTATTACCTTTCCAAGCCATGCGCCATTCCAAGTGATCAATAGAATCTGTAATCACATCTAGATTTGCGCATACTTCTAGCGGAGTTATCAGCAAAGCAACATTATCTGAGGCGAAAATACCCACGCTAAAATAGGTGCCACAAGGCGAGGTTTGCACTACTTTTTTCATGAGTTGGCGCGTGTAGGCTAACCTGCTGACTGGCTGATTATTCAGCTTTTCATCTTCTGCATTCATGCTTTGTGACACATCAGCCACTAGCAAGTAATTGTGTACTTCTTGCTTTAGTTGAATGTCTGGCTTAAAAAGAGCTAATAACAATAAGCCAAAAGCAGCCACATAGAGCAATGTTTCATGATTGTCTTTTAAAAATGGTAGTATTTTTTTCATGGCAAACCTATCGGCAAATTGCTAAGTTCCATGGTAGATTGGTCTTTAGGCGCTGGCTTCATGTTGTTCGCCATCACCGAATGCAATAGGCTTAGATTAAACTTCGCTGCACGGTCTTGTGGGTCAATTCTCAACGACTGCTCATAAGCCATTTTTGCTTGCGTGTACGCATAGCGCGCTTCATCTTGCAGCGTGCCGTCATCATTAATTCTACGAATCAAGCCAAATACAAACAGGTTGTTGCCGATGTTGTATTGAATCTTCGCCTGATCATGTAACGACGGCTGCGTCTCTAAAAGTTGTCCGTAGGTTTGTACGGCGTGTTTATAGTCTTTTTTATTGCCTTGGTCATAAGCAGCGGTGAATTTTTGCAAATACGGATAAGCATCATCAGTCACTAATTGCCCAGCAGCAACTGTCTGATTCACCTTGGTGATGTGATGGATTTGATAAGCTTCATAAGCCGTACCTATTAAGCCAATAGCGAGAAATGCCCCAAATATCATATTGCTATTTTTGATATGTTTTACCATGAGTGTACCTTTAGGTTTTTAATGACTAATATCAGCAGGCTTAATACCAGCGCAAGCACGATGAGGTTGTTAGAGTAATCATGTCCAGGAATACTCACCGTATACTGAATCACATTTTTTTCTTTTGAATCGATGTATTGCAGAGCCGACTGCAGCGCTGTTGGGTTATCCGCCTCAAACGCCTTATATTTTATTTTGAGTGATTTAAAATATTGATCCAACACAATCGAATCAGGCACTTTGTCCTCGCTGTAGGTCTCTTTAGTAAAAATGCTGATGTCATCTGGCTCGCGCAATACAATCCAGTAGAGATTCAACTTCTTGCCGATAAAGTATTGTGAGATTTTTAGCTTTACGCGCGGACTTAACTTACCCGCCCCATCCGAAAGTAATATCACTGCGCGTGAGCCAGAGCTTTGGATGTTATCGAACAGATTAACTGCCTCGGTAATCCCTGCACCAATATTGGTTTGATTCAGCGCAGAGCCTGTGGCTGCATTAATGGCCGCATGGATGGCATCGCGGTTTGTGGTAATTTTCATGCCGTATAGCGCTGAGTTAGTGAAACCCACCACACCCATCATGTCATCTGGACGAGAGTCGATAAAATCAGTAATCAACCTTCGTGCAGCGGCGGATTTAATTTCTGCGGCACGACCGCTAGTTGTTTGCCCCGCAAAGGGATGATCCATACTCACACTGCGGTCAATGACTAAAACCGTTTGTGCACCCTTACCTACTTTTTGTTCTTTTTTACTCGCCCCCTGAGGTGAAGCCAAAGCCAAGATAATGCTCAGTAAGATGAATGAGGTGATGGCTTTTACAACAAGGTTGGCGATTTCGGAAACCGTGTCTTTTGGCATGATTTCAAGCCAAGAATACAGTTGACCTTGATGGCTTTTAAATACAAACGGCGCGGCTACAAGTGGCAGCAGCAAAAGTGCCCATGGTTGCAATAGAGTCATTAAACGCCCCGCTCACAATCTCTTAAACGCTTACTGAATGTTTCAAGCTGTTGTAGTTGGGTAGCACTTGCTGCATGATTGGCAAATAAGGCGGCATTCGATTGCTCAAAAAATTGAGTGATTTCCTGCTTCATTTTCAAGAATTTTGGATTAGCCGCTAAAAAGTGTTCTAACTCGTTAGCAAAAAGATTTGCACCGTAAACCTTATTAAATGCTTGATGCATATACATTAAAGCATCCTTATTCGCAGCTTGCTTATGAGCTAGCTTTTTAATATTGCGATGCGCTTGGGCAAAGGCGCCATTCATATACGGCAACCATCGCTTATCTGCATTCACATAAACAAGACCAAACAAGCCAGTTACCAGCAAGGCTAATGCCGCCCAAAACCGAAGACGGTGCATATTCAAATCAATCAACGCGGGCTTAGATTGCGGTTGCATATTATCTTTTGCGTTAGTAATACCCTCTGCAACTAGTGGCGCATACCAAAATCTCCATGCTGGAATATCAATCGATAATGCTTTTGCACCGCCTATAAGCGCCAGATGCTCATCTGGCAGCTGCATCACTACAGGCTTTGCGGCGCTGACGAACACTTGATAACTTAGTGTGATTTTGTAGATATTTGTGCTGCTACCTTTAGATGTCCGCACACTTACATCGCGCAGCTCAATGCCATTCCTACTTTCGCCTTTCATCGGCAATGAAGTTTTTGGTAGTTGGTAGGCGGCGTCCACTTCAACTTCAATGCTGCGACTTAACACATCGCCCATCTGTATGTTATTACTAGTTGATGGGTTGATTGTGCTTAGAATCTTGACATCTGTTGTCTGCGCAAATGCCAGTGACGCGAACAGCGACAAGCTGACAATCATCATTGATTTCATTATTGATTTTTTCATCATTCTCTTCATTTAAGCCATCATCTGTTCAAAATAATGTGACATCACATCTGGGTCGTACTTGCCACTGATATAAATCGCCTGACTATCAAAACGTGTGAATAAAGCTTCCAACGCTTGTTTTCTTTCTGCAAAAGCTTCCTCAAATTGCGCTCTGATTGCTTCACGAAAGAAAATGGTTCTATTCAAACCAGTTTCAGGATCGATCATGTTGCCAAAGCCAAACTTGGGTAGCTTTTTGTATTCATGATCATCCCAAAGTACGATAGGAATCACTTGATGCGCAGACATCGCATTTAAAGCCTGCTCAATCATAGGTATTGGCATGTGAAAGTCTGAAATCCAAAACACCAAACCTCGGTTTTGACTCAAATACTCTGGCACTTCGAGTATGCCTTCAGAGCCAACGCGCATTTTTTTGTATTCGCCAAGCTGCTCAATCACGTCAAATGACAGATGTACGTGATGGCTTAGACTGAGCGTAAGATCTTCAATCACGTGACTGTTGTAAGCAATAAAGCTAAACACATCACTTTTATCGAAGGCTGAATAGGCGATTGATGCCGCGATTTCCTTTGCCAAATTTAATTTTCGACCTTGCCCCTTGTACTGCATAGAGCTTGATAAATCGCAAACGGCAAAAATTGGCGTGGTATTGTCTTGATTGAACAACTTCACCTGTACCTGTTCATAGGGGTCGCGCAGCGTTTGGCGCAAGTCCACACGCCTAGCATCAGGATAATCAATCAAAGGTACATTACCCTTAAATTCAAAACCCAAGCCACGCTGTGTGCCTCGGTGTTCACCAAAATGGATGCTGCTAGACTTCCATGGGATTTGGTAATAAAACGGTTTAGCGTAAGCTGGAATCATGCTGCTTTTGCTTGAACTGATTTAGTTTGTGAAGGCACCGCTACTGTACTCAAAATTTGCGTGGTCAGTTCCCGCGCCAATTGCGTTCTGCGATTTTCATACATGCTGTTGAATACCAATCTGTGCGCGATTAACTCATGGAAAACTGCGTGAATATCTTCAGGATATAAACTGTCGCGGTTCATTAACCAAGCATTAACACGTGCGGCTTTGAGCAACATCCCCATGCCACGCGGACTCGCGCCAGTATGTATTAAACGATTCACATCAACGCTATCGAGCTTAATACCAAATTTTTCTGGATTTTGAGTTGATTCCCATAAATCCAAGGCATATTCTTCCAACACATCACTAGATTTGATATGGCTTTGCAGCACATCAGAGAACGCATTTAGCTGGTCAAATTGCAAAACATTTGACTCAACTTGTTTAGTTAAGCTTTCCGCATGTTGAAACTTCACATCAAACATCAATGCTTTACGCAGTTCTCTATCGGCTGGAATATCAATCGGAATTTCCATCATAAAGCGGTCTCGTGCTGCGGATGGAATCTCAAATGTTTCATTTTTTTCGACTTGGTTACGGTCTGCAAAAACCACCATATGCGGCAACCGGTATTCTTTTTTGAAGGCACTGATATGACGTTCAGCCATTACACGCAGCATCAAAGCATGTACTTGTGGGCGTGCGCGATTGATTTCATTAAAGAAAAATACGGATAGGTTTTCACCTGCACGTAACAACGGACCTTCATCAATTTTTGGTCGGCCATCTTCACCCAAATAAGTGTGGTAAATCAGGTCATTTGGCATAAGGTCTACTGTGCCTTCAATACGCTCATAAGCGCCGCCAATACATCTGGCGATAGATTGCAGCAATGTCGTTTTACCTACACCAACGCCACCTTCCAGCAACACATGCCCACGTGCAAATATGGCAATATTCATTAAGCGTATGGCTTTATCCTGCCCTACAATCACTTTCTGCACTTCCTTTTCCAGCTTTAAAGCATGGCTGCGCCAGTCGGTCAGCTGAATATCGTTAGTTGCTATATGCATATATAATCCTATGTAAAATAAATTTTTAAAGGGTACGTTTGGTTTGTTCTTGCGTTACTTTTGCGGTTTCTTTTTGCGATTGCTTTTTATTCATTGTTAATGTAATATTCAGACAGGTCTGTTCATTTATTTACAGTCTACTTGAAGAGTTCTGAAATATGCAAGTAAATTTTTAGGGGTAATTTACATTGAACCAAACTCATAGTTTTCAAACTGAGAGTCTGAGGCTTTTGAACATAGGCTATCTAGGTTCATTAGGCCTTTTAAAGAACTTAGCCTCGTATAAAAGAACCTCTAATGCCAACCTATTGCGGCTTTCCAGCCAACTTAGCCGATGGAATTTAGAAAGAATTTCTAAAAAAAGTAGCAATGGTCTACCGCTAGACTTAACGCTTGATGACGTGAATGCGCTCAAAGAATTGATTCAAGCGGCTATTAACAAAGCCTCGGTCAAATACCCTGAAACTATTTATGACCAGCTACTTTTTTTGACAATTGGTGCAATTCAGGTGCAATCACAAACTGGTTCTGATAAAGCATGGGCATTGGTAAATCAATCGATACAAAGCTTTTTAAGCGCTCAAAAAAATAAGCGCTTATTTTCATTAGGCCTTCTCGCTTTGGTTATTTTGATTTGCCTGAGTTTAACAACAGTGCCAATCTCTAAAACGCATCACATGGATGATAGCTCGCAGATATTAGCTACAGATTCTGTTGCGACTGAAGTTGTTGCAAGCGGTACTGACCCAGTCACCATGAGCACGCTGTTACTTGCTTACAACAAAATGAAAAGTGGCACTTGCCAGTTACCGCAAGCGGCAATGTTACCGCCAGAGCAAAGACAAGCCTTTTTAATGTTTGTAAATAAAGGGATTGTTGAAGTACAACATGTAGAAAATCTAAGACTTGCTTTAGGTTACGTTAATTGCCTATACCCACAGGAACTCATGCATCCAGTAGTTTCCACTGGCAATAGGTTATAAGGAACGAATATGAAAATGCGCGATAAAATACTAGCGACTGCTACTAATCTATTTGAATCCCGAGGCATACAGGCATCTGGAGTAGATACCATCATTGCTGAGGCAGGCATTGCTAAAGCCACGCTTTACAAGCACTTTCCTAGCAAAAATCTACTGATTACCTCTTACCTTCGAGAAAAATCAGATAGGTTCTATGAATGGTTAAACTCAAGCCTTGTCTCTAAAAAAGCGACTTCACTTGAGATTTTGATTTCACTATGTGAGCTCGTTGAGCAATGGATTATGACGCCTGAGTTTCATGGTCTGCCATTTCATATTGCGGCTGTAGAGTTTCCCGAACCAGATCACCCAATCAACCAGTATTCAGCAGTTTTAGCCGTTGAGTTACAAGGATATTTATCCAAGATTGCAGCAACGGCAGGCGCAAAAGATCCTGAAGCATTAGGCCAGCAGCTCACCATCCTGTTTGAAGGTGCTGCCTTAGTTGAAAGATTAAGCCCAGGCTCAGGTGCCGCAAGTCGCGCTAAAAATGCGGCCATCACGCTGATACGTGCGTCAATTTAAACTTGCGGCTCAACTAAAAAGCAGTATTTAAATATTATTAATAAAAATACCTATTTATTTAATATTGAGCTTGCATTAAAGTACGGAACCATATTATCATTATCCGTACTATGTTACTACTCAAAGAATTGCCTACCTCTAAAAGCTTAGAAAAGTTTGTGAAGCGTTATCCAGACGCTGACATAGCAGCTATTTCTGACTTTGTGAACTTGCTTCGTGCAAGCTCCGACATTTCTACTGCACTCGATAAACTTTTAGCTAAACATGAGCTTTTACAAGGGCGCTGGTGGGTGCTTGTGTTGCTGATGCGTCAGGATGATCTAACTTCGACCCCTACAGATCTAGCTGAAAAAGCTGGTGTCACTAAAGCCACAATGACGGGATTTATTGATGGGCTGGTGAGAGAAGGTCTGGTCACCAGAATTACAGACGATATAGATCGCAGAAAACTTCTCATTAAACTAACGGATGCAGGTCAACAAAAGTTAGATATGGTTTTGCCAGATTACTATAAAAAAGTCAGCGCACTCATGTCACTCCTTGATGCTGACCAGAGAGCAAGCTTGCTGATTAATGTTAACGTTCTGGCGTCTGGCCTTGATGTAATGAAATAGGCAGTTAGTTTTTTTATCTATATTGTTCGGAACCGTACTAAATAAATATCCATGTTTAAATTTCACAAATTTAATAAAAGCACCATTATTCACACCGCACGTAATATTGTGTTGGCGGGTTGGATGATTTCATTGGTGGGCTGCATCAGCATGTCTGGTATAAACCCTACAGCAAAAAGTACACAGGCTACTACATTGAAGTCTGGCAAGACTATAGCATCCGCTACGCATATTGAATGGCCAACAGTAGACTGGTGGAAGGCATATCATGATCCGCAGCTCAATGCCCTCATTGATAAAGCTGTGAGCGACAGCCCTACATTGCACATGGCTCAAAGTCGCGTTAACCTAGTTCAAGCTTATGCCGACAGCATGCACGCCGAAACATTACCTAATATCGGTGGTGACGCTTCCGCAGTTCGTCAACGTTTTACCGAGTTACAGTTCATCCCTCCACCATCTGCTGGCAATTGGGATTGGGATAACAAAATGACAGCATCTATCGCCTATGACCTTGATTTATGGGGCAGGCAGGAAAGCATCTGGAATGCATCGGTTAATGAAACGAATGCAAGCAAGCTAGAAGTTCAGCAAGTTAAACTTGAACTCGTGAATGCTGTGACTAGAAGCTATGTTCAATTAGCGATGGAATATCAATTACGTGACCTTGCTGAAGAATACTTGGATGAAGTCAAACAGCGCGTAGCCATTAAGCAACGTAGTGTGAAAGCTGGGCTGGGAACCGAGATGGAGGTCAGTGAAGCTGAAACTCCGCTGCCCTTGGCAAGGGCAAAAATTGAAGCGATTGACGAGCGCATTAAGCTGTTACGCAGTCAATTAGCCGCATTATCAGGTCAAGGACCTGGTGCTGGTGACAGCATCAGTCGTCCATCTATGACACTGGAAGCTAGCGCTGGACTGCCGGACACACTACAAGCCAACCTAGTTGGACGTCGACCAGATGTACTAGCCCATCGTTTACATGTGGAAGCCGCGCAAGAAAATATTGAAGGTGCAAAGAAAGCTTTTTATCCAAATATTAACTTGATGGGATTTATTGGTTTTCAGGCACTTGGCTTTGGGCAACTGCTTAGCACCGCAGCAGGTATTGCAGGCGCTGGCCCTGCAATCTCTTTGCCGATATTTGATGGTGGAAGAAGACGTGGAAATTTATCTGCTAAAACCGCGAGCTACGATATTGCCGTAGAAAATTACAATTCTGTTCTCGTTAAAGCCTTGCAAGATGTTTCAGATCAGCTGGTCATCATGCAGTCGAATAGCAAACAAATCCAAGAAGTTGAGATGGCGTTAACATCTGCAAAAAAAGCGCACCATTTAGCTGAAGTAAGTTATAGCGGAGGTTTAAGTAACTTCCAGCATGTGCTGGATACCAATAGCGTACTCATTCATCAGCAAGAAATACGCACTCAGCTACAAGCCGTTCGATTAGACGCTTATGCTGGCTTGATGCGCGCACTTGGCGGCGGCACAGTTGATGAAACTACAGCTAAAGCGATGCCATTGCCATGAGCGTATTGCAATTAATGAAAGGTAGAAGAAATAGGCTGCTTGTGACTAGCAGAGCCGCATTGAGTGATTGGCTAAATGAAGATGCGCCTGTGTTTGGCTATCTGCTAAAAGTGTTATTAGCCAGCTTACTCGCGATGTGGTTGTCGCTAAGATTTGAACTAGATCAGCCACGCACGGCCATGCTGACAGTAGCGATTGTGATGCAATCGCGTTCTGGTATGGTATTCGCCAAAAGCTATTACCGCTTATTAGGTACACTGGTTGGCATTGTCGTATCACTCATCCTCGTGGCTTTGTTTGCACAAGAACGTGTGTTATTTTTACTGAGCATGGCGCTGTGGATAGGTTTATGCACCGCAGGCTCTATGGTTTACCGCAACCATCAATCTTACGGGTTTGTATTAGCAGGCTACACTCTTTGTATAGTTGGTTTGCCTGCTGCTATCAGCCCTGAGCTCACGTTCAACATTGCGGTCACTCGAATTTCAGAAATACTGATAGGGCTGATATGTGCAACCATGGTCAGCGACTTAGTTTTCCCGCAACGTATCTGGGATGCCATACAGACTAAGGTAAGGCAGCGTTTCAGTGACTTTTCTGATTTGTTGCGCACGACTGCACAAAGCTCAGCCTCCACTAAAAGCTCAAAGCAAGTGCTATTAAGGTTTATAGGCGATATTTATAGTCTGGAGTCTTTTCGTGCATCTGCCATCATGGAAAATGACGGCGCCAAACACAATCGCTTACGTATCAGTGAAATGAATAACGAGTTCATGGCTGTGGCGACTACATTCCATGCCTTAGAAGAACTACTGCGTCGTCAACGAAACACCGGTCATCCTGAAGTGGGTGCGGCATTAATCAACATGTATCGACAGTTAAGTGAGGCGCTTACGCTTGATGGAAAAAGCGCACACAATGAACAAGAGGCAGCGCTTGTCACAAAACAGCTTACCGCTTTTCGCAGCACTTTTACTCAAAATCTGACTGTTTACAGAATGCAGTTACCTCAGGAGATGAGTGATCACGAATTTCTGGACTTTGAAACTGGTGCTGAATTATTACAGCGTCTTGCGGATGAACTGCATGCGTATGCTGTTACTTACTCATCTGTAAATTATAGCGAGCATAAGTCAGCTACCGAGGAAATGGTAGCACCACCCAAACTAGAAATGCATTTTGACCCAGTGGCAGTTGCCTTAGCTGGTGTGCGAGGCACTTTAACGTTAGGCATTATGACGGCTTTATGGCTATTGACTGACTGGCGCTCTGGTATTGAAGCCATCACTATTGGTGTGATTACCAGTACACTTTTTGCGACCTCCCCTTCGCCTAATCAAACCATCAAGCAGTTCATGATAGGCGCGATTATCGGGACTATTCTGGCTTATATTTGCAATTTTCATTTACTCACCCAAGCACAGGGCTTTTTGATGCTGGCGCTGGCGGTGACGCCAACCATACTCTTTGCTAGCTGGTTAACAACCAAGCCTTCAATTGCAGTCGTTGGTTCCGGTATTTTTATTGTATTTTTAATGCACATTGGCTTTAATAGTGCGTACAACGCTAACCCAGTGACTTTTATTAACGATGCGATTGCAGATTTATTGGCAGTACTAGTTTCTGGTGTGATGTACGGCCTCATTGATATTAGTAGCAGTGCATGGTCTAGGCGACGCATTGCTTCGAGTTTGCGTGGGCTAATTGTCAGCGCATGCCGCAGCCCATTATTGATGAAGCGTGTTCACCTTGAAAATGCCGCTTTCGATTTGGTACAACGCGCCGGTAGCGCACAGCGTGTCGCACAAGAGCAAGATAGATTGGTCATTGACTGGCTGTTATCCACGCTTGAAATTGGTCACGCCGTGATTGCACTACGAGAACTTAAACCTGAAATTAATCATCCATACTTTTCTGAGCTTTTGTTGACGAGTCTTGAAGCTATAGCGGCACTGTATGAAACACCAACTGAAACGCTGCGCATGAAAGCTTTGAAGTCCATCGAGAATGTCATCGAAAATCTCGCTACAGATATCTCCACCGATATTGCCATGCCTGAAGCCGCACACCAGTTGAGGCGCCAAGCGTTATCTATGCTGCACTTTATTCATAGCGCATTACTGGATGAGGAATCTGTTCTAGTTGCTAAGGAGAAAAACTAACCATGCCACGTGAAATCGCACTCCTAGATGCGCTAGTACCCACCTTATTATTTGGCTTTTTAGCCGCAAGCTGCGGCTCACTCATCATAGACTGGTTACTCACACGCTATCAGCTATACCGCTTTATTTGGTATCCCGCACTGTTTAGATTAGCGGCTTTTGGCTGCATGTTTGCCTTGAGTGGGCTTTGGATTTACTAATAGGAATGAAAAATGAACGACCTGAGTAAAAAACTGATTCGATTATCAATTACGCTGACATTCGTGATTGCCGCCATTATTCTTGGCCGCATGCTTTGGGTGCGATACATGGATTCGCCATGGACTCGTGACGGCAGAGTGAGGGCTGATATCGTCAATATAGCCCCTGATGTGAATGGGTTAGTCACCTCAGTTGCGGTGCGAGATAACCAATTCGTGCATCGTGGCGATGTGCTATTTACTGTGGATACTGAGCATTACAAAACAGCCGTTGCCCAAACAAAAGCCTTGGTTGAGCAGCGCAAAATAGAGCTGACCATGAAACGAGGTCAGGCCAAACGACGTGCTGAAATTGATGACCAAGTCATCTCGCAGGAAAATCGTGAAGATAGCTCGCTAATTGCCACTAGCGCCAGAGCAGAATATGAAGCCGCATTGGCGCAATTAGATCTAGCTAAATTGAATTTATCCCGCACTGTTGTGCGCTCACCTGTTGATGGCTGGGTATCGAATTTATTAGTACGACCTGGCGATTTTGCCCAGATAGGAGCACCTAAACTAGCGGTGATAGACCAACATTCATTCTGGGTTTACGGCTATTTTGAGGAACACAAACTCGCGTTGATGCAAGTAGGCGACCCTGCAGAAATCAGGTTAATTAGCTCTAACCAAGTCTTAAAAGGCCATGTTGAGAGCTTTGCGCGTGGCATTACCGATCGCGACAACCCCACAGATGTGAGGTTACTGGCAAACGTGAACCCCAGCTTTAACTGGGTCAGGTTGTCGCAACGAGTGCCAGTTAGAATTACGCTGGATGAAATACCTAAAAATCTGACCTTAGTGGCGGGGATGACCTGTACTGTGATTGTACATCCCAGAAATTAACTCTTTGAGTTTAATATAAATTCAAGTTATTCAGCGTTTTCACTAAATGATCAAACACCAACCTTACACGCTCAGCTACAGGTCCTCGCTGCGGGCGATAGATATAAATCCCCCATGGCGTGGGGGATTGGTCTGGCAATACCGTTACCAACTTACCATTCTTTATATATTCCGCACATAAAAAATCTCCGAGTTGACCATAACCAATGCCAGCAAGTACCGCAGCTAATTCAGCCTCTGGATCGTCAGTAACAAATGCAGGTGCAGTCGAAAAGCTATTTGACGTATTTGCAAAAGACCAAGGCCACGTTCTGCCTGTATTTAGATCAATTAAATTGGTATAGGGCATTTTAAATAGATCATCCACGGTTTTAGGTAGACCGGTTTTTGCGATAAGTTCTGGCGTTCCAACGATATGAAGTTTCATTTCATTGACTCGTCTAGCAACGTTCCTGTTATTGTTAAAGAAACCTATGCGTACTCCAATATCCATTTGGTCTGCCACTACATTATCAATTAAGTCAGAAAATCTTAAATCCAACTTAATGCCTGGATGATCTTTTAAAAAATCCGTGAGTGCTGGTAACAAATACCGCCGACCTAACAGACTTGTCATGGTAATTTTAACTAAGCCTTCAACACGCAGCGGATTAGGACTTGTAGTTGGCTGAAGCAGCGCATCGATTTGGTCAATCACACTTTCACTTTTTAGGGCCATCTGTTTGCCAAATTCGGTAATTGTCGTGTTGCGTGTACTTCTGTAAAACAGTGGCTCACCTAATATGTCTTCCAGTTCTTTGATTGCGCGCGTCACAGACTGCGGTGAAACACCTAATCTTACAGAAGCTTCTTTAAAGTTCGCAGACTCCGCAACCACCTTAAAAATACGCAGCATTTCTAGTTTATTTTGCATTCTTATTTCACCCATAATTTGGAATTATGAAATCCTAATTATTCCATATTCTGACAACTAAGACTATGGGATAGTGCTGCTTTGAAAGTAATTGCTCTCAATTAACATCCAAGGATAGAAAATCATGAGTAAAGTTTGGTTAATTACAGGTGCTGGAAGTGGTTTAGGAGCTGGAGCTGCAAAGGCCGCATTAAAAGCGGGGGATCGCGTAGTCGCCACAGGTAGAAACATCGACAAAGTGCGTGCTGCGCTACATGATGCTGTCAGCGAAAATCTTGTGATTCTTCAGCTAGACGTTGGCAATGAGGCGCAAGCAAAATCAGTCGCAGATGAAGCAGTGAAAAGGTTTGGTCACATAGACGTTTTGGTCAATAACGCTGGTTACAGCTTGCTTGGTAATTTCGAAGAGCTGTCTATGCAAGACATCGAACAGCAGCTTTCTACAAATCTTTTTGGTGTGATGCATATGATGCGAGCTGTACTACCATTTATGCGCATACAGCAGTCGGGCCACATCATCAATATCAGCTCTGCAGCAGGTGTAATTGGCTTCAAACACTGTGGCGCATATAGCGCCAGCAAGTTCGCAGTTGAAGGACTATCGCTGTCGGTAGCGCAGGAAGTCGGGCAATTTCACATCAAGATTACAGTAGTCGAGCCAGGCTTCTTCCGTACGGATTTATTAGATGATCAAAACGCCAAATACCCCACAAACAGCATAGCTGACTATGCCCATGAAGGTAGCTCCAGAAACATGTGGTCGGGCTACCACGGTACACAGCTAGGTGATTCTACAAAGTTCGGTGAAGCCTTAGTGAAGTTAACAAGTATGGCAGTGCCACCGCAAATCTTTGTCGCCGGAAGCGATGCCTTGGCAATGATTTCGCCTGCTATCGAGGCTAGACTTCAGGCGGTACATGCCCATGAAGAATTATCAAGATCAACGGACGGTGCATAGTGAGCATGACGCAACATTCAATCAAACAAAGTTAAGATATGACGAATTCGACAGCTCAATTAGACATTTCCGATGGACAGACTTGGAGCGCCGTCAGCTCCATGTCAATGTGTGTAGCGATGCTAATCGCCTCAGAATTCATGCCAGTTAGCTTATTAACGCCAATTGCGGCTGACCTTGGCGCAACGCAGGGAATGGCGGGGCAAGCAATCTCTATTTCAGGTTTATTCGCAGTAGTCACAAGTTTGCTCATACCCTCCATTGCCAGCCGCTACGATAGACGCCACGTATTAATAGCCCTCACAGGAGTGATGCTGACATCATTACTCCTAATTGCCGAGGCCAAAAGTTTTAGCGCTCTGATGGTGGCACGTGCATTTTTAGGAATAACCATTGGTGGATTTTGGGCGCTCGCTACGGCCACGATTATGCGGTTAGTATCAGAGGAATCCGTTCCCAAAGCACTGGGGGTGATGTTTATGGGGAATGCCATTGCTACCGCTTTTGCCGCACCAATTGGAAGCTATTTAGGCTCTATTATCGGTTGGCGTGGCGCATTTTGGATGCTCGCTCCACTGGTGATTATAAATTTGATTTGGTTGTGGCTTAGCCTACCACCTATGCCGCCAGAAAAAAATAAACCTGTTAGCAATCTATTCAAATTGCTAAAGCGCCGAAATGTCGCCTTTGCCATGCTCGGTGTGATGTTAACCTTCTCAGGTGCGTTTGCGATATTTACATATTTGAGACCTTTTCTTGAAACCTATACACACGTAACTGTGCCTAAACTTTCATTGTTGCTACTCGGGTTGGGACTAGCTGGATTTGCTGGAACTTATTTAGCCACTTCACTGCTTAATAAGCATCTTTATGCATTATTAAGGTGGCTTCCGTTAACGCTAGGCGGAGTTACCCTTATGATGCTGGTTACAGGACATATTATGTGGGCTGTAGGGATTACAATGATTGCATGGGGGACTCTAAACGCAGCAATTCCAGTAGCTTGGTCAACTTGGCTAAGTAAAGGAATCAGTGATGAGCCTGAGAGTGGCGGCGGTCTTTTTGTGGCAGCTATTCAACTATCCATTATGTTGGGAGCTTCTTTTGGTGGGCTACTCTTAGATCATATTTCAATTGCGGCAACGTTGATAGGCGGCACCGCTCTTTTAGTTTTTTCATCATTTATAGTTGGAAACGGCGATCGTATTAAACCTTAGAGGCAAGCAGTAAAAATTCTCTCGCTATTAGCTGAAAGGAGTTTAAAACTAGAGTAGAGTAGTTAGAACAAGTATTTTCAAGCTAGTGAATTTGTTACAGAATAGCGACATTGACTAGATCAATTACACGTCCATAATTAATCCACTATTTGGAATTATCAATTCCAAATTATTCCATACTGTGCGAACTAACACTATGCGATAGTATCGATTATCAATAAAAGTGATGTTAAATTTTTGAATGACAGTTTAAATATCGAAATATATTAAAACAAAGCTGCATTTAAGATTAGAGCAACATTAAAAATCAAATCAGTAGAAATCAAACAAAGGACAATCCAGCATGATTACTTTGAATATCAACGGTAAAGATGTACAACTCGATGCACCAGAAGATATGCCAATATTATGGGCATTACGAGATGTTGTGCACCTAACAGGTACTAAGTTTGGCTGCGGCATGGCGCAATGTGGGGCTTGTACAGTACATCTTGATGGTCAAGCCATACGATCTTGCGTAACGCCAGTCACTGTAGCTGTCGGTAAAAAAATCACGACCATCGAGCATATGCAAAATGACAAAGTCGGTCAGGTCGTGCAAGCCGCATGGAGTGCCGTTGACGTGGTGCAGTGTGGTTACTGCCAATCTGGTCAAATTATGGCGGCAACCGCCCTGCTCACAAGCAATAAGAAACCTACAGATGACGATATTGATGCAGCGATGAGCGGCAATATTTGCCGTTGCGGCACTTATCCAAGAATTCGTGCGGCTATCCACGAAGCAGCGAACAAGTTAGCTTAAGGAGCCGACCATGAACTCACCTTTAAATATTTCAAGACGCACTTTCATTAAAGCCACTACATTGGCTGTTGGCGGGCTGGTGATTGCCTTCTCTATTCCAAACGCTAAGCGCTTTTTGCTGCCAGGTATTCCTGAGGCCAATGCAAGCGAAGAAGCTAGCAAACTACCAAAGCCAAACGCCTTTTTGCGCATAGGTACAGATAACACGATTACTGTCATGTTGGCGCACAGTGAAATGGGGCAAAGTATTTGGACTACGCTGCCTATGCTGATTGCTGAAGAGTTAGATGCGGACTGGAGCAAAATTAAAGTCATGCATGCGCCTGCTGCGCCAGAATATATCCATACTGCTTACGGTATTCAAATCACTGGTGGCTCTTCAACGACGTGGTCTGAGTTTGATCGCTATCGTCAGGCCGGCGCATTGACACGAGCACTGTTAGTCAATGCAGCAGCGAAAAAATTAGGTGTTCCGGCTGAAAGCATTAAAACTGAAAATGGTTTTGCCATTAGTGGCGATAAAAAAATCAGCTATGGTGATTTAGCTGAAGCAGCAGCCAAGCTAGAAACACCAAAAGCGGTCACGCTAAAAGAGCCAAAAGACTGGAAAATCATCGGTAAAACCACTAAGCGTCTTGATGGCCCTGAAAAAATTAACGGCACTGCCATCTTCGGTCAGGATGTTCACTTTGATGGCTTAATGACTGCAATGGTCGCACGCTCCCCAGTATTTGGCGGATCAGTTAAGTCTTTTGATGCTACTGCGGCTAAAAAAATTAAAGGTGTACAACAAGTAGTGCAAGTGCCGTCTGGTGTGGCGGTAATTGCCGATAACTACTGGGCGGCAAAGCAAGGTCGTGATGCGCTTAAAGTTGAGTGGAATCTAGGTCCAAACGCTAGTCTTGATTCAAAAGCCTTAGTCAGTGAGTACCGTAAATTGGCTGCAACACAAGGATTAACAGCCGCTAAAGCTGGTGACATTAAAACTGCAGCAGCTAAAACTAAAAAAACGATTGAAGCGGAATATGTTTTACCATATTTAGCACACTCGCCGATGGAGCCGCTTAATTGCTCGGTGAAAATCAGTAAGGACGCCTGTGAAATTTGGACAGGTACGCAGATGCAGGGCACCGACCAACAAGCTGCCGCAAAAATACTTGGATTAAAACCTGAGCAGGTAACAATACACACATTATTCCTTGGTGGCGGTTTTGGTAGACGCGCTAATCCAGTAGCAGACTTTGTCTCTGAAGCCGTTCAAGTAGCTAAGGCTGCGGGCGTTCCAGTCAAAACAGTGTGGAGCCGTGAGGATGATGTTAAAGGTGGTTACTACCGCCCTATGTATCTACATAAAGCCAAAATTGGCTTAGATGCTAACGGCATGCCAGCGACTTGGGAGCATACGATTGTCGGTCAATCCATCATACTGGGAACTCCATTTGAAGCATTTATGATTAAAGAGGGTATAGATTCAACCTCTGTGGAAGGCGTTGCGGATTCTCCCTACTTGAAGAGCATCCCTAATTATCAAATCAACTTGCACACTGCCAAAACTGGCGTTCCGGTACTTTGGTGGCGCTCAGTAGGCCACAGCCATACTGCGCTTGTGATGGAAAGTTTGATTGATGAGCTTGCACATACTGCAAAAAAAGACCCATTGGAATATCGTCGTGCATTGCTAAAAGATCACCCACGTCATTTGGCAACGCTAAATTTAGCCGCAGAGAAAGCAAGCTGGGGCAAGCCTTTGCCTAAAGGCGTATTCCGCGGGATTGCGGTGCATGAGTCTTTTGGCAGCTTTGTGACGCAAATTGCAGAAGTTTCAGTGAATAAGGGTGAAATTAAAGTACATCGCATGGTGTGCGCGATTGATTGCGGCTTGTCGGTCAATCCAGACTCCCTGAAAGCGCAAATGGAGTCGTCTATTTCTTTCGGTCTTGGTGCTGCAATGCAAAGTGAAATCACATTCAAAGATGGCATGGTAGAACAATCAAACTTCCATGACTACAAGGTGATGCGCATGGCAGACATGCCTAAAGTAGAAGTTTACATAGTTCAAAGTACTGAGAAAATGGGTGGCGTCGGTGAGCCAGGCTTACCACCTGTAGCCCCTGCAGTCACCAATGCAATTTTTGCAGCGACAGGTAAGCGTATACGCAGCCTGCCTATTGGCAATCAACTGGCTTAAAAAATGAAATCGCTTGATTGGGAAGTGCTGAGCCGAGCTGTTGAATGGCTAGACAGTGGCTATAAAGCGCATTTATTTACCGTGATGCATACTTGGGGGTCGGCACCACGTCTACCAGGTGCATTACTGGTTGTGCGCGAGGATGGGCATCTTATTGGCTCAGTCTCTGGCGGCTGTATTGAAGACGACCTAGCGGATAAGGCGCGCCATCAGGAATTACCACAAACACCAACGGTCGTGGAATACGGCGTAAGCAATGACGATGCACATCGATTCGGCATTCCATGTGGCGGTCGTCTACAGATATTTGTAGAGCCTTTAAATGATTCTGCACACTTATCATTGCTACTGCAGAGTATTGAGCAACGCAAGTTAATTAAACGTTCCGTTAGCCTGAGTACAGGTCAAGTAAAGATTAATCAGGTGCTACCTGAAGGGCCGCCAAGAATCGATGGCGATTGGTTTCATAGCTACTTTGGTCCGCAATGGCGCTTACTGATTATTGGTGCCAATCAACTTGGCTCTGTTTTAGCAAGCATGGCGCAGGTGCTGGATTTTGACGTACTTATTTGTGACCCACGTGCAGATATTCGTGCAGAGTGGCATGTGGAAGGCGTGGAGTGGATTTATGAAATGCCAGACGATGCCGTGCTAGAAATAAACCCCGACGCCTACACCGCCATTGTAGCCGTCACACATGACCCTAAGCTAGATGATATGGCATTACTTGAAGCACTTAAATCCAATGCATTCTATGTTGGGGCGCTTGGCTCAATCAAAAATCAAGTAAAGCGTCGTGAGCGCATGCGTATGTTCGACCTGACTGAATCTGAGATTGCAACATTGCATGGCCCTGTTGGCCTATCTATCGGCAGTCGCACGCCAGCTGAAATCGCGATTGCGATACTTGCTGAGCTTATTCAAGTGCGAGCGCAACAATTAAAGGCTAATGCTGCAAATCCAGTCTATGAGTATTGCGCCGCCTAATACTTAAAGTATCAGGTCTGCTGGGGTATCAATATCGGCCAGAATTCCTGAGTCATCACATTCTAAAAAGATAATCTCTTCCGGGTAGCGTTTAAGTATCGACCGCGCGCCCTCGTCGCCATGCAGGCTTTCAAGCTCAGCGCGGAATTTGGCAGAGAATCCAACAGGATGACCTCGCTTGCCTTGATAAGTAGGTACAACGATAGATGCGCCCTCACTCAGTTTAGACGCGATAGCAGCTGTAGTCTTTGAGTCAATATACGGCATATCCGCCAACGCAATCACAAAACCATCACTTGATTCACTAAAAGCAGCAGAAAATTTAATTGCTGCAGATAAGCTATCTGCCATCTCTGTCTCTTGCTCGGTGCAAAAAAATACCTTAAGTCCTGCATCTTGCAACAACTGCGCTAGCACCTTATTTTCAGGTCTAACAATTGCAATAGAAAATGGAATGGCCTCAATTAGCCTTTTAGCTGACGCCTGCGCTATGGGGCTACCTTCTGGCAAAACTTGTAATAATTTGTTGGAGGCGCCAAATCGTCTAGAGAAGCCCGCCGCCAATAAAATACCGATCATTGATACAACCCTAAATTTTAATTGCGTAGAAAGTGATACCCATCATACAACGGCTCAGCGATTTTAACGCTCTAAAATTTTAAAGCTGGCATGACAGGCAATACAATTTTTCATGAGTGCGTCTAGCTGTTGGCGGCTATGCATTGGATTTTTTAGTTGTAGAGCATCTGAGGCGATTTGGTCGAACTTTTGGTGCGTATCATAGCCTAGCGTTTTCATTGCGAGCGGGATCTTTGGCAGTAACGAACTCGGTGCATCTTTTTCAGTTTGCATTCCGGCCTGCGTGGCGAGCTTCGCAGCAAGTTCCAAATCGTTGTTAGTAATGGCTTCACTTACACCTTGCGTCGTAATAAGGAAATTGCGCATTTCAGTTAATACGAAATTGCGCTCATTTTTACTTAGATTCACCGCTATACGATTGTCGTCGGATGGCGTGACATTCCCTTGTACGAGCTTATAAGCAATGGTAGTGAGCGCTAACAAAAGTAATGCAATCACACCCCATAATATTTTGCAATTTCTCATGCTCACCATTAAAACATATACATCACCGTTGCTAGCAATTTATCGGTGTCGCGTTTACGACTTGCCGCGCCAAGCGAGCCATACAATTCATCTTCTTTGAAGCTAAAATACTCTAATTTACCGCTCCAGTTTTTATTGTAGTTATAGCCAGCGACTAAATCTAACTCTTTGCCGTATTGGCTACTATTTGCTGCGCTGCCAGCAGCTGTAAAGTCTTTATCAGAGTTAAGCCAATGGTACTCAGCAGATAATTGCACATCATAAACCTTACCATTGAGCGTGATGAACGTATCCTCTATACCATCTTTTGGCGTGGTTAAGAATAAGTCACCTAAACCTTGGAATAAATGCCCTGTCGCTAGTGGCGTTTGAAATCCATATAAGTTATTGTTACTAGAAAGCACTTCGCGATCTAATCGGGCTGACCAATTGCCAAACCCTGCACCAGCGCCAAGTCGCCAGTAATGCGCATCAATGCGACTGTCGCCACCACGGTAATCATCCTGCTTTGCGTATTCAGCGGTATAAAGCACTTTCCAATTGGCATCTACCTTGTGACTGCCATCTGCACGTAATCCAAGGGTGCGGCTTGAATTGTTGGTGAAAGCTGCGCCAGTTGTTGGATAGGTAAAGCCATTAAGCGGCATGGCTTGGAAGTAGCTATAGCCTGTCAAACTTTCAGTGGGTGAATACTTCCAACTGGCATGCGCAATATCGACGTTGCCATCACTTAAGTACTCGCTAGTGATGCGTCGAAGTCCTTCAAAGTGAGCGGCATAGATTTCTACATTTGCAACGCTTTTGTTCTCAATGGCAATACCATCAAACACCTGCATGATTTGGCGGAATTCAACATTGCCCACAAAGCGCACATTATCAAGCTTGACTGATTGGCGCCCTACTCGTACTTTGGTCTCTGGTATTCCTGCCCATTCAATAAAAAATTGGTTCACACCTGTGTAATCGGGATCAACAACTAATGGAAAATTCTTTTTATCGGTTGGAGTTGCGCCGCCAAAAGTTGTATTGGTGCCATCATAAAAATCATGATTGAACTGTGCTACGTTTATTAGTTGTGCGGCAATACTAAAATTATTAAGTGGTTTGGTTTGCCAGCCAATTAGACTACGCATAGTCCAAGCATTAGCCTGCTCAGCCTTACCATCTTGATCGACATTCTCATACCGTAGACGAAAGCTAGTCATAGGTTTACCCATAGTGATTGCTTCCATCAGCGTTGTTGGCGTCTCTGTTTTGGCGACATCTTCAGCCAAGGTAGGCAAGGCGTAAAATGCCACAATAACTACCAGTAAAATGCTTGATGTACGTTTCATATCAATACCCTATCGCGTTTAAAATAATTTTTAATTAATCAGCGTGTTGCATCAGTCGGACTAGCCGAGTATTCCTTCGCAACTAAGTCCAGAATCGGTTTAATTCCTGTTAGCGTTCCGCTGGCCTGCATTTGAATTTGACCTTGCTTGTTTAGTAGCGTGACTGTGTTGGAGTGGGCAACATCACCATCTTTAATGACTTTGTACCTTCCATTAAGCGCATTAGAAAGTGTACGGACTAATTCGTTATTGCCGCGCATTAGCTTCCAGTTTGAATTCAACCCCTTTTTTTCGGCAAAAGCTTTGAGCGTTTTTGGGTAGTCGGTATCTGGCGTAAGTGAAACCAGCACGAAGCCCATCTTACTGCGCATATTTGCTGGAACTTGCTTTTCTACACGCTTCATACTTTCCACAATAATCGGACAGGCGTTAGAACAGCCCGTGTAAATCAATGCAATAAGCTGCGGCTTACCAGCTAAAGACTCTAGTTGAATAGACTCATTATTTTCTGATAGCCATGTACCGCCGACTTGATAAACAGAGTCGCTCGGCAAATCAGATGCAGCAAAGACTGAACTACTGAAACTAAATAACAAAGCTATTATTAACATTCGCATGGTGTGAATCATTTGGTGTAATCCTTAATCATTGCCATCTGCCGCGCACCTGAAACCCAAGCTAATCAGTGTAAACTTGGCATTGAGACTAGAACGAAATCCATAGCGCATAAACGCTGCGTAATCGCTGGGATTCACTGCTCCAGCGCTACCTGACGCACAGTAAAGATCTTTATTCACACTACTGTCATCGCGCGATTCACCGCTAATAAGATTTGAATTAAAGTCTTCAGTCCATTCCCAAATCAGGCCGTGCATATTGTGTACGCCCCAATAGTTAGCCTCATCTTTACCGACTTCTGCAGGTTGCTGTTTAGCAGCCTTCGCGTACCAATCCAATATCTTTTGGTTATAGTCCTTTTCCTGACTTCCATCTTTCTGAGTAAATGAGGCCTGCGCCACATATTCCCATTCAGCAACGGTTGGCAAACGCTTCTGCTGTGCCTGACAATAAGCTTGTGCTGCATACCAAGAGACATAAATCACAGGCTTTTCTAAATCAGTAGAGTTGGGCTGATATTGATTAGCTGATTTTTCCCAATGATTTAAATAAGCATTTTCAGCAAACAAACTGGGTACAGCATCACACTGCCACTTTGGATTTTTCACCACGAACTGTTGAAACTCGCGATTGGTGACAGGTTGCTTATCCAACTGAAATGGCGACACACTCACTAATGGGCTGTCAGAACTAAGATACAGCGGGCGATACTCTCCCGCCGTAATATTAGCCATGCCATGGTTTGCCATACTATCTTGCCCCCAAGTGCTAGGGGGAATGAACACTATAAGGGCAAGACAGTATCGCAACATATACAACCTTAGCTGCTAGCCTTAGTGACTAGCCATGGTTGTCAGAATTTGCAGGAGCGACCTTACGCTGTTTATCAACTTGGGCGGGTGTGACCTGGCCACCATTATTGCCAAAACTGTTCAACACATAAGTTAAGACATTCGCAATTTGCTCATTATTAAGAGCAATGGCAGGCATCACGCTGTCAAAGTTTTTGCCATTCACCGTAATCGGACCTGAGCGACCATGCAGCAAGATGCCAATCGCTCTGTCATGATCTGCATTTAAGAAATCAGATTTAGCCAACGGTGGGAATGCGTTCGGAATGCCTTCGCCATTTGATTGGTGACATGCTAAACAGTTATTCTCGAATACGTTTTGACCTTGAGCAATTTGCTCGTCTTTAGTTAAGGTTTTAACCACTGCAGCGGTCGGGTTAGCGATTGATTGTGTGGCTGAACCTTCTGGCAAGTAAACTTTATCAGCCTGTTTGCCTGAGTAAATGATTTTGTCTTCTGGGCCAGTGACCTTCAGCATACCAAGAGCGCCCTTATTAAAGGCGCGGAAAATGGAATGATCAACTATAATAAACGTGCCCGGAACATCTACCTTAAATTCGGTAATGGCGGCACCACCAGCTGGTACTAGAGTTGTTTGGACATTGTGATTTTCTAACTTGCCGCCTTCTACGTAAACTTTGTCAAAAATCTCGCCAATGACGTGGAACGAAGACACCATACTCGGGCCACCATTACCCACAAACAAACGCACTGTTTCACCTACTTTGGCGGTAATCGCCTTCTCACCATTGAGTGCGCCCACTGAGCCGTTAAATACCACGTAATCTGGTTGCTCTTTAATAGCTTTTTCCATATCAAACGGTTGTAAGCCAGCTTCGCCATATTTACCTTTGGTGTAGAAATCACCTTGCATCACATAATATTCACGGTCAACTTTTGATAAGCCAGCTTTAGGTTCTACCAAAATCAAACCATACATACCGTTACCAATGTGCATACCTACTGGCGCCGTGGCGCAGTGATAGACGTATAAACCAGGATTGAGTGTTTTAAAGCTGAATGTAGAGGTATGACCAGGTGCTGTGAACGATGATGCAGCCCCGCCGCCTGCGCCAGTCACTGCATGTAAATCGATATTATGTGGCATTTTGGAGTCTGGGCTATTGGATAAGTTAAACTCAACCTCATCGCCCTCACGAACGCGCATAAACTGCCCGGGTACTTGCCCTCCAAACGTCCAGAACATATAGTCCACGCCATCAGCCATGCGCATCACTTTTTCTTGCGTTTCTACATTGATGACTACTTTTGCAGCGTAATTACGGGTAATTGGTGGCGGCACATTAGGGGCATGCGTTAAAACTGCTTGTATCACAGGCAGTTGTCCAATAGCACTGGTGTCTTTTTTTGCACTGCTTGATGTTGACTGTGATGCCGATTGTTCAGCGACTTGCGCACATGAAACCAGTGCTAATGCCGCACTCACCATAGTCACGAGTACTTTAGTCTTGAAATTTAAGGTCTTGGAATTAAAGGTCTTGATATTAAACTGGCTCTTGAAACTGAACATGATTACCTCCCTTTGACGATAGGTATGACATTTTTCAAATGTCTGCGACCATGTGTCGCACCTTGAAGACAGAATAGCGGCTAACTATTTAGATTAACTTGACCAGTATCAAGAACCTCGTAATTAATTATTAAAGGTTCTTCTAGCGCGTCATTTGCGCATACAACAACGGAAGTTCTTTAGGTAAATCTTCTGGTTTCCGTATCACGGCAAACCCGCCAACGCCAAACAAATGAGGTAGATATTCGTTAGCTTCATTATCAATCGTCACACAGAATGGTCGTAAACCAAGCTGGCGTGCTTGGTGTAGCGCCATGCGCGTATCTTCAATACCATAGCGTCCTTCATAGCGATCTAAGTCATTAGGTTTACCATCGGTCAGCAATAGCAACAGGCGCTGACGTTGTGGTTGCGCAGCCAGTAAATCGCTAGCTTGGCGGATAGCTGCGCCCATGCGCGTGTAATAGCCTGGTTTAATGGCTTGAATACGACCTCGCGCAAGGCCATCATAACGATCATCAAAACTTTTTAAACGATTAAAGCGCACATTGCCGCGTTTGAGCGATGAAAAGCCGTACATAGCGAAACGATCACCCGTTGCGGAAAGCGCTTCAGAAAATAAAAATAAACTATCACGTATCACGTCAACCACGCGTGCATGGTCAGAAGCATAAGCATCGGTAGATAGCGATAAGTCCG
>Ga0208125_100226_pt1 | contig 46971 bp, 40 predicted proteins | sample LakWasM128_HOW14_2_FD_183938 | JGI IMG/M metagenome (GOLD analysis project Ga0208125, IMG submission 183938) | Freshwater sediment methanotrophic microbial communities from Lake Washington under simulated oxygen tension - Sediment Metagenome... | ecosystem: Environmental > Aquatic > Freshwater >...
CGCCGCGGGCGTTGCGCCGCTTGGCATCGGGCAGCGAGCCCGACCTGCGCGGCGCGCCTACTCGGCGGCCCGTTCTCTCGCAAACGCGGCCCATGGGAGTGATGCAGAGGGTCCCGAGGCTCAAGAACGGCGCGCAAACGGCCGAAGAAGGAGGCGACACGCCCCGTCGGGCAGGAGTGCCTCATGTCTTTCTTGCTTCGCCTTGCCCTTGCCAGCTTGCTCGCGCTGCCGCTGGCGCCGCTGCGCGCCGAGGAGCCCGCGGCGGGCGAGGAGCCGGTGGAGCTGCTGCGCAAGCGCCTGGCCGAGCGGCTCAGCAGCAAGGGCGAGCAGGCCAAGGTGGAGAGCAAGGCCGACGGCAAGGCGGATAGCGGCCGTGGCGCGCGCGGCGCCGCCAAGGCGGCCAGGCCCGAGGCGCGCAAGGACATCCACTGGGCCTATGCCGGCGAGGGCGCGCCCGAGCATTGGGCCGAGCTGAAGCCGGAATTCAAGCTCTGCGCCGTCGGCACGCGCCAGAGCCCGATCGACATTCGTGACGGCTTCAGGGTGGACCTGGAGAAGATCCAGTTCGACTACCGGCCCAGCGGCTTTGCGGTGCTCGACAACGGCCACACCATCCAGGTGAACATCGCGGCGGGCAACAGCCTGCAGGTGACGGGGCGGCGCTACGAGCTGCAGCAGTTCCATTTCCATCGGCCCAGCGAGGAGCGCATCAACGGCCGGCAGTTCGAGATGGTGGCGCACCTGGTGCACAAGGATGCCGAGGGGCGCCTGGCGGTGGTGGCGGTGCTGATCGAGCGTGGTGGCGATCACCCGCTGGTGCAGACGATCTGGAACAACCTGCCGCTGGAGAAGATGGAGGCGCTCAGCGCGCCGGGCGCGATCGATGTCGGCCAGCTGCTGCCCGACGACAAGGCCTACTACACCTATATGGGCTCGCTCACCACGCCGCCCTGCACCGAGGGCGTGCTGTGGATGGTGATGCGCCAGCCGGTGCAGCTCTCGGCCCAGCAGATCGGCATCTTTGCGCGTCTGTACCCGATGAATGCGCGGCCGCTGCAGGCCGGCGCGGGCCGCATGATCAAGGAATCGAACTGAGTGTTAACAGGCCCTAGGCGAGGCGCTCAGGGCGTGTAGCCATGCGTGGCGTAGATCTTGCGGATCGCGCCGCTCTTTTGCAGCCCCGCCAGCGTGCTGTTGAGCAGCTTGACCTGCTCGTCGGGCAGCTGCTTCTGGCAGGCCAGGTACATCTCGGTGCGGTTGAACACCAGCACCGGCTCGATGCCGCTGATGCCCTGCTGCGCCAGCCGGTACTGGCCGATCAGGCGGCCGGTGGCCCAGTAGTCGATGCGCCCCGCCAGCAGCTTCTTGGGGTTCACATCGTCGTTGGGCGCGGCGTCGACGATGTGGCCGCGCGTCTGCAGATAGCTGACGATGGCATCGCCCTGGTAGCTGCCGATGCGCATGTTCGCGGTCTCGTCCAGGCTGGCCGGGCGGCTGGACTTGGCGAGCGCGAACAGGGCCCAGTCGTTCGACACCAGCGGGCCTATCCATTTGTAGAGCGATTCGCGCTCGGGCGTGCGTGACATCGAGTAGACGCAGGTGTTGACCTGGGTGCGTGCCATGCCGATGGCGCGCGCCCAGGGGTAGACGGTGATGTCGTACTCGTAGCCGGCGGCATCGAGCAGCGCCTTCACGATGTCGGTCGAGAGCCCCACCACATGGCCGCGCGTGTCGCTCATGTTGTAGGGCGGGTATTCCTCGGTGGCCAGCACCAGGCGTTCGGCCGCGCAGACACTGGTGCAGGCGAGAGCGCAGACAACCACCATGATGGCGTGCCACTGCGCACGAAGGGCCGGATGCGGGTTGACTTGCATGGCTACCTCCTCGTGGCCGCCGCCCATGCCGGGCCCGGCCTTCACTGCCGACTTTACGCCTGCTGACCCAGCCAGCGCGCCAAAGTTCTGAACAATTGATCCGCCACCACCGGCTTGGCCACATGGTCGTCCATGCCGGCGTCCAGGCAGCGCTGGCGTTCCTCGGCGAAGGCGTTGGCCGTCATCGCCAGAATGGGCAGGTGCCGGCCGCGCGCCGTGCCGCGGATCGCGCGGGTGGCATCCAGCCCGTCCATCACCGGCATCTGCACGTCCATCAGCACCAGCGCATAGTCGCGCTGCTCCACCATCTGCCAGGCCTTGTGCCCGTCCTCGGCGACGTCCACCTCGAGGCCGGCGCTCTGCAGCAGGGCCACGGCCACCTCCTGGTTGACGGCGTTGTCCTCGGCCAGCAGCAGCCGGCTGCCGCGGTAGGGGGCGAGCAGCTCGCGTGCGCTCTGGCCGACATCGCGCAGTGCCTCGCCCGGCTTGCTGACGCTCAGGCCCACCGGCACGCGGAACCAGAACAGGCTGCCCTCGCCGGGCCGGCTGCGTACGCCCACCTCGCCATGCATCAGCTCGGCCAGGCGCCGGCAGATCGCCAGCCCCAGGCCGGTGCCACCATAGCGGCGCGTGGTCGACGAGTCGGCCTGCTCGAAGTCCTTGAACAAGCGCGCCTGCGCCTCGGGGGCGATGCCGATGCCGCTGTCCTCCACCTCGAAGCGCAGCTGCAGCTGGTTGCCGAGCTGCTCGCCCACCGCGGCCCGCAGCGTCACCACGCCGTGGTCGGTGAACTTGATGGCGTTGCCGGCGAAATTCAGCAGCACCTCGGCGATGCGCTGGGCATCGCCGTGCAGCACGCGGCGTTCCAGCGCCGGGTCGATCTGCACCTGCACCTGCAGATCCTTCTCGGCGGCGCGCTGCGCCAGCATGCTGCGGATGTTGTCCAGCACCTGGGGCACGGTGAACTCGCGCTGTTCCAGCTGCAGCTTGCCGGCCTCGATCTTGGAGAAGTCCAGCACGTTGTTGATCACGCTCAGCAGGTGCTCGGCGGCGTCGCCCACCTTCTTCAGGCGGTCCTCCTGCTCGGGCGTGCAGTTGTCGCGCCGCGCCAGATAGGTCAGGCCGATGATGGCGTTCATGGGCGTGCGGATCTCGTGGCTCATATTCGCCAGGAAGGCGCTCTTGGCCAGGCTGGCGGCCTCGGCAGCCTTGGTGGCGGCGGCCAGTTCGCGCGTGCGCGCCTCCACCAGCTCCTCCAGATGGTGGCGGTAGCGCTCCAGCTCCAGGGCATCGCGGCGCTGGCGCGAGATATCGGTCAGGAAGCCATGCCACAGCACCGTGCCGCCTTCCTCCAGCTGGGCGATCGCATTGCCGTAGAGCCAGCGCTCGCTGCCGTCCTGGTTGCGGATGCGGAACTCCTGTTGCCAGGGGCTGAGGTGGCGCGCCGAGGCCATCAGCGAATCGCGCACCGCCTGCCGGTCGACCTCCTGGATCTGGTCGAACAGGAGCTCGGCGTCCTTGCTGAACTCGGCGGCGTTGAGGCGGAAATAGTCGCGCACCGCTTCGCTCACATAGGCGAAGGCAAAGCTGCCATCGGTCTGCAGGCGCAGCTGGTAGACCACGCCGGGCACCGTCTCGGCCATGCCGCGCAGGCGCGCGATGAGCGATTTCTGCGCGTCGAACTGCGCCTGCAGCGCGTCGCGCATATGTTCCAGATGCTGGCCCAGCAGGCCGATCTCGTCGTGGCGCTCGGTGCGCAGCTCGGCCGAGAAGCGGCCCTGCGCCAGGTCGTTGGCAAAAATGCCCAGCTCGCGCAGCGGCCGCATCAGGCGCGAATTCAGCAGCGCCAGTATCAGCGCCAGCGAGACCAGCAGCTGCCCGCCCACGGTGGCGCCATAGAGCCAGCGCTGGCGCTGCAGCGCCGCGGCGGCCAGATGATCGTCAATCTCGACCTGGATCAGGCCGATCTTGGCATTGCCGCGGAAGATTTCGCGCTCGCCCCGGATGGTGTGGCCGAGCTGGCGCTCGGGAAACTTGGCTTCGATGAAGGGCAGGCCCTGGGAGGCATCGCTGACCCGCACCTGCACGACCTCGGGGGCCTTGGTGATGGCGGCCACCACCTCGCGTGCCGCCACGGCGTCGAGATTCCACAGCAGCTCGGGCAGGCTGCTGGCCAGCACGTCCAGCTTGGACTGGAGTTCGCGTTCCTGGGTCTGCTGCGTCACCTGCGGCTCGCGCAGGCCGATCAGCAAGCCGCCCACGATCAGGGCTGGCAAGAGCAGGCCGATGCTGGCACCGGTGGCAATGGCGAAGAAGAGCGAGCTTGATGCTTTGCGGCTCAATCGGACCTCGACCGGTTGGGGTTGACTGCCGGGCCGTGCCGGCTTGAAGCCCCACAAGCCAACCGGCCCCGCCCGCAGTATCACTCAGCTACCGGCCCTCCGCCATGGCGCTGGGGCATGCAAGCAACGCCTGTCCGTCCCTCAGGGCGCGCAGGCCGCTTGCGTCAGCTGCCGGATCCAGTCGCTCACCATGGCGTTGGCCTCGCTGTGGTTGGTCTGCCGCCCGACCACCGGCATGGTCTGGCCCGCGCCGACATGGCTCATGCGGTAGAGCAGGATCGAGGTCTCGGGGCTGCGCGGATTGATGTCGTACTTGTAGCCCGCCTCGCCGGTGCCCACATAGGCCAGCGGCATCTTGCAGACGCCCCAGGTATCGGCGGAGGCCGGCGAGCCCACGTTGTCGAAGCCCAGCAGCAGGCCGGACTGCGAGGCATAGCCGCGGTTGTTGTGGCAGTGCGCGCAATTGATGTCCAGATAGGCCCTGGCACGCAGATCCAGCGCCTTGCCGGCATCCTTCCAGTCGACTCCTGCGGGTGCATCGGCAAGGCCGCTGAAGCCGGCCAGCAGCTTCAGCTCGTCCAGCTGCAGCAGCTGGTTCTTGACGACGCCGGCGCCGTAGTCGTAGCTCTTGTTGAGGTTGCGTGGCTTGGGCCCGATCGGCAGGGTCGAGCCGCTGCCATTGCTGGCGGAGGCATGGCATTGCTGGCAGGTCTGCGAATTCGGCACCGCATAGATGAACTTCTGGGTGGCGCCGCTGTCCGGCACCAGCTCCATCGAGATGTACTTGCCCGCCGTGGTGAGGGTCGCGTCCTTCTGGTCCTCATCCCAGACATAGGGCAGGCCCGCCCAGTTGCCATCTGCCTGGCGCACCAGGATGCGGGTCTCGATCAGGCGGTGGCTGCTCAGGTCGATGCTGTTGCCCTGCGCGGTCTGCGTCTTCTGGCCGACGGCCAGCAAGCTGGCGTCGGTGCCGCTCGCCTTCGGGTAGTAGAAGGTCTTGACCAGGGCCGTGCCGACCGGGAAGTCGAGGGCGTCCGCGCCGTAGTTGATCTTCTTGCCGGGCGGCAGGTAGATGGCGCGCAGCTTGAACGAGTAGTCGGAGAACAGGGCCGCGTTCAGGTCGTAGGGCAGCAGCGCGCTGTTGAGCGTCAGCCGCGTGCCCTCGATGTTGGCGAGCTTCCATGCCGAGAGCTTGGCCGGCGCGGCGCCGGGCTCGTAGATCGTTGGCGTGGCGGGTGCCGGGGCCGGCGCAGGCGCAGGCGCAGGCGCAGGCGCAGGCGCAGGCGCAGGGCTGCTGCCGCCACCGCCGCCGCAGGCGGACAGCAGCAGGGCCGAGCTCAGTAGAGCCACAACGGCCCCGGCGGCCCAGGGGGCGGAGTTGGGTTTGCTGGTGTTGGTCATGACGGGTCTTTTGAAACAGGAAAAGGGGGCTCGACGAGCACCCCTTGTGGCTGGGCGGGCGCGGGCGCTCAGGGCAGCCCGGTCACGGCGGGCAGCGTGATGACGCAGTTCATGCGGGCGGGGCTCGGGAAGTCCGGGTTGCCGCCGGCCAGCAGTGCCAGCAGGTTCAGGTCGATGTTCTCGTACGAAATCGCGGCGCCGGCGGGCGCGCTGATGTCGTTGCTCTTGGAGCAGACCTGCAGATTGCCGGCATAGCTGCCGCCGCTGCCATTGACCTGCACGCCGCTGCCGGTGGCGGGATCGACGATGCCGTCCCACATGACGGCGGGGAAGTTCTGCGGCTGCGGGAAGGCTTTCAGCGTGGCGAAGAAGCCCTGCGTGAACTGGCCCAGGCCGGCCGGATCGGCAAACGCGCCGCCCGGCGTGGCGCCGAAATCGCTGATCTTGTTGTTGTGCACGTAGATGCCGCGCTCATAGGGGTCGTAGACCTTGCCCTGGTCGTCCTTGGTGGCCGGGTTGAAGGGGATCTGCGCCGCTATCGCCGAGGTGATCAGCACGCCGGTGGTTTGGTGCTTGGTGATGGTGTTGCCATGGACCTCGGTGTTCTGCGAGGCCAGCACCATCACGCCGGTGCCGGGTGGGATCGTCAGCACCAGGCCCTGCGCGTTGGCGGCCGGCGGCAGGTTGTTGTTCACGATGGTGTTGTTGCGCACCACCACACCGCTGGTGTTGAGGAAGCGCGTCGGGCCGGGCAGGGCGAACACCAGGATGCCCCCGGTGTTCTCGTGCACGTTGTTGCCTTCGACGATGGCGTTGTGCGAGTTCTCGATCTCCACGCCGGCGACGTTGTAGTACACGTCGTTGTTGGTCACGCGGATATTGGTCGACTGGCCCACATAGACGCCGGCATCGCGGCTGCCGACCACGATGCTGTTGGTCACCAGGATGTTGTCGCTCTTCACCGGGTAGAGGCCGTAGGCCATGGTCGAGGTCTTCTGCGGATCGGTCACCCACTCGGCGCGCATCGTGTCCATCACGATGTTCTTGGAGTTGGTGATGAACAGCGCATTGCCCGACGCATCCTCGATGGCGAACTTCTTGAAGCTCACCGTGTCCAGGCTGCTGGCCGACAGGCCGTTCTGCGTCAGCGCCGACTTGAACGAGAGGATGGTGTCCTTGCTCGGGTCCTTGCCGTTGCCGGCGCCCAGCATGGTGATGTTCTTCTTGCCCGAGAGCTGCAGGGGGCCCAGCATGGTGAACCGGCCGGCCGGCATGGTGATGGTGTCACCGTCCTTGGCGGCGAGCAGGATCGCGTTCAGGTCCAGGTCGTTCATCTTGGCCGCCGTGACGATGGTGCCGGCCACATTGACGCTGAAGCTCACCGTTACCGGCGTGGCGGCCAGCCAGGCCGCGTTGCCCGCCTGCGTGGCCTCCACCGAGCAGGTGCCGGCGGACACCAGCACCAGGGTGCTGCCGCTCAGCGTGCAGACGGCGGCGGTCTTGGACGCCAGGCTGACCGGCAGGCCGGAGCTGGCCGTGGCGCTCAGCGCGGCCGCGGCCGCGCCCATGGTCTGGGTCGCCGGTGCGGCGAAGCTGATGGTTTGAGCCTGCGGTGCAGGGTCGCTTCCGCCGCCGCAGCCCGCCAGCGCCGCGGCGGTGAGCATGGACAACAAAAGCGCGAATTTGGGGTCGCGATGCAAGGGCATGGGTGATTTCCTGTGTCAAGAAGACGCCGCCGCGGCGCGCTGGGCTCAGCCCGAAGCGGGCGCACGCATTAGCAAATGTCAAAACTGGCACGAGGATGGTGCATGATTGCGTCTGCAAAGAATTGACCCCGGCAGACATTCATTTAACTCCCGCGGACATGCGGGTATTCACCGAATTTCGCTCAACGCCTAGATTCATGCCAGCGCTGATTCGCTCCGTTGCCCTGCAGGATTACGAATGGGCGGCCCAGGCCGTGGCGGTCGATCCATATGCGCAGATGAAGCGCCTCGGTCTGGTATTGGAGCAGCCGATCTCGGGTGATGAATTCATCCCGTATCAGCTGTTCGTGCAACTGCTTGAAAATACCGCCGAGGCGGGACGCTGCCCCGATTTTGGTTTGCGCATGGGGCAGGGGCCGGATGAATATTTCGAAGGGCCGGTGGTGGTGCTGATGCGGCATGCCAATACCCTTAGCGAGGCGCTGGCGCTGATTACCCAATATGGGCATGTCTACAGCACGGTGTTTCAGCCCACGCTCGCGCCGGTGCGCGGTCAGGCCGGGATGGTGGATTTGATCCTGACGGTGAACGATGGCAGGCCAGCGAGTTTCAAACAGGTCACCGAATACATTCTGGTGTCCTTGGTGCGGGCCCTGAGATTTGCGCGCGAAAGTCGCGGTGATGATTTGCTCGTGATGTTTCCGCACGAGGCGCTGAGCGCCGCGGACAAGTATCAGGCCTATTTCTCCTGCGAGTGCATATTCAATGCGCCGTTTGCGGCCATTCGTATTGCCGAGGCGGAGCTGAAGCGCCCGCTACCGGGGCGGAACGAATTGCGCATCAAGATGGCAACCAGCTATATCGACAGTCGTTTTCCGAAATCGGGCGAGCTGGTATCGGAAGGCGTGCGCCGCCTGCTGCGCCAGCGCCTTGGCATGGGGCGGGTGAAGCAGGCCGATATCGCCGCGGAGTTGTCCCTGCACGAGAAAAGCCTGCAGCGCCGGCTGGCCAGGGAGGGTTGCCCGTTTCCGCAGTTGCTGGACGAGGCGCGCCGTGACTATTTCGTGGAGCTGCTGCGCCAGTCCGCGCGACCCAGCCTGGCGCAAATTGCGCTGATGCTGGGCTACTCGGAGCAGGCCGCCCTGTCGCGCAGCTGCCAGCGCTGGTTTGCCTGCAGCCCCAGCGAGCTGTTGCAACGTCACTGAGCGGGCTCGCTGTTCCTGCCGAGGGGCTATTTCGCCCCGGGAGCGCTGCCTAAAGCAGCGCCCGGCCGCCGCAGCGGGCGGCCGGGCCGCGACAATCGAGGCTTGGCGCGCCCGGGTGGCGCCGCTGGCCGGCCGGGAGGCCTGTTTTCTTCATCCACCACTTGCAGACAGGTTTGCAAGTCCTTCTTTTTGAACAACTTTTATTTGCGAGCTCTCGCAGCTATCGTTTCTAAGTAGTTGATTTCATTGGGAAAAAACGCGATTTGCCTTGACCTGCGGCGGTTGCGTAAGTAAAGTGGGAAAAACTGTCATTTGGTGGGTCGCTGTGGCGAATTTTGTGTTTCAAGGGGCGAGTGCCTTGGCGATGGACGCCAAGGGGCGTTTGTCCGTCCCTACACGCCACCGCGAGGTGCTGCAGGCGCTGTGCGCCGGCCAGCTCACCCTCACCAAGCACCCCGAGGGTTGCCTGATGGTGTTCCCACGGCCGGCCTGGGAAAACTTCCGCGATCGCATCGCCGCCTTGCCGATGTCGGCCTCGGGCTGGAAGCGTGTGTTCCTGGGCAATGCCCAGGACGTCGAGATCGACAGCGCGGCGCGCATCCTGATCGCGCCCGAGCTGCGCGCCAGTGCCGCGCTGCAGAAGGACGTGATGCTGCTGGGCATGGGCAGCCACTTCGAACTCTGGGACGCGGCCGCCTATGCGGCGCACGAGGCCCAGGTGATGCAGTCCGAACTGCCGGACGCACTCAAGGATTTCAGCTTCTGATGAGCGAGATGACGACGCCCGCGACGCCCGGCTTTTCGCACACCACCGTGCTGCTGCACGAGACCGTGGACGGGGTGCTGAACGACCCCAACGGCATCTATGTGGACGGCACCTTCGGCCGCGGCGGCCATTCGCGCCTGCTGCTGGAGAAGCTCGGGCCGCAGGGGAGGTTGATCGCGATCGATCGCGACCCCGAGGCCATCGCAGCGGCCACCACCGGTGAGACGCGGGTCACGGACCCGCGTTTTTCTATCTGCCATGCCCCTTTTGCCGACATGCGCGCCCAGCTCGAGGCCCTGGGCATCCAGCGGGTGCACGGCGTGCTGCTGGACCTGGGCGTGTCGAGCCCGCAGATTGACAACCCCGCGCGCGGGTTCAGCTTCCGCTTCGAGGGGCCGCTGGACATGCGCATGGACACCACGCGCGGCGAGAGTGCCGCCGATTTCCTGGCGCGTGCCGACGAGCGCCAAATTGCCGAGGTCATACGCGACTATGGGGAAGAACGGTTTGCTGCACAGATTGCAAAGGCGCTTGTTGCTCGCCGGGAGAGCGGGAGTGCTGTTCGAAGCACTGCCGAGCTTTCCCAAGTCGTGGCTGGTGCAGTCAAAACCCGCGAACCGGGCCAGGACCCTGCAACGCGCACATTTCAAGCGTTACGGATTTACGTCAACGCCGAGCTTGAAGAGCTCGAGCAGGGGCTGACCGCGGCCCTGCAGATGCTGCTGCCCGGCGGGCGGCTCAGCGTGATCAGCTTCCATTCGCTGGAAGACCGCATCGTCAAGACCTTCATCGCCTCGCACAGCAAGGAAGTAGTGGACCGACGCGCCATGTTCGCCGCACCCAAGGCGCTGGCGCTGACGGCGCTGGGCCGCATCAAGCCCAGCGAGACCGAGGTGCGCGCCAACCCGCGTTCGCGCTCGGCCATCCTGCGCGTGGCCGAACGCACCGATGCGCCGCTCGAGCCCGCACCGGCGCAGGACGCCAAGGCCGCCAGGCGCAAGGGAGCGAAGCGGTGAGCCGCATCAACTTCCTGCTGCTGCTGGCGGTACTGCTGTCGGGCCTCTACATGGTGCGCAATGCCTATGAGGCGCGCCGCCTGTTTACCGAGCTGGACCGCGCCCAGACCGAGGCACGCCGCCTCGATGCCGATTACCAGCGCCTGCAGGCCGAGCGCCATGCCCAGGCCACCAATCTGCGCGTCGAGCAGGTGGCGCGCGAGCGCCTGCGCATGCGCGCGATCACGCCGGCCATTACGCAAACCGCTACGCAAACCACCGGCCAGGCGCTGGACGGTGGCGCGGCGCGCGCCGCCTCGGCAGCCATTGCCGGAGGCACGCAGTGATGAAGTTCAGGCGCAACTCCGCCGCCACCAGCGGTGCGCGCGCCCACAACACGCGCAGCGTGAGCTATTCCACCAGCCCGCTGCTGGCCTCCAAGACCCCGCCCTGGCGCTCGCGCTTTCTGGTCGCCCTGGTGGGCCTGGCCTTTGCTGGCCTGCTGGCGCGCGCCGCCTACATCCAGGTGATCGGTGAGGAGTTCTTCCAGCGCCAGGGCGAGGCGCGCTACGCCCATACCGTGGAGCTGCCCGCCAGCCGCGGCCGCATCAATGACCGCAGCGGCCAGGTGCTGGCCAGCAGCGTGGCCGTGCCCTCGATCTGGGCCTTCCCCAAGGAGGTCGACAGCGATCCGGCCAAGCGCCGCGAGCTTGCCAAGATCCTCGGCATCAGCCAGCAGCAGCTGGAAAAGCAGCTGGACCCGGCCACGCGCTTCGTGTTCCTGCGCCGCCAGGCCGACGACGACACCGCCGCCCGCATCAAGGCGCTCAATCTCAAGGGCGTGTTCCAGGATCGCGAGTACAAGCGCCAGTATCCCGAGGGCGAGGCGGCCGCCCATGTGGTGGGCTTCACCAATCTGGAAGAGAAGGGCCAGGAGGGCATCGAGCTGGCCTTCCAGAAGGACCTGCAGGGCCGCGATGGCTCGCGCGCCGTGGTGCGCGACCGCCTTGGCCGCGTGGTCGAGGACATGGGCGAGCGCGTGCCGCCCGCCAACGGCCGCGACATCGATCTCTCCATCGACGCCAAGGTGCAGTTCTTCGCCTACCAGCGCGTGCGCGATGCGGTGGCCGAGCACAAGGCCAAGGCCGGCTCGGTGGTGGTGCTGGACGTGCAGACCGGCGAGGTGCTGGCGCTGGCCAACTTCCCCAGCTACAACCCCGGCGAGCGCAAGAACCTCAGCGGCGAGCAGCTGCGCAACCGCGCGCTCACCGATGTGTTCGAGCCCGGCTCGACGATGAAGCCGCTGGTGATGGCGCTGGCGCTGGAGACCGGCCGCGTCACGCCCCAGACCCCGATCGACACCGCGCCCGGCCGCATGACGGTGACCGGCTCGGTGATCACCGACGCCCACCCGCATGGCGTGCTCACCGCCGCCGAGGTGATCCAGAAATCCTCCAACGTCGGCATCACCAAGCTGGCCCTGCAGATGCAGGCGCGCGAGATGCACGAGATGTTCACCGCCATCGGCCTGGGTCAGCGTCCGCAGATCAACTTCCCCGGCACGGTGACCGGCAAGCTGCGGCCCTACAAGAGCTGGCGCCCGATCGAGCAGGCCACCATGAGCTATGGCTACGGGCTCTCGGCCTCGCTGCTGCAACTGGCGCGCGCCTACACCGTGTTCGCGCGCGACGGCGAGGTGATCCCCATTTCGATGATGCACCAGACCGCCAAGGAGCCGGTGCATGGCATTCGCGTGTTCAGCGAGAAGACCGCGACCCAGGTGCGCGAGATGCTGCAGATGGCCGCCGGCCCCGGCGGCACCGCGCCGCAGGCGATGGTGAGCGGCTACAGCGTGGGCGGCAAGTCCGGCACCGCGCACAAGCAGGAAGGCAAGAGCTACGCCGGCCACAAGTACCGTTCCTGGTTCGTCGGCATCGCGCCGATCAGCAAGCCGCGCATCGTGGTGGCGGTGATGGTGGACGAGCCCAGCAACGGCGTTTACTACGGCGGCGCGGTGGCCGGCCCGGTGTTCAGCCAGGTGGTGGCGCAGAGCCTGCGCCTGCTGGGCGTGCCGCCCGATCTGGAGGTGAAGCCGCAGATCGTCGCCAGCGGCAAGCTGCAGGCGGTGGAGGAGAGCTTCTGATGGCCCGCCCGCCGCGCATCCACAGCCCCCTGCTCGCCACACGCACGCCGCTGTGGCGTTCGCGCTTACTGCTCGTGCTGGTGGGCCTGGGCTTCACCGGCCTGCTGGCGCGCGCCGCCTATGTGCAGGCGGTGGACCATGCCTTCTTCCAGCAGCAGGGCGAGGCGCGCTATCTGCACAAGCAGGAGCTGCCCGCCAGCCGCGGCCGCCTGATCGACCGCAGCGGCCAGGTGCTGGCCAGCAGCGTGGCCATGCCCTCGTTCTGGGCCATCCCGAGCGAGCTGGACGCCGACCCGGCACGCCGCGCCGAGCTGGCGCGCATTCTCGGCCTGAAGCCCGCCGAGCTGCAGGCAAGACTTGACCCCGCACACCGCTTCGTCTGGCTGCGCCGCCAGGCCGACGAAGGTACGGCCGAGCAGCTGCGCGCGCTCAAGCTCAAGGGCCTGTTCCAGGAGCGCGAGTACCAGCGCCAGTACCCCGAGGGCGAGGCCGCCGCGCATGTGGTGGGCTTCACCAATGCAGAAGCGCGCGGCCAGGAGGGCCTGGAGCTGGCCTTTCAGGCGGCGTTGCAGGGCCAGGACGGCATGCGCGCCGTGCTGCGCGATCGCCTGGGCCGGGTGGTGGAAGATCAGGGCGCGCATGTCGACGCGGTGAACGGCCAGGATGTCGAGCTCGCCATCGACGCCAAGATCCAGTACTACGCCTTCCAGCGCCTGCGCGACGCCGTGGCCAAGCATGGCGCCAAGGCGGGCAGCGCGGTGGTGCTGGATGCGCGCAGCGGCGAGGTGCTGGCGCTGGCCAACTACCCCAGCTTCAAGCCCGATGAGCGCAAGCAATTGAGCGGCGAGCAGCTGCGCAACCGCGCGCTCACCGATGTGTTCGAGCCCGGCTCGACCATGAAGCCCTTCATCGCCGCCCAGGCGCTGGACAGCGGCCGCGTGCGCCCCGACACCCGCATCGTCACCGCGCCCGGCTACATCGTGATGGCGGGCCACCGCATCAGCGATGCCCACCCGGCCGACGTGATGACGGTGGCCGAGGTGATCAAGAAGTCCAGCAATATCGGCACCCTCAAGATGGCGCTGCAAATGCCGCCGCGCGAGATGCACGAGCTGTACAGCGCCATCGGCCTGGGCCAGCGCCCGCAGATCCAGTTCCCCGGCGCCGTCACCGGCAGCCTGCGGCCCTACCAGAAGTGGCGGCCGGTCGAGCAGGCCACCATGAGCTATGGCTACGGCCTCTCGGCCTCGCTCCTGCAGCTGGCCCATGCCTACACGGTGTTCGCGCACGACGGCGAGCTGCTGCCGCTGAGCATCCAGAAGCTGCCCGCCGGCGCCCCGGTGCAGGGCCGGCGCGTGTTCTCGCCGCAGACTGCCGAGACGCTGCGCCAGATGCTGCAGAGCGTCACCGAGCCCGGCGGCACCGCGCGCGAGGCCCAGGTGGCCGGCTATGCGGTGGGCGGCAAGTCCGGCACCGCCTACAAGCAGGTCGGCCGCGGCTACGACAAGAGCAAGTACCGCGCCTGGTTCGTGGGCCTGGCGCCGATCCAGCAGCCGCGCATCGTCGTCGCGGTGATGGTGGACGAGCCCAGCATCGCCGGCCATGCCGGTGGCCATGTGGCCGCGCCGGTGTTCAGCGAGCTGGTGGCGCAAAGCCTGCGCCTGATGCATGTGCCGCCCGCCAAGCCCGAACTGCTGGCCTGCGGCCTCGGCAACAAGGACCACAAGACATGCTGACCCGACTCAAATCACCCGAAGCCGCGGCCCGCTGGTTGCAGGAATGGACCACCGGCGCGCTGCGCACCGACAGTCGCGCGGTGGCGGCCGGCGATGCCTTCATCGCCTGGCCCGGCTATGCCAAGGACGGCCGCGGCTATGTGGCCGCCGCCATCGCTGCCGGCGCCGCCACCTGCCTGGTGGAGGAGGAGGGCGTCGACGCCTACGGCTTCACCGATGCGCGCGTGGCCTCGCTGGCCGGGCTGAAGGCCAAGACCGGCCTGATCGCCGCCGCCTACTACGGCGAGCCCAGCAAGCAGTTGGCGGTGATCGCCACCACCGGCACGAATGGCAAGACCTCCACCGCCTGGTGGACCGCCCAGGCCCTGAGCCTGCTGGGCCAGCGCTGCGGCGTGGTCGGCACGCTGGGGGTGGGCGAGCCGCCCATCCCGGGCAGCGGCAAGCCCGCCGACATCAGCTACACCGGCCTGACAACACCTGACCCCGTGCTGCTGCAGGCGGCCTTCAAGCGCATGCTGGGGCAGGGCTATGCGGCCTGCGCGATCGAGGCCTCCTCGATCGGCATCAAGGAGCACCGCCTCGCCGGCACTCAGCTGCGCGTGGCCCTGTTCACCAACTTCACCCAGGACCATCTGGACTACCACGGCAGCATGGACGCCTACTGGGCCGCCAAGCGCGAGCTGTTCGACTGGCCGGGCCTGCAGGCCGCGGTGCTGAACCTCGACGATGCCAAGGGTGCCGAATTGGCCAAGGAGCTGACCGGCAAGCTGGACGTCTGGAGCTATGGTCTCAACCGCAGCGATGCGCGCCTCTCGGCCCATGCGCTGCACTATCGCGCCGCTGGCCTGGCCTTCACCCTGAAGGAAGGGGCCGAAGAACTGCTGGTCGAGACCGGCCTGATCGGCGAGTACAACATCTCCAACCTGCTGTCGGTGATCGGCGGCCTGCGCGCACTCGGCCACGGCCTGGCCGATGTGGCCCGCGTGGCGGCCCTCGTCACCCCCGTGCCCGGCCGCATGCAGCGCGTCGGCAATGGCCGCGAGCTGCCCGAGCTGGTGGTGGACTATGCCCACACGCCCGATGCCCTGCAGAAGGCGCTGGAAGCGCTGGCCCCGCTGGCCGCGGCGCGCGGCGGCCAGCTGCACTGCGTGTTCGGCTGTGGCGGCGACCGCGACCGCACGAAGCGCCCGCTGATGGGCGCGATCGCCGCCAGGCTGGCCCAGCGCGTCGTCATCACCAGCGACAACCCGCGCGGCGAGGCACCCGAGCAGGTGCTGGCCGATATCGAGGCGGGCCTGGATGCGGCCGCGCCGCGTCTGGTGCTGGCCGACCGCCGCGAAGCCATCCAGCGCGCGGTGCTGGAGGCCGGCAGCCGCGACGTGCTGCTGGTGGCCGGCAGGGGCCACGAGGACTATCAGGAAATCATGGGCCAGCGCCTGCCCTTCTCCGATGTGGACGAAGGCCGTGCCGCCCTGATCCGGAGGGCCGGACTGTGAGCCACAACAACTTCACGCTCGGCCAACTGCACGCGCTGCTGCTGCCCGCCGTGCCCGCGGCGCGCCTGCTGGGCGACCCGGAGCTGGCCATCCTGCGCGTGCACAGCGACACGCGCAGCCTGCAGGCGGGCGACTTCTTCGTGGCGCTGCGCGGCGAGCGCTTCGATGCGCACGACTTCCTGGCCCAGGCCAGGGCGGCGGGTGCCGTCGCGGCCCTGGCCGAGCGCGGCCTGGAGGCCGCCGGCCTGCCCGGCATCGAGGTGCCCGACAGCCTCAAGGCGCTGGGTGCGCTGGCCAGCGCCTGGCGCGCGCAATGCCATCTGCCGGTGATCGCCGTCACCGGCAGCAATGGCAAGACCACCGTGACCCAGATGATTGCGAGCATCCTGCGCGCCTGGCTGGGCACGGCGGCGCTCGCCACCGAGGGCAACTACAACAACGAGATCGGCGTGCCGCTGACGCTCTTGCGCCTGCGCCAGGACCTGGCCCATTGGCACCGCGCCGCGGTGATCGAGCTGGGCATGAACCACCCGGGCGAGATCGCGCCGCTGGCCGCGATGACCCAGCCCACCGTGGCCCTGGTCAACAACGCGCAGCGCGAGCACCAGGAGTTTCTGCAGACGGTCGAGGCGGCGGCGCGCGAGAACGGCGCCGTCATCGAGGCGCTGGGCGCCGCCGGTGTGGCGGTGTTCCCGGCCGAGGACGCCTGCGCACCGATCTGGCATCGGCTCGCCGGCACGCGCGGCCACCTCAGCTTTGCCCTGCAGGGCCAGGCCGATGTGATGGGGCGCGCCGCCTGGGTGGATGCCGGGCATTGGGCGCTGGAACTGCACACGCCGGCCGGCGATGCGCCGGTGGCGCTCTCGGTGGCCGGCCTGCACAACGTGCGCAACGCCCTGGCGGCGGCGGCCTGTGCGCTGGCCGCCGGTGCGCCGCTGGCCGCGGTGGTGCGCGGCCTGGAAGACTTTCGCCCCGTCAAGGGCCGCTCGCAGCTGCAGCAGCTGGAGCGCCAGGGCCGGCGCCTGACCCTGATCGACGACAGCTACAACGCCAACCCCGACAGCGTGCGCGCCGCCATCGACGTGCTGGCCGATCTGCCGGGCCTGTCCTGGCTGGTGCTGGGCGATATGGGCGAGGTGGGCAACGAGGGCCCGGCCTTCCATGGCGAGGTGGGTGCCTACGCGGCCGAGCGCGGCATCGCCGCGCTGTGGACCGTGGGTGAGGCGGCGGCCGACACGGCGCGCGCCTATGGCGTCGCCGCCAGACATTTCAAGTCAGTGGACGAGTTGGTGGCTGCCCTTGAGCAGGCGCCCCAGGTTCAGAACGTGCTCGTCAAAGGATCGAGATTCATGAAGATGGAACGCGTGGTCGCGGCGCTGCAAAAGGATGGGGGCGCCCATGCTGCTTAGTCTGGCCCAATGGTTGCAAGGCCTGTATCCGGACCTCGGCTTTCTGCGCGTGTTCCAGTACATCACCTTCCGTGCGGTGATGGCGGCGATGACCTCGCTGCTGATCGGCCTGGCCTTCGGCCCCTGGGTGATACGCCGCCTGACCGAAATGAAGATCGGCCAGCCGATCCGCGAGTACGGCGTGCAACAGCATCTGGCCAAGAGCGGCACGCCCACCATGGGCGGGGTGCTGATCCTGATCGGCATCGGCGTGTCCACGCTGTTGTGGTTCGACTGGAGCAACCGCTTCGTCTGGGTCGTGATGCTGGTGACGATGGGCTTTGGCGCGATCGGCTGGGTGGATGACTGGCGCAAGGTCGTCGACAAGAACCCCGAGGGCATGAGCAGCCGCGAGAAGTTCTTCTGGCAATCGCTGATCGGCCTGGTGGCCGCGCTCTACCTGGCCTTCAGCGTGTCCGAGACCTCCTTCCTGGGCGTGGTGGAGCTGTTCTTCCGCTGGGTCACGAGCGGCTTCTCCACCGAGCTGCCGCCCAAGGCCGACCTGATGCTGCCCTTCTTCAAGACGGTCAGCTACCCGCTGGGCGTGTTCGGCTTCATCGCGCTGTCCTTCTTCGTCATCGTCGGCACCAGCAATGCGGTGAACTTCACCGACGGCCTGGACGGCCTGGCCATCATGCCGGTGGTGATGGTGGGCTCGGCGCTGGGCGTGTTCGCCTACGTCACCGGCTCCTCGGTCTACAGCAAGTACCTGATCTTTCCCTACATCCCCGGCGCCGGCGAGCTGATGATCTTCTGCGCGGCGATGGCGGGGGCAGGTCTTGCCTTCCTCTGGTTCAACACCCATCCGGCCCAGGTCTTCATGGGCGATGTGGGCGCGCTCTCGCTGGGCGGCGCGCTGGGCACGCTGGCGGTCATCACGCGCCAGGAAATCGTGCTGGGCATCATGGGCGGCGTGTTCGTCGCCGAGGTGCTGTCGGTGATGATCCAGGTGAGCTGGTTCAAATACACCAAGAAGAAGACCGGCACCGGTCGCCGCATTTTCAAGATGGCGCCGCTGCACCATCATTTCGAGAAATCGGGCTGGAAAGAGACCCAGGTGGTGGTGCGCTTCTGGATCATCACCATGCTGCTGTGCCTGATCGGCCTGGCCAGCCTGAAGCTGCGCTGAGGATGGCACGATGAAGCAGCTGATAGGACTCAAGGTGCTGGTGCTGGGGCTGGGCGACTCCGGCCTGGCCATGGCCGCCTGGGCCTTGCGCTACGGCGCCACGGCCACGGTGTGGGACTCGCGCGCGCAGCCGCCGCAACTGGCCACGCTGCGTGATCAACTGCCGGCCGTCGAGTTCTTCCACGGCGAGCTGCCGGAATCGGCGCTGGCGGGTGTGCAACTGGTGCTGAAGAGCCCGGGCCTCTCGCCGCTGGACGCGCGCCTGCAGCCGCTCTTGAACCTGGCACGCGCCACCGGCATCCCGGTGCAAGGCGAGCTGGACCTGTTTGCCCGCGCCCTCGCCGATCTCAAGGCCGAGCGCCGCTATGCGCCCGCGGTGCTGGCCATCACCGGCACCAATGGCAAGACCACCACCACCTGCATGACGGCCTTGCTGGCCGAGCGCGCCGGCAAGCGCGTGGCGGTGGCCGGCAATATCGGCCCCAGCATGCTGACCACGTTGGCGCAGGCGCTGGACCTGGAGCCGGCCGAGTTGCCTGCAGAGCTGGTGGAGGCGCCCGTAGAGGAGCAAGACCTGACCCCGGTGGCCGATGAAACCCCGGAGGCTCAGCCCGAGCCCGAAGTGGAAACAATGTCCACCCTGGACGAGGTGGATGCGCTGCTGGACGAGCAGCCCCTGCCGATCAAGCCGCCGCCGCCCAAGGGGCCGGTGTTCGAGCACCTGCCCGAGGTCTGGGTGCTGGAGCTCTCCAGCTTCCAGCTCGACACCGTGCAGGGTTTCGAGCCCACCGCCGCGGCGGTGCTCAACATCACCCAGGACCATCTCGACTGGCATGGCGACATGGCCGCCTATGCGCGCGCCAAGGCGCGCGTCTTTGGCGAACATACGCTGATGGTGATCAACCGCGACGACGCCCTGGTGGAGGCGATGGTGCCGGCGCCGGTGCTGGTCAAGCAGGGGCGCGGCCGCGCCGCCAAGCTGCAGTCGCGCACCGTGCTGCGCTTCGGCCTGAACGCGCCCGATCATCCGGGCGACTATGGCCTGGTCAGCGAGGGCGGCATGGCCTGGCTGGTGCGTGCCCGCGAGGTCGACGAGACCCTCAAGCGCCGCAAGGATGAGGACGCGGAGGAGATCATCCTGCAGCGCCTGATGCCCGCCGACGCGCTGCGCGTGCGCGGCCGCCACAACGCCGCCAATGCGCTGGCGGCCCTGGCCCTGGCCAGCGCGGCCGGCTGCGAGCTGGCGCCGATGCTGCATGGCTTGCGCGACTACCGCGGCGAGCCGCACCGCGTCGAGTACGTGGCCAGCATCCGCGGCGTGGATTTCTATGACGATTCCAAGGGCACCAATGTCGGCGCCACCGTGGCCGCCATCAACGGCCTGGGCGCCGACCGCGCACCCGCCAAGCTGGTGCTGATCCTGGGCGGCGACGGCAAGGGCCAGGATTTTTCCCCGCTGCGCGAGGGCGTGGCGCGCCATGGACGCGCGGTGGCCCTGATCGGCCGCGACGCGCTTCAGATCGAGGCTGCCTTGCAAGACAGCCAACTACCGATGCAGCGCCACGACACGCTGGAGGCCGCCACCAGCTGGTGCCTGCAGCAGGCGCACAGCGGCGACAGCGTGCTGCTGAGCCCGGCCTGCGCCAGCCTGGACATGTTCCGCAATTATGCCCACCGTGCCGAGGTGTTCGTGGCCCAGGTGCATGAGCTGGCCAACGACGGGGGGCTCAGCTGATGAGCGAGACCCTGGGCCTGAAGAACCTGGCGGAGCGCCTGCGCGGGCTGTTCGCCAAGAGCGAGGCGAGTGCCGCCGATGTGCCGGTGCGCGACTGGGTGTCGACCTCGGCCGGCCAGCCCACGCGCATCCAGGGCTTTGACGTCACCCTGGTGTGGGTGGTGCTGGCGTTGATGGCCCTGGGCCTGCTGATGGTCTATTCGGCCTCGATCGCGATGCCGGACAACCCGCGCTTCGCCAAATACCTGCCGACGCATTTCCTCACCCGCCATATGGTGGCGATCGGCTTCGGCCTGGTGGCCGCGCTGATCACCGTGCAGGTGCCGGTGGCGAGCTGGGAGCGCTGGGCGCCCTGGATCTTCGTGATCTCGCTGGTGATGCTGATCGCGGTGCTGATCCCCGGCCTGGGCAAGGTGGTCTATGGCGCGCGGCGCTGGATCCCGCTGGGCGTGATGAACTTCCAGCCCTCCGAGCTCACCAAGCTGGCGATCGCGATGTACGCGGCCAGCTATATGGTGCGCAAGATGGATGTGAAGGAGAACTTCTTCCAGGCCGTCTGGCCCATGGTGGTGGCGCTGGGCGTGGTGGGGGTGCTCTTGCTGGCCGAGCCGGACATGGGCGCCTTCATGGTGATCGCGGCGATCGCGATGGGCATCCTGTTCCTGGGCGGCGTGAACGGCCGCATGTTCTTCCTCATCGTGGCGGTGCTGGTGGGGGCCTTCGTGCTGATGATCACCTTCAGCGAATTCCGCCGCGAGCGCATCTTTGCCTACCTCAACCCCTGGGACGAGAAATACGCCCAGGGCAAGGCCTACCAGCTGACGCATTCGCTGATCGCCTTCGGCCGCGGCGAGTTCTTCGGCCAGGGCCTGGGCTCCAGCCTGGAGAAGCTGCATTACCTGCCCGAGGCGCATACCGACTTCCTGCTGGCGGTGATCGGCGAGGAGCTCGGCTTCGTGGGCGTGGCCCTGGTCATCATCGGTTTCTTCTGGCTCTCGCGCCGGCTCTTCCACATCGGCCGCCAGGCGATCGCGCTGGACCGCGTGTTCGCCGGCCTCTATGCCCAGGGCATCGGCATCTGGATGGCAGCCCAGGGCTTCATCAATATGGGCGTGAACCTGGGCGCGCTGCCCACCAAGGGCCTGACGCTGCCGCTCTTGAGCTTTGGCGGCTCCGCGATCCTGATGAACTGCGTGTCGATCGCCATCGTGCTGCGCATCGACATCGAGAACAGACAGCTGATGCGCGGAGGCCGGGCATGAGCACGCGCCACCTCGTCATCATGGCGGCCGGCACCGGCGGCCACATCATCCCGGGCCTGGCGGTGGCCGAGGAGATGAAGCGCCGCGGCTGGAGCGTGAGCTGGATGGGCACCGAGACCGGCATGGAGAACAAGCTGGTGCCGGCCGCCGGCCTGCCGCTCGACCGCCTGGCCTTCGCCGGCCTGCGCGGCAAGGGCTTCGCGCATGCTGTCACGGGCCTGTTCAAGTTCGCGCGCGCCTTTGTGCAGGCACGCACCGTGTTCGGCACGCGCAGCGCCGACGCGGTGCTGGGCATGGGCGGCTATGTCTGCCTGCCCGGCGGCCTGATGGCCTGGCTGATGCGCAAGCCGCTGATGCTGGTGAATGCCGATGCGGCCATGCTGCTCTCGAACCGCGGACTGAAGGCCTTTGCGCGCCGCATCGCCTTCGGCTTTGACGGTGCCGCGGCGGCCTCCACGCCCAAGGCGGTGGTCACCGGCAACCCGGTGCGCGCCGAGATCGAGGCGATCGCCGATCCGGCCCAGCGCTTTGCCGGCCGCACCGGCCCCCTGCGCGTGCTGGTGGTGGGCGGCTCGCTGGGCGCGCGCGCCATCAACGAGGTGCTGCCCAAGGCGCTGGCGCTGTGGCCCGCCGAGCAACGCCCCAGCGTCACGCACCAGACCGGCGCCGCCAATTTCTCCAGCGTGCAGGCGGCCTACCAGGCCGCTGGCATTGCCTTGGATGAAAGGGCGGAGCTGCTGCCCTTCATCGACGACATGGCCACGCGGCTGGCGGACTGCGACCTCATCATCGGCCGCGCCGGCGCGGTCACGGTGAGCGAGCTCTGCGCCGCCGGCGTGCCGGCCCTGCTGGTGCCGCTGGTGGTGTCGACCACCTCGCACCAGCGCGACAACGCCCGCTTCATGGCCCAGCACGAGGCGGCCCTGCATCTGCCGCAGCAGGAGCTGACGCCGGCCAAGCTGCATGAATTGCTGAGCGGCCTGAGCCGCGAGGGCTTGCTGGCGATGGCGCAGCGCGCGCGCGCGCTGGCCCGCCCGCGTGCGGCTTCACGTGTGGCCGACGAACTCGAATCCCTGGTGAAGCCCTCATGAAGCACGCCGTCAAGCACATTCACTTCGTGGGCGTCGGTGGCGCCGGCATGAGCGGCATTGCCGAGATCCTGCACAACCTGGGCTACCAGGTGAGCGGCTCGGACCAGAGCGCGAGCGCCACCACGCAGCGCCTGGCGCAGCTGGGCCTGCAGATCCATATCGGCCATGCCGCCGCGCATATCGCCGGCGCACAGGCGGTGGTGACCTCCACCGCGGTGAAGGCAGACAACCCCGAGGTGATCGCCGCGCGCGCCGCGCGCATCCCGGTGGTGCAGCGCGCCGTCATGCTGGCGGAGCTGATGCGGCTGAAGCAGGGCATCGCGATCGCCGGCACGCATGGCAAGACCACCACCACCTCGCTGGTCACCACGGTGCTGGCCGAGGCCGGCGTGGACCCCACCTTCGTGATCGGCGGCAAGCTCAACAGCGCCGGCGCCAACTCGGCGCTGGGCCAGGGCGACTACATCGTGGTGGAGGCGGACGAATCCGACGCCTCCTTCCTGAACCTGCTGCCGGTGCTGGCCGTCGTCACCAATATCGACGCCGACCACATGGACACCTATGGCCATGACCTCGGCCGCCTCAAGCAGGCCTTTGTCGACTTCCTGCACCGCATGCCTTTCTATGGCGCGGCGGTGCTGTGCGGCGACGACGAGGGCGTGCGCTCCATCATGCCGATGGTCTCGCGGCCCATCGTCAGCTACGGCCTGGGCGAGCACAACCAGGTGCGCGCGGTGAATGTGCAGGCCCTGGCCGGCGGGCAGATGCGCTTCACGGTGCTGCGCCGGGATGAGAAGGGGGAGATGCCGGCGCTGGACGTCACCCTGAACCTGGCCGGCCAGCACAATGTGCTGAACGCGCTGGCCGCGATCGCCATCGCCACCGAGCTGGAGCTGCCGGATGCGGCGATGCTGACGGCGCTGGCCAAGTTCGGCGGCGTGGGCCGGCGCTTCCAGCGTTATGGCGAGCTGCCTGCCGCCGATGGCGGCCGTTTCAGCCTGATCGACGACTACGGCCACCACCCGGTGGAGATGGCGGCGGTGCTCTCGGCCGCGCGCGGTGCCTTCCCCGGTCAGCGCCTGCTGCTGGCCTTCCAGCCGCACCGCTACACCCGCACGCGCGACTGCTTTGCGGACTTCGTGCGCGTGATGGGCGGTTTTGATGCGGTGCTGCTGACCGAGGTGTATGCGGCCGGCGAGGCGCCGATTCAAGGTGCAGACGCGGCGGCATTGCAGGCTGCGCTGCCGCTGGCGACCTTGGTTCCAGACATCGCGGCGCTGCCGCAAGCCATTGCCGACGCTACCCGCGGCGGCGATGTGGTGATCGTGATGGGGGCGGGCACGATCGGGTCCGTGCCGGCACGCACGGTTGAACTGTTGACCACGAAGGAGGTCCGGCCATGAGCTTGGATCTGAATATCGACCCCAAGGCGCTCGGCAAGGTGGCCGTGCTGACGGGTGGCGAATCTGCGGAGCGCGAGGTCTCGCTGATGTCGGGCGCGGGCGTGTTGCAGGCGCTGCGCTCGCAGGGCGTGGATGCCCACGCCTTCGACCCCGCCGAGCGCGGCCTGCACGAACTCAAGGGCGAAGGCTTTGCGCGCGTCTTCATCGCCCTGCATGGCCGCCATGGCGAAGACGGCACGGTGCAGGGCGCCTTGGAGCTGTTGGGCATTCCCTACACCGGCTCGGGCGTGATGGCCTCCAGCATCGCGGTGGACAAGATCACCACCAAGCGTCTGTGGATCGCCGACGGCCTGCCGACGCCGCGCTACCTGAAGCTGCGCCGCGATGAGCTGAGCCGCGAGCGCGTGCGCAGCGTGCCCGACGAGCTGGGTCTGCCGGTGTTCGTGAAGCCGCCGCACGAGGGTTCGTCGATCGGCATCTCCAAGGCGGTGGGCTACTCGGACATGATGGATGCGGTGCAGCTCGCCGCCCAGTACGACGACGAGATCCTCTGCGAGGAATGCATCGAGGGCTGGGAGCTGACCTGCCCGGTGCTGGGCGAGGGCGATACCGCCGTGGCGCTGCCGGTGATACGCATCGAGGCGGTGGCCGGCAACTACGACTACCAGAACAAGTACTTCACCGACACCACCCAGTACCACATCGGCACCCTGCCGGCCGAGCAGGAGGCCGCCATCCGCGCCACCGTGCTGGCGGCCTACCGCTCGCTGGGCTGCCGCGGCTGGGGGCGCGCCGATCTGATGCTGCGCAAGAGCGATGGCCAGGTGTTCCTGCTGGAGATGAACACCTCGCCCGGCATGACCTCGCACTCGCTGGTGCCGATGTCGGCCAAGGCCGCCGGCATCAGCTACGAGCAGCTGTGCCTGTGGCTGCTGGCCCAGGCGCGCCTGGACGGCCGGGTGCCCGACATTCACGGCAGCAAGACCTGACCCTCATCGCTCACCATGCGCGCCCAGAGCCCCAACATCGTCACCACGCCGCCAGACGTCCGTCTGATGAACGGCGTGGCGGCGCTGTTGCTGCTGGGCCTGGCCGCGGCCCTGCTGGCGCTGGCGCTGCAGTGGCTGGTGCGCCAGCCGGTGTTCGCGATCCGTGCCATCACCGTGGAGGGCGATGTGGCGCGCAACAGCGCCGCCTCGCTGCGCGCCAACGCCCTGCCGCGCATGAGCGGCAGCTTTCTGAGCATGAATCTGCAGACCGCCCGCCATGCCTTCGAGGCGGTGCCCTGGGTGCGCAGCGCCACCGTGCAGCGCATCTGGCCCAGCCGGCTGCGCGTGCAGCTGGAGGAGCACCAGCCCGCGGCCTACTGGGAAACCAAGGCCGAGGGCGCCGATGCCGACAGCGAGGCGACCGTGGAGCGCCTGCTGGTGAACAGCTTCGGCGAGCTGTTCCAGGCCAATCTGGGCGATGTCGAGGACGAGGAGCTGCCGGTGCTGTCCGGCCCGGCCAACAGCTCGGCACATATGCTGGCGCTGTGGCGGCAGCTGCAGCAGCTCAGCAAGCGGCTGGACGATGGCGTCGAGCGCCTCGACCTGTCGGGCCGCGGCTCCTGGCGCGTGCATCTGGACAAGGGCGCGGTGATCGAGCTGGGCCGCGGCAGCGATGCCGAGGTGCTGGCCCGCTACGCCCAGTTCGTCGCCAGCATCAACCAAATCACCTCGCGCTACCAAACTCCCTTGCTCTCGGCCGACCTGCGCCATGGCGACGGTTATGCGGTACGGCTGCGCGGAGTATCAACCAACCCACCCGCGCCCAAGGGCGGAAATAAGAAAAGCTAAGGACCGAGCATGGCCAAGGAATACAAGGATTTGGTCGTTGGACTGGATATCGGCACCGCCAAGATCATGGCGGTGGTGGCCGAGGTCATGGGCAATGGCGAATTGCGCATCGCGGGCCTGGGCGTGGCGCCCTCGCATGGTTTGAAGCGCGGCGTGGTGGTGAATATCGACGCCACCGTGCAGTCCATCCAGCAGGCCCTGAAAGAGGCCGAAATGATGGCCGACTGCAAGATATCTAGGGTTTTCACGGGGATTACCGGCAGCCATATCCGCGGCCAGAACTCGACCGGCATGGTGATCGTGCGCGACAAGGAGGTCACGCCGGTGGACGTGGCGCGCGTGGTGGAAACCGCCAAGGCCATCAATATCCCCAACGACCAGCGCCTGCTGCTGGTGGAACCGCAGGAATTCGTGATCGACGGCCATGAGGTGAAGGAGCCCATCGGTATGTCGGGCGGGCGCCTGGAAGTGAAGGTGCATATCGTCACCGGCGCGCAGAGCGCGGCCGAAAACATCGTCAAATGCGTGCGCCGCTGCGGCCTGGAAGTGGATCAGCTGGTGCTCAACCCGAGCGCCTCCAGCCTGGCCGGCCTGACCTCGGACGAGCGCGATCTGGGCGTGGCCCTGGTCGATATCGGCGCCGGCACCACCGATGTGGCGATCTTCACCGGCGGCTCGATCCGCCATACCGCGGTGATCCCGATCGCCGGCGACCTGATCACCAGCGATATCGCGATGGCGCTGCGCACGCCCACCAAGGACGCCGAGGAAATCAAGGTCGAGCATGGCGTGGCCAAGCAGCTGCTGGCCGACCCCGCCGATCAGGTGGAAGTGCCGGGTTTGGGCGACCGCGCCCCGCGCATGCTTTCAAAACAAGCACTTGCCGGCGTTATTGAACCCCGAGTCGAGGAAATATTCTCGCTGGTGCACCAGGTCATACGTGAATCCGGGTATGAGGAACTGCTGTCCTCGGGGATTGTGCTGACGGGCGGCGCCTCGGTCATGCCGGGTATGGTGGAACTGGCCGAGGACATATTCCTCAAACCCGTGCGCCGCGGCAACCCGACCTATAACGGCGCGCTCTTCGACATGGTTTCGAATCCCCGCTCGGCGACCGTGATGGGGCTGCTGGAAGAGGCGCGTTTGTCGCGCACCCGGGGTTTGAAAGCGGCGCAGCAGGCGGGCTCGGTGAAGACGCTGTTCGGGCGCGCGAGGGATTGGTTTCTGGGGAATTTCTAGAGTTTCAGGTGGCGGGCCCGGGTGACCGTGGCGCCGAGGGTTCAAATGCCCAAGTTTCTGGGGCAAAGAGTGTAAAAAAAGGGTCATCCCTGTAGTTTTTCACTGTTGTCAAATGCACAATTGCTGAAGGAGGTATGTTATGGCGATCGAAATGATTGAAGAGTTTGACCAGGGCACGCAAATCAAGGTGATTGGTGTCGGCGGCGGCGGTGGCAATGCCGTCGAGCACATGATCAGCCAAGGCGTTCAGGGCGTGGAATTCATCTGCGCCAACACCGATGCCCAGGCTCTCAATCGTTCCAAGGCCGACCAGCTCCTCCAGCTCGGTTCCACCGGCCTGGGCGCGGGTGCCAAGCCCGAGATGGGCAAGGCGGCGGCCGAGGAGGCCGAGGCCCGCATCCGCGAGGCCATCCAGGGCGCCAACATGCTCTTCATCACCGCCGGTATGGGCGGTGGCACCGGCACCGGCGCTGCGCCGGTGATCGCCCGCGTGGCCAAGGAAATGGGCATCCTCACCGTCGGTGTGGTGACCAAGCCCTTCGAATTCGAGGGCACGCGCCGCACCAAGGCGGCCGACAACGGCCTGGCCGAGCTGGAAGCCAATGTCGACTCGCTGATCGTGGTGCTGAACGACAAGCTGCTGGACGTGCTGGGCGAAGATGTCACGCAGGACCAGGCCTTCGCGCATGCCAACGATGTGCTGAAGAACGCCGTCGGCGGTATCTCCGACATCATCCACATCCCCGGCCTGGTGAACGTCGACTTCGAAGACGTCAAGACGGTGATGAGCGAGCCCGGCAAGGCCATGATGGGCACGGCGCAAGCCACCGGCCCGGACCGCGCCAACAAGGCGGCCGACGCCGCCGTGGCCTGCCCGCTGCTGGAAGGCATCGACCTCTCCGGCGCGCGCGGTGTGCTGGTGCTGATTGCCGCCAGCCGTGCCAACTTCAAGCTGAGCGAGTCGCGCAACGCGATGAACACGATCCGCCGCTATGCGGCCGATGACGCCCATGTGATCTACGGCACCGCCTACGACGAAAGCCTGGGCGACGCGCTGCGCGTCACCGTCATCGCCACCGGCCTGAGCTCGCAGCGCGCACGCCAGCAGGCGCCGCTGCAAGTGGTGCAGCAACAGGCCACGCTGCGCACCGGCACCGACAATATGCCGGTGCTGACCCAGCCGGTGATGATGGGCAGCAGCATGGCGGCGCCCGCGGGCAATGCCATGAGCGGCAACGGCAACGACTTCGGCGGCATGAGCGTGCCCAGCGTCTGGCGCCATGGCCGCACCGCCGCGGCCAAGGTCGAAGCGCTGTCGTCCAATGGCATGGACGAAATCGAGATCCCGGCCTTCCTGCGTAAACAAGCGGATTGATGGATGACCGGGTGAGGGCCCAGTGAGGTCCTTTCTCGCCTGCATCGGCCTGCTGGCTTGTTGCCTGCTGGGCTTGGCCGCACCCGCGCAGGCGCAGCAGGCCGCACAGGCCGGTCAAGCCGAACTGGCCGTCTCCGACTGGTCCCGCCAGGACCTCAAGGCCTGGTGGGCCGGCCTGCGCGCGATCGACGGCGCGCAGGGCGATCTGCCCGCCCATCTGCAACCGCCCAGCGATCCCAAGGCCTGGAAGCCGGTGCGCCTGCCCGATGTGCAGGAGACGCCGCGCGCCGGCACCGAGGAGCAGCCCGCCTACCAGATGCGCTGGTACCGGCTGCGCTACGAACCCGAGCACGAGCGCTGGCCCACCAGCCTGGCGCTCTATATGCCGCGCCTGGTCACGCTGGCGGCGGCGGTGCTGGTGCGCACCGACCAGGGCTGGCGCCCGGTGTTCGACAACCAGAACGGCGCGCGCGAGCAATGGGTGCGGCCACTGTGGGTGGTGCTGCCCGCGGCGCTGAGCGATCTGCACAAGGGCAAGGCGATCGAACTGGTGGTGGCGGCGCCGGTCTATACCGGCAGCCTGTTCGCCGTCTCCAGCGTCAGGCTGGGCCCGCGCGACGAGCTCGAGCCCGCCTACAACTGGCGCTGGGGCCTGCAGATCGGCGTGCCGCTGGCCACCGGCATGACGCTGGTCGTGCTGGGCGCTTTTGCCTTCAGCCTCTGGCTCAAGCGCCGCGACGAGCCCGCCTACCTGCTGTTTGCGCTGGCCTGCCTGGCCTGGCTGTTCCGCAATCTGCACTACTCGCTGGACATGCCCAGCACCAAGCTGGCGTTGGACTGGTTCTGGTGGGCCACCCATGCCTCGATGGCCTGGGTGATGCTGCTGATCTTCATGTTCGCGCTGCGCTTTGCGCACCGGCGCTTTGCGCGCTTCGAGCTGGGCCTGGGCGCTTTTGTGCTGGCCAGCAGCCTGCTCTCGGTGCCGGTGATGGGGCGGCTCTATGACAGCGTGGTGGTGCTGCACCTGGCGAACGCGGTGGTGGGCGTGCTGGGCACGGCCTTCGTGGTGCGGGTGGCCTGGCGCGAGGGCAGCGCGGAGCTGCGCTGGATCTCGCTGAGCCTGATGGCCGGCCTGGTGCTGGGCCTGCACGACCTGGGCATGCTGGCGGGCTGGTGGGGTGCCGAACATATCTATCTGATGCCCTTCTCCACGCTGATCGTGCTGGCCAGCTTTCTCTATGCGGTGCAGTGCCGCTACGTCGGCGCGTTGCGCCAGAACGAGTTTGCCAACGAGCAGCTCGCGCAGCGCCTGGTGGCGCAGGGCACGGCCCTGCAGAGCCAGCACGACCGGCTGCGCGAATCTGAGCGCCAGCAGGCCCTGCTGGTGGAGCGCCAGCGCCTCATGCAGGACATGCACGACGGCCTGGGCTCGTCCCTGCTCTCGGCCATGGTGGCGGTGGGGCAGGGCACGATGGAGCAGGACCAGGTGGTGGAGGTGCTGCGCGAATGCGTGGACGATCTGCGCCTGGTGATCGATTCGCTGGAGCCGGTGGGCCACGACCTGGTGTCGCTGCTGGCCACCATGCGCTACCGCCTCGGCAAGCGCCTGCAGGCCGGCGGCCTCAAGCTCGAATGGGATGTGCACGACCTGCCCCAGCTCGACTGGCTGGAGCCGCCCGATGCCCTGCATGTGCTGCGCCTGATGCAGGAGGCGCTCAACAACGCGCTCAAGCATGCGCGCGCCACGCGCGTGCGCATCGTCACGCGCGATCTGGGCAGCAAGATCGAGATCCGCGTGGAGGACGATGGCGAGGGCTTCGACATCGAGACGGTGCAGCGCGGCCGCGGCCTGCGCGGCCTGCAGAAGCGCGCCAAGCATCTGGGTGGCAGCCTGCGGGTGGAAAGCAGCCCCGGCCATGGCACGGTGATGACGCTGCGCCTGCCGGTGAACCGCGATTCCCGCGAGCCGCTCGATGACCCGCCGTCCGCATGAAAAACCCGAATCGGGGAGAATCCCGGCCATCATGCTGAAGCAAAGAACCCTCAAGTCGCTGACCCGTGCCGTCGGCGTGGGCATCCACAGCGGCCAGAAGGTCGAGATCACGCTGCGGCCCGCCGCGCCCAATACCGGCATCGTGTTCCGCCGCGTCGACCTGGCCACGCCGGTGGACATCCCGGTGCGCGCCGACACCGTCTGCGACACCCGCATGGCCACCACCATCAGCCCCGGCGGCGACCCCGGCGCGCCCAAGGTGCAGACCATCGAGCACCTGCTGTCGGCCTGCGCCGGCCTGGGGCTGGACAACCTCTATGTCGACATCAATGCCGACGAGGTGCCGGTGCTGGACGGTTCGGCCGCCAGCTTCGTGTTCCTGCTGCAGAGCGCCGGCATCGAGTTGCAGAACGCGCCCAAGCGCTTTCTGCGCGTGAAGAAGGCCGTGGAAGTGCGCCAGGGCGAGGGCAAGCGCCTGTTGTGGGCCAGGCTGGAGCCGCACCATGGCTACACGCTCTCCTTCCAGATCGAGTTCGACAACCCGGCGGTCTCCGCCACCGGCCAGCACTATGTGTTCGACATGGGCAGCGGCCAGTACAAGAAGGAGATCGCGCGCGCCCGCACCTTCGGCATGACCAAGGACATCGAGCTGATGCGCTCGCGCGGCCTCACCCTGGGCGGCGCGATGGACAACGCCATCGTGGTGGACGACTACCGCGTGCTGAATGCCGACGGCCTGCGCTACGACGACGAGTTCGTCAAGCACAAGATCCTCGACGCCATCGGCGACATGCAGGTGGCCGGTTATCCGCTGCTGGCGGCCTACACCTCCTTCAAGGGCGGGCATGCGCTCAACAACAAGCTGCTGCGCGCCCTGCTGGCGGACGAGAGCGCCTACGACATCGTCACCTTCGAGGACGAGGCCGCGGCCCCGCGCGGCTTCGCCGAGCTGGCGCCGGCCTGGTAAGGCCAGACCCGGCAGATGATGATCTTCCGCCTCCTCATCGGCCTGCTGATGGCCGCCAGCATTCTCTGCTTCGCGATGTACATCGGCACGCGCCAGGATGTCTGGCGCCGCCGCGGCGTGCTCATCATCAAATGGACGGTGATCGCCGGCCTGGGCTTCTTCGCCGTGCTGGTGCTGGAGCGATTAGCCCTGCTCCTCTAGCGATTGGAGTTGCACCAGGCGTTGGTAGAGCCCGCCCTCCAGCGCCATCAGCTCGGCATGCCGGCCGCGTTCCACCAGGCGGCCATGGTTCAGCACGACGATCTGGTCGGCCTCGCGGATGGTGGAAAGGCGGTGCGCGATCGCCACGATGGTGACGCGGCCGCGCAGCGCCAGCAGCGCCTCGCTGATGAGCGCCTCGGTGGCGCTGTCGATATTGGAGGTGGCCTCGTCCAGGAACAGGATGCGCGGCGCCGCCGCCAGCGCGCGCGCCATCGCGATCAGCTGCTTCTGGCCGGTGGAGACGCGTGCGCCACCCTCGCCCAGCAGGGTGTCATAGCCCTGCGGCAGCGTGCACAGAAAGTCGTGGATGCGTGCGGCCTTGGCGGCCTCGACGATGGCGGCCTCGCTGATGTCGCGCCCCACGGCGATGTTCTCGCGCGCGCTGGCCGCCATCAGATAGGGCTCCTGCGGCACCAGGCCCACGGCGGCACGGAAGGCCGCATCGGGCAGGCTCTGCAGCGCCAGACCGTCGATGCGTATGCAGCCCGGCGCGCTGGCGTAGAAGCGCAGCAGCAACGACAGCAGGGTCGACTTGCCCGAGCCGGTGTGGCCCACGATGCCGATGAACTCGCCGGCCCGGATCTCCAGGTTGATGTCCTGCAGCACCGGGCGGCCCGGCGCATAGGCGAAGCTCAAGGCCTGCACGCTGATGGCGCCGCGCGTGACGCTCAGGCCGGCCTGGCTGGCGTCGCCGGCCACGCCCTCCTGCAGCAGGCTGCGCACCCGCGAGGCCGCCACCATGGACTGCTGCAGCTGGCCGAACTGCATGGTGATCTGGATCAGCGGCTCCACCACGCGCGAGATATAGCTGAGGAAGGCGTACAGCAGGCCCACCTCGACGCCCGACATCTCGCGCAGGCCGAAGCCGTAGATCACCGTCACCAGCAGCATCACGTTGAGCAGGTCGAGCGCCGGGCGCAGCAGCCAGGCATTGGCGCGCAGCTCGGCCACGCGCGAGCCCAGGTGCTGCGCGTTGATGCGGCCGAAGCGCTGCGCGAAGCGCGTGCCCGCGCCGGCCGCCTGCAGCACCGCCATGCCGGCAATGCTCTCGGCCATCTGGGCGTTGATGTCGCTGCGCAGCTGGCGGGTGCGCTGCACCGCCGGCGCGCTCCAGCGCTGGTAGAGCCAGATGATGGCCACGCTGGCCGGCACCAGGGCCGCCACGATCAGCATCAGGCGCAGGTCCAGCCAGGCCATCGCCGCCATCGAGCCCAGCACCACGATGCTCGAATCGAGCATCACATAGAGCACCTGGCGGTAGAGCGTGTTGACGGCCTCGGTATCGTTGGTGACGCGGCTCACCAGCTGGCCGGTGATGGCGCGGTCGAAGAAGGCCATCGGCAGCGCCAGCACATGGGCAAACACCTGCTCGCGCAGGCGCAGCACCGAGCGCCGCGCCACCCCGGCCATGCGCGCCAGCTGGGCATAGCGGATCCAGCTGGAGGCCCAGCCGCACAACATCAGGGTCAGCAGCAGGCCGGCCATGGCGCTCACGTCGAACTGGCGCGGCAGCAGGTACTGGTCGATATAGCGCTTGCCGAGCATCGGGCCCAGCGCCTCGAGGCCGGCGGCGCTCAGCAGCCACAGCAGGCCCCAGGCGAGCGAGCGGCGTTCCGGGCGCGCGGCCTGCATCAGCAGGCCCACGGCGGACCAGGGCGAGGGCTGTCGGGAGGGATCTTCAGAGTGCATCGATGCTGGCCTCCAGTTGCTGGTAGCGCCATTGCGTGGCGTACCAGCCGCCCTGCGCCAGCAGGCTGGCATGGTCGCCGCGTTCGGTGATGCGGCCCTGGCGCAGCACGGCGATCTGCTCAGCCTCCATCACCGCGCTGAGCCGGTGGCTGACGATGATGACGGTGCGTTCGGGGTGGCGCTCGCGCAGGGTTCGCAGATGGCCGAGGATCTGCGTCTCGGTGCCGGTGTCCACCGCCGAGAGCGCGTCGTCCAGCAGCAGGATGGGGGCTTCGCTGAGCAGGGCGCGCGCGATCGCGACGCGCTGGCGCTGGCCGCCCGAGAGCGTCACGCCGCGCTCGCCCACCAGGGTGTCGTAGCCCTGGGGCAGGGCGGCGATGTCGGCATGCACGGCCGCCAGCGTGGCGGCCTCGACGATCTGCGCCGGGCTGGCGTCGGGGCGGGCCAGCGCGATGTTCTCGGCAATGCTGGCGGAGAACAGGAAGGGCTCCTGCGGCACCCAGGCCAGCGCCTGGCGCAGCGCCGGCAGGGCGATCTGCTGCACCGGCAGGCCGCCCAGCAAGACCTGACCCCGGTCGGGCTCGAACTGGCGCAGCAGCAGGCGCAGCAGGGTGGACTTGCCGGCGCCGGTGGGGCCCACCAGGCCCAGGGTCTGTCCGGGCGCGAGCGCGAGCTCCACCCCGTCGAGCGCCGGACGCGGGTTGCCGGGGTAGCTGAAGGCGAGCGCCGCGAAGGCCACGCCGGCGCTGCCTGACATGGCCGGCAGCGCCGCGCGGCCCTCGTCGCGCAGGCTCAGCGGCGCGTCCAGCACCGGCTGCAGGCGCGCCCAGGCGGCCCGCCCGCGCTCCAGCAGCGAGAGCACCCAGCCGGCCGCGAACATCGGCCAGATCAGCTGGCCCAGGTACATGGTGAAGGAGGTCAGCGAGCCGATGCTGAGCTCGCCGCGGGCTACCAGCCAGCCGCCCAGGCCCAGCGCGATCGCCACCGCGCTGGCCAGCGTCATGCCCACCGCCGGCTCGTAGGCGGCCTCCCAGCGCTGGGCGCGGTAGGCGGCCTCGCCGGCATGGTCGGCAAGCGCGTGGAACTGCCCGGTGCTGCGCGCAGTGAGCCCCAGCGCGCGCAGCGTGCGCACCCCGCTGAGCGCCTCCTGCACATGCTGGTTGAGGCCGGAGAAGCGCTCCAGCGAGGCCTTCCAGGCCTGGTGCACATGTTCGGAGATGCGCCAGAAGGCCAGCGCCATGAGCGGGAAGGGCAGCAGCGCGGCCAGGCCCAGGCGCCAGTCCACGCCCAGCGTCATCATGGCGACCACCAGCAGCAGGGTGAGGCTGCCGTCGAAGGCCGCCAGCAGGGCCTCGCCCGCGGCCATCTCGACGGCGTCGATGTCGTTGGTGGCCAGCGCCATCAGGTCGCCGGTGCGCTCGGCCTGGAAGAAGCCCGGGCCCTGCAGGCTCAGCTGGCGGTACAGCCGGGTGCGCAGCTCGCGGCCGAGCTCGTAGGCGGCGGCGAACAGCGCCAGGCGCCAGCCCACGCGCAGCAGATAGATCGCCAGCGCCGCCAGCAGCAGCCAGGCCAGCTCGCGCAGCAGGCCGCCGCCCTGCAGCCGGTGCGCCACCAGGCCGTCCACCACCTGGCCCACCTGGCGCGGGATCCACACGGTGATGAGGGCGATGCTCAGCAGCATCAGGGCCGAGGCGGCATAGGCGCGGCGATGCCTGGCCACAAAGCCGGCGATCAACTGGATCAGGGTCATGCGGGAGGGCGCTTGAGCGAGTCAGGAGGCGGATTGTGCCCGCTGCTGCTGCCAGGGCATGGCAGCAGGGCCGGTTGGCCAGGCGCTCAGCTCGCGCCCAGCTGGGCGTAGACCTGGCTGCCCAGGCGCGCCAGCTGCTCCTGCCCGAACGGCCCGCTCAGCGCATAGCCCAGCGCCCCGTCGATCCAGTAGAAGCTGCGCGTCAGGCCGGCGCCCTGGCCCTGCTCGGCAAAGTGGAAGGCGGTGGGCGCGGCGGCCTGGCCGGCCGGAGCGACCGAGACATAGAGGGTCAGGCGTTGCCCCTGGGCCGATTCGTACATGAACTGGGCGCGCGCCGCGTTGTGATCGCCGCCGCCACCCTGCGCCTCGCCGGCGGGCAGCAGCCGGCCGCCCATCAGCGCAAAGCCGTCGGCGCGCAGGTCCGGCACGCGCAGCGGCTGGCCCAGGCGCTTGCTGAGCCACTGCACCAGATGCTCCTGCTGGTCGGCGCCCACCTCCACCGGATGGCGGCGCTCGGGCTGGTAGAGCACATGGGCGATGGCGGCGTCGCGCACGAAGGCGGGCGTGCTGGCGCCGCTCGCCTGCGGCGGGCTGGCCCCGCCCGGCCAACTGGCGTGGCCGTACCAGCCGCCGGCCAAACCCACGGCCAGCAGGCAGGCCGCCGCCAGACCCTGGCGCCAGAACTGCGCGGCATTGGCAGCGGCAGCAGGCGCGGCCTGCAGGCGGCGCAGCAGCGCCGGCGGCAGGGGCTCGTCCAGCATCTCGGCGTGCAGGCCCTGCAGCGCGGCACGCTGGCTGCGCCAGGACAGCACGCGCTGGGCGTCGTCCGGGTGGTTCTGCAGCCATTGCGCCACCTCGGCGGCCTCGTAAGGCGTCAGCTGCCCGTCCACATAGGCGTGCAGGGTGGCTTCGTCCATGTTCTTGATGGTATTCATGGCGCGGCCTTGTCGTTCACTTCACCACGCGCAGGGTGGCGCCGGCCGCGGGCTGCTCGTCATGCATCAGCTTGCGCACGCGTTCACGGGCGCGCGACAGGCGCGACATCACCGTGCCCACCGGCAGCTCCAGCACCCGGGCCGCGTCTTCGTAGGAGAGTTCTTCCACGCACACCAGCAGCAGCACCTCGCGCGCCGCCGCCGGCAGCGCGGCGAGGGCGCGCTCGAGGTCCATGCGCTGCTGCCACTGCGGCTGCGGGTCATGCGCCGGTGCATGCTCGTCCGCATATTCCTCGTAGAGATGCTGGCGCTGGTCGCGCAGCTGGGTGAGGAAGTGGCGGTGCATCAGGGTCAGCAGCCAGGCGCGCAGCGCGCCCTGCCGGTCGGCCGCGCCCGCAGGGCCCAGCTCGGGCCGCCACAAGGCCTGTTTGCGCGCGGCGCGTTCCAGCGTGTCCTGCAGCAGGTCGTCGGCGCGTGCCGCATCGCCCGTCAGCAGGCGCGCATAGCGCCGCAGGCGGGGCAGATGGGGCAGCGTCTCTTCCAGCATGGGGCCAGGAACTCAGGGCGTGGCGAGGTGCCAGACCTTGTTGAAGCCGTCGCCGGTGCGATCGCCGGGCTTGCTGTCCTTGCTCCAGAAGTACAGCGGCTTGCCCTTGTAGGCCCATTGCTTGGCGCCGTCGTCGCGGCTGATGATGGTCCAGTCGCCGCTGGCCTTGGCGTCGTCGGCGGCCTTGAGGGCCGGCCAGAGGCCGATGCAGGGGCCCATGCACATGCTCTTGCCGGCGCCCGCGGTATCGCGGTCGAAGGTGTAGAGCGTCATCTGGTTGGGGCCTACCAGCACGCCGTCCGCCACGCTGGCGGGCGCTGGGGCCATGGCGGCGCAGGCTGCCAGGCTGGCGGCGAGCACGAGGGAGGCAAGGGGGAACAGGCGTGCATGCATGGGCATCTCCGTTGGTGGATGCCCAGTAAACACCTGGCGGGGCCTGTTTATTCCATGGCGCGGAGAAAAAAATCAGCGCGACAGCGCCAGCCTGAGCCCGAAGCCGATCAGGAACACGCCAGCCAGGCGCTGCAGCGCCTGGCCGATGGCGGGCCGCTGGCGCAGGCGCTCGCCCAGCCGGTGCGTCAGCAGCACCACCACCAGGCCGTAGGCGAAGGTGAGCGCCGCGATCGTCAGCGCCATGGCGCCGAAGGTGAGCAGGCCCTGGTGCCGCAGCGGATCGACGAAGAGCGGGAAGAAGGCCATGTAGAACACGATGGCCTTGGGGTTCAGCAGGGTGATCAGCAGCGACTGGCGGAAATACTGGCTGGGCCGGATCTGCAACACCGGTGCATCGCCCGGCTTGGCCAGCAGCATCTTCAGACCCAGCCAGCCCAGATAGGCCGCGCCCAGCCATTGCACCGCGGCAAAGGCGGCGGGATAGGCGCTCAGCAGCGCCGCCACGCCGGCCACCGCCAGCCACATCAGCACCTGGTCGCCCGCGATCACGCCCAGCGTGGCCGCCAGCCCGCCGCGCACCCCGCCCTTGCCGGTGGAGGTGATGAGGGCCAGATTGCCCGGGCCCGGGATGGCCAGGAAGATGATGATGGCGGCGACGAAAGCGCCATAGTCTGCGATGCCGAACATGGGTACTCCTGGTCAATACGTGCGTCCGCCCTTGAACTGCGCGTGCTGGCGCCGTTGCAGGGTGGTGCTCTTGCTCATGGCCTCGAAGGATACGCGCGCATGCGCATGCATGATGGCCAGGCCCAGCGCGTCGGCGGCATCCTTGCCGGGTTCGCCGGGCAGGTTCAGAAGGCGCTTGATCATCGCCTGGATCTGCTCCTTCTTGGCATGGCCATGGCCGACGATGGCCTTCTTCATCTGCAGCGCGGTGTATTCCGACACCGGCAGGTCCTTGGACACCAGGGCGGTGAGCGCCGCGCCGCGCGCCTGGCCCAGCAGCAGGGTGGATTGCGGGTTCACGTTCACGAACACGATCTCCACCGCCGCGCATTGCGGCTCGTAGCGCGCCGTGACCTCGCGGATGCCGTCGAAGATGATCTTCAACCGCGCCGGCAGGTCGCCGGTGGCCACCGCGCTGGTCTTGATGGTGCCGCTGGCCACATAGCTCAGGCGTGGGCCGTCGGCGTCGATCACGCCGAAGCCGGTGGTTTGCAGACCAGGGTCGATACCGAGAATTCTCATAGGGGGAGCTTGAAGTACCAACGCACGGAGTGGAAGAACACCGGCGCGGCGAAACACATCACCGAGATGCGGTCGAGCAGGCCCACCGCGCCGGTGATGGAGCTGCGGTTGCCCCAGTAATGCACGCCGGCATCGCGTTTGAGCGCCTTCATCACCAGCGCGCCGAAGCTGCCGGCGCCGGCGGCGATGAAGGCCATCACCACCGCCTGGCCGACCTTGAAGGGCGTGATCCAGTAGAGCAGGGCGCCGACGAAGGAGGCGATCAGCACGCCGAACCACCAGGCCCGCATCGAGAAGCTGCGGCTGATGCGGCGCGCCAGCGGCCGGCGGCGCAGCTGGCTGGCGGCCAGGTACTGGGCCATCTGGCCGCAGCTCACCACCATCACCAGGAAAAACAGCAAGAAGGCGCCGCGCCCCTGGTAGCCGGGGAATTCCAGCAGCAGCAGGGCGGGCGCATGCGAGAGCCCGTAGACGCACACCATGATGCCCCACTGGATCTTGGCATTGCGTTCCAGAAAGCGCGCCGGGTCGTCGGCCATCGCGCTCACCACCGGGATGGCCAGGAAGCTATAGACCGGGATCAGCACCGAGAACACATCGAAGTGGCGCGTGCCCACCAGCACGTATTGCAGCGGCAGGATCACGAAGAAGGCCAGGATCAGGCTGCGGTGGTCGCCGCGGCGCGTGTGCATCAGGGTGATGAATTCGCGCAGCGCCAGGAAGGAGAAGACCCCGAACAGCAGGGTGGCACCCACCGGGCCTGAGACCCAGGCGGCCCAGAACAGGCAGGCGCCGACCCAGACGATGTTGAGCTCGTGGCGGAAGCGCTGCCAGCCTTCCAGATCGCTCTCGTCGTCCACACCGTCGTTGCGGCGCTTCAGCGAATAGACGAAGCCGACGATGCTGGCCAGCAGCAGCGCGCCGAACAGCAGCACGAACAGGAAGGCCACCTGCTCGGCGCTGTTGAGCGATTTGAGCCAACGCAGGGCGTTCATTCGCGCCACCCACCCGGCTTCAGCGCCATCACCGCGGCGCGCGCGCGCTCCAGAAAGGCGCGCTTGTCTTCCTCGGGCTGCAGCTGCAGCGGCGCGCCGAAGGTGACGGTGCACAGGATCGGCACCGGCACGACCTCGCCCTTGGGCATGACGCGCTGCACATTGTCGATCCAGGTCGGGATCAGCTTGGCCTGCGGGAACTGCTCGGCGAGGTGGTAGAGGCCGGCCTTGAAGGCCTGCGGCTCGCCGCGATTGGAGCGCGTGCCCTCCGGAAAGATCACCAGCGAGTCGCCCTTGGCGAGCGCGTCCACCAGCGGTTCGAGCGGGTCCTCGTCGGGCGTGCTGCGGGTGCGGCTCACATAGATGGCGTTGAAGACATCCGAGGTCAGCCAGGTCTTCAGCGGCGAGCCGGTCCAGTAATCGCGCGCCGCGATCGGGCGCGTTTGCGCGCGCAACTCGCGCGGCAGCGCCGCCCAGATCAGCACCCAGTCGAAATGGCTCTGGTGGTTGGCGAAGTAGATGCGCTGCTCCGCCATCGGCGGGCAGCCCTTCCAATGGCCCTGGGCGCCGGTGATGAGGCGTGCCAGCGCGGCCAGGAACAGGCCGGTGGAGGCGGCAAGAGACATGGGGGGATTCTAGGAGGCCTGCAGCTCCACGCGGTTGCGCCCCTGGTGCTTGGCGCGGTAGAGCGCCTGGTCGGCGCGGCGCAGCAGCTGGTCGCTATCGGCGTCCTCGGCCAGGTATTCGCTCACCCCGAAGCTGGCGCTCAGCGCGATCACGCTGCCATCGGGGCCGCTGAGCCGCATCGCCGCCACCGCGCTGCGCAGGCGCTCGGCCAGTCGCAGGCCATCGGTCGCGGCGCTGGCCTGGGGCATCAGCACCATGAACTCCTCGCCGCCGAAGCGGCTGAGGTGGTCGGTCTCGCGCACATGGCCCTGCAATGTCTTGGCCACGGCGCGCAGGGCCTGGTCGCCCATGCCGTGGCCGTAGCGGTCGTTGATGCGCTTGAAATGGTCGATGTCGGTGGCGATGGCCACGAAGGCGGTTTGATAGCGCCGCGCGCGCTCCCACTCCAGCTGCAGGCGCTCCTGCATGGCGCGCCGGTTGGGCAGGCCGGTGAGCGCGTCCAGGCCGGCCTGCCGGCGCAGGCTTTGCAGCAGACGGATCGTCACCAGGAAGAAGAACAGGAAGTTGAAGGCCGCCGCGCTGACCAGGGTGAGCACCCAGGTGCTGGTGGAGATGGCGTTGGCGCCGACGATGTCCACGGGCACCCGGCGCAGGCCCTGCACCACGAAGAAGACATTCATGCCCAGCAGCGCGGCGGCGGGCAGGGTGGCGCACAGCGCGATGCGGAGGCCGAATTCCTGCACAAAGGCGGGGCGGGCGAGCCAGAAGGCGACCATCAGCAGCCCCGCATTGAAGCCGGACATGGCGGCCACCCGCGTCGGCGTGTCGCCCGGGCCGATCCACACCAGGGCCGGCAGCGCGACCGCGAGCATGCCGAGCCAGAAACCGTCGCGCGGCGGCTGGCGCAGGAACACCAGCACGCCGCGCCCGGCCAGCGCCAGGCTCAGGATGGTGGCCAGGCTCGAACCCGTGTGGGTCAGCCAGACCGGCCCATCGGGCCGCCACGCCACCAGCGCGGCCTGCCCTGCCGCAGTCAGGGAGAAGCCCAGCCAATGCAGCAGGGCGGGGCGCTCGTCGCGGTGGGTGGCACTGGCCAGCGCCCACATCAGGGCATACAGGGCGAGTTGCAGGCTGGCGAGAAAACTCATGGCCGGCGGAGTATGGCAGGCGCGGGCGGGCGCTGGCGGATGGCCAAGCGGCGCCGGGCCGCTTGACTGGCCAGTTAGGCCGCCGACGCGGCCGACGCCGGCACCGCCGGGCTGTCCAGCCGCACCTCCTTCTCGGTCAGGCGCTTGGCCAGGCCGGTGGCCATGCGCGCCGCCTGGGCGTAGACGGTCAGCTGCGGATTGGCGCCGATGCTGGTGGGGAACACCGAGCCGTCGTGCACCGAGAGATTGGCCACCTGCCAATGCTGGCCGTCGGGCTGCACCACGCCCTGGGCCGGCGTGGCCGCCATCGCGCAGCCGCCCATCACATGGGCGCTGCCGATGGTGGTGATGTAGGGCTCGTAGGGCAGGGCCAGAATGGCCTCCCTGGCCTGGTGCCAGCTCTGGTAGTCCTCGGCCTGCTCATGCGCCGGGCGCACGCTCTTGGCACCGGCGGCGAACTGGATTTCCACCATGCTGAGGTGGGCGCGGCGCGCGCCATCCAGCAGGTAGCCGTTGATCGGATAGTCCAGCACCGGGCTGCCGTCGTTCTTGAGCTCGACCACGCCGCCGCCGGCCTCGGGGTGGAAGCCGTCGCGCAGCAGGCCGATCAGGATGCTGGTGTGCGGGAAGGTCCTGGCCTTGTCCGCCAGGGCCCGGCCCATGCCGCCCAGATTGGTCATCGCAAAGCCGGGGTGCACCGGCGCGGTCTCGAGCTTGTAGCCGATCGCGCCGTCGATCGGCTGGGTGCGCAGGAAGTGGTCGGAGAACACCGCCAGCGGCGCGCCAGCCCAGCCCTGCACCGGCTCGGGCATGACGGCGCTGCTGGCCACGGTGGGATGCAAAAAGGTGCGCCGGCCCAGCAGATCGTTGGGATTGGGCAGGCCCGAGCGCATCATCAGCGCGGGCGAGTTGATGGCGCCGCCCGCCACCACATAGTGTTTGGCGGTGATGCGCAAGGCGGGGCCGGCGTGGCTGCCATCGGCATGCACCGGCTGGCACAGCAGGCCGGCGATCTGGTTGCCCTTGAGTTCGAGCTTGTCGGCGCGCGTCTGCACCATCAGCGTGGCGCCCAGGTCCAGCGCCGCCGGGATGGTGGTCACCAGCATCGACTGCTTGGCGTTGGTGGGGCAGCCCAGGCCGCAGGAGCCCAGGTTCCAGCAGCCCTTGACGTTGCGGTGGATGGTGGGCGCCTTGATGCCCAGCTTGAGCGCGCCGCGGCGCAGCACGCTGTTGTTGGCATTCGGATCGGTGAGCCATTCGCTGATGTTCAGGCGCGCCTCGACCTGCTCGAACCAGGGCTTCATGGCCTCGGCACCGCATTCCTTCAGGCCATAGATGTCGACCCAGTAGTTCAGCGTCTCCTCGGGGGTGCGGAAGGCGCCGGCCCAGTTCACCGTGGTGGAGCCGCCCACGCAGCGCCCCTGCAGCACCGGCATGGCCTGGTCGGCGGTCTTGCGGCCGCCGCCCTCCTGGTAGAGCTGGGCATAGGCGTCGGCCTCGAGCTGGCGGAAGTCGCTGCTGGACTTGAGCGGGCCCTCCTCGACGATGGCGATCTTCAGCCCGGCCTTGGCCAGCAGCTCGGCGGTGATGCCGGCGCCGGCGCCGCTGCCGACGATCACCACATCGCAGTCCAGCGAGGTGGGCAGGGGGCCATGCTTGCCTCCCAGCACCTTCCAGCCGCGTGCCAGGCCTTCTTTGATCGGGTCAACAATGCTGCTCATCAGGGAATCTCTCTCGGTCCGGGGTAGCCCACCAGCTGCCAGCTGGCCGCGTTGCTGAAGAACACCAGGCTGCTGAGGTCGCGCAGGGCGTGATAGATCTGCTGCTTGAGCCCCAGGCTGGACAGGCTCATCGCCTGCAGGCTGGCCTGCACATCGGCCACCGAGGCCGCGGCCCAGCTGCTGGTGAGGCCCATCAGTGCCAGCCGCCCGCCGCTGCTGGTGAGCAGGGACAGCAGCTGCGAAAGCTCGCCGCGCAGATGCGGGGGGAAGCCGGCGATGTTGGCGTCCAGCTGGTCGAGGTGCGCGGCGAGCCGCGCCTCACGCGCCGCCGCTTCGGCGGGCAGCAGGCCGTCGAACACCGCCAGCGCCACGGCGCGCATCAGCTGGCGCGAGTCCGCGCTGAGCTTATTGTCGGCAAGGCCGGGTTTGAGCAGGGCCAGGCTGCCGCCGGCCACCGCCAGCACCACGCCGGAGGCGATGCCCAGCTTGAGAAGGCTGCGTCTTTTCATGGCGTCATCATCAGACAATCTTTTTCAACAGGCCCAGCAGGCGTTCGAAGGTCTTGCCGTAGGGAGGATAGAACAGCTTGGTGCCGGCAAAGGCCGACTGGATGAAGACCGGCTTTTCCTTGCTGAAGGTGCGGAAGCCCCAGTCGCCATGGTAGGAGCCGATGCCGCTGGCACCCACGCCGCCGAAGGGCTGGTCTTCCTGGCCCAGGTGCCAGATGCAGTCGTTGATGGTGACGCCGCCGGCATGGGTCTGCTCCAGCACGCGCTGCTGTACCGCGGCGTCGCGGCCGAACCAGTAGAGCGCCAGCGGGCGGTCCATGCGGTTGATGAAGGCGAGCGCCTCGTCCAGCGAGTCGTAGGGCACGATCGGCAGCAGCGGGCCGAAGATCTCGTCCTGCATCACCGTCATCTCGGGCGTCACGCCCAGCAGGATGTGCGGCACCAGCTTGCGGCCGCTGACCTGCTCCTCGTGCGTGGTGATCAGCTGTGCGCCGCGCGCCTTGGCATCGGCCAGCAGGGCCAGCAGGCGCGCATGGTGGCGCTCGGTGGCGATGCTGGTGTAGTCGGGGTTGGCATCCAGGGTCGGATAGAGGCGGCGCACCGCGGCCGTCAGCTCGGCCACCAGGGGCTGGACCAGGGCCCTGGGCACCAGGGCGTAGTCGGGGGCCACGCAGGTCTGGCCGGCGTTGAGCAGCATGCCGAAGGCCAGGCGCTGGGCCGTCAGCTTGAGGTCGCAGGAGGGGTCGACCAGGGCGGGCGACTTGCCGCCCAGCTCCAGCGTCACCGGGGTCAGGTGTTGCGCGGCGGCCTGCGCCACCAGCCGGCCCACCGCGGTGGAGCCGGTGAAGAACAGGTGGTCGAAGGGCAGGTGGCTGAAGGCGCGGCCGACCTCGGCATCGCCGGCGATGACCTGCATTTCCTCGGGCGCAAAAAACTCGGCCACCATCCTGGCCATCAGGGCCGAGGTGGCGGGCGTCAGCTCCGAGGGCTTGATCATCACGCGGTTGCCCGCGGCCAGCGCCGCCATGGCCGGGGCCATGGCCAGGTAATAGGGGTAGTTCCAGGGCGAGAGCACGCCCACCACGCCCAGCGGTTGCGGCATCAGGCGGTTGCTGGCCGGCAGGAAGTGCAGCGCGGTGGGCACGCGCTTGGGCTTCATCCAGCGGCGCAGATGGCGCAGCGCGTGCTTGGCGCCGGACTCGACGGTGAAGACATCGGCCAACAGGGTCTCCTGGCGCGCCCGGTTGCCGAAATCCTGCGAGATCGCTGCCGCCAGCTCTTCCTCATACTTGGCCGTCATGGCCCGGACGCGCTGCAGGCGGTCCTTGCGCACCGCCAGGCTGGGCATCATCTCGGCGCGGAAGGCCGCGCGCTGCTGCTCCAGAGCCAGGTGCAGGCGTTCTTGCAGGGACTGGTCCATCTCGTCGTCTCCTTGGGGTTCGCCCGAGGCTAACCGCAGAAGAGAGATGTAACCAGCGTGTAGTCCCTGAGATAGAGGGGGGCGTCTAGACGCCCAGGCGACACCGCGTTCAATGCCGGAAGTGGCGCACCCCCGAGAACACCATCGCAATGCCGCGTTCGTTGGCGGCGGCGATCACCTCGTCGTCGCGCATCGAGCCACCCGGCTGGATCACGCTGGTGGCGCCGGCGTCGACCACCACGTCCAGGCCGTCACGGAAGGGGAAGAAGGCGTCGCTGGCGACGGCCGAGCCCTTCAGTGTGAGGCCGGCGTTCTCGGCCTTGATGCTGGCGATGCGGGCCGAGTCGATGCGGCTCATCTGGCCGGCGCCCACGCCCAGCGTCATGCCACCGGCGCAGAACACGATCGCATTGCTCTTCACGTACTGGGCCACGGTCCAGGCGAACAGCAGGTCCTGCAGCTCCTGCGCGGTCGGCTGCTTGGTGGTCACCACCTTCAGGTCGGCGGCCTTGAGGAAATGGTTGTCGGCGGTCTGCAAGAGGATGCCCGAGCCCACGCGCTTGCTGTCCATCGCGTTGCGGCCCTGCAGCCAGGGGGTGTCGCCGCCCGGGGGCAGGGCGATCTCGAGCAGGCGCACGTTCACCTTGCCGGCGAAGATGGCGCGCGCTTCCTCGGTGAAGGCGGGGGCCATCAGCACCTCGACGAACTGCTTGGAAACCAGCTGCGCGGCTGCGCCGTCCACCGGGCGGTTGAAGGCGATGATGCCGCCGAAGGCGCTGGTGGGGTCGGTCTTGAAGGCCTTGCCGTAGGCCTCGGCCGCATCCGCGCCCACTGCCACGCCGCAGGGGTTGGCATGCTTGATGATGACGCAGGCGGGGGCCTCGAAGGCCTTCACGCATTCCCAGGCGGCGTCGGCATCGGCGATGTTGTTGTAGCTCAGCTCCTTGCCCTGCAGCTGCTTGGCCGAAACGAGCGAGCCGGGGGCGGGGAAGAGGTCGCGGTAGAGCGCGGCGCTCTGGTGCGAGTTCTCGCCATAGCGCAGGTCCTGCACCTTGACGAAGCAGCTGTTCATCTGGCCGGGATACTCCGACAGGCTGCCGTCGTCCTGGCGCGCGCTCAGGTAGTTGCTGATGGCGGCGTCGTACTGGGCGATGCGGTTGAAGGCGGCCACGCTGCAGGCGAAGCGGGTCTTGTCGCTGGTCTTGCCCGCGCTCTTCAGCTCGGCCAGCACGCCCGCGTACTGGCCGGCGTCGGTCAGCACGGTGACGTCCTTCCAGTTCTTGGCGGCGCTGCGCACCATCGCCGGGCCGCCGATGTCGATGTTCTCGATCGCGTCTTCCAGCGTGCAGCCGGGCTTGGCCACGGTGGCCTCGAAGGGGTAGAGATTGACCGCCAGGATGTCGATCATGGCGATGCCGTGCAGGGCCGCTGCGGCCATGTGCTCGGGCAGATCGCGGCGCGCCAGCAGGCCGCCGTGGATCTTGGGGTGCAGGGTCTTGACGCGGCCGTCCAGCATCTCGGGGAAGCCGGTGTGCTCGGCCACCTCGGTGACCGGCAGGCCGGCATCGGCCAGCAGCTTGGCGGTGCCGCCGGTGGAGAGCAGGCGCACGTTCAGGGCGTGCAGCTCCCGGGCGAATTCGAGGATGCCGGTCTTGTCGGAGACGGAGATCAGGGCGGTCAGTTGAGACATGGTGGGCTCGCTAGGTTGTGATTCGGTTCGTTGCGGCAGGGCTGGCTTACAGCATCTGGTGGTCGCTGAGCTTGCGGCGCAAGGTGTTGCGGTTGATGCCCAGCCATTCGGCGGCCTTGCTCTGGTTGCCGTCGGCGTGCTGCATCACCACCTCCAGCAAGGGCTTCTCCACCAGCTTGATCAGCATCTCGTGCATGGAATGCGGCTCTTCGCCGTCCAGGTCGCGGAAATAGGCTTCCAGGTTCTCGCGCACGCAGGTTTCAATCGGTTTGGGCGTCATGCTTGTTCTTCTGAGTATTCGTCGTTGGCCGCGTCAGCCGTCAAGGCATGCACGGGCAGATACGGCAGGCGTTCGTGCTGCTCGGCGAGGGCGCCGAACCAGTCGCGCATGGCCGCGATCTGTGCCTCGCAGCTCTGCAGCGTGTTCATGTGCTGGCGGAAGGCCTCGCCACCGGGCAGGCCGCGCAGGGCCCAGCCGATGTGCTTGCGCGCGGTGCGCATGCCGGTCAGCTCGCCATAGAGGCTGTAATGGTCGTGCAGGTGCTCGAGCAGCCAGGCCTGGGCGTCCTGCACGCGCGGCGCCGCCAGCTCCGCGCCGGTGGCCAGGTAATGGGCGATCTCGGCAAAGATCCAGGGCCGGCCCTGGGCGGCGCGGCCCACCATGATGGCGTCGGCGCCGGTATGGGCCAGCACCTGGGCGGCCTTGGCGGGCGAGTCGATGTCGCCGTTGGCCACCACCGGGATCGCCAGCGCGGCCTTCACCGCGGCCACCGTGTCGTATTCGGCAAAGCCCTTGTAGCCCTGCTCGCGGGTGCGGCCATGCACCGTCACCATGGCCACGCCGGCGGCCTCGGCGGCGCGCGCTAGCAGCAGCGCGTTCTTCTCGGTCTCGCA
>Ga0208125_100229_pt1 | contig 46549 bp, 39 predicted proteins | sample LakWasM128_HOW14_2_FD_183938 | JGI IMG/M metagenome (GOLD analysis project Ga0208125, IMG submission 183938) | Freshwater sediment methanotrophic microbial communities from Lake Washington under simulated oxygen tension - Sediment Metagenome... | ecosystem: Environmental > Aquatic > Freshwater >...
AAGGCACTTTTGTAGTGCATTTTGTGGTGGCATGGTGCACTGAAAACCTGCTAGACTGAATTGAATTGTCAGGAGAAAAGTATGAGAAATATCAAATTCTTTGAAGATGTATCAAATAAAATCAAAGAGATAGCAAAATCAGGCCCAGTGGAGGATCTTGAGAAGAATGTTCATGCACTATTGCAGGGCGCATTCACCAAGTTGGAGCTCGTTTCTCGTGATGAATTTGACGTGCAGGCCGATTTGTTGCGGCTTACAAGGCAAAAACTGGAGGCCATGCAGCACCGGTTAGACGAACTTGAGGGAAAAGTTGTAGATCAAACAGCTGTGTTGCAAAAAAACAACAAATAAGCCCATGAAATGAGCCTGGCGGTCCTTAAAAGTCGTGCGTTATCTGGCATGGATGCGCCAGAGGTCGTCGTTGAGGTGCATCTGGCCAATGGGCTGCCAAGCTTTACTATCGTAGGTTTGCCTGAGGCTGAAGTTAAAGAAAGTAAAGATCGCGTGCGTGCGGCATTGCTGACTGCGCAATTTGAATTTCCTTCTCGCCGTATTACGGTAAATCTGGCGCCTGCAGATTTACCCAAAGAAAGTGGCCGTTATGATTTGCCCATCGCCTTGGGTATCTTGGCGGCATCAGGGCAAATTCCTCTTGAGCCCCTCAATCAGTATGAGATAGCTGGTGAGCTGGCACTTACAGGCGAGCTGCGGCCGATTCGAGGTGCTCTGGCAATGGCTGTATGCATGGCACGAGACATTCAGGGTGACCCTCAAGAAAAACCACGTTCATTCATATTACCTCTTCACAGTGCAGCAGAAGCAGCACTAGTCAGCAATGTGGTGATATTGCCTGCGACCTCATTGTTAGAAGTATGTGCACATTTGTCTGGCCACACCACTCTATCTCCTTACGCTGCAAGTAAGGATGATACGCAGCTTGCATACCCGGACTTTAATGAGGTCAAAGGACAGTCGCTACCCAAGCGTGCACTGGAGATCGCCGCTGCCGGCGGCCACAGCATACTGATGTCAGGTCCGCCTGGAACAGGAAAATCCATGTTGGCGAGTCGGTTTCCAGGAATTTTGCCAGCGATGACTGAGCAGGAGGCGCTGCAGTCGGCGGCTATCCAATCCATTAATGGTAGTTACCGTACGGAATTATGGCGACGCAGGCCTTTCCGTTCGCCTCACCATACCGCTTCAGGCGTGGCGCTTGTCGGTGGAGGCAGTGTTCCACGGCCCGGTGAAATTTCCCTGGCTCATCATGGTGTTTTGTTTCTGGACGAGCTGCCGGAATTCGACAGGAAAGTGCTGGAAGTGTTGCGTGAGCCTCTGGAGTCCGGACGTATCACTATTTCGCGTGCCGCGCGCCAAGCCGATTTTCCCGCCAGTTTTCAGCTGCTTGCAGCAATGAATCCCTGCCCTTGCGGCTATCTGGGCCACCATAACAATAAGTGCCGTTGTACGCCGGATCAAGTATCGCGATATCGGGCCAAAATTTCAGGACCTTTGCTGGATAGGATAGATTTGCATATAGAAGTGCCGGCCTTGCGCGAAGAGGAGTTGACTGCGGCGGCGACAGGGGAGCCGAGCGCAGCTATTCAAAGCCGGGTCGAACATGCGCGTGCGGCACAACTCAGCCGGCAGGGTAAAGCCAACTTTCTGTTAAGTAGCAAAGAAGTAGATCAATTTTGTGTGCCGGACGATGCCGGATTGAGTCTGCTCAGGCAGGCAATCGCCAAGCTAAACCTGTCTGCCCGTGCTTATCACCGAATATTGAAAGTAGCGCGAACCATCGCGGATCTTGCAAGCCAGGACATGATTAGTGCGGCACATGTTGCAGAAGCTGTGCAGTATAGAAGATATGAAATATAGGGGGATAGATCAGTGACCCAGCATGCATTATTCAGCTGGCGGGAGGAGAAGCGCTCTGCCTACCTGTACAACATTATTGCGCAAGCGGAAACCGATACCGAGCTGCGCCAGCTTTTTCTACACATGGCTGAAGTGGCCGAGAGTCAGGCCCACTTATGGGAGCAAGCAGCTGTCAACGCCGGGATGACGCCACCTGCGCAATATCGTCCCGAACTCAGGGCGAATATAGTCGCGTGGCTAATACGCAAGTTGGGCGTTAGAGCGATTATGCCGATACTGGCCGCGATTAAAATTCGCGGACTGTCTGTTTATGCAAGCAAGGCGCAAGCCAAAAGTCGGCAGAAAAATAACCGGCAGTCCGGTTTTCACCCTGTCCCTGCTACCGTTGAGGAAGTGGGTGCCAGCCATCGCGGAAGCGGTAGCAACGGTGGTTTACGTGCAGCGGTGTTTGGGGTGAATGATGGCTTGGTGTCAGTGGCCTGTCTGGTCATGGGGGTGGCAGGGGCGGAAAGCGCTAATAGCCTCATCTTGCTGACCGGTGTCGCAGGGCTGCTTGCGGGCGCGTTTTCCATGGCGGCAGGTGAGTACATTTCCATGCGTTCGCAGCGGGAAATGTTCGAATACCAGATTGGGCTGGAAAGGGATGAGCTGGCGCAGTACCCCGAAGAGGAGGCCAAGGAACTTACCCTGATTTATATGGCGCGCGGGATGTATCAGGAAGAAGCCAGCGCTTTGGCAAAGCGCATGATTGCAGACCCGGAGTTGGGACTGGATGTGCTAGCCAGGGAGGAGCTGGGGCTTAATCCGGATGAGCTTGGTTCTCCATGGTTAGCCGCTATCAGCTCATTCTTCGCTTTCACCGTAGGCGGGCTTATTCCGCTGCTACCTTTCCTGTTACAGATTAAGCAGTTTGCCCTGCAAGCTAGTATAGGCATGACTGCACTGGCGTTATTCGGAGTAGGTACTGCGCTCTCGCTATATACCGGCCGCAATGCGCTATGGGGTGGCACACGCATGCTGTTAATAGGTGGATCGGCGGGCGTGATGACTTACCTGATCGGCAACTTTATGGGTGCAAAGCTATCTTAAAGATGCTGGATTCCCGGCCTGACTCGACCAAGCTTAGAACCTCAGGCATTAATGCCAGTGCTTGAGCCTATCAAGATGTTCTATAATAACGAGTTAGCGCATTGGTTTTGAAAGTAAGCCAGTCAAATTCAGCCGCACTAAATTTAGCCGATCCAGCCATAACGCTGGATGGATGTCTGTATTCTGAAAGTACCCCATGACGCAAAGCACCACTACTTCAGCAAGCATTTCACCAACAGAAGTTCTGTTGCGGGATCTGCTGTCTCGCCGCATTCTGATACTGGATGGGGCAATGGGCACCATGATTCAGCAATACAAGCTTACAGAGCAGGATTATCGCGGTGGAGTGGATGGCCGATTTGCCGATTTTTCGGCCCCTGCGGGTGAGCGTGAGCTATTTGTCAAAGGCAACAATGAATTGCTGACACTGACCCAGCCGCATGTTATCCAGGAGATACACGAACAGTACTTGGCGGCAGGTGCGGACATTATTGAGACCAATACCTTTGGTGCAACCAGCGTTGCCCAGGATGATTACCACATGGCGCATCTCGCTTATGAGATGAACGTGGCTGCAGCCAAGCTGGCACGTGATGCTTGTGCAAAATATTCAACACCAGATAAGCCCCGTTTTGTCGCTGGCGCATTGGGGCCTACGCCAAAGACTGCCTCTATCTCGCCTGACGTGAACGACCCAGCAGCACGCAATGTCAGTTTTGATCAGCTAGTAGCGGCTTACCTTGAGCAAACACGCGGGCTGGTAGAGGGCGGTGCAGATATCCTGATGGTAGAGACCATATTCGATACTCTTAACTGCAAGGCGGCATTGTTTGCCATAGATACTTTCTTTGAAGAAAGCGGCCAGCGGCTGCCTATCATGCTTTCCGGTACGGTGACGGATGCCTCCGGTCGCATCCTGTCAGGACAAACAGTGTCGGCATTCTGGAACTCGGTACGCCATGCCAAGCCGCTGACCATAGGCCTTAACTGCGCACTTGGCGCGGCTTTGATGCGTCCCTATGCCGAAGAGTTGTCCCATATTGCCGATACTTTTGTCTGTATCTACCCCAATGCCGGGCTGCCCAACCCGATGTCCGACACCGGGTTTGATGAAAAACCAGCGGATACCTCATCGTTGCTGAAAGAGTTTGCCGAGAGCGGTTTTGTGAATATCGCCGGCGGCTGTTGCGGTACTACGCCTCCGCATATCAAGGCGATTGCAGAAGCGCTGAGGGATGTCGCTCCGCGTCAGGCACCAGAGGTGCCGTGCGTCACCAGGCTGTCCGGGTTGGAGCCCTTTACCATTGATGACGAATCATTGTTCGTGAATGTTGGCGAGCGTACCAACGTCACCGGTTCCAAGGCTTTTGCCCGGCTGATCCTCAATGGTCAGTACGACGAGGCGCTGGTGGTTGCGCGTCAGCAAGTGGAGAACGGCGCGCAGGTCATAGATATCAATATGGATGAAGGCATGCTGGATGCGGTTGCCGCCATGACGCATTTCCTTAATCTGGTCGCTTCAGAGCCCGATATCGCCCGTGTGCCGGTGATGATCGATTCGTCCAAGTGGGCCGTGATTGAGGCGGGCCTGAAATGTGTGCAAGGCAAGGCAATTGTTAATTCGATCTCCATGAAAGAGGGCGAAGCCGAGTTCCTGCGTCAGGCCAAGTTATGCAGACGTTATGGTGCTGCAGTGATCGTCATGGCCTTTGACGAAAAGGGTCAGGCCGATACTTTCGAGCGTAAGACGGAGATCTGCAAGCGCGCCTATGATCTGCTGGTGGAGCAACTCGATTTCCCGCCTGAGGATATTATCTTCGATCCCAATATTTTCGCGATCGCAACCGGGATTGAAGAGCACAACAACTACGCGGTAGATTTTATTAATGCTACGCGCTGGATTAAGGAACATCTGCCTTACGCCAAGATTTCCGGTGGTGTCTCTAATGTCAGTTTCAGTTTCCGCGGCAACGACCCCGCGCGTGAGGCGATCCATACCGTATTCCTGTATCACGCCATCAAGGCGGGCATGACCATGGGGATTGTCAACGCCGGCATGATGGGCGTATATGACGATCTGCCCGCCGAATTGCGTGAGCGTGTCGAGGATGTGGTGCTGAATCGTCGCGACGATGCTACCGAGCGCATGATTGAAATCGCCGGTACGCTCAAGGCCGGCGGTAAGAAAGAAGCTTCCATCCAGGAGTGGCGTGGTACGCCGGAGCATCCTATTCCGGTAGACAAGCGCTTGGCGCATGCCATGGTGCATGGCATTACCGAGTTTATCGTGGAAGATACCGAAGAGGCGCGACTGCAGGTATTGAACAGCGGCGGACGGCCTATCAATGTGATCGAAGGCCCGCTGATGGACGGCATGAATGTGGTCGGAGACCTGTTCGGCCAGGGCAAAATGTTTTTGCCGCAGGTGGTGAAATCGGCGCGCGTGATGAAGCAGGCAGTGGCCCATCTCATTCCTTTCATTGAAGAAGAAAAGCTGCTGGAAGAACAAAAAACTGGCGTTGCCGCCAAGCCCAAGGGCAAGGTCGTCATTGCCACGGTCAAGGGCGACGTGCACGATATCGGCAAGAACATTGTTTCTGTTGTGCTGCAGTGCAACAACTTTGAAGTGGTGAATATGGGCGTGATGGTGCCGGCTTCCGAGATATTGGCGCTGGCCAAAGCAGAGAACGCAGACATTATCGGCCTGTCTGGCCTGATTACGCCATCATTGGAAGAAATGGCACACGTTGCCCGTGAAATGCAGCGCGATGACCATTTCCGCGGCCTGAAAACGCCGCTGCTGATAGGTGGTGCCACCACATCGCGTGCGCATACGGCGGTCAAGATTGCACCGCATTATGATGGCCCGGTAATTTATGTAGCGGATGCCTCGCGTTCAGTGTCTGTCATGCAGTCGTTGCTGACACCTGAAACACGGGATGAATATATCGCCGAAGTCGCTGTCGATTATGACCGCGCACGTACGCAACATGCTAATAAAAAAGGCGTGCCTATGCTCACCTTGGCAGATGCGCGCGCGAATAAGGCACAGCTGCAGTTTGGCGGAAAATTTGCCCCGGTCAAACCCAAATTTATCGGTCGGCGCGTATTCAAGAATATCGATCTGGCAGCCCTGGCGCAGTATATAGACTGGGGTCCATTCTTTCAGACCTGGGATCTGGCAGGGGCGTATCCGGCTATCCTCGAAGATAAGGTGGTCGGTGAGGCCGCGACCAAGCTGTTTGCTGAAGGGCAAGCCTTACTCAAAAAGGTGATAGAAGGTCGCTGGCTGACTGCGAATGGTGTGGTAGCGCTCATGCCGGCCAATAGTATCAATGATGACGATATCGAGATTTATACCGATGATACGCGTAGCGAAGTGGCCTTTACCTATTATGGGCTGCGTCAACAAACAGTGAAGCCAGTGATTGATGGTGTGGCACGACCGAATCAGTGCTTGGCTGATTTCATCGCGCCCAAATCCTCCGGTATTGCTGACTATATCGGTATGTTTGCGGTCACTGGCGGCATCGGTATTGAGAAGTATGAAAAGCGCTTTGAGGAAAATCATGATGATTTCGGCAGCATTATGCTGAAGTCATTGGCTGATCGCCTGGCCGAGGCTTGCGCCGAGTATTTGCATGAGCGCGTACGTAAAGACCTGTGGGGTTATGCTACGGAAGAGAGTCTGACCAAGGAAGACCTGATAAAAGAACGATATCAGGGGATACGTCCTGCTCCTGGCTACCCGGCCTGCCCGGATCATACCGCCAAGCCTGATATGTTCAAGTTGATGCAGTGTGAAGAGATAGGCATGCGGCTGACCGAATCGTTTGCCATGTTTCCTGGTGCTTCTGTATCAGGTTTCTACCTGGCGCATGCTGAATCCAAATATTTCAGCGTGGACAAAATAGGGGAAGACCAGCTAGCCGACATGGCGCAGCGCCGTGGTTTGCCTAAGGACTATCTGGAGCGCTGGCTGGCGCCTAATTTATCCTGAGCTGATGCTCTGTCTGACTTTCTGCTTGGGCAGAGCATCACATCAGGACGCTAATAATAACTAGCCAATCTCTTTGCCCAAATCATTGGTCCACTGCATGGCTTCTAATTGGATGGCCGTGAAGTCATGGACGCTTAATCCCAAGGCGTGAATCAGTGGGTCGGCAGCGGCAAAATCACCAGCTTCCATCAATTCTGCCAGCTGTAGCAACTGTCCCAGTTCGCCCTGATGTAGTAGCACGGCTTCTTGTAAGCTATCCGTCACGCCGATTTGCTTAAGCACATCTTCCAGTGGCATCTGCATCACCGCATCCGCCAGTGACAGCATGCCCACCATAAACGCTTGGTCGCTGATATTGTGATGTATCGAAGGGGTATGCTGGGCGAGTAGCTCCATCAGCCGCGCACGGTTGGCTACCTGCTGCAGTAAACTGCTGCCAACATTACCATCCGGGGCTGCATAGAGTAACAACTGCACCCAACGTAATAGCTGTTTTTGCCCGAGTACAACGATAGCCTGTCGCAATGAGCTGATTTGTTGGCGTCCGCCACCTATGCCCACTGAGTTAACTAGACGGAGCAGGCCAAGTGTGAGGCCGGGATTATCTTTGAATAGCGGCTCAAGCTCGCTCACATTGGCATCACCCAGCAGCAAGCCCATGATGCGCATCAGGCTCATCTGGTGTGGTTGCGGTTTTTTGCCTCGCAATAAGGTTGCTTTGGCAAAGAAATAACCTTGAAACAGGTTAAATCCCATTTCCTTGCAAGCTTCGAACTGTGCCTCAGTCTCAACTTTTTCTGCCAGTAGAATGGCGTTGGAAAGTCTCCGGATCTGGGCTAGTGCAGGCAGCATCTTGTCTAGCGGGCTGATGCTGAGATCAACTTTGATATAGTCGATCAAAGGAAGTATGGGGTCATATTCAGTGCGGTAGCTAAAGTCATCAAGCGCCAGCCTGAAGCCGTTGTCTTTCAGTGTCTGGCAGCGGTCAATAACAGCAGTGGTAATTGGCACATCTTCCAGGATTTCCAGCACGATACGGTCTGGCGGCAATAACTCTACGGTTTCACTCATCAGTAAGCTGGCGGAGACGTTCATAAAGCCATCATGCTTGCCCAGCACGTTCTCCAGGCCAAACTGACTAAGCGTATTGACGATAACAGCAGCAGTTGCGGCGAGGTCGTCTGTGAAGTCTGCAGAGGACAGGCTTTGTTCGGAACGGAACAGTAGTTCGTAGGCCACAATCTTACGTTTATGGTCCAGAATGGGTTGTCTCCCCAGAAAAATTTCTGACCCGGAAGGGCTTGTAGGGGACATGGTCGGTTGATTCATTATTGGTAGCTCCATTCAAACCAGGTATCAATGCAATTACTGGCCAGGCTTATGATTTATTTATAGTAAGTATTATATAAATAGTTTCATTGAATGATGCCATGATAATCTGCGCTGCAATTAAAAAAATAAGCAGGTTAAAATAGCCTTCATCAATAAAATCTGGTGGCCGGCAGCAACTATCAGTACCATATGCAACAGCCTCAATCACGGATAAGTATTGATACAAGCCTGCACCAGTAGTGATTGGATTAAGCAGCTTGTCAGTGTATGAGTTTTGCTACAATTGAATTAACGAATCTAAAAACTTTATGCACATTCATATTCTCGGTATTTGCGGCACCTTCATGGGCGGTATCGCTGTCCTGGCCAAAGCCGCTGGCCACAAAGTCACCGGCAGTGATGCCAATGTCTACCCTCCAATGAGCACCCAGCTTGAGGCCCAAGGCATAGAGCTGATCGAAGGCTTTTCTCCAGAACAAACCAACCTTAATCCCGACATCTACGTCATCGGCAATGTGGTGACACGTGGTAACCCACTAATGGAGGAGATACTCAATCGTGGTCTGCCTTATATCTCCGGCCCGCAATGGCTTGCAGAGAATGTGCTGCAGGGGAAGTGGGTACTTGCAGTTGCGGGTACGCACGGCAAAACTACCACGTCCTCCATGCTGGCATGGATACTGGAATATGCCGGGTTAGCACCAGGCTTTTTGATAGGAGGGGTACCGCAGAACTTCGGCATTTCGGCACGCTTGCCAGGCGTGCCTGAGCAAGACAGTAAAAGCCTGTCGCCATTTTTTGTCATTGAGGCCGATGAGTACGACACGGCTTTTTTCGACAAGCGTTCCAAGTTCGTGCACTACCATCCGCGCACAGCCATATTGAACAACCTGGAGTTTGACCATGCAGATATCTTTGCTGATCTGAATGCCATCGAGACCCAGTTTCATCATCTGGTACGTACCGTGCCGCAAAACGGCCTGGTAGTGGCAAATGGACTGGAGTCCAGCTTGCAGCGTGTGCTTGATCGCGGATGCTGGACGCCGGTCGAACGCTTTGGCAGTGGAGATGGCTGGCTGGTTGGCAAAGCAGACGAGGCTGGCGGTTGTGATATTAGCTTCAAGGATGAAGCCCAAGGTCATTTAGCCTGGGATTTGCTGGGTGAGCATAATCGTATGAATGCACTGGCAGCGTTGGCTGCTGCCCGCCATGTCGGGGTATCCATAGCTGTGGGCATTGCAGCCTTGTCTCAGTTCCAGAATGTGAAACGTCGTATGGAAGTGCGTGGGGTGGTGAAAGGCATCACTATTTATGATGATTTTGCGCACCACCCGACAGCCATTGCTACCACGGTGGCAGGTTTGCGTGCCAAAGTCGGCAAAGCTCGCATATTGGCAGTGCTGGAGCCACGCTCTAACACTATGAAGCTGGGCGTGATGAAGGCGGCGCTACCGGACAGTTTGCTGGAGGCTGACCGGGTATTCTGTTATGGCGCGAATCTGGGATGGGATGCCACTGAAGCGCTTGCCAGTATCAAGGATAAAGCGAAGGTGTACGATGACCTGTCGCAAATGGTAGAAGCCATTATTGCCGAAGCTAGGAGCGGCGACCAGATACTGGTGATGAGCAACGGCGGATTTGGCGGCATACACGCAAAACTGCTGGAGAGGCTGGGCGGTTGAGACTGTTCAACTTTAAAAACCTAAGCCCGCTTGCTATTACGCTGATAGTGTCGGCGTTAATTCATCTGGTATTCATCGTCGCCGTCAATTTCGAACCGCCAGTCGCCAAATTCTTCAAAGATAAAATGCCGGCATTAGACGTGGTTCTGGTCAACGCAAAAACCAAAAGCAAGCCTACCAAGGCTGATGCGCTGGCACAGGCTAATCTTAACCGCGGGGGTAATACCGATGCCAACCGGCAGATGAAGTCTGCCCTGCCGCCACCCAAAAAACAGGCAGAGCTCATGGTAAAACCTCAATTAGAGGCGAGCTCATCAACCAAAAAACTGTCAAAAGCGGAAATGGAAGCCGAACGTAAACAGCAGAAAGTTGCCGAACTGGAAAAGCAGGCACAAGAGCTGATGACCCAGATCAATGCCAAGAATAAAGTGGAAAGCAGTGCCACCAAAGAAAAGACTGCACCTCAGTCAGAAAAAGGCCAGCAGGAAGATACGGCAAAAAATATAGGCACAGCCGACCTGATGGCAAGGAGCCTTGAAATGGCGCGGCTGGAGGCACAAATTGCTAAAGATCAGGACGACTACCAGAAGCGACCCAAGCGTAAATCTATCGGCGCTCGTACCCAGGAGTATCGATTTGCGGCTTATGTGGAAAACTGGAGACAAAAGATAGAGAAAATTGGCAGCCTAAATTACCCGGAGGCAGCTAAAGCGCAGAGACTGCATGGTCAGTTAAGAATGACGGTGTTTATTAAGTCTGACGGTAGCATCGAAAAAATTGAAATTGTGAGTAGCTCGGGCTCCAGGATTTTAGATAATGCAGCGCGACGCATTGTCGAGTTAGCAGCGCCGTATGCGCCTTTTCCAGATGAAATCCGCAAGGAGGTTGATATCCTCGATGTCACGCGCACCTGGAGCTTTACCGAGGAAAATAGTGTGACTGCGGAATGAGCTGCAACATCAGAAACCCCATTGTTCGACATTTCTTATTTGGGTAAAAATGAACTACTACCAGTACCACGTTTTTTTCTGTCTTAACCAGCGCGAGGATGGCGCAGCTTGTTGCATGGCAAGCGGCGCAGAGGCAGCATTTGACCATATGAAGGCACGCGTAAAGTCGCTAAAACTCAATGGGAAAGACAAGGTGCGGATCAATCGTGCTGGCTGTCTGGATCGTTGTTCTGAAGGGCCTTTGCTGGTGGTTTATCCCGAGGCCATCTGGTATCAGTTTGTAGACAACGACGATATTGATGAGATTGTCGAATCACATCTGATTGCTGGCAAGCCGGTACAGCGACTGATGATATAAAGTCAGTCAGTATCAGTGTTGGTTAATCCAGTATTTTCTGAATAGCCGACTTGAGTGCCCGCGCTGTCTGACTGTCTATCGGGTTAGCCAGTTTTTCGCGTTTGGAAGCGCCCCAAACCGGATTGGGGAAGTGTCTGTCGCGCTCATAACGTGGAATCACGTGCCAATGCATATGTGGCGTCTTGTTACCCAGGCTGGCCAGATTGACCTTGTCCGGATTCATGATTTCGCGCACGGCCTGTTCCACCGCAAACACTACTGACATCAGGCGCTCCTGCTCTTCGCGTGCCAGATCACTCATTTCCTTGATATGCCTGTTCAGGATCACCCGGCAGAACCCTGGATAATCTTGGTCATCCACGCGTACTACTCGGCAGAAATCATCTTGCCATATCAGTTCACCGCCGGGGCTGGCGCACAATTCACAATGATTAGCCATGGTGGATTTTCACCAAATGTCCGCTGGCTGCGGATTCAAGCACCGCTGCAATAGTACGGCAGTTCATTTTGGCATCCTGCAAACTTAGTAGGGGTGTTTTATTGTTGAGCACGCAATCACTGAAATGTTCGATTTCCAGGTTGAAGTGATTGGCTGCCGGGTAGCTTTCCTCAAACTTGCGGCCATCGTCCGACCACCAGCTGATGACCGGCACATCGTTGGTCCCTGGCAGTTGCCACACGGTGTGGCACTTGACGCTGCCTTTGGTGCCTATGATGGTGTATTCGGATTGGCGGCTGCACTCGAAGCTGGTATCGAAGTGGCCGCGTTTTCCATCGCCGAAATCGATAATGCCACTGGTAGAAATATCTGCGCCTGTTTCCGCATATTTGGCTATGGCTGTCACACTCACCGGATCGCTATCGAAACAGTGGCGTAGCGAGTGGATAGCATAAGGGCCGACATCCCACATGGCACCACCACCACCATCGGTATCATTAGCCAGGCGATACATACGTGCCGGACGCATCATGAAAGAGTAACTGGCCTTGGCAAAACGCACTTCGCCTATAGCGCCTGACTGCACAATCTCTTTTACGCGCTGGTGCTGCGGGTGAAAACGGTACATAAACCCCTCCATCACCCTGACATCATGTTTGATCGCGGCAGCTTCTATTGCCTCTATCTCCGCCACTGTAATTGCCAGGGGTTTTTCCACCAGTACATGGCGGCCGGAGGCGATGGCTTTTAGTGCCCATTCGCCATGCTCATGGTTAGCCATGGGGATGTAGATCGCTTGTACGTTCTTATCGCTCAGCAGCGCTTCCAGGGTGTCGTAGGTAGCCACCCCAGTGATATTAGGGGCATATTTTTTCAATGTCTCCACTGCTGCGCCCGGGCGACGGCTGGCAATCGCCACCAGTTCAGAGTTGCCGGCTTCTACAATAGCGGGCAACAAACGTTCATTGACACGTGCTGCGCCTAGTATGCCCCAACGAAGTTTTTGATCAGTATTCATTCAGTATCCTCGTCGCTAGAAGTAAAAATCTGTAATTAAGAAATATTGCATCTTGATAGAGGTTAAAGCAATTCATAAGGCCGGGTATTAATGGTTACGCCATCGCCCATTAGCAGGCATTTGTGTAATTGTTTACCAACATACATGCCTGCCTGGTTTTTTGATGTCGTTTCAATCGTTAAAAGCTGTCGAGCGCCTACATTTTTTACTGCTACTATTTTTTTGCTGCTGGACAATAGTTTGGTGGTCGATGGGTCGGGGTAGTATTGATTGGTATTTACTGAATCAAAACAGGCTAGCGTAGCCGCATCAGGTGCCTTCATGGCTGGAATGTCCTTGGTATAGACGTCTTTGCTGGCAGCACTCTCAGCTTGTACATTTGCCGGGGATTTGCTTGGGATTGACTCAATGGAGCTACCAATCGCACAAGGCCGATCGGAAAAGCTGGTATTACCACCCGCATCCTTGCATTTATAGACTTCAGCCGCAGCAATGGCGGGAAGCATTGATAGTGTGAGTAAGAGTATAAAACTACGATGCATGATGAGCCTTATGATTGATTAACATGGCCTTGCCACATTGTTATTTTCGCATTGGCTGCTTATTTAACTCCAGCCCCCGCCCAAAGCTTTATATAGTGTCACCAGTGAAGCAAGCCGCGACAGCCGTAATTCGACTAGTGTCTGTTGAGCAGTGTACAGGCTGCGCTGTGCATCGAGAAGATTCAGGTTGCTATCTATGCCATTACGATAGCGCAGCTCGGCGAGCTGGAAGCGCGCTTGTTCTGCATCGACCAATCTTTGCTGGGCTGCGATCTGTTCGTTGATAAATGTACTGGTGGCGAGAGCATCGGCTACCTCGCTGAAAGCAGCCTGTATTGCTTTTTCGTAACGGGCAATGTTGATATCTTTCTGCACTTCTGCCAGTGTCAGGTTGGCCTTGTTACGGCCGGCGTCAAAAATCGGTAATACTAGCTGTGGTGAAAAATTCCAGATAGTGCTGCCGGATTTGAACAGGCCATCGAGCTCCGAGCTTGCGGTACCAACCGAGGTAGTGAGCTTGATTGCCGGGAAGAAGGCTGCCCGTGCCGCGCCAATATTGGCGTTAGCGGCTTTCAGCAGGTTTTCTGCCTGGCGGATGTCGGGGCGACGGGTGAGTAATTCGGACGGCAAGCCGGGTTGCAGCTCACTCATCAGCAATTGTGCATCCAGTGCTTGTGCTACAGGCAGGTCAGTCGGTAGCGGACTGCCGATGAGCAGCACGAGGGCGTTCTCTGCCTGTGCGCGCTGTCGTTTAAGCGCAGCCATATTGGCATTGGCCGTTTCCAGTTGGGTCTCGGCAATGCGTAAATCCAGGGCGGAGCTGTTGCCGAACTCAAAAATCTTGCGTGCCAGTTCGTAAGTGGATTGCTGCGAAACTTGTGTTTGTTTAGCCAGTGCCAGGCGCTCATCCAGCGCGCGTTCGGTCAGGTAGGCATTGGCTACTTCAGCGACCAGTGCGATCTGTGCGCTGGTGCGGGCCTCCTGGGTGGCGATGAACTGTTGCAGCGCCTGCTCCCTTAAGCTACGCACGCGGCCGAAGAAATCCAGTTCATAGGCAGTGAAACCCAGTCCCATTGAATAGATGGTATAAGGCGGTAACACGCCAGTACCGGTACCGAAGATATTGGCACTGCGCGCTCGTGTAGCGTCTGCCGTGGCATTGATGGTGGGGAAACGTGCCGCTTCCTGGATCCTGTACTGTGCACGTGCCGCTTCAATATTCAATGTTGCCACACGCAGGTCACGATTTTTTTCCAGCGCCAGTGTAATCAGTTTTTGCAGGCGCGCATCGGTGAACATTTGCTGCCATTGAATATCGGCGACGGCATTTTCACTAGTCGTATTGGTATTTCCATAACTTGGGAATTCATCGGCAACCGGCGCCTTTGGGCGCAAATATTCAGGAATCAGCGAGCAGGCAGAAAGTTGCACAAGTAAAATTAAGCAGGCGAATTTATGCATCGGCAATGACGCCTTTCTCTGTTGGCTTGCTGCCTGATCGATCAAATAACTTGCGTACCACGACGAAAAATACCGGTACCAGAAAAATGGCGAGCACGGTAGCTGATAACATGCCGCCGGCTACGCCTGTGCCAATCGCATTGCGGCTGGCGGAGCCTGCACCGGTACTGAATACTAGCGGCATCACACCGAGGATAAAGGCGATGGACGTCATTAAAATCGGACGCAATCGGCGGTGTACCGCTTCCAGCGTAGCTTCAATCAGGCCCATGCCCTCGGCTTGCAAATCCTTGGCGAATTCGATAATCAGGATCGCATTTTTGGTGGATAGTCCAATCGTAGTGATCAGCCCCACCTTGAAGTACACATCATTGGGCAACTCACGCAACGTCGTAGCCACTAATGCGCCCAGGATACCCAATGGCACCACCAAGATCACTGCCAGCGGGATAGACCAGCTTTCATATAGCGCTGCCAGGCACAGGAACACCACGATCAGCGACATTGCAAATAGCGCAGGCGCCTGTGAGCCGGATAAACGTTCCTGGTATGACTGCCCAGTCCACTCAATGCCGAATCCGGGGGGTAGTTTGGCGACCATCGCCTCCATGGCTGCCATGGCCTGGCCTGAGCTCTTGCCCTGTGGTGCGGTACCCACAATTTCGGTTGCTGGCAGGCCGTTATATCGTTCGATACGCGGCGGTCCATAGGTCCAGCGTGCGGTGGCAAATGCTGAAAATGGCACCATGCTGCCACTAGCGTTACGCACATACAGCTTGTCAATATCCTGCGGCAGCATGCGGAACTCCTTATCTGCCTGAATGATGACTTGGTGTACACGCCGCTCGTCAGTGAAGTCGTTTACATAGCGCGAGCCAAAAGCAGCGCTCAGCGTGGTGTTGATATCATTCAGGCTGATACCCAGCGCCCGTGCCTTGGATTGCTGGATATCCACCTGATATTGTGGCGTGTCTTCCAGGCCCTGGGCTCTTACAGCCGTCACATCCGGGTTGCTGGCTGCCATTGCAATGAGCTCATTGCGGGCTTTGATCAGCTTGTCGTGGCCCTGGTTTGCTCTATCCTGAAGGAAAAAATCGAAACCGGTGGCGTTGCCGAGATCATCAATAGGGGGTGCATTGAAGGCAAATACCAGCGCCTGCTTGATGGATGAAAACTCTCCCATGGCGCGCTCGAGAATGGCTTGAACACGGTGCTCAACTTCTTTTCTATCATCCCAGTTTTTGAGGTTGATAAACCCCAGTGCACCGTTCTGGCCACGACCATTGAAACTGAAACCGGCAATGGTGAAAATCTGGTCGGTTTCCGGTTGCTGCTCAAAATAGTCCTCCACTTTTTCCAGTACTTGCAATGTTTGTTCTTGCGTTGCCCCCACCGGTAGCTGCACGCTGGTAATCAGGTAACCCTGGTCTTCTTCCGGCAAAAATGAGGTCGGCATACGCTGGAACAGGATAACTACCGCAGCGATAATCACCACAAATAACAGCATCCAGCGTGCACTTTTCTTGAGCATGCGCGCCACCACACCTTGATAACCCAGGCTAGTGCTATGAAAGCTACGGTTGAACCAGCCAAAGAAGCCGGATTTTTCATGATGATGCCCGGCTTCTACCTGTTTCAATAAGGTAGCGCACAGCGCGGGTGTGAGTGAAAGTGCCAGAAACACTGAAAACAGCATGCACGAGATCATGGCAAGCGAGAACTGGCGGTAAATGATGCCGACTGAACCGCCAAAAAAGGCCATGGGGATAAACACCGCTGTTAGCACTACCGTAATGCCGATGAGTGCATTAGTGATCTGGCCCATGGCCTTGCGTGTGGCTTCCTTGGCTGGCAGGCCTTCTTCGCTCATGATGCGCTCTACGTTCTCCACCACCACGATGGCGTCATCCACCAGCAGGCCTATGGCCAGCACCATGCCAAACATGGTGAGCACGTTGATGGAGTAGCCGAACAGTGTCATCACCACCAAAGTACCGAACAATGCCACTGGGACCACGATGGTCGGTATCAGCGTAGCACGCAGGTTCTGCAGGAACAGGTACATCACCAGGAATACCAGCGCGATGGCTTCGAATAAGGTGCTAACGACTTCTTTGATTGAGATTTTGACGAAAGCCGAGGTGTCGTATGGGAACTCGATTTTGATGCCAGGCGGCAGCGATTTTGCCAGCGCAGTCGCCTGTTCGCGCACAGCCGTGGAGGTAGCCAACGCATTAGCGCCCGGTGCCAGCTTGATGCCGATGGCAGAAGCCGGTTTGCCACTAACTCGTGAATTAATTGCGTAATTCTGCCCACCCAACTCAACACGTGCTACATCACTTAGCTTGACCTGTGAGCCATTGCTATTAACCCGCAACAGGATACTTTCAAACTGCTCAACAGTGCTTAAACGGCTCTGTGCCACGATGCTGGCATTGAGTTGCTGCCCAGCCACCGCTGGCATACCACCGAATTCGCCAGCCGATACCTGAATATTTTGTTCTTCGATCGCGCTAACCACATCGCCTGGAACTAGTTGATATTGATTCAGCTTGTCCGGTTTGAGCCAGATACGCATGGCATGCTCGGTGCCGAAGAGTTCCGCTTGACCCACACCTGATGCACGACGCAAGGGGTCGAGCATATTCACCGCTAAATAATTACCTAACGTGGCTTCATCGGTTTTGCCGTCGGTAGATACAGCTGTGATGAACATGAGGAAGGTACTACTGGACTTGAGTACTTGCACCCCCGTCTGCTGCACCACCTGCGGCAGACGCGGTAAGGCTAGTTGTAGCTTGTTTTGTACCTGCACCTGCGCAATTTCCGGGTTAGTACCGGGTTTGAAGTATAGATTGATATTGACCGCACCGCTGGATTCACTTGCCGACGACATGTACAACAGGCCATCCAGACCATTTAGTTGTTGCTCGATCACGGCGGTGACAGAGTCCGTGACTGTCTGTGCCGAGGCGCCCGCATAATTGGCGCTCACCGAGATGGTAGGCGGTGCAATGACTGGATATTGCGCTACCGGTAGCTGATTGAGGGCGATGCCGCCAAGCAACATTATTAAAATCGCGATTACCCAGGCAAAAATAGGCCTGTCAATGAAAAAACGTGCCATGCAGGCTCTCCTTATTTTGGGGCTGACTGGCCGTTAGTGGGGGCATCTATAGCATTGCTATTGGGTACAACATTGGCTGGTGTATATGGCTTGGCTTTTACCTGCGCGCCAGGTGCTGCCATTTGTAAACCTTCTATCACAATACGCTCACCACCTCGCAATCCTTCTGCCACTAGCCATTGATCTTTGCGTGCTTCGCCCAGTTTTACTTCACGGATTTCAATCTTATCGTCCTTGCCCACCAGCATTACGCTGGCGGTGCCGTTGTCGCCACGGCTTACTACACGTTGCGGGATCAGGATCGCCTGCTTGCCGGCAGACTCTTCCACCAGCGCACGGGCGTACATGCCCGGTAATAACAGGCGATTAGGGTTGGGGAACTGCGCACGCAGCGTTACCATGCTGGTGGTGGTATCCACGCTGATATCTGAAAACAGCAGTTTGCCTGTGAGCGGATAATGGCTACCATCATCCAGCACCAGCGTGACCTTCACTTCGTCCTTACCTGCGCGTTTTAGCCTGCCGCTTTCCATGGCTTGGCGGATGCGTAGCACTTCATTGCTGGATTGGGTCAGGTCCATATAAATAGGGTCCAACTGCTGCACGGTAGTGAGTAAAGTGGCTTCGCCCTGACCAACTAAGTCTCCCTGTGTCACCAGCGGCCTGCCCATATATCCAGAAATTGGCGCGGTGACATTGGTATACGCTAGATTCAGTTTTGCGGTCTGCAAGGCCGCGCGGCTAGCGGCCACATCGGCCACGGCGGTCTGTGCGCTAGCTGTGGCATCAATGTAATCCTGCTTGCTGACAGCATTAAACTCAATCAGAGATTTGAAGCGATCAGCCTTGGCTTGTGTCTGCACCTGCACTGCCTGCGCCTTTTGCAGGCTTGCTTCTGCGCTGTTGTAGCTCGCCTTGAGGGGCTCTGGATCAATGCGGAACAACAATTGTCCTTGCTTTACATCCATACCGCCTTGTACCTGCTCCACCACAACGCCGGGGACACGTGCGCGTATCTGCGCTATGCGTATCGAATTGAGGCGTCCCGGCAGCTCAGAAAACTCAGTCACAGGGGCTACAGTTGCTGTGATGTAAGTGACTTCTGCAGGCGGCATTTGAGGCGCTGAATCCCCTGAATTTTTATTGCTGCAAGCGCTGAGCATGATGGACACCAAACAAGCACATAGCACTGTATTGAAGGAAAAACGACGTATGTTAGAGATTGTCATGTTGATTTCGTGTAGTTGGCTATTGGGCGATGATGATCGGAGTGATACATTTAAAGTTTACATATTAATAAGTCATGGCTTTGAGTTTCTCTATCAGAGTCTCATAATCTTGTTTGCTAATTGGATCATATTGCAGCAAGCCTGCAAGCCATATACCATCAGCGGTAAAGCGCACTAGTCTCGCACTTTCAAAGCTATCTGTAGCTGCGTGCCGCTCCAGTTGACCAGCCAGCCAGTGATGCCAGCGGAGTCGGCAGCCTTCATCGTCAAACATCAGAGTTGTGAGAGGGATAGAGTATAAATATTCAAGTTCATCATCATGATCTCCATGGTCACTTTCATCTTGATGCCTTAGCAATGACAGGTAAGCGCGGGTAAACCTTCCTTTGGCAACAGACTCGTTTGCCAATGCTTTTTCAATGCGGGTATCAATCAGCTTGAATACTTGCTCAACCAAGGCATCAATGAGTGCTTGCTTGCTGGGAAAATGGTGCAGCAAACCACCTTTGCTGACACTGGCTTGTTTGGCGACAGCATCCAGGGTGAGTCCGTGCACACCCTCCGTTTGAATAATGCGTAATGCCTGTGTCAGTAAGTTGCAGCGGACAAGTTCAGGCTGTTTTTTGTTGACGGTGGTCATAAGTTGATTGAACACTTTCTAGTGTGCAGAATATATTCGTAGAGTAAGTTAAGAGTATAAACATACCGTCCAGACGGTATGTTGTCAAGTTAAGTCATTGTGAGTATCAAAATTTGACAGGATTTTAGTGCGTGACAGAGAGATTACGCATGCGGCGCGTCAGTGAAAACTGTGTAGATTTAGCTTAAATGCCTGCGGAGTGCGCCTGCTGATCGGCATGGTAACTGCTGCGTACCATAGGCCCGCAAGCCGCATGGGTAAAGCCCATGGCGATGGCTTCCTGCTCGAACTGGGCAAAGCGTTGTGGCGTGACAAAGCGCAGTACGGGTAAATGGTGTGGGCTCGGTTGTAAATACTGGCCGAGCGTGAGCATGGTCACGCCGTGTTGACGCAAGTCCCGCATCACTTCCAGGATTTCTTCATCGGTTTCACCTAGCCCCAGCATCAATCCCGACTTGGTCGGTACTTCCGGATGGAGTTCACCGAAAGCTTTTAGCAGGCTTAACGAATTCTGGTAATCCGAACCGGGGCGTGCCTGCTTGTAAAGGCGCGGCACGGTTTCCAGGTTGTGGTTCATGACGTCTGGCGGTGCCTGCGTGAGTATTTCCATGGCGCGGTCAAGGCGGCCGCGAAAATCCGGTACCAGAATTTCTACCTTAATACTTGGGCTATGCACGCGCACTGAGGCTATGCAATCGACAAAATGCTGGGCACCGCCATCGCGCAGGTCGTCGCGGTCAACGCTGGTAATCACTACATATTTCAGGCGCATCTGAGCGATGGTGCGGCCCAGGTTTTCCGGTTCATTGCTGTCTGGCGCCAGTGGCTTGCCGTGGGCTACATCGCAGAACGGGCAACGCCGCGTACAGATGTCACCCAGTATCATGAAGGTTGCCGTACCACCGCTGAAGCATTCGCCGATATTGGGGCAGGAAGCTTCTTCACACACGGTGTGCAAATTATTATCACGCAGCACTTGCTTGATTTCCTGAAAGCGCGCGCTGTCCGGCACCTTCATGCGTATCCACTCAGGCTTGCGCATGGCGGGCTGCGGAATGATTTTGATGGGGATGCGCGCGGTTTTTGCGGCTCCTGTTTCCTTGACGCCAGCGACCTTGCTTGAAGCTTTGGCTGGGGCTTGATCAGGGCTTGCTGTCTGGGTGTCGTTCATGAGGGTTTGACTGCTCAGTTCAATGCGGTTGACAGGTATTTTAACAGCTTTGTTGCGACTTCATCTTGCGGTAGGCGTACGCCTAAACCTGCGAGCTGCGTCACCTCCAGGCCCTGGTAACCGCAAGGGTCTATTGCAGCAAAGGGCTTGAGGTCCATATCTACATTGAGCGACAAGCCGTGATAGCTGCACTGGTTCTTGAGGCGCAAACCCAAGGAGGCGATTTTTTTACCGTCAACATAGACACCAGGCGCATCGGCACGGGCGATGGCATGAATATCAAACTCGGCGAGCAACTGAATGATGGCATTTTCCATTGCGCTCACCAGCTGCCGCACATTGATGCTTCTGCGTTTCAGGTCTATCAGCGCATATACAATGATCTGGCCGGCGCCGTGGTAGGTGATTTTCCCGCCCCGGTCTACCGATACTACAGGGATATCATTACGGCTCGGCAGGCGCACATCCTTGCGGTTGAGGCCTAGTGTATAGACTGCTGCATGTTCGGTGAGCCAGAGTTCATCCGGCGTTTCTGCAGTGCGCTGGGCAGTGAATTGCTGCATGGCACGCCAAGTTGTCTCGTAATCGGTAAAACCGATATCTTTGACGATTAGCTTAGAGGACAAACTTGACCGAAGGGTGCGATGACAACGAGCGGTAGATATCATCCAGTTGTGGCCTGGAAGTCACATAAACCGTACAGGTCAGGCTGATATAGCGACCACCGCTGCTGGCACGCATCTCAACCCGTTCAGCACTGAATTCCGGTAAATGCTGGCGTATTACTTCTATCATGGTGCTGGCAAAATCATCGTGGGTTTCGCCCATGACCTTGATGGGGAAGTCACACGGAAACTCAATGAGGGTTTCCTCTGGCTGGATGGCATCTTCCTGCTCGGAAGGATGTACCGGTTTTTTATCCACAGGTGTCGCCATTGCTTGCTCCTTGTGCTCTATAACACTTGCTTAATACTTATTGCAGCATCAGCTTGATGCTATCCCACATGCGGCCAAACATTCCGGCAATGACTACTTCCTTGGCAGCCACCAGTTTGCGTTCATGGATCACCTTGTCGTCCAGTGTGAACTGGATCAAGCCTATCTCCTGGCCCTTGGCAATCGGCGCAAGCAATGGCTGCTTGGAGGTGACTTTGGCTTTTACGCGCGCGTACTCACCTTTAGGCAAGGTAATCAACAGGTCGCTGGGGACAGTTGCCGCAATTGTGTTGTCTGCCCCTTTCCATACTTTGAGTGTGCTGATGGCAGTGCCCGCTTTGTACACCAGTTTTGATTCATAGAACTGGAAGCCGTAGTTGAGCAGCTTTTGGCTCTCAGTGGCTCGTGCACTATCCGATGGGGCGCCCAGCACTACTGAAATCAGGCGTGTATCACCGCGTTTGGCCGAAGAAATCAGGCAATAACCGGCGGTCTGTGTATGGCCGGTCTTGACGCCATCTACAAACGGATCCAGCCATAACAGGCGATTGCGATTAGGCTGGGTAATCTTGTTGTAGGTGTATTCCTTGCTGGCATACAGGCGTTTGTATTGGTCGGGAAAATCGCGAATCAGCGCAGTGGCCAGCACTGACAGGTCATACGCGGTGGTGTAGTGCTGTGGGTCAGGCAAGCCGGTGGCATTCATATAGTGGGTGTTGGTCATACCCAAGCGAGCGGCTTCTTTGTTCATCATGGCAGCGAAGGCTTCTTCGGTGACAGCAATACCTTCAGCCAGTGCAATGGAGGAGTCATTGCCTGACTGGGTGATGGTGCCGTGCAGCAGTTCATCTACAGTCACCGGTTTGTTCGGCTCGATAAACATCTTGGAGCCTTCGACTTTCCATGCCTTGACGCTCACCGGCAGGGTTTGCGTCAGTTGCAGGTGGCCATTTTTGAGGGCTTTGAATGACAGGTAAGCCGTCATGAGCTTGGTCAGCGAAGCGGGCTCTATGCGCTCGTTACTTTTTTCCTGGGCGATAATATTGCCGCTGCTGAAATCCTTGAGCAGAAAGGCCTTAACCGCCAATGTCGGCGGCGGTGGGATGTCGGCAGCTTGGGTGCCGGACACAAAAGCAAAAGATAGTACAAAAGCAGAGGAAACAGCAAAAATAGAGCTAAAAGATAGTGTGCGCATAGACTTTAAGGTTGGTTGATGACGTAGGTGTTAACACGTAGTGCTTGCTTGATTTTAGAGGCGGTGCGGTCTGCATCTGCACGGCTGCCGAAGGGGCCAATGCGTACGCGATGCATGCCTTCATTATACCAGCTATTCACGGGTGCATTTTCGACAAGGTTTTGCGCGCGTAGTTTCTGGCAAAGTAATTCTGCATTATCTTTACTCTTGAAGGCACCTACCTGCACATAGCTGCCGGCGCTTACTGCATCATTAGTGACTGGTGTTTCAGAGGTGCTTGCTGCAGCCTGAGGCGCGGGTAATTCAGTCGGTGGTGGCAGGCTCTTAACCTCAATTGGTGCGGCTACATTAATCGCGTTGGGAGTGCTGCTGGAGGTGGCCGACTTATCATAGCTGCGGGCATCAATCGCCTCGACGTCTACCACGCCGCTGCCCTTTTCAATCAGGCGCAACTTGTAGGCCGCGGCGTAGGATAGATCAATCAGCCTGTCGCTATGAAACGGCCCGCGGTCGTTGATACGTACAATGACAGAGCGGCCATTGTCAGGATTGGTCACCCGGACATAGCTGGGTAGGGGCAGAATGGTGTGGGCGCCGGACATGGTGTACATGTCGTAGACTTCACCGCTGGAGGTTTTCTGGCCATGGTAGCGTTTGCCATACCACGAGGCGACACCACGTTTTTTGTAAGGGACGTAGCTTGTCATGGGGGTGTAGCGCTGCCCAAGTGCACTGTAAGGACGGCTGGCGCGCGGCAATACAGGTTCGGCCCGCGGTATGGCATCGGGGATGCTATCCAGGTTGGCTGGCGGATTATCATCCGGGCCATCATCCAGGTAATAGCCTCCGCCACGTTTTGTCGACGGGGTTGCGGCTTTTTTGTCAGTAGCCGTGGTTTTGTCGGTGCCTGCACCTTCGGCAGCGTCTGGTTTAACCGTGCGGCTACCGCATGCAATCAGCATGAGGCTCAGTAATGCGATGGTGATCGTCCGGCTTGTATTCATGGGTGTCCTTATGAAGTTACAAGTTTTTTATGGGTATGTATGCTCATCAAGATACCAAAACCCAGCATCAGCGTCACTAAGGATGTACCGCCGTAGCTGATCATGGGTAATGGTACGCCAACCACAGGCAAGATACCGCTGACCATGCCCATATTAACGAAAATGTAAGTGAAGAAGGTCAGTACTATGCTGCCAGCGAGCAGGCGGCAAAAGGTATTTTGCGCCTCAGAGGCAATCACCATGCCGCGCGCGATCAGCAATGTGAATAGTGTCAGCAGTAGCAGGTTGCCCAGCAATCCGAACTCCTCGCCAAATACGGCAAAAATGAAATCGGTGGTGCGTTCAGGCAGGAAATCGAGCTGGGACTGTGTCCCTTTGAGCCAGCCTTTGCCCGACATGCCGCCAGAGCCGATAGCAATGGTTGCCTGTATGGTGTGATAGCCTGCACCCAAAGGGTCCTGGTGCGGGTCGAACAATATTTCTATGCGCTTGCGCTGGTAATCATGCAGCATGGACCAGAAGATGGGCGCCATGACCGCCAGTGAAATACCTGCCCCTATCAATAACCGCCAGCTGAGCCCGGCCAGAAACAGCACATAAAAGCCGGATGCGCCTATCAATAGCGAGGTGCCGAGGTCGGGTTGCTTCATGATGAATGCCACAGGGATAAACAAGAGCAGCGCGCCTATGGCATGGTTTTTCAGGCGAAATGTGGTTTCCTGTTTGGAAAAATACCAGGCCAGCAACATGGGCACGGCTATCTTCATCAGTTCGGAAGGCTGGATACGAGCCACACCCAAGTGCAACCAGCGCCTTGCCCCATGGCTGATTTCACCAAACAGGGCGACACCCAGTAACAGTATCATGCCGAAAACATACAACGGCAGTGCGATGCGTTCCAGATGTTGTGGCGGAATATTGGCAGCTACCCACATGATGCCGAACGCCACCACGATGTTGGCGGACTGTGAGCCTACGCGTTCAAAGCTCTGGCCTGAGGCGCTGTATAGGACAAACAAGCCCACTAACAGCGTAAGAAACAGGCAACCCATCAGGAACGGGTCGATATGCTTGATCAGACCTTTCCATATGTCTCTAATCATGCAGAGGTTCCTCCGGAGGTGCCGCTTCGACAGGTGCTATTGGGGCTGCAGTTGGCGGCTCTGGCAACTTGCCCAGCAGATAGTAATCCATCACTTTGCGAGCAATGGGGCCTGCGGTTGAGCCGCCATGCTCGCCATTTTCCACGATGATGGCAAGCGCGATCTTTGGGTCCTCAGCCGGGGCATACGCAATAAACAAGGCATGGTCCCGATGGCGTTCGTCCAGTTTGCTGGCATTATATTTCTCATTCTGGCGTATGCCGACCACTTGCGCCGTGCCAGTCTTGGCAGCGACATTATAAGGGCTGTTGGCTCCGACTGCGGCAGCTGTACCGCCGGGCTGGGTAACGCCCATCATGCCCGCCCGCACGATATCAATATTTTCCTGCTTTAACGGCACTCTATCCATGGCTTGCAGCGGGACAGGGCGATTAACGCCGCTGTTATTGGCCTGTATGCTGGCCACCAGATGCGGTCGCATGGCCACACCATTATTGGCCAAGGTCGCGGTCGCATGGGCTAACTGCATGGGCGTGACCAGAGTGTAGCCTTGGCCTATGCCGACAATGACGGTTTCACCCGGATACCAGCGCTGCTTCCAGCGGCGCCATTTCCATTCGGGGGTAGGCAGCAGACCGCCGATTTCACCGTGAATATCCAGGCCGGTTTTTCTGCCGAAACCAAAGTGGCTAACAAAAGAGGTGAGCTTTTCTATGCCGAGGTCCATGGCCAGGCCGTAGAAAAAAGTGTCGCAGGAAATAGTAATCGCACGCTGAATATCCACTTGTCCATGGCCGCTGGGTTTCCAGTCGCGGTAGCGGTGTGAACTGCCGGGCAAAGTGAAAAATCCTGGGTCACTGATGCTGAATGGCGGCTCACGTTTGCCGTTTTCCAGCCCGGCCATTGCCACGAAAGGCTTGAAAGTCGAACCCGGGGGATAAATGCCGCGTAGTGGACGGTTAATCAGGGGTTTATCCAGCGAGTCATTCAACGCTTTCCAGCTATCGGTATCAATGCCATCCACGAACAGATTGGGATCGAAAGTGGGCTGGCTGACAAAGGCAAGCACTTCGCCGTTTTTGGGATTAATGGCGACCATGGCCCCACGTCGCTCGCCAAAAGCTTGTTCGGCAATGCTTTGCAGTTTACTGTCCAGGGACAGGGTCAGGTTTTCGCCAGGGATTGGTGCGGTGCTGGATAGCACCCGCACTGCATGGCCATCAGCATCTATCTCCACCTGCTGGAAGCCCGTCGTGCCATGCAGGTTACGCTCATAATATTGCTCAATGCCGCTTTTGCCGATGTGATCCGAGCCTTTGTAGTTAGAGGCATCGCCGGATTCTTCCAGCGACAGGATATCTTTATCGTTGATGCGGCCTATATAGCCCAGCATGTGTGAGCCGAGGCTGCCCTGGGGGTAATGCCGGAACAGTCGCGACCTGATTTCTACACCGGGAAAGCGGAAGCGGTTTACCGCAAAGCGCGCGGCCTCGATTTCATTGAGGTGGGTACGAATAGGCACGCTCTCAAAGCTATGGCTCTGTGCACGTAGCTTGTTAAAACGCTTGCGATCCATGCCGCTAACTTCTACCAGCTTGCTCAGGTCGTCTATGATCTGGTCAACATTCTTGACCTTGGAGGGGGTGATTTCGAGGGTGTAGACAAAAAAGTTGTGCGCCAGTATTACGCCGTTGCGGTCGAGGATCAAGCCTCGGTTGGGCACGATAGGGACTAGTGAAATGCGGTTGTTCTCTGCCAGTGTCTGGAAGTAATCGTGCTTGGTGGCCTGCAGAAAGAAAAACCTGGTTGCCAGGATGCCGAAGCATACCAATACCATTACAGCTGCAACGCCAAGACGAATGCGGAAGTGATGCTGCTCTAGCGGGTGGTTCCTGAGCTCTGAGTGTGATCTCATGAACGGAAGTTAATTCTTACCGCTTTGGCCATCGATGCCAATACGAGAAAATATGACAGTTTGCCATAGCAATATGCCGCTGACGCAAGGTAGGAAGAAGGCCCAGCCAGGGCTTTCGCCACCCGCAAACAGTTTGAGCACCAACAATGTAGCCTGTGTCAGTACCAGCAGGGCAAACACGTAGGCGGCCTGTTGCCAGATGTTGAATAAGGCCAATCTGCGCTGGTAGATAACGGCAAAGAATGCACTAAAGGCAAACGCTAGGGCATTCTGACCGAACAGGCCGCCGGTGGCGATATCAATGAGTATGCCAACGAACCAGGCGGTACCGATATTACATAGTTGCGGGGCGCGTAATAGCCAGTAGATAAGGGTCAGCAATACAAAGTCCGGCCGCAGCATGAGCCCCAGGCCTGACCAAGGCAGGATTTGCAGAACCAACGCAAATAATAGCGACAGGTAGATGGAATGTATCTTAATGACGGGCATTGGGTTTGGCTGGGGCTATGGGTTTAGGCGGAGGGCTTGCTTTTACAGGCGCAGTCTCTTTGGTTGTGGTCGCAGCATTAGCAGCCACGCCAGAAGCTGCTTCAGGCTGTTGTAATCCTAGTAAGAGCACTTGCCGGTGGTTCTCTATGCCTGCCACGGGTTTACACACAATATGCGCAAATGGCGAGTTGGCATTGCTACTGACGCTGACCACTTCTGCAACCGTGAGCCCGGTAGGGTAAATGCCGTCTATGCCAGATGTCACCAGCTTATCACCCTGGCGGATATCAACATTGGCGGGCAGGTAAGGCAGGTCTATCGAGGTGTCACGGCCATGGCCGAAAGCAATCGCCCGTAAGGCGTTACGCTCGATCTGGACGGGAATAGCCAGATCCTTGTCAGTAATCAGAGTGACTTCACTGCTGAACGGGTACACGCGGGTGACCTGCCCAATGACGCCGGTGCCATCAATGACGGCCTGGCCGGCAACGATATCATGGTGGGCGCCCAGGTTCACGACTATCCTGTGTACAAAAGGGTCGCGTCCCATGTGCAGGATCTCGCCCAGTTTTGCCGGCTGTTTGGAGGCCTGCGCGGCGCCAAGTAAATTCCTGAGATTGGCATTTTCATTTTCCAGGGATTTCAGTCGCTGCAGTTCTGCGCTTTGAAATAACGCCTGTTGCTTGAGTTCGGTGTTCTCTTTGAGCAGGGTATTGTGTGTAGATAAATATTCAGAAGTGGCTTGATAGGCGTTGAATGGTGCATTGGCAACCATTTGCAATGGATGCAGTAGCGCAATCAGGCCTTGCCTGATCTCGGTAAGATAATGCAGGCGCGAGTCGGTTGCCATTAAGGTTAAGGACAGCGCTGCAAATAACACCAGTCGGGCAAAAGGGCTGGGGCCACGGACAAAGAAAGCCTGGGTATGCTGGGGATTTATCGCGCGTCGCATTTAGCAGCATTCCCTCATCAGGAGTTGCAGCTGCATATCAGTGCGAAGCAGAGTGCTGGTTGGTAAGCCTGGGGTATGGTGGCCTGTGGTGTCATGTATCTTTGGCATTGAGTTCCGTGCTTGTAGCACCAAATTCCTTTACTGGCTTTAACTCAAGGTAATGCATTTAATATAAAGCAGGCCGTAAAAACGGCCTGCTCGGTAGATCTAAAGCTAGGTTAAGTCGGAGGGGCAATCCAGTAGCACATACGGAAAGCCACTGCCAGCGCCTTGCTATTCCTGAGCGAATATATTGCCCAGCTTATCCATTTCTTCCAGGGCGCGGCCACTGCCACGCGCTACGCAGGTCAGCGGATCTTCTGCTACTACCACTGGCAGGCCTGTTTCTTCCACAATCAAACGATCCAGATTGCGCAGCAGTGCGCCGCCACCGGTCAGGACCATGCCTTTTTCCGCGATGTCTGCACCCAGTTCCGGTGGAGTTTGTTCCAGTGCGGATTTTACTGCGCCCACAATCGCATTGAGTGGTTCGGTGAGTGCTTCGAGGATTTCATTGCTGGAAATGGTAAATTTACGCGGCAAGCCTTCCGCCAGATTGCGGCCGGTGACTTCCATTTCCAGTACTTCAGAGCCTGGAAAGGCAGAACCGATTTTTTTCTTGATAAGTTCGGCGGTAGGCTCGGAAATCTGCATGCCGTAGTTACGACGAATGTAGTCGATGATGGCCTGGTCGAATTTATCGCCACCTACGCGTTCGGATTTGGCGTAAACGATACCGCCCAGCGAGATCACGCCCACTTCAGTGGTGCCACCACCCACGTCAACCACCATGGAGCCGGTGGCTTCAGCTACCGGCATATCAGCACCGATTGCAGCCGCCATAGGCTCTTCGATCAAATATACCTGGCGTGCACCGGCACCAATGGCTGACTCGCGAATGGCGCGGCGCTCAACCTGGGTCGAGCCTACCGGTACACAGATGATGATGCGTGGATTAGGTGAGAACCAGCGTGATTCGTGGATCTTGCGGATGAAATACTTGAGCATCTGCTCGGTGATGGTGAAGTCCGCAATCACGCCATCTTTCATGGGGCGGATAGCGGTAATATTGGCTGGCGCCCTGCCCAGCATGCGCTTGGCTTCTATACCAACGGCAAGCAATGTTTTTTTGCCGGCCGGGCCGCCTTCCTGACGTATTGCCACGACAGAAGGTTCATCCAGTACGATGCCTCTGCCGCGTACGTAAATCAGGGTGTTAGCTGTGCCAAGGTCAATGGCGAGATCATTTGAGAAATAGCTGTTTAAAATACCGAACATTGTTATTGTATCCTGAGCGAACGGCCGCAAATTATCTAGGTGTAAATTCTTAGCGTTGATTAGTTGCGGCTGAAGATGTGCATAAAATCAAGTTATAATACCCTATATAGTCCTGAATTTTAAGACCGTATTGAAAATTAAGATTTGGCCGGAATGTAGGCGAAAGAATAGTGAAAATCTAAAGTCTGGAACGTAAAATGTCTTTATGTAGCTCCGATGTTAAACGCATTGCGCATCTCGCGCGTATTGAAATCAGTGACGCAGAAGTAGTAGTCACCCTGCACAAGCTCTCAGGCATTCTTGGGTTGATCGAGCAAATGCAGGCGGTGGATACCACCGGCATTACGCCTATGTCGCACTCTCAGGATGTGGTGCAGCGCCTGCGCGAAGATGTGGTGACAGAAACCAATCAGCGCGAGCTGTTCCAGTCTATCGCACCTGCTGTAGAAGCCGGTTTGTACCTAGTCCCTAAAGTTATCGAATAGTCCCCACATGATTAACAAAAGCCTGAAACAGCTTGGCAGCATGCTGCAAGCCAAAGAGATTTCCAGTGTCGAACTTACACAGGAATATTTAAACCGCATTGCTGTGCTTAACCCCGAAATCAATGCTTACATTACGGTGGATGCCGACAACACATTGGCGCAAGCAAAAGCTGCAGACCAGATGTTGGCAAGCGGTAAGTCCGGTGCCTTAACCGGTATCCCTATCGCACAAAAAGATATTTTTGTGGCCAAGGGCTGGAAAACCACCTGCGGTTCCAAAATGCTGGAAACCTTTATCGGCCCCTATAACGCGAACGTGATCGAACGCTTCGATGCCGCTGGGGCAGTGAATCTGGGCAAGACCAATATGGATGAGTTCGCCATGGGCTCGTCCAATGAGACCAGCTATTTTGGCAAGGTGCAGAACCCGTGGGATCGTAGCCGTGTGCCCGGCGGCAGCTCTGGCGGCAGCGCCGCCGCGGTGGCCGCTCGCCTGTGTGCGGCAGCTACCGGCACGGATACCGGCGGCTCTATCCGTCAGCCAGCTTCGCTATGTGGCCTGTCCGGCCTTAAACCTACCTATGGATTGGTATCTCGCTACGGCATGATTGCCTTCGCTTCTTCGCTCGACCAAGCCGGTCCCATGGCTAAATCCTGCGAAGACATGGCATTGATGATGAATGTGATGACAGGCTTTGACGAGCGCGATTCGACCAGTCTGCAGCGCGAAAAAGAAGATTACACCCGTGACCTGAATAAACCTTTAGCCGGTTTAAAGGTAGGTTTGCCTAAGGAGTATTTTGCCGAAGGCCTGGGTGCAGATGTCGCCAAAGTAGTAGAGGGTGCGATTGCCGAGTACCGCAAGCTGGGTGCTGAAATTGTTGATATCAGCCTGCCCAACACCATGCTTTCCATCCCGGTTTATTATGTGCTGGCACCTGCTGAGGCTTCGAGTAACCTGTCACGCTTCGATGGTGTGCGTTACGGTCACCGTGCTGCTGAATACACGGACCTGATGGATATGTACTGCAAGAGCCGTGCTGAAGGCTTTGGTGCCGAAGTCAAACGCCGTATCCTGATCGGGACTTATGTATTAAGCGCCGGGTATTACGATGCCTACTACCTGAAAGCCCAGCAGATCCGCCGCCTGATTGCGCAGGATTTTGAAAATGCATTCAAGCAGTGCGACATCATTATGGGACCAACCGCGCCTTCTACCGCCTTTAAAGCCGGTGAGAAGGCTGATGATCCGGTCTCCATGTATCTGCAGGATATCTACACCATCGCCGTCAATCTGGCCGGCTTGCCCGGTATGAGCATCCCTGCCGGTTTTGCCGAGCAGGAGGGCAAACCTTTGCCGGTCGGTATCCAGGTTATCGGTAATTATTTTGATGAAGCGCGCATGTTGAACGTGGGCCATGCTTATCAACAAGTCACAGATTGGCACTTACAAATGCCGGAAGGGATCTAGCCATGGAATGGGAAGTCGTCATCGGGCTGGAAACACATACCCAGCTGCAAACCAAAACCAAGATTTTTTCCGGGGCTTCCACAGCCTTCGGTGCTGAGCCTAATACCCAAGCCTGCGTGGTGAGCATCGCTTTACCAGGGGTATTGCCGGTATTGAATAAGGAAGCGGTTAAATGTGCCATTAAATTTGGCTTGGCGGTGGATGCCGAGATCGCATCAAGGTCGGTATTTGCGCGTAAAAACTACTTCTATCCCGACCTGCCCAAAGGCTACCAGATCAGTCAGTATGAGCTGCCGGTAGTGGGTAAGGGCTCAATGACCGTGCTCGTGGGCAACACTGAAAAGACTATTCGTATCACGCGCGCGCACTTGGAAGAGGATGCAGGTAAATCATTGCATGGCGATTTTGAAGGCATGACCGGTATAGATCTGAATAGAGCCGGTACGCCTTTGCTGGAAATCGTCACCGAGCCGGATATGCGCTCAGCTGCCGAGGCTGTGGCCTATGCCAAGAAGCTGCATGAGCTGGTGCAGTGGATAGGCATTTGCGACGGCAATATGCAGGAAGGCAGTTTCCGTTGCGACGTCAACGTGTCTGTACGAAAAAAAGGCACAGAAAAACTTGGCACGCGGCGCGAGATCAAGAACCTCAATTCATTCAAGTTCATGCAGCAGGCGATTGAGTACGAAACCCGCTGGCAGATAGAAACATTGGAAGATGGCGGCACTATCCATCAGGCGACGGTGCTGTTTAACCCGGATACGGGTGAAACACGCGCCATGCGATCCAAGGAAGAAGCTAATGATTACCGTTACTTCCCTGACCCCGACTTACTGCCTTTGGCGATCTCCGAGTCCGATATCAGCGCAGTGAAGGCTGAGATGCCTGAGTTGCCCGAAGCGATGAAGGCTCGATTTATGGGCGAATACGGCCTTGCGCAGTACGATGCTACCGCCCTCACCGCTTCGCGTGCGCTGGCGGATTATTTTGTGGCAGTGGTCAGTGCTGGGACCGAGGCCAAGATCGCCGCGAACTGGGTGATGGGTAGTGTAGCCGCCAAGTTGAATGCTGAAGATAAAGCGATAGGCGAGTCGCCAATTGCACCGCAAGCACTCGCGCAATTACTTAAGCGGATCAGCGATGGCACGATTTCCAATAATGCTGCCAAGCAGGTATTTGAAGCAATGTGGGCGGGTGAAGGCGATGCCGATAGCATCATCGAGCAAAAGGGCCTCAAGCAAGTTTCGGATAGCGGGGCCATAGAAGCCATTATCGATGAAGTGCTGGCGGCCAATGCAGCGATGGTGGAGGAGTTCAAGGCCGGAAAAGAGAAGGCTTTCAATGCATTGGTGGGTCAGGCCATGAAAGCGTCAAAAGGCAAGGCCAATCCTGCGCAGGTGAATGAGGTCTTGAAGAGGAAGCTGGCAGGCTAGATAGTCCCCAAGTTGGGACATTGGTTTCATCTATTTAGCTGAATGGCGGGACTTGAGCTCGGTAAAACGTTGCTTGTCAGCATCAAAGCGTTTTCTTGTGGCTACCATGTTGTCTTGCTGTTGCTTGATCTGGCTGTCAATGCGACCAATTTCTGCCTGATTGTCCTTGATGTCCTGCTCCAGATCGGCTGGAGCAGGCTTCTTGCGTTGCTTGAATCCATCCGCAAACTTCTTGTTGGTGTCTAGTTGTTTGACCGCACCTGCTCGTCGCTGTTGTAGCCCCTGCACAGTAATCTCGTCCATTTGCAAATGGCGGTCGCGCGCCAGATCTATTTCCTGCTCATCGGTGAAAGAGGCCAGCAATGCACGGTCTTTACGCTGTTGTTCAATGACCTCTGGGGATTCTTCGACTAAGGGTGTGCTCTTTGGATCATTGCGCTTTATCGTTACGCCTTGCGAGTTAATCACGCTATTTTGATTAGTGTACTGTGCCGGTAAGACATCGCCGTAATGTGTTCTGCCTTTCTCATCCACCCACTTATTAATTTTTATATCGTTGGATTTTCCAGGCTCAGCCGCACGTGTTGGCGTCGTTAATACAAGCGGCAGGCAGATGATGAAGGTTCTTACAATCCAAAACAAAAAGGCATGCATAAGTTTCCTGTCAGGGTGACCTAGAAGCTTCATATTTAAATCAGGAGGCCCCGTATTGGCGGCGGTAGCTTTCAATAGCACTTAAATATTGCACAATGTCATGATTTTGCGACACATTAGACTGGCGATGCAAATATTTAATAAGCGACTCCAGGCTGGCGATGCTGCAAACGGGTATGCCATTGTCTTTTTCTACTTCTTGTACGGCAGAGAGGTTGCCGGTGCCGAGCTCCTGGCGGTCAATCGCAATGGCGACGCCACAAGGGATAGCACCGCAGGACTTGATAATGTCTACCGATTCGCGCACCGATGTCCCTGCCGAAATTACGTCATCCACGATCAAAACTCGACCAGTCAATGGCGCGCCCACTACGGTTCCGCCTTCTCCGTGGTCTTTTGCTTCCTTGCGGTTATAGGCATAAGGTACATTACGCCCTTGTCGTGCCAGTGCGATGGCGATGGTTGCTGCGAGGGTGATGCCCTTGTAGGCCGGGCCGAATAGCATATCGAACTGGATACCGGACTTTAATATGGCTGCTGCGTAGAATTCGCCCAGTTTCATCAGGCTGAACCCGTCATTAAACAGGCCTGCGTTGAAGAAGTAGGGGCTCAGGCGGCCCGCTTTGGTTTTAAACTCACCGAAGCGTAATACCTGCTTTTCAATTGCAAACTCTATAAACTCGTGTGTGAAGTCGGACATTTTTATGTAAAGGAATGGATTTGTTAAGAATTATAACTGCAAACCTCAATGGTATTCGCTCGGCGGCGAATAAGGGCTTTTTTTCATGGATGCAACAGCAAAATGGTGACATTTTTTGTCTACAGGAGCTTAAAGCACAAGCAGCAGATTTAACCCCGGAGATGGTGAATCCACCGGGCTATTTCGGCTATTTTCATTATGCGGAGAAAAAAGGCTATAGCGGCGTCGGCATTTATACGCGCAAGCAGCCAGATCAAGTCATCGTCGGGCTGGGGCATGCCGATATTGATGCTGAGGGCCGTTACCTGGAATTGCAGTTCGGCAATCTGAGTGTGGTCTCGCTTTACCTGCCCTCCGGTTCCAGTGGCGAGGAGCGTCAGAACGTCAAGTTTAGCGTACTGGCAAGATTCTACCCGCATCTTGCGGCGCTCAAGGCTAGCGGACGGGATGTCGTGGTGTGTGGCGATTGGAATATTGCCCACAAAGAGGCGGATCTCAAGAACTGGAAGGGTAACAGGAAGAACTCGGGATTCTTGCCCGAAGAGCGCGCTTGGATGACGCAGCTGTTCGGTGAGCTGGGTTGGGTGGATGTTTATCGCGTGGTGCATCCTGATACTACGGATGAATGCTACACCTGGTGGAGTAATCGTGGACAGGCCTGGGCCAAGAATGTCGGGTGGCGTATCGATTATCAGGTCGCGACAGCCGCTATTGCGCATACGGCCAAAACTGCAGAAATATACAAGGCGCAACGCTTCTCTGACCATGCGCCATTGATCATAGAGTATGACTTTAATTCGTGACGATAGTCAGTCAGGCATGATTCATGCTGTTAGCCATTAAGTGCAACACTGCGTATAGGCTGTGTTGCGGAAGTAAAGAGGCTAATTTTTTAACTGATTGAACATCAAGCTTCGGGCTTGCCATGAAACTGCGACGACAATGATCAACTTACTGGATGCGCTGTTAAAAAGAGACAACAAGGGATTATTGTGCCTCAAGGCATTGATTTTGACGTCCGGCATTGCTTCGATAGTCCTCGGCGCGACCGTATTGCTGGGCTGGTATACCCACAATGTCAGGCTTATCCAGATTGATCCGGCCTATGTGCCCATGCAGTACAACACGGCGCTGGGTTTCGTACTAAGTGGTATAGGCATTATTACGGTGATCTCCAGGCATCCGCGAGTTGCAGGTCTAAGCGGCATTGTTATCGCGGCGATTGGTTTGCTGACCCTGGCCCAATATGTATTTGCGTGCGATATTGGGCTGGATCAACTACTGATGAAGCACTACATCACAGTGAAAACCTCCAATCCCGGCAGAATGGCACCGAATACGGCGCTTTGCTTCAGTATCATTGGCCTGACGCTTTTGATACTAGCCTCTATCAGGAAGCATCGCTGGCTCCCCATCCTGACCGGCGTTGCCGGTGCCATATTGTTAGGTTTAAGCCTGGTGGCATTCACGGGTTATCTGATGGGCGTGGAGACTGCCTTTGGTTGGGGTGCGCTGACGCGCATGGCGATTCATACCTCGCTGGGATTTGTGGTATTGAGTTGTGGCTTTCTGGTGCTCACCTGGTATCAGGGCGCGCAGAATACGTCAGGGTTGATCAATACGCTGTCGGTTCCTGTCGGCATAGGGGTGCTGACAATCACGGTGTTGCTGTGGCAGGCCCTGCAAAGCGAGCTGGGCAATGATATTTCGCATGATAAGACCTACCTTAACCTGGTATTGGTTTTTGGGGCATTGCTGGCCATCGCGATTGCATGGGCTATCAACAGGGCCTTTGCCGAGCAAGTCCAAGCCAACTCGGCGCGGGCTGCCAGAAAAGCCCTGGAGCTGGATATCATCGAACGTCAGCATGCTGAAGCTGCATTGAAGGAGAGTGAGCAACGCTTCAGAAGCATCTTTGAGAATGCAGCTATCGGTATTGCGCAGATTTCGACCGAGGGTCGATACCTGCAGGTTAATGAAGCGTTCTGTAATATTGTGGGCTATACCTCGCATGAAATACTTACGCAAGGTATAACTTCCAGGCATCTCACCTATCCTGATGATCTGCCTGCGGATTTAAAAAAATTAGCAAATTTGCTCGAAACTGAGGGGGCTAGCTACTCGGTGGAAAAGCGCTACATCAGAAAAGACGGCAACATTGCCTGGGTGCATCTGTCGGTTTTCTTGATGCGAGACGAAGCAAAAGTACCCATGTACTTTATCAGTGCAGGGCAGGACATCACTGAGCGCAAGGCCTTGCAACTTGAAGTTGAGCGTCAGGCACAAGTGGATTACCTGACAGGACTTTCAAATCGACGCCATTTCATAGAAGAAGGGGAGGCCGAGCTAGCTCGTGCGCTGCGTTATAAAAAGCCGCTTTCCCTGATGATGCTGGACATCGACCTCTTTAAACTGGTCAATGATACTCACGGCCATAAGGCTGGGGATATTGTTCTGCAGAAAGTGAGCCAGTTGTGCGAGGGGGCCTTGCGTGAGGTTGATATCATAGGCCGGCTTGGAGGCGAAGAGTTTGCGATACTACTGCCGGAGACCATGCTGGAAAAAGCCGTAGAGGTTGCAGAGCGGATTCGCCTGTTGATTGCACATACGGAAATAGCGCTTGAAATAGGCCTGCCGTTACATGCGACCGTATCCATCGGCGTGGTCACCTTGAAGGGCAAGGAGATCAATATCGATACTTTGCTGCATCAGGCTGACGAGGCGCTGTATGAGGCCAAGCGCACTGGGCGCAATAAGGTCTGTATTGCTGGTTAATATCTATTTTTAGAAACAGGATTTCAGGCTTAACGCCTGTAGAACTACGCCGCTAGACCGGTTTTGCACAAAGGCGGCAATGCCGATATCGCGGTTTTTCCATACGGTATTGAGGGCTAACCCTTGGCGCCACTCATTCCCGGAAGCTTCATCCACACGATATGGGCCATACAATTCGCGCACCACATAATCGTGCCGAAGTTGGCGGCCCGAATTTTCACCGGCTTTTACCTCGCTACTAAGATTGTTCTCATAGACGGCAATATAGGCGTCCAGATTTTTTGTATCCGCTGGAGTATTGCTCTGGGCCGAAACCGTGGCCTTGTGTTTGCCATCGGCAGTTTCTGCCATACTGATGTTCATGGTCACTTTTGCGGCCTGCTTGAGCGATGCATCGATAAGCTGGTTAAAGCGGGAGGCTTGTTGCCAACCACGGAAATCTACGCCGTTCAGCATGACTTGTGGCGTGTAAACGAAAGTGGAGAGCCCTGACTTGGCAGCCTGGCGTTGCCGTGCGCTAAACTCGGGCTTGCCGAATCTATCCTTCCAGCCTATGTAATCCCAGTAGTCTACGTGGAAAGCCAGCGGAACCACTTTGTCTGAAGTAAAACCGGCAGCGGCGATACCGCTCAACCATTCATCTGCCGGTGGGCAGCTGCTGCAACCCTCTGAAGTGTAAAGCTCCAGCAATGGCGTGGCCTGCGGACCACTTTTGATTGAGCATTCTGCGCCGAATGCTGAAGTGGCCTGACTGAGTATCAAAAGTGACGAGAGCAGCGCGTAGCCGGCTTGGTTGAGGTACATGACTAATCCTCAGTGAGAGATGAGGATTAGTCGGGGCGCCGTCTATTTACTTACACCCGATTGAATAACATATGGCTCACCGTTCCATGGTGCCACCTTGAGTAACAGCAGCATGCCGGGAATTGCCAACGCGAAACACAACAGCATAAAACCAGCCCAGCCCATACCCAGGCACGGTATAGGTGGCAGCCAACTAAAAAGCTGTAAAGCCCCATCTTCTACAAGGCAACCTGCGCCAGCGTTGGCAAAGGTGCGCGGTACGGCTGCCAGGCTGGTGAATAGCGCGAACTGGGTAGCGGTATAAAGCGGATGGGTATTTTGGGCGATATAAGCGACAAATGCGGCCGTTCCCAGCCCTACGCCCAGGGCCTCGATGCTAATGACGATAGCCAGCCAAAGCAGGCTGTGACCAACCACGGCCAGCCATGCGAAACCCAGGATGGCGACCATCTGCACGATGCCAAACAGCCATAAGGCGCGGTTGACCCCAAGTTTGACCATCCATACGCCACCCAGCAGGCCGCCTACTACGCTAGGCCACAGGCCGGCATTCTTGGCGATCAAGCCGATCTCGGTTTTGCTGAAACCCATATCCAGGTAAAACGGCGTGGCCAGTGCAGTGGCCATGCTATCGCCCAGTTTGTATAGAAAAATAAAGGCCAGAATCATCACCGCAGGTCGCCAGCCTTGCCGCCCTATAAATTCGAGAAATGGCTCAACGATGGCGGCGCGTAAGGTTCGAGGGCGGCCAGCTAGCAGTTGCGGTTCCTTGACGAACAAGGTCATGCCTATGCCGGGTAGCATGAACAAAGCGGTCACCAAGAATACGCTACTCCATGGCAGGTGGTCGGCAAGTATCAATGATAAGGAGCCCGGCACCAGCCCGGCGACCTTATAAGCATTCACATGCACTGCATTGCCCAAGCCCAGCTCGGAGTCCAGCAACAGCTCGCGGCGGTAGGCATCCAGCACAATATCCTGGCTGGCCGAGAAAAAGGCGACCACGCCGGCCAGGTAGGCAATGGTCCAGATATCCAGTTGCGGGTTGAGTGAGCCGAATGTCGGGATGGAAATCAGCAACAAAACTTGCGAGATAATCAGCCAGCCGCGGCGGCGACCTAATGGTGGAATATAGCGATCAAAAAATGGAGCCCACAGGAATTTCCAGGTAAATGGCAGCTGAATAAGCGCGAACAGGCCTATGGATTTTAGGTTCACTCCCTCACTGCGTAACCATGCCGGTAACAGGCTGATCAGGATGTAGAGTGGTAAACCTGAGCTGAAACCGGTAAAGATGCAGATGAGCATCCGTTTGTTAAGCAGTGAAAGCCAGATATTTTTATTTTCATTAGAGGTGGTGTTTTGCATAGACGCAACCTTAACCGAAAACACCCCGCGCGTGCCACAATATCACCATGCTTGAACTCAGTTTAACAGCCGCCTTTCTGGTTGGCCTTCTTGGCGGTGGCCATTGTGCCGGTATGTGCGGCGGCATTGTCGGCGCTGTCAGTATCAGCTTGCCCAATGCCAAACCCAAAGTGCCCTACCTGCTGGGCTACAACCTGGGGCGTATCACCAGTTATTGCATCGCCGGCGGCATTGCCGGTGCAGTTGGTGCCAGCAGTTTCTTTCTGTCTCATGTACTGCCCATAGAAAAAATCCTGTATGCGCTGGCGAGCCTGATGCTGATCCTGCTTGGGCTTTATTTGTCCGGCATTTCAGCCGTGCTCACGCGAGTTGAGTCTTTGGGCCAACGCATCTGGAAACGCATCCAGCCTTACGGTAAGCGGTTTATGCCGGTGCAGAATCCTGCCCAGGCATTTGGTTTGGGTTTGGTCTGGGGCTGGCTGCCGTGCGGGTTGGTTTACAGTGTGCTGATCGCTGCGATTGCTACCGGTAGCCCGCTACAGGGTGCGCTGCTGATGTTGGCTTTTGGACTGGGTACGCTGCCTACTTTGCTGGCAATGGGGCTGGCCGCAGTCCGGCTTAAATCATGGCTGCAACAGCCTTGGGTGAGAAAAGTGAGTGGTTTTGCAGTATTGGCATTTGGTGTTGCCGGGCTCTGCAGGTTGCTGGCTTTGAATTAAAAAAAGAGCCAACCGGGAGGTTGGCTCAAAGGGGAAACTATTTCTAACTAACTGTTTTTTTAAGCGGTTACTCGAGCGCCAGTACCCATTTCACGATAGTGGTGATGTCTTCATCTTTCACTTGCGGGCTGTTTGGCGGCATGGGCATCTTGCCCCATACACCACTACCCCCCGCTTTCACTTTTGCTACCAGGCGTGCTTCGGCCCCTTTGTCGCCTTTATATTTCTTGGCAACATCTTTATAAGCAGGGCCGAGGATCGCAGCCGATACACTATGGCACATCAGGCAGTTACTTTTTTGCGCCAGGGCTTCTGCCGAGTCTGCGGCATGTGCCGGTTGTAAACCCAGCATCAGTACGCTCAGAATAAAGGGCTTGATCATATATTTTTCCATGATAAATTTTCCTTAATCTAATTGCCGCATTACAGGCTAAATACGTTCATCGCACCACCACCAGGGGCTGCGTTGTACTTCACCAACTCCTTGTAGCCGCCAGCAGCGCCCAGACCATCGGTCTCGTTAGTCAGGCCCAGGTTCATCGCCACACCAGCCCAGCCGCCAATACCGGATAAAACGCCTACATATTGCTTACCCTTATGGCTATAGGTGATGGCATTGCCAACTACACCAGAACCCACCTGGAATTTCCACAGCTCTTTACCGGTCTGGGCATCAAGTGCCTTGAACCAGCGATCGAGCGTACCGTAGAACACCAGGTCGGAACCTGTTACCAGCGCGCCACCCCAAGCGGAGAACTTTTCCTTGTTGTACCAGACAGATTTGCCCTTTAGTCCATCCCAGGCCATGAAGCCACCCATTACACCTTCAGGGCCGGCAAACATGGTCAGGGTTGAGCCTACCCACGGTTGGCCTGCAACATACTTGGATTCAACAGGCTCATAGGTCATACATACGTGGTTCAACGGCACATAGAACATCTTGGTTCTTGGTGAGAATGCCGAAGGTTGCTCATCCTTTACACCCAGCGCAGATGGGCAAATGCCTTTAGCGTTGTAATCCTGGTGTGTTGAGTACTTTGGATCCTTGATCGGCACACCAGATTTAAGGTCAATGCTGGTTGCCCAGTTCACAAACGGGTTCATCTTCTTAGCGACCAGCAAGCTACCGTTGGTACGGTCAAAGGTATAGCCGAAACCGTTACGGTCGAAATGGGTCGCCAGTTTTTTGCCTTGGGCATCCCACAGCACGATCTCATTCATGCCGTCATAATCCCACTCGTCATGCGGCGTCATCTGGTAACCCCATTTGGCCATACCGGTATCCACGTCACGTGCGAATATGGTCATGGACCATTTGTTGTCGCCAGGGCGTACGTCAGGATTCCAAGTGCCGGGATTGCCGGTGCCGTAGTACATCAGGTTCAGCTTAGGGTCATATGAGTACCAGCCCCATGTCGGGCCGCCACCATTTTGCCAGCCGTCTTTGCGGGCCTGCGGTTTGAGCCAGGTTTTTACACCCAGGTCGGTTTCAGGAAACTTGAGCTTTTCCTTTGGCAACGCCTTGAAAGAGCCGCCTTCCTTATTGCCGCCATTGACATCTTCATACAGTGATAAAGCGCTGTAGTGCGGATTATCCTTATTGAAATCGGCGCCGATCAGGGCATCTTTGTCAGAGCCTGTGCTATAGGCACGCCAGATCAAAGCGCCATCCTTGATGTTGTAGGCAGTGATATAGCAACGAACGCCATATTCGCCGCCTGAACAGCCGGTGATTACCTTGTCTTTAATAACGTGGGGTGCATTGGTGTTGGATGCACCTTCCTTGTTGTCGGTTACTTTGGCTTCCCAGATTTTGCTGCCGCTCTTGGCATCCAGGGCAACCAGCATGCCATCGTTCTGTTGCAGGAAAATCTTGCCATCGCCATAACCCAGGCCACGGTTTACGTTATCGCAGCAAAGCAATGCCTGTACGTTAGGATCTTGCTTGGGAAAGTAAGACCAGACGATCTTTTGGTTATCGTTAAGATCCAGTGCGTAAACGTTATTAGGGAATGCGGTATGTACGTACATAATGTCGTTAACAACCAGCGGAGCACCTTCGTGGCCGCGGTTAACGCCTGTGGCGAATGTCCATGCAAGCTTTACGTTTTTGACGTTGCTTTTGTTGATCTGAGCAAGGCGGCTGTAGCCGGTGTTAGCGTAATCTTTGCGTGGGTGTGCCCACTGGTTGTCATCCTGCATGAGCTTTGTTAACTCATCGGCAGCAAAGACCGGTGTGCTTAACATGCCAAGTAAGCCTGCGCCCAGCGCTATGCTCGCGCCCAAAGCGAGTTTGAATTGATGATTCATGCTGCATCTCCAAAATAAAAATTGTTATAGGCTTAGTAACTTCTTACATTGTCGCGATACGAATGTGCTGCATTACCGTGAACGGTGCTAATATTGCAATTGATGTGCCAACGTAAAAAAATTCCGTAAATGCGTTAACAAAGCTTATTAAAATCAACTGACTATTCATTAATTTTGATTTTTTAAGGCATAGCCCGCGCAGGGTTTAATTTTTAAGGTTGTGCCAGAAATGAACAGGTGTACCGATACACCTGTTCATTAAATTGAAGACTTTTAGTGCTAGAGAACTCCGCCAAATCAATGAAATACTCCCCATTAGATAATGCCCCGACCATATTGCAGGCAAGGAAAGAGTTCCTTAGTAATGGCAATGTGCAGCAGGGCGCCATTGCCGAGGCGATAGAGCGCTCCTGGCGGCGCTGCCTGGCCAATGGCATTGATGCCAACTCGCCGCGCAATCTGGAAGTAGTAACGGCGCAGGAACTGGCTCGCAAGCGCGAACAGAACCGCTTGCTGCTCGCGCATGCGCAGCCGGAGATGGAGACACTCAACGAGCAGATATCGCATACGCGCAGCATAGTGATTCTGACGGATGATGAGGGTGTGATATTGCACAGCCTGGGTGACCAGCATTTCCTCAATGAAGAGCAGCGCAAATCGCTGTTACCTGGCGTTTCCTGGCATGAAGATCATCGCGGCACCAATGCAATCGGCACAGCCCTGGTTGAGCAGTCGGCGATGACAGTGCAGGGCGCAGAGCATTTCATGGCCTATCACCACGCGTTGAGCTGCTCGGCTGTACCGATTTTTGGCGCCAGCAATGAGCTGCTGGCTACACTGGATGTTTCCAACGATTTCAATATGCCGCAACAGCACACGCTGGCGTTAGTGAAAATGGCGGCACAGATGATAGAGAACCGGCTGTTTCGTGTCAGCTATGAAGCGGATATCGCGCTGCACTTCCATGCCCGCCCGGAGTTCATAGGTACCCTTTGGGAGGGTATCGCCATGTTCTCGGCGGATGGCCAGCTTGTCGCGACTAACCGCAGCGGCCAGTTCCAGCTTGGTTTGAACCAGCAGGCCCATGCGTTGAATGGGCACCCGCTGCAATTCAACCAGTTGTTTGACATACCACTCGCCAGCATATTGGGCCATGCGGCCAGCGGCGATAAATTGATATTCCCGCTTCGGCTGGCGAATGGTGCCCGTATTTATGCGCAAGTGCAGTCATTGCATAAAAAACTGCAAGCCAGGGCGCCACAGGTCATCAAAAGAACCAGTGCTGCCAACCTGGAGATGCTCAGCAGTTGCGATGCCAAGGTAAGCCAGGCCATCAGTCAGGTCAGGCAGGTTATCGGTAGGGATATTCCTATCCTTATCCAGGGCGAAACCGGCGTCGGCAAGGAGCTGTTCGCACGCGCCATACACGAAGCCAGCCCAAGGCGGGACGGCCCATGGATAGCCGTCAACTGTGCGGCATTGCCGGAAGGCTTGATTGAGGCTGAGCTGTTCGGTTATGAAGAGGGGGCATTTACCGGTGCCAAACGTAAAGGCAGCCCCGGCAAGATAGAACAGGCGGATGGCGGCACGTTATTTTTGGATGAAATCGGGGATATGCCATTGTCACTGCAGGCCAGGCTGCTGAGGGTATTGCAGGAGCGCACGGTAACGCCTCTGGGCAGTACCAAATCCAAGCCGGTCAATTTTGCACTGATCAGTGCAACCAACCAGAGGCTACGCGAAAAAGTCGAAAGCGGCGCCTTCCGTAGTGACCTGTATTACCGCATCAATGGCCTGAGCATAGCGTTACCGGCATTGCGCCAGCGCACCGATCTCGGCGAGCTGATACACATCATTCTGCAGATTGAGCAGGCGGGGAAAGTGGAGATCAGCCCTGAAGTCATGGCCATATTTGAAACGCACCCATGGCCCGGCAATATTCGCCAGTTGCATAATGTGCTGCGAACTGCGCTGGCATTATCGGATGGTGGACCTATCGCTGAACTGCATTTGACGCAGGACTTTACCGACGAGATGAAGTTGCTGGTGGAGGTGATGCCTCAACAGGCTAATGCAGAACAATCGGCAGTCGAGCCCCTGAAAGCCGTGGCCTTGAATGACATGGCGGCGGATGCTATCCGTGCCGCAATGCAAAACCAGGCGGGTAATATTTCTGCAGTGGCGCGCCAGTTGGGCATCAGTCGTAATACGCTTTATCGTAGACTGCGCACCTTGGGCCTGGCTTAGCCTGTTTCAGGCAAGCCAGGCTCGGGATGCGTTAGTCTTGAGTGCGCAGGTGATACATAGCCAAACTACCCAGTAGATTCGGGATCGCCTTGATTTCTTCGCCTTCGGTTAACACCAATCGCTCCAACACCTCAATATTGTGATTCACGCAAAATTCGTCAAAATCCTTGATGGTACACAGGTGCACATTGGGGGTGTCATACCACTGGTATGGCAGGTTTTTGGAGACCGGCATCTGCCCCGCAATTAGCTGAAAGCGGTGGCGCCAGTAGCCGAAGTTGGGGAAGGTCACAATCGCCTCGCGTCCTACCCGCAACATCTCATGTACTATCGCCTCGGTATTCAGCACGGCCTGTAAGGTCTGTGACAGCACGACCACATCAAAGGATTGTGCCTCAAAGCCGGATAGCCCGGATTCCAGGTCCATCTGAATGACATCCACACCGCTTTTCATGGCGGTCAGCCAGTTGGCATCGTCTTTTTCCACACCATAGCCGCGGATATTATGGGTCTTGCGTAACTGGGTCAGCAGTGTGCCATCGCCGCAGCCCAGATCCAGTACTTTAGCATTGGGAGATACCCATTTTGCAATTAACGCAAAATCTGCTCTATTTTTTGCATTTTCTACTATATTTTTTTCCAGAGTACCCATCTTAGACCTCTATCTTGTCAAGGTAGGTGCGCATAATGTCGTGGTAGTGTTTATCCGGCATTAAAAAGGCATCATGCCCGTGCGCGGCAGTGACTTCGGCATAGCTGACCGAAAGCTCGTTATCCAGCAAGGCTTTGACGATTTCGCGTGAGCGCGCCGGTGAGAAACGCCAGTCGCTGGTGAAAGACACCACCAGAAAGTCCGCTTTGGCTTTGGCCATGGCGGCAGACAGGTTGCCGCCGTATTCCAGCGCAGGGTCAAAATAATCCAGCGCACGTGTCATACGCAAATAGGTGTTGGCATCAAACTCGCCCGCAAATTTATCGCCTTGGTAACGCAGGTAGGACTCCATCTCAAACTCTACGTCAAAGCTGTATTTGATCTCGCCATCGCGCAGTTTTCGGCCGAATTTTGCGCCCATCGCATCATCGGATAGGTAAGTGATGTGGCCCAGCATGCGCGCGATACGCAAGCCGCGACGAGGTACTACGCCATGGTTGTAATAGGCGCCATCGTGAAATTCAGGGTCGGTGATAATCGCTTGTCTGGCAACCTCATTGAAGGCAATGTTTTGTGCCGTGAGGTTGGGTGCGGAGGCAATCACCAAGGCGTGGCGTATGCGATCCGGAAATGACAGTGTCCATTGCAATACCTGCATGCCGCCAAGGCTGCCACCGATGATCGCGGCTAGCTGGTCTATCCCCAGGAAATCCGCCAGTCTTGCCTGCGAGGCTACCCAGTCTTCAACTGTGACGATGGGGAAGTTGGCGCCCCATGGCCTGTCGGTGAGCGGATTGGTGCTGGACGGGCCGCTACTGCCATGGCAACCGCCCAGGTTATTGAGGCCGATCACAAAAAACTTATTGGTATCCAGCGGCCGGCCTGGGCCGATGAGGTTGTCCCACCAGCCGGGATTTTTGTCCGTCTCTGCATATTTACCGGCGACGTGGTGATTACCGGAAAGCGCATGGCATACCATTACCGCATTGGATTTGTCGGCATTCAGTTGGCCGTATGTCTCGTACATGAGATGGAATTGAGGTAAAACCTCACCGCTTTTTAGCGTAAGGGGTTCGCTGAAGTGCGCTATTTGCGGGGCAACGATGC
>Ga0208125_100234_pt1 | contig 45308 bp, 35 predicted proteins | sample LakWasM128_HOW14_2_FD_183938 | JGI IMG/M metagenome (GOLD analysis project Ga0208125, IMG submission 183938) | Freshwater sediment methanotrophic microbial communities from Lake Washington under simulated oxygen tension - Sediment Metagenome... | ecosystem: Environmental > Aquatic > Freshwater >...
CGCCGACGCATCAACCGGCTCTCGTCCTATGCCGGCATGAAGGCCGACGAGAACACCCAGATCACCGAGAACCAGGCGCGCCGCCAGCTGGCCGATTCGCTCGACAACCAGTTCGGCGAGGCGATCTCCTTCGTCAACGCCGAGGTGGCGGCGATCGGCCGCGCCAAGGTCGAGGGCTTCATCGCCGCCGAGCCTGGCCTGGCCAAGCATCGCCAGAACCTCACCACCATGTTGCGCATGGCCGAGCACACGCTCAGCCCCAAGGAGGAGGCGCTGCTGGCCAGCGCCGCCGAGGCCATGCAGCAGCCCGGCCAGATCTACTCCCTGCTCACCAACGCCGACCTGCCCTGGCCCAAGATCACCATCCGCGGCAAGCAGGTGGTGCTGGATCAGGAAACCTATGTGGCCTACCGCAGCGACGCCGACCCCAAGATCCGCAAGCAGGTGTTCGAGGCCTTCTGGCCGGTCTACAAGGCCTATGAGCGCACCATCGGCGCCACCTACGCGGCCAATCTGAAGGGCACGGTGTTCACCGCGCGCGCGCGCAAGTACGCGAGCAGCGTGGCCCTGGCCCAGGGCGAGTACGACATCCCCGAGGCGGTCTACCGCAGCCTGGTGCAGGAGGCGAATGCCGGCCTGCCCACCCTGCACCGCTACCTGAAGCTGCGCAGCAAGGTACTGAAGCTGCAGCAGGCCGGCTACCAGGACATGTACGTGCCCCTGGCCAAGCCCTCGGGCAGCTACAGCCAGGCCGAGGCCGAGGCGCTCACGCTGGCCGCCCTGCAACCGCTGGGCGCCGACTATGTGAAGCAGCTGGGCGATGCCTTCAAGCAGAACTGGATGCACTCGGTGCCGCAGCGCGGCAAGCGCTCGGGCGCCTACATGAACGGCTCAGCCTACGACGTGCACCCCTATCTCCTGATGAGCTTCAACCAGGACTACAACAGCGTCTCCACGCTGGCGCATGAATGGGGCCATGCGATGCATTCGGTGTATTCCAACTCGCAGCCCTACGAGAACTCGGGCTACGCCACCTTCATCGCCGAGATCCCCTCCACCGCCAACGAGCTGCTGCTGGCCGACTACATGGTGGCGCATGCCAAGACGCGCGACGAGAAGGTGTTCGCGCTCAGCCAGCAGCTCGACAATCTGCGCACCACCTTCTTCCGCCAGGCCATGTTTGCCGAGTTCGAGCTGGCCGCGCACGAGGCCGCCGAGAAGGGCCAGCCCATCACCGGCGAGGGCCTCAGCAAGATCTATCTGACCCTGCTGAAGCGCTACCACGGCCACGACCAGGGCGTGGTGAAGATCGACGATCTGTTCGGTGTCGAGTGGGCCTACATCCCGCATTTCTACCGCGACTTCTACGTCTACCAGTACGCCACCTGCGTGAGCGCCGCGGCCTTCTTCGCCGAAGGGTTGGCCAAGGGCGATCTGGCGCTGCGCGAGCGCTACTTCACCATGCTGAAGGCCGGCAGCTCGGCCGACCCCTACCCGCTGACGCGCGCCGCCGGCCTGGACCTGGCCTCGCCCGAGCCCTACCGCGCCCTGGTGCGCCGCATGAACCGCGCGATGGACCAGCTGGAAGCGCTGCTGGCGAGCGGCAAGCCATGAGAGGGGCGCTGCGCAAATCCGTCGTCGTGGCCGCGGCGGCGCTGGCCGTCGCCGGCGCCGTGTCCCAGCCGGTCTCCCAGCCGGCCTTCCCGCCGGCCCCGGCCAACCCGCTGCTGAGCCCCAGCAAGCTGCCGCTGCAATACCCGCCCTTCGACCAGATCCGCGACAGCGACTTCGCGCCCGCGCTGGACCAGGGCATGGCCGAGCAGCTCGCCGAGGTGCAGGCGATTGCCGACAACCCGGCGCCGCCGAGCTTCGAGAACACCATCGTGGCGCTGGAGCAGAGCGGCCGCACCCTGGCGCGCAGCGCCACCGTGCTGTTCAGCCTGCTGGGGGCCGACAGCAACCCGGCGCGCCTGAAGCTGCAGGCCGAGTACGCCGCCAAGCTGGCCGCGCATCGCGATGCGGTCTCGCTCAACCCCAGGCTGTTCGCGCGCATCCAGGCCCTCCACGCCCAGCGCAAGCAGCTGGGCCTGGACACCGAGGGCCTGCGCCTGCTGGAGCGCTACCAGCGCAATTTCGTGCGCGCCGGCGCCCAGCTGGGCGAGGCGCAGCAGGCCCGCATCAAGGCCATCAATGCCGAGCTGGCGACGCTGGCGGCACGCTTCAACCAGCAGGTGCTGGCCGAGGTGAACGACTCGGCCCTGGTGGTGGACAGCGCCGCCGAGCTGGCTGGCCTCAGCCCCGCCCAGCTGGCCGATGCCGCGGCCGCCGCCAAGGCGCGCGGGCTCGGCGATGGCAAGTACCTGATCGCCCTGCTCAACACCACCGGCCAGCCGGCGCTGGCCCAGCTGGAGAACCGCGCGCTGCGCGAGCGCCTCTACCAGGCCTCGGCCGCACGCGGCAGCCGCGGCAATGCGCAGGACAGCACCGCCAGCGTGGCGCGCACCGCCGCCCTGCGTGCCGAGCGCGCCCAGTTGCTGGGTTATGCGACCCATGCCGACTATGTGCTGGAGGAGGAGACCGCCAAGTCTTCGGCCACCGTGATGGGCCTGCTGCGACAGCTGGCGCCGGCCGCCGTGGCCGCGGCGAAGCGCGAGGCCGGCGAGCTGCAGGCCCTCATCGATACCGAGCAGGCGGCCCGCCATGAGCCTTCGTTCAAGCTCGCCGCCTGGGACTGGGCCTTCTACGCCGAGAAGCTGCGCGCCGCCAAGTACGGTTTCGACGAGAGCCAGCTCAAGCCCTATCTGGAGCTGAAGAATGTGCTGGAAAACGGCGTGTTCTACGCCGCCGGCCAGCTCTACGGCCTGACGTTCAAGCAGCGCCATGACCTGCCGGTCTACCACCCCAGCGTGACGGTCTACGACGTCTTCAATGCCGACGGCTCGCAGCTGGCCATCTTCGTGGCCGATATGTATGCGCGCCCCTCCAAGCGCGGCGGCGCCTGGGCCAATGCCTATGTGCCGCAGAGCCGGCTGCTGGGCACGCTGCCGGTGATCGCCAACCACCTGAACGTGCCGCCGCCGGCCGCGGGCCAGCCCACGCTGCTGAGCTGGGACGAGGTCAACACCCTGTTCCACGAGTTCGGCCACGCGCTGCACGGCATGTTCTCGAACGTGCGCTACCCCAGCTTCGCCGGCACCGCGGTGCCGCGCGACTTCGTGGAGTACCCCTCGCAGGTGAACGAGATGTGGGCCGACTGGCCCAGCGTGCTGGCCCATTACGCGCGCCACCACCAGAGCGGCGAGCCGATGCCGCGCGCGCTCTTGGACAAGGTGGTGGCCGCGAAGGCCTTCAACCAGGGTTTCGCCACCACCGAGTACCTCAGCGCCACCATCCTGGACCAGCGCTGGCACCAGCTCAAGCCGGCCGAGGTGCCGGCCGCCCGGGACGTGATGGCCTTCGAGACCCAGGTGCTGAAGAGCGAGGGCGTGGACTTCGCGCCGGTGCCGCCGCGCTACCGCACGCCCTACTTCAGCCACATCATGGGCGGCTATGCGGCGGGCTACTACGCCTATCTGTGGAGCGAGGTGCTGGACGCCAACACGGTGGAATGGTTCAAGGCCCACGGCGGCCTCAAGCGCGAGAACGGCGATGCCTTCCGCGCCGCCCTGCTCTCGCGCGGCGGCAGCGAGGACGCGATGACGCTGTTCAGCAAGCTCACCGGCCATGGCCCCCAGCTGCAGCCGCTGCTGCAGCGGCGCGGCCTGGTGCTGATGAAGCCCTGAGGCGCTATGCGCCCGCGGCCGGCGCCCTGGGCTTCAGAGGCCCGGCGCGCGGCCGATACACCTTCGTACAGGGTTTTGCGCGGAGGTATCAAGATGCGATTCATGCGGCAGGTGATGGTTTCACTGGCGGTTCCCGCCCTCGTGATGCTAGGCGCCGGCGCGGCCGTCGGCTGGGGCGGCGCCAGCCTGGAGCGCGGCCTGGGCAGCTTCTTCGAGCACGACGACCGCCTCGACAGCGCCGCCGCCGAGATGTATGCCCAGGGCTTGCAAATGGGCCAGGCCCTGCGCAACTGGGTCATAGACCCGAGCAACAAGCGCGGATACGAGAACTTCGAGGCGGCTCAGAAGGCCTTCGCCCTCGCCCTGGCGAATGCCGGCAAGGCGGCCGATGCGCCCGACGAACGTGCCCTGCTGGACAAGATCGAATCGCTGCGCAGCAGCCTGCAGGAGCACCAGAGCCGGATTCTTGCGCTGGCCAGCAGCGACCAGGCCGGCGCCATTGAGGCCCTGAAGAAGAGCGAAACGCCGGCCTGGCGCAGCGTGCGCGAGCAATTGCTGGAGCTGAAGAAATCGGCGTCGGCCAGCAAGGAGGCGGCGCGCCGACAGGCCGAAGGGGCCATCAAGGCGGCGCGCAGCATTGCCATCACCCTGGCCCTGCTGGGCGCTGCACTGTGCGGGCTGAACTCATGGCTGCTGAAGCGCCGCGTCGACGCCGAGCTGGGCGGCGACCCGGGCGAAGCGCGCGAGGTGCTGGCCAAGGTCGAGGCCGGCGATCTGGTGGTGCAAGTACCGGTGCAGGCCGGCGATGCCAACAGCCTGATGGCAGCGATCGCACGCACCCAGCTCTCGCTGCGCCGCCTCGTGGCTCAGGTCAGCGAGGTGGCGGGCTCGATGGCCACGGCCACCGGCGAGATCGCGGCCGGTAATCTCGATCTTTCGCAACGCACCGAAAGGCAGGCCAGCAGCCTGCAGCAAACCGCTTCGTCAATGGAAGAGTTGGGCGCCACGGTACAGCACAACGCAGACTCGGCGCGCCAGGCCACCGGCCTCTCGGCGCAGGCCAACCAGGTGGCCCAGCAGGGCGGCGCGGCGGTGCGTGCCGTGGTCTCGACCATGCACGCGATCAGCGGCCAGAGCCAGAAGATTGCCGAAATCACCAGCGTCATCGACGGCATCGCCTTCCAGACCAATATCCTGGCCTTGAACGCCGCGGTGGAAGCCGCCCGCGCCGGCGAGCAGGGGCGCGGCTTTGCGGTGGTGGCCAGCGAGGTGCGCAGCCTAGCGCAGCGCAGCGCCCAGGCGGCGCGGGAGATCAAGCAGCTGATCGTCGAGAACGTTGAAAAGGTCGAACAGGGCGGCCAGCAGGTGCAGAATGCCGGCCAGACCATGGACGACATCGTCGCCCAGGTCAGCCGCGTGAGCAGCCTGATTGGCGAGATTGCCCACGCCACCGAAGAGCAGCACAGCGGCGTGGCGGTGGTGAGCCAGGCGGTGACGCAATTGGATGAGTCAACCCAGCAGAACGCTGCCCTGGTCGAACAAAGCAGCGCCGCGGCCGCGAGCCTGGATCAGCAGGCCGCGCAGCTCAAGCAGCTGATCAGCGTGTTCAGGATCTGAGCCGCGCGGCTCAGCCCAGGCATTGCCCGCTGCGCCCCGCGTGGGCGGGCAGTGCCTCGCCCGGCAGCTCCAGCGCGTAGTGCAGCGAGAGCAGCTGCCAGCCCTGCGGGCCTAGCTGCCATTGGCTGCTGTTGACGCCCACAAGCTCGGCCTCGGCGCGTGCGGGGTCGCGGCGCGATTCCACCACGCTGTAGACCTCGGCCTGGCCGGCGTAGCGGCGCAGCTCGCGATGGATCTCGCATTCATGCAGGGCGCGCGGCGCGGGCTCGCGCAGGGCGGCCAGGAAGGCCTCGGCCGACCAGCTGCGCAGGTCCAGCCGGCTGGCGCCGGCATTCAGCTGCTGGCCCCAGATGCGCGCCTGCGGATGCAGCAGCGCCGCCATGCGCGCCACGTCGGCGGGCTGCCCCGCCTGATGGCCCAGGGCCTGCCAGAGCGCGCTCACCCGTGCCGCCAGGCTGGCCCGGCTGTAGGCCTGCGCCTGCGGGCCCAGGGCCTGCAGCAGCGCCGGCCAGCTGACGCGGTACATATGCGCCAGCCCAGGGGCCGAACCGGGCGCCGCGCGGGTGGAGGCGAACAGCAGCCAGCGGCCGTCCGCGCTCACCGAGGGCGTGAACTCGAAGCCCGGGCCGTTGACGGGCGCGGGCAGGCGCAGCGCCGGGCCGAACTGCTCGCCCACCCGCTCGGCCAGGTAGAGGTCGCCGCCGCCCTCGGCGCCGGCGCGGCTGCTCCACCACAGCGCATGGCGGCCGTCCGGGCTGAGCGTGAAGTCGCTGTTGGCCTCGCCCTCGTTGATGGGGGCGGGCAGGGCCTGCGGCGGCTCGGTCTCCTGGTCGGCCTGGTAGATCGACAACTTGCCCGGCCCGCCGGCGCGGTAGGAGGCGAAGTAGAGGCGTTCGCCATAGCGCTCGGGGCCGAGCTCATAGCCGGGGCTTTGCAGCGGCTCGGGTAGGCGGCGCGGCGCCGTCCAGCGCCCCGCGGCGGCGTCCAGCAGGCGGGCCTCGAACAGATCGAGCTGGCCGCTGGCCTGTTCGCCCGCGCCGGGGCGATCGGAGATGAAGCTCAGGGTCTTGCCGTCGCCCGCCAGATGGGGGTCGGAATCGCGCCAGCGCGGATCGGCAAACGGCAGTGGCTCGGGCGCCTGCCAGGCGCCATCCGCGCCGCGGCGCTGCCAGAAGATCTGCGAGCGCTTGAAGCCGGCCGCCGAGCGCGCGAACACGCGCAGCGTGCCGCTCTCCTGCAGGTTGTAGGCCTGCACATCGGGGCCGTTATCGCCCAGGTCGATGCGCTCGACGAGCAGCGGATCGGCCGCCATGGCCGGCGCCATCGGCAGGGAGAATATCAAGAAGACGGACAGGAGACGCGCAAGCATGGGCATAGGTTCGCAAAGCCAATGAAGGCTGCCATGCTAGGCAGGCCGCGCGCCGCGCGGTAGCGCCATGCGACGAAAGCGGGCAGACGCGTCCCGAAAGCCGCTAGGCCGGCCGCGTCGCCACATAGATGCTGCCCAGGCACAGCGCCATGCCGGCCATCGACAGCATGCTGGGCACCCAGCCCTCCAGCGCGGCGGAGATCACCAGGGCGATCACGGGAATCACCACCCCGGTGAGGGCGGCCCGCGCCGGCCCCTGGCGCTGCGCCAGCTTGAAATACAGCACAAAGGCCGTCACCGAGCCCGCCACCGCCAGGTACGCCAGGCTGAGCAAGTAGGCGGGCTGCCAGGCGAAGTGCAGGCCCTGGCCGCTGGCCAGCGAGGCCAGCAGCAGGAACAGCGCGCCGTAGCCCATGCTCCAGGCCAGCACCGGCACCAGGGCGAGGCCGCGGCGCGTGAGGGTGAGCGTCAGCACATTGCCGGTGCAGGCTGTCAGCACGGCCAGCAAGCCCAGACCCAGCCCCAGGGCCGCCGTCGGGCGCGCGCCGGTGGCGGCAATCTCGGGCCAGAAGATCAGCACCACGCCGGCCACGCCGCCGCTGGCACACACCAGAAAGCGCCGCGTCACCGTTTGTCCGAAAAAGTAGCGGCCGCTGAGGGCATTGATGAACACGCTCAGACAGAACAGCACCGCCACCAGGCCGGTGGGGATATGGCGCTCGGCCTCGTAGACCGACACGTAATTGCCGCCGTACTGCACGATGCCGGTGGCCAGCAGCAGCAGATGGGCCGAGCGCGGCATGCTGAGCAGGGCCTCACCACGCACACGCGCCAGGCCCGCCAGCATCAGGGCCGCCAGGGCAAAGCGCCAGGCCACCGAGTTGAGCACCGGCACGCCACTGTCCAGCTGATACAGGATCACATGCCAGGTACTGGCCCAGATCAGGGTGGGGATCCAGAACAGCCAGCGATCAGAAACTTGGGACATGGAGATTCACAGAAAAACAAAAAGGCCACCCGACCGAAGCCGGGCGGCCTGCATCAAAAGAGCGGCTCAGGCCGCGCGCTTGAAGGTAGCGAGCAGCGCGCCGGCGGCGATGAAGAGCGAACCGAAGGTACGGTTCAGCGACTTCAGATGCCGCTCCGAGCGCAGCGCCGACAGCACGCGGGCGGCCAGCACGGTGTAGCCGGCCATCACCACCAGGTCGGTGAAGCACAGGGTGGCGCCGATCACCAGGTACTGGTGGGCCAGGCTGGCATGCAGGTCCAGGAACTGCGGCACCACGGCCAGCAGGAACACCGTGCCCTTGGGGTTCACCGCATTGATGGCCCAGCCGCGCAGCACCAGCTGGCGGCGCGTCACCATGCCGGAAGCGTCGCTCTCGGCCACCATCGGCTTGGCCGGCGCGCGCCATTGCTGCACGCCCAGATAGACCAGATAGGCCACGCCCAGCCATTTGACGATGGCAAAGCCCAGGCTGGAGGCCGCGATCAGGGCGCCCAGGCCGGCGCCCACGAAGATGATCTGGGTGGTGATGCCCAGCACCAGGCCGAAGGTGGTGAAGTAGCCGCGCTTGAAACCATGGTTGAGCCCGGAGCTCATGGCAGCGATGGCGCCGGCGCCGGGGGACAGGCTGATCGCCCACGATGCGGCGAAAAACGCCAGCCAGACGGAAAACTCCATGATGCGCAACTCCTGCTCGAACGACGAAAACGCGAAGGCAGGTTTTAGCACGTCGGCCCCGGGTTTGCCCGTAGTCAGGCATTCGCTGCGGGCGCGCAGCGCCCGGTTATGGGCTCCGGCGCGTCAGGAATGGGCGCAAGCGCGCCCCGTTCTCATAATCGGCCCCCATGCGTCCCGCCCTGCTGCTGGCCTTCATCCTCGGCTATTTCGCCCTGCTGCTGGCGGTGGCCTGGTGGCGCTCGCGCGCCGCCGACAACCAGAGCTTCTTCATCGGCAACCGCAACAGCCACTGGATGCTGGTGGCCTTCGGCATGATCGGCACCTCGCTCTCGGGCGTGACCTTCATCAGCGTGCCGGGCGCCGTGGGCAGCACCGCCTTCAGCTATTTCCAGATCGCGCTGGGCCAGTTCGCCGGCTATCTGGTGATCGCCTATGTGCTGCTGCCGCTGTATTACCGGCTCGAGCTCACCTCGATCTACCGCTATCTGGGCCGGCGCTTCGGCGTCAGCGCGCATCGCACCGGGGCCGGCATCTTCATCGTCTCGCGCACCCTGGGCGCCACCGCACGCCTGTACCTGGTGGTGCGCGTGCTGCAGGACACCGTGCTGGCGGCGCTCGGCCTGCCCTTCTGGTTCAGCGCCCTGGTGATCCTGCTGATGATCCTGCTCTACACCTACGAGGGCGGGGTGCGCACCATCGTCTGGACCGACACCCTGCAGACCATCGGCATGCTCGCGGGGCTGGTGATCTGCACCGGCTTTCTGCTGCGGGCGCTGGACCTGAGCGCCTGGCAGGCCTGGCAGGGCCTGCGCGCCGAGGGCCTGGCCCGGGTCTTCCACACCGAGCCCGAGAGCCGCTTCTTTGTGGCCAAGCAGGTGCTGGCCGGCGCCGCCATCGCCATCGCGATGACCGGCATGGACCAGGAAATGATGCAGAAGAACATCTCGGTGCGCCGGCTGGCGGACGCGCAGAAGAACGTCGTCGTGCTGGCCCTCATCATGCTGGGCGTGGTGGCGCTGTTCCTGTTCCTGGGCGGCCTGCTGCAGCTGTATGCCACCCAGGCCGGCATGACGGCGCGCGGCGACGCGCTCTTCGCCGCCGTGGTGCTGGGGCATCTGCCGGCCTGGGTGCAGCTGGTGTTCGTGCTGGCCCTGATCTCGGCCCTGTTCCCGAGCGCCGATGGCGCCATCACCGCGCTGACCTCCAGTACCTGCATCGACCTGCTGGGCCTGCAGCAGCGCGACGATTGGGACGAGGCCCGGCGCCGCCAGGTGCGGCACCGCGTGCATCTGGGCTTTGCCGCGCTGTTCCTGGCCCTGGTGCTGGCGTTTCGCGCCATCGACAGCGCCAGCATGATCGGCCTGATCCTCAAGCTGGCCGGCTACACCTACGGGCCGCTGCTGGGCTTGTTCGCCTTCGGCATGCTGACGCGGCGCAGCCTGCACGGGCCGGCCGTGCCGCTCGTCTGCCTGGCCGCGCCGGCGCTGTGCTGGCTGATCGACAGCCAGCAGCGCCGCTGGTTCGGCAGCTATGAGATCGGGCTGGAACTGCTGCTGCTGAACGCGGCGCTGTGCTTTGCCGGGCTGTGGCTGTGCAGCGGCGCGGCGCAGCGGCAGCGCGTGCGCGCGCCGGCCGCTTGAGAACGCCATGCAGCTGAGCCTGACGCAGGACTTCCCGGCCGGCATGGACAGGCTGTGGGCGGTGTTCGGGCGGCCCGACTATGTGCAGCAGAAATACGCGGCGCTGGGCACGGGTGCTCTGCGCCTGCTGCATTTCGAGTGCTCCGCCACGCTCATCGCGCTGGAGCTGGAGCGCGCGCTGCCGCTGGACCCGGCACGCATGCCCGCCTGGGCACGCCGCCTGGTCGGCAGCACCCTGAACTTGCGGCAGCGCAGCCGCTGGCGTCGGCTCGGGCCGGCGCAGGTGGAGGCCGAGCTGGAAATCGCACCCCTGGGCCTGCCCGTGCATGCGCAGGGCCGTGGCCAGATCAGCGAAATCGCTGGCGGCAGCTGCCGCATGCAGCTGAACTGGCAGCTACGTTCCGCCCTGCCCCTGCTGGGTGGGCGCGTGGAGCATCTGCTGGCCGAGCAGTTGAAGCGCGCGCTGGCGCAGGACCATGCCTTCACCCTGAGCTATCTGCGCCAGCATCCGGGCTGAGTCCGGCGCTGGCCGGGCCACAATCGCGCCCATGGCGAAAGAGAAATCGATTTACACCTGCAGCGAATGCGGCGGCACGAATGCAAAGTGGCTGGGCAAGTGCCCGCATTGCGGTGAGTGGAACACCCTGGTCGAGTCGGTGGCCGAGCCCAGCGGCGGCGCGAAAAACCGCTACCAGTCGCTGGCCAAGAGCCAGCCGGTGGCGACGCTGAGCGAGATCGAGGCGAGCGACTTCGAGCGCACCCCCACCGGCCAGGACGAGCTGGACCGCGTGCTGGGCGGCGGCATCGTGGCCGGCGGCGTGGTACTGATCGGCGGCGATCCGGGCATCGGCAAGTCCACCCTGCTGTTGCAGGCGGTGGATGCCTTGTCGCAGCAGCTGAAGGTCTTGTATGTCACCGGCGAGGAGTCGGGCGCGCAGGTGGCGATGCGCGCGCGCCGCCTGGGCCTGGCCGGCACCCAGGTACGCGTGCTGGCCGAGATCAGCCTGGAGAAGATCCTCGCCACCATCGAGGTCGAGCAGCCGGGCTTCGTGGTGATCGACTCGATCCAGACCATGTACTCCGAGCAGCTCAGCTCGGCGCCGGGCTCGGTGGCCCAGGTGCGCGAATGCGCGGCCCAGCTGACGCGCACCGCCAAGGCCGGCGGCTGCGCCATGGTGCTGGTGGGCCATGTGACCAAGGAGGGTGCGCTGGCCGGCCCGCGCGTGCTGGAGCACATCGTCGACACCGTGCTGTATTTCGAGGGCGACACGCACAGCAGCTTCCGGCTGGTGCGCGCGATCAAGAACCGCTTCGGCGCGGTCAACGAGATCGGCGTGTTCGCGATGACCGACAAGGGGCTCAAGGGCGTGACCAACCCGAGCGCGATCTTTCTCTCCACCCACGGCGAGCCGGTGCCGGGCAGCTGCGTGCTGGTGACGCTGGAGGGCACGCGGCCGCTGCTGGTGGAGCTGCAGGCCCTGGTGGACGGCGGCGGCCCGAGCCCGCGGCGCCTCTCGGTGGGCCTGGAGCGCGACCGCCTGGCGATGCTGCTGGCGGTGCTGCACCGCCATGCCGGGGTGATGACCAACGACCAGGACGTGTTCGTCAACGCGGTGGGCGGGGTGCGCATCAGCGAGCCCGCGGCCGACCTGGCGGTGATGCTGGCGATCCAGAGCTCGCTGCGCGGCAAGCCCCTGCCCAAGGGCTTCATCGCCTTCGGCGAGGTGGGCCTGGCGGGCGAGGTGCGGCCGGCGCCGCGCGGTCAGGAGCGCCTGAAGGAGGCCGCCAAGCTGGGCTTCAGCGTCGCCGTGGTGCCCAAGGCCAATGCGCCCAAGAAGGCCATCGAGGGGCTCACCGTGCATGCGGTGGAGCGCATCGAGGAGGCCATCGCCATCATCAGGGGCCTCTGAGTTCGCCGTTGCCCATCCAGGCACGGCCGGCGCGCTTGTTGCGGTACATGGCGTCGTCGGCCGCCTTGGTGAGGCTGAGCTCGTCCTGCCCGTCCTCGGGATAGATGGCCAGGCCCAGCGAGCAGGTCAGCTCCAGGTGCACGCCGGCGATCTCCATCGGCATGGCGAGCTGGTTGAAGATCTTGTCGGCCACCACCTGGGCGGAGTCCCGCGTCACCGGGCCGGTGAGCAGCACCACGAATTCGTCGCCGCCGATGCGGCCCACGGTGTCGGTCTCGCGCACCGCGTTCTTCAGGCGCTTGGCCACGGTCTGCAGCAGCTGGTCGCCCACGGCATGGCCGAACTGGTCGTTGATGGGCTTGAAGCGGTCCAGGTCCAGCAGGATCAGGCCCAGGGTCTCGTGGTAGCGGCGCGCGTTCGCCAGGCTGTAGTTCATGCGCTCCTGGAAATGCGCACGGTTGGCCAGCTCGGTGAGCGGATCGTGGCTGGCCATGAAGCGCACGCGCTCCTCGGATTCGCGCCGCGCCTGGATGTCGGAGAGCGTGCCCAGCATGCGCAGCGGGCGCTGCTGGGCATCGCGCTCCACCACGGTGCCGCGCACCAGCACCCAGCGCCAGCCGCCCTGGCCATCGGCGATGCGGTACTCCAGCGCCACCGCCGGCACCAGCCCGTCCAGGCAATGCTGGAACTCGGCCTGCACGCGCATGCGGTCGTCGCCATGGATGCTGGCCAGCACCTGGCTCATATTGGGCTCGGCGGAGGCGTCCGGCAGATTCATGATGGACTTCCAGCGCGGCGAGGTGCTGAGCTTCTGGCTGGGTATCTCCCAATCCCAGATGCCATCGCCAGCGCCCTCCAGCGCAAAGGCCCAGCGCTGCTCGCTGCGGCGCAAGGCCGCCGTCATGTCTTGCGCCAGCACATGGGCACGCTCGCGCGAACTGCCCAGGGCCCAGCTCAGCAGGCTCAGCAGCAGCGAGGCCAGCACGCCCGCCGCCAGCACCTGGCGCGCGTCCTGCAGCCCCTGGGCGGGCGCAAACGCGCCGTCCGCCTGCAGCAGCAGGGTCCAGGTCTGGCCACCCAGCACCAGGTATTCCTGGCCCTGCATCAGCGCCCCGCCCTCGGGCCGGCGCTCGGAGGCGAACAGGCGCTGCGCGGCGCGCGGCTCGGTGCCGCTGAACAGCTCCAGCCGCAGGCCGGGCGCCAGTTCGCCATACAGGCTGGCCATCAGCTCGGGCATGGCGACCGGCGCCACCACCCAGGCGCGCAGCGCGGCACGGCGCTCCTCCACGCTCTGCGGCGCGAGCTTGGGCGCATAGACCGGCAGCAGGGCCAGGAAGCCGACCTGCTTGCCCAGCTTGATGCCTTGCAGGTCAAAGCGATCGCTGAGGGCCATGCGGCCGGAATCGCGCGCCAGCTCCAGCGCCGGCCGTATCAGGGGATCGACCATCAGATCGACGCCCAGGGCCGCCAGATTGCGGCGCACGCCGGGCTCCAGCTGGATCATCGGCGCCCGGCCCGGCGCCGCGCGCCATTCGGCCAGGCCCAGGCCCTGCAGGCCGGCGAAATCGGCGCCCAGCGGCAGCGAGTCGACGTAGAGGCGCAGGCCTTGCGGATCCTGCAGGCCATGGGCATGCAGAAAGCCCTGCACGCCTTGCAGCAGCAACTCGTGCGCGGCCATGCGCTGCTCCACGCGCAGACTGGCCTCGCGCAGGCTGGCGTCAAAGCCGAGCCGCAGCCGCGCCTGCGCCTCGGCATGCTCGCGCTGCCACAGGCCCAGGCTCAGGGCCAGCCCGGCGGCCATCACCAGCAGCGGCAAGGCGCGGCCGCTCAACCAGGTCGGGAAGCTTGGCGATCCGGAGGCCATGAGCGGGATCAGAAGCTGACCATGGCGCGCGCCAGGTCGGGCTTGAAGTATTTTTCGAAGATGCGCTGCACCGTGCCGTCGCGCAACATGCTCTCCACCAGGGCCCGCCACTTGCCCTGCTCGCTCTCACTGAGGCTGGCGCGCGACATGATGAGGCCGTGCGGGATCGGCTTGTCGCCGAACTCGAGGATCTGGCTGAACTCGCGGATGCGCGCCGAATCCAGTGTCGGGTAATCGAAGGGTTCGATGATCATGGCCTGGATCTGGCCACTGCCCAGTGCCGCGAACAGGGCCGAGAGGCCGGAGGACTGGATCACGCGCTGCTGCTCGGCGAGCCGGTCCACCAGGCGGTTGGCGCTTTCGCTGTAGCGGAAGGCGCGTATCACGCCCAGTTTGAGGGCCGGGTTGCGCTCGAAGTCCTCGATGCGCTGCAGCTGGGCATCGCGCCGCGCCAGCAGGTAGTACTTGTTGCTGAAGTACCAGGCGAAAGCGGCGAACTTGTCGCGCTCGGGGCTGCCGATGCCGGAGAGGCTGAAGTCCAGGCCGCCCGATTCGATCAGCTGCCAGATGCGCGCGCGCGCCATCAGCGAGACATGCAGGCGGCAGCCGCTGCGGCGCGCCAACTCGTCCGCGATGTCCTTGTCGATGCCGGTCGAGGTCTCGGCCGAATAGAGCAGGCCGTGGTCGTGCAGGGCCAGCGTCAGGGCGCGCGCGCAGTCGGGGCCGTCGCCCGCGTGAGCCGCCATCGCGCCACATAGCAACAGGCCCGCCCACCCCAGCTTGTTCTTGATGCCGTCCCTGCTCATCTCTGCCACCGTTCCGGGAAGAGCCAGAGAATACGCTAAGCGCGTGACGAGCAAGTAGCATCCCGCCATGAACAAATGGATAGGCGGAGCGCTGGCCTTGGCAGCGCTGATCGTGGGCGGCCTGCTCTATGGCTGGAAGGGCGTGATCCTGGCGCTGAGTGCGGTGATGTTCTGGCTGCTGATGCAGTTCACCCGGCTGATGCGGGTGATGCGCATCGCCAACAGCTCACCGGTAGGTCATGTGGACAGCGCGGTGATGCTGAATGCCAGGCTCAGGCCCGGCATGAAGCTGATGGAGCTGATCCCGCTGACGCGCAGCCTGGGCCGCAAGCTCGATGGGCAGGCCGAGACCTATGTCTGGACCGATGCCGGCGGCGTCAGCGTGGAAGTGCAGATGCGGCAGGGCCAGGTGCAGTCCTGGCAGCTGCTGCGCCCGCAGGCCTGATCAACGCTGGCCGCGGCGCTTGGCCATGAAACCCACGGCGCACAGGCCGGCCAGCATCAGCGCATAGCTCTGCGGCTCGGGCACCGGGGCCAGCGCGTTGCCGATGTAGACCGCATGCGACAGGCCGCTCTGCTGGGCGCCGTTGACCACACCCTTCACGTCGATGCTGAAGCTGCTGAGCCCCTGGCTGCCGCCGTCGATCAGGTAGAAGCTGTAGCTGGTGGCCTGCTTGAGCCCGATCACGAACAGGCCCTTGGCCACCAGGCCCTGATCGAAATTGAGGCTGAAGTCCTTGCCGTCGTCGGCGAACACGCCATTGCCGATGGCGTCGGACTTGCTGTAGACCATGCTCGCCGAGCTGTAGTGGAAGCCGTTGTCACCAAACTTGGCGTTGATGGCGTCGATCTGCGACTGGCTTAGCGTGCCCGTCAGATTGCCGGAAAACGAGCCGGCGCAGTCGACAAACGTCATGGACGTGGCGGTGCAGGCAGCCGGCTGCGCAGACGCGGGCGCTGGCTTGGCCCAGGCGTTGCCGGCAAGAGCGCAAGCGGCGAGGGCCAGGGTGCTGAGGGCGCGGAAGGTCATGTCTGTTTGTCTGTCGTTTCAGGGTTAATGCCAATGTACGGGTCCGGCCTGCGGGTCGTCGCGGTAGAACTCCCGCAATCGAGGGGGTCTGCGCATCCCGCGGCGACATGCCGTCGGGACCGATGTGAGATGCGTCACGGAATCCTGTTGAGGCCGGCGCTTGCATAGAATCCAGGGCTAGTCACCCCAAGCCAAGGAATCCCCATGTCCCTCGACGACCGCGACGGCAAGATCTGGATGGACGGCCAGTTGGTGGACTGGCGCGACGCCAAGATCCATGTGCTGAGCCATACCCTGCACTACGGCTGCGGCGCCTTCGAGGGCGTGCGCGCCTACAAGACCGACAAGGGCACGGCCATCTTCCGCCTGCGCGAGCACACCGAACGCCTCTTCAACAGCGCCAAGATCCTGCGCATGAAGATCCCGTTCACGATCGAGCAGGTGGAGGAGGCCCAGAAGCAGGTGGTGCGCGAGAACGCGCTGGCAAGCTGCTATCTGCGCCCGCTCACCTGGATCGGCTCCGAGAAGCTGGGTGTCAGCCCCAAGGGCAACCAGATCCACCTGATGGTGGCGGCCTGGGCCTGGGGCGCCTACCTGGGCGAGGAAGGCATGAAGCGCGGCATCCGTGTCAAGACCAGCAGCTACACCCGCCACCATGTGAACATCACCATGACCCAGGCCAAGGCGGTGAGCAACTACACCAACTCCATCCTGGCGAATATGGAAGCCACCGAGGACGGCTATGACGAGGCGCTGCTGCTGGATGCCTCGGGCTTCGTCTCCGAGGGGGCGGGCGAGAACCTTTTCGTCATCAAGGGCGGCGTGGTCTACACCCCCGACCTCTCGGCCGGCGCGCTCAACGGCATCACCCGCAACACCATCTTCCACATCTGCCAGGATCTGGGCCTGAAGCTGGTGGAGAAGCGCATCACCCGCGACGAGGTCTATATCAGCGACGAGGCCTTCTTCACCGGCACCGCCGCCGAGGTCACGCCGATCCGCGAACTGGACCGGGTGGAACTGGGCACCGGCTCGCGCGGCCCCATCACCGAGAAAATCCAATCGGCCTTCTTTGACATCGTCAATGGCCGCAACCCCAAATATGCTCACTGGCTGAGCCTGGTCTGAGAAAGCGAAAGTAAAGCAATGAGTGCGCAAGAAAACAAGAGCGTCGTTGAAGTGACGGCCAAGGACGTGCAAGGCGGCGGTGTGGTGGCCTGCCCCAACCCCGCCATGCCGCTGTGGAGCAACCATCCGCGCGTGTTCGTCGACATCACCCACGAGGGTGGCGGCAAATGCCCGTATTGCGGCACGGTCTACAAGCTCAAGGCGGGCGAGCAGCTGCATTCCGCGCACTGACCACCGTGATGCACCGACCCAAAGCCCAGGCCGCCGCGCTCTTGTCCTCCCCCGAGGACACCGAGCAGCAGTTCTACGAAGCCCTGCAGGGCGCCGATCTGGACCGCCTGATGGAGGTCTGGGCCGATGAGGACGAAGTCTCGTGCGTGCATCCCGGCGGCCCGCGCGTGGTGGGCCTGGGCGCGATCCGCGCGGCCTTCGAGGCGGTGTTCCAGCAGGGCGCCATCGCCGTCCATCCCGAGCGGGTGCGCCGCATGGTGAGCGGCGACACCGCCATCCACCAGGTGCTCGAGCGCGTGCTCGTGCAGGGCGCCGAGGGGCAGCAAAGCGCCTGGGTCATTTCAACCAATGTTTACCTGAAAACCGCCATGGGCTGGCGCATGGTGGTGCACCATGCCAGCCCCGGTACCGCGCATGACATACAAGAGGTGGTTGAAGAGCCGGCTACCCTACACTGACCGCGTCGCCATGCAGTACCAAGCGCCCAATTGGCTGCCCGGCGGCCATGCCCAGACCATCTGGCCGGCGCTGTTTGCGCGCCGTCATCAGGGTCTGCCGCTGAAATTCCGGCGCGAGCGCTGGACCGCGCCCGACGCCGACTTCATCGACGTGGATTGGTTGGAGACGCCGGCGTGGATGTCGCACGACATGTTCACCAAGCGCCAGCCCGAGTTCCAGGAAAGCCGTTTTGGCGAAGGCATCGGCGGGCGCGGCAGCATGGCGCCGCTGCTGGTGCTGTTCCACGGCCTCGAAGGCAGCTCGCAAAGCCATTACGCCCAGGCCTTTGCCGCGGTGGCGCGCCAGCGCGGTTGGGCGTTCGCGATCCCGCATTTCCGCGGCTGCTCGGGCGAGCTGAACCTGGCACCGCGCGCCTACCACTCGGGCGACTTCGAAGAGATCGGCTGGATGCTGGCGCGCTTCAAGGAACTGCACGACGGGCCGGTGCTGGCCGCCGGCGTCTCGCTGGGCGGCAATGCCCTGCTGCGCTGGGCCGAGGAGCATGGCCAGAGCGCCGCCGCCACCGCACGCGCGGTCTGCTCGATCTGCTCGCCGGTGGACCTGGCCGCCTCGGGCCGCGCCATCGGCCAGGGCTTCAGCCGCCAGGTCTACACGCGCATGTTTCTGCGCACCATGGTGCCCAAGGCCTTGCGCAAGCTGAAGCAGCACCCCGGCCTGTTCGATGCCGAGCGTCTGCTGCGCGCGCGCGATCTGTACGAGTTCGACAATGTCTTCACCGCGCCCCTGCACGGCTTCCGCAACACCGAGGACTATTGGCAGCGCGCCTCCAGCAAGCCGCACCTGGCGCGCATCCGCATCCCGGCCCTGGTGCTGAACGCACGCAACGACCCCTTCGTGCCGGCCGCCTGCCTGCCGCGCGAGCACGAGACCGGGCCCTATGTGACGCTGTGGCAGCCCGAGCATGGCGGCCATGTGGGCTTTGCCGCCGGCCCGCTGCCCGGCCATGTGATGAGCATGCCGCAACAGGTCTGCGACTGGCTGTCCCAGGCGCTCTAAGGCCTAGACTCCGGCCATGGATCCCATCGTCAAGGCGGCACTGAAGAAGTGGCCCAACGTCCCGCACTGCTATGGCTGGCTGGCGCTGGACGCGCGCGGCGACTGGTATATGCGCGACGAGCGCATCCAGGCCGCCGGCCCCTTCCCGCAGGTGAAGGGCAGCCGCATCGTGCATGAGAAGCTGCGCGAGTTCATCGAACGCAACTACGAGGCCGACGAGCAGGGCTGCTGGTTTTTCCAGAACGGGCCGCAGCGCGTCTACCTACAGCTCGAGGCCACGCCCTGGATCTGGCGCCTCGCCGCCACGCCGGCGGGCCCGCAGCTGCGCAGCCACACCGGGCGCCCGGCCCAGTTCCGCTGCGCCTGGCTGGACGAGCTGGGCCGGCTCTACCTGGACAGCGACATCGGCCCGGGCCTGGTGCACAGCCTGGACATGGAGACCGCAGCCGATGCGGTGGAACAAGGCCTGTGGACACCCCAGGACATCCGCGCCGCCGAGCTGCCGGCGCGCTTCGGCTTCCAGCGCCAACCTCAGGCGCAATAAAAAAACCGCCGGGGCTCGACGCCCGGGCGGTTTGTGCTGATCTTGCGATGCCTGATCAGTTCGCGGCGGCCGATGCGGCTGCGGCAGGTGCCTTGGGTTCGTCGAACTTGGCACCGCCCTGGTTGGCCATATAGACCACGGCGCGGGCGATCTCGAAATCGCTGTGATCGCCGCCGCCCTGGGCACCCATATTGCCCTTGCCCTTGAGGGCCGAGTTCAGCAGGGCTTCGAAGCCGTTCTTCACGCGCGGGCCCCAGGCGGCCGCATCGGCCAGCTTGGGTGCGCCGGCGGCGCCGGTGGCGTGGCAGGCCGAGCACTGGGCCTGGAACACCTGCTCGCCGGTCTTCATCGCGCCGGGGTTGGAGGCGTCCTTGATTTCGATCGCGCCCACTGGCTGGATGCGCGCGGCCACCGCCTGCTCTTCCAGGCCGACGCTGCCGGCGGCCGGCTTGACATCGGTGGTGACGTAGTTGGCCAGCATCACGATCACGATGATGGGCACCACAAAGGCAAAGAACACGGCCCAGATCAGCTGCTTGGGCGTCTTGATCGGTCCTTCGTGCGGGGCGTCGTGGTCGTGAGATCCGCTCATGAAATCCTCGTTGGCGTCGGCTTGATGGAAAGCGCTGGGAATGCGCTGCCTGCAAATGGCAGGCGGCAAAACCGCGGGATTATATCGTCGGCCGCGCGGCGCCCGGCCCGGCTTGTGCGGCCAAGGCGCGGAAGCCGGCTAGAATGCGCCCCTGCACCGCGACCGTGGTGAAGTGGATATCATTGGGCCCTCCGAAGGCTTAGTCGCAAGTTCGATTCTTGCCGGTCGCACCAGTCGCTTGATAGCGCATAGAGATATACGGGACCTTCAAGGTCCCGTTGTTTCTTTTGTGCAGCAAACGGGGCCAGCACCTGCCTCCGCCTACCCCCTCCCCAGTCATTCGATGCGCCATTGGGCTCCGCGCCTGGCGAGACGCAAAAAGCTGGGCAATAGTCTTTTGATTACGCGCATTCCCCTGTCTCAGGCGTATTGACTTTCAGCGACGCGTGGCGTTCACTCAAGGCGTTTGCGCAAGCCACCGCCCGGGGTCAGCAAGGCCGTCAGGCGGAACCGTCTTGCCCGAAAGGGGAGTATGAAAAAGAACATGCACTCGGCGCGTCGCGGCCGAGAGGTAAGCAATTGGTTGTGCGTCCCAGCTGCTGCACTGTCCAGCCATGCGCGAACGGGGCCAGAACCACAAGGTGCCGTCAACGGCGATTGAGTGGTGTCCATGGACACCTTCACCACCACTCAAGGCGAGCGCCGCCGGCTTGGTGCCGATGTCGGCCTGTTGTCGACGTTGGGCTGGCTGTTGCCCCAGGGCGTCGGCCGCAAGCTGCTGCTGGCCCTGGTGTTGGTGCTCAGCGCCATCAGCGTGCCGCTCTGGTTCCAATTGCGGCTGTCGCAGACGCTGCTAGCCGACACGCAGCAAGAGCGCTTCGGCGTGCGCGACGGTCGGCAACTGCTGCACTTGCTGCAGCTGGTGCAGCAATGGCGCGTGGCTGGGCTCGACGTCGACAAGCCCCAGCCTGTGCCGCCGCAACTGCAGCGTGCATGGGCGGAGCTGTTGCAGACCTCAAGCCAGCTGAGGGATCAGCATCAGAACGCGCGGGGCTGGGAAGCCCTGGTGCATTCGGGCGCACAGCAGTACACGGAGGCGCTGCGGCGGCTCAGGCCGACCGACGGCGCGGGCGCGCCGATGCCGGATCAGCAGCCGTTGGCCCAACTGGACCAATATGCACTGGCGATGCTGGATCAGGTCGTTGACGGTGCCGGCCTGATCCTTGATCCGCAGGCCGACACGTACTTCTTGATGACGGCGGCCCTGCCCACAAGCGCTCGTCTGGCCAGCACCCTCAACCTCTTGATTGACACGGCGGAGACCCAAGAGCGCCGCTTGCGCACCTTAGCCGAGGCGCAGTTGCTTTGGGACGAGCTGCGCAAGAGTTATGGCAAGGCGTTCGCCGCGAACCCAGCGCTGCAGGAAATTCTGGGACCTGGCCTGAAAGAACTGGATCACGCGCTGGCCGTCGCACTTCCGAGCGAATCGGCAAAAGGCCCTGCGCAGCTGCAGCCGATGGAGCAACTGAACATCGCCGGCTTGGCGCTGCATGATTTGGCCAGCCATGCGGTGCGTGCACTCGATCAGCGACTTGAAGCGCGCGCCCAGGCGCTGCGCAACACCCGGTATCTTGAGTTCGCTTCACTGCTGATCCTGCTGGCCTGGCTGCTTGCACTGATTCGCCCGCTCGCGATGGAGTACGGCCAGCGCACCTTGGCATTGGAGCATCGAGCCAAGCTGTTGGGCCACGCCGAAGACTTGGCCGAGATAGGTTGCGCGGAAACCGATCTGATGACCGACACGGTCACTTGGACCACGGGCATGTACAAGTTGTTCGGCGAGCCCGTAAGCGCAGCGCCCGTCGATCACGACTGGCTATTCCTGCGCCTCCCCAAGCAGGAACGCGACTTCGTTCGCCAGTCCATACAGCAGCTAAGCCCGGGCGCGCCATTCGAGTTTGAGCATCAAATCCTTCATGCCGACGGCAGCTTGCGCACGGTCCTGCACCGCAGATTGGTCGAGCTGGACTCGAAAGGCTGGCCCAAGCGTGAGCTGGCCATTCTGCAGGACATCAGCCGCCAGCGCGACGCGGCCCAGCGCATCGACAAGCTTGCCAACTCCTGCCCCATCACCGGCCTGCCGAACCGTAACGCCTTGCTGCATCGGCTGGAGAGCGCAACCCGGCGCTGCCTGCGCGACCAAGGCAGCCTGGCACTCTTGATGCTGCAGATCGAGCAGCTTGGCATCGTGATGGACTCCATGGGCTATGCCGGTGCCGATCGTCTGCTGACCGAGGCGGCCGCGCGACTCAGCCGCGTGGCGCAAGCGCGCGCCTGGCTGGCCCATTTGGGAAACGGCGAATTTGCCTTCATTCTCGGGCCTGCAAGTGAACAGCCCGGGCCCATCGATGTCGAACAGGCCAGCGCCATCGCACAGTCGCTGTGCGAGGTCATTGCCGCACCGATGCTGTTGGGTGACATCGAGGTGAAGCCGAGTTGCTGCATCGGCCTGACACTCTGTCCGGCAGATGGCGACAACGCCCCCAAATTGCTTCATCAGGCGCAAGCCGCCCTGAAGCGTGCCCAGCAGGACGGCGAGCAGCAGATCCGCGCTTTCGATGCCGCCAGCCATGCCCGGGCCGCTTCGCGTTTGGCCATCGAGGCCGGCTTGCGCCGGGCCTTGGAGCGGCAGGCCTTCAGCCTGCGCTTCCAGCCCCAGCTGGATCTCGGTACCGGCCAGCTGAGTGGCGCCGAAGTGCTGTTGCGCTGGCACGATGCCGTGCGCGGAGAGGTGCCGCCGGTCGAGTTCATTCCGATCGCGGAGGCGACCGGCCAGATCGTCGAGATCGGCGCATGGGTGCTGCGCCAGGCCTGCATGCAGAACGTCGCCTGGCAACGCGAGGGTCTGCGGCCCGTACGCCTGGCGGTCAATCTCTCGATGCGTCAATTGCAGGAGCCCGACATTGCCTGGCGCGTGCAGGAGGTGCTGCGCGAAACCGGCATGGATCCCAAATACCTCGGGCTTGAAATCACCGAGAGCATCTTTGTGGACGAGAGCACCCATGCCGCACGCGCCCTGAATGCGCTCAAGGCCATCGGCGTGACGATCTCCCTGGATGACTTTGGCACCGGCTATTCCAATCTGGGCTATCTGCGCAAGCTGCCCATCGACATCGTGAAGATTGACCGCTCGGTGGTGCACGATGTCGCCGCGGCGGCCCATGATGTCTCGATGACGCGCGCCGTCATCAATATGGCGCACAGCCTGCAGATGAAGGTGCTGGCCGAGGGGGTCGAAACCGAGGGGCAGCTGGCCCTGCTGATGGCGAACCGCTGCGATGAAATGCAGGGCTATTACTTCAGCCCGCCGGTGGAGGCGGAGGCGTTCGCGCAGCTGCTACGCACCGAGCGACGTCTGCCCGAGCACCTGTTCGAGCGGGAATGCGCCCGCACCCTGCTGCTGGTGGATGACGAGGAGAACATCCTGGCGGCCCTGAAGCGCCTGCTGCGCCGCGACGGCTACCAGATCGTCACGGCCACCAGCGGCGCCCAGGGACTGCAGCGCCTCACCGAACACACGGTGGACGTGATTCTGTCCGACCAGCGCATGCCGGGCATGACCGGCGTCGAGTTCCTGCGCCGCGCCAAGGAGCTCTATCCCGACACGGTGCGCATGGTGCTGTCGGGCTATACCGAGTTGCAGTCGATCACCGACGCCGTCAACGAGGGTGCGATCTACAAATTCCTCACCAAGCCCTGGGACGACGAACGCTTGCGCAGCCACATCAGCGAGGCCTTCCGCAACAAGGAGATGGCCGACGAGAACGTCCGTCTGGGCAGCGCCGTGGCCAAGGCCAATGATGAGCTGGCGCAGGTGAACCAGCGCCTGCAGGGCCTGCTGCAGGTGCAGCGCGAGCGCATCACGCGCGAGGAAGTCAGCCTGCAGATGCTGCGCGATCTGCTTGAAAGCATCCCGGTGCCCATCATCGGGGCCGATCCGGGCGGCATGATCACCTATGTCAACGTAGAAGCGGACACCCTGTTCGGCGGCCTGCCCTTGGGCCACGCCATCGAGCTCATGCTGCCGCCGAATCTGTTGGCGCTGTGGCAGGGCGCGGAGACCGAGCCGGTCAAGGTCAGCTTGGCCGGCAGCGAATTCCTGGCCCGTTGCTGCGCCATTGGCCCGGGTCAGGATCAGGTGACCGCGCGCGGCAAGCTGATCGTGCTGATGCCCGTGAGCAACTTTGCCGAGGAGTACTGAGCCATGTGTCCGGCCCCAGCGGTTCCGATTGCGAATCCCCATCCCGAGCGCAGCAGCTGTGGTCCGGTCGCTAACCCGTCGCCGCCGGCAGAGCAGCGACTGGAGCAACTGTTCCGCTACTCGCTGCGCCATGGCCAGATCAACCCACTGCTGTACGTCGTGCTGCATTACCGCAGCGGTGAGCGGCCGACATGAGCGCCGTCGCCCTGGCCTGCCTGCAGCGTATCGAGGAGCTACCGGCCTTGCGTGGCGCCGTGCTGGACTTGCTGCGCTCGCTCGAAGATCCGCAGATCGACGTCGAGACCCTGGCGGCCAAGATCGCCACCGACCAGGCGATGGCGGTGAAGGCATTGCGGCTGGCGAACTCTTCGTTTTTTGGACTGGCACGCCAGGTCAGCTCGATTGCCGATGCCACGGCCATCATCGGCTTGCGCAGCGTGCGCAATATCGCCATGGTTGCCGGCCTGACCGCCGCCTTGGACGGCAGGCTGTGCGCGGAATTTGACGTTGACGGCTTCTGGCGGCATGCCGTTGCCACCGCCCTGTGCGCCGAAGCCTTGGCCGGGCAGCGGAATTTCGACGCCGGCGTGGCCTTCGGCTTTGGACTCCTGCACGACATCGGCTGCATGGCCCTGGCCATGGCGCTGCCGCAGGACTATGGCCGGGCGCTGCGTCTGCGGGGCGAGTCAGACTCGTTGCTCGTCGACGCGGAGCGCGAGATTTTGGGTGTCACGCATGCGGAGGTGGGCGCCGCGCTGGCCGAGCGCTGGCAGCTGGCACCGGCGATGGTGGCCGCCATCGCCAAGCATCACGCACCGCCCGAGGAAGGCGAGCCCGGGCTGCTGGACGTGCTGCATGTGGCCGACAACATCGCCCACGCGCTGGACCTGAGCCGGCAGGAGGCCGAAATGGTGCCGCCCATGTCGATGGCCGCTTGGCGGCGCCTGGCACTGAGTGAGGCCGAGCTGCATCGCGTCTTCGAGCAAACCGAATCGCGCCACGCAGCGCTTTGTCATGCGCTCTTGGTGAAGGAGACCTGAGCATGGATTCGCTGTTAAGCCCCTCTCAGGTGCAGGAACTCCTGCGCACCAATAGCGAGCTCAAGCAGCTCAACGCGCGGCTTTCCGAGGCCCAGGAAAAGCTGGTGCAGTCGGAGAAGCTCGCATCCATCGGCCAACTGGCGGCGGGCGTGGCGCATGAGATCAACAACCCGATCGGCTATATCTTCTCCAATTTCGGCACGCTGGAACGCTATCTCGCCGACCTGTTCGAGATGCTGGCGGCCTACGAGGCCGCCGAGATCGCGATGCCGGCCGGCGAGGCCAAGGCGGCACTGAAGGCCAAGCGCGAAAAGGTCGAGCTGGAGTTTCTCAAGGAAGACATCCCCACCCTGATGGCCGAGTCCAAGGAGGGCATCAGCCGCGTGCGCAAGATCGTGCAGGACCTGAAGGACTTCTCGCGCGTCGACAACAGCCAGGAATGGGTGCTGGCGAACCTGCATCAGGGCATCGACTCCACGCTCAACATCGTCAACAACGAGATCAAGTACAAGGCCCAGGTGCGCAAGGACTATGGCGTGATCCCCGACATCGAATGCCTGCCCTCCGAGCTCAACCAGGTGTTCATGAACCTGCTGGTGAATGCGGCTCATGCCATCACCGCGGATCGCGGCACCATCACGATACGTTCGGGCGCCGACGACGATCTGGTATGGGTGGAGGTGGCCGACGACGGCGCCGGCATCGCGCCCGAGAACCTCAAGCGCATCTTCGACCCCTTCTTCACCACCAAGCCGATCGGCAAGGGCACGGGGCTGGGCTTGTCGCTCGCCTACGGCATCATCAAAAAACATGCCGGCCAGATCCAGGTGCACAGCGAGTTGGGCGTTGGCACCTGCTTTCGCATCACCCTGCCACTGCGGCAGGCCCAAGGTTCACGCGGGGAATAGGCATGGTTGATGACGCCAACACCCAAGCCGTGGTGCTCTTCGTGGACGACGAGCCATCGATCCTGAGCGCCCTGCGGCGCTTGTTCCGGCCCAACGGTTACCGGGTGCTGCTGGCCGAGAGCGGGCCGGCGGCGCTGGCGATGCTGGAGCTGGAGCCGGTGGATCTGGTGGTGTCCGACATGCGCATGCCCGAGATGGACGGTGCGCAGTTCCTCGAGCGCGTGCGCCAGCGCTGGCCGGAGATGGTGCGCATCCTGCTCACCGGTTATGCCGACATCAGCTCCACCATTGCCGCCATCAACCGCGGCGAAATCCATCGCTACATCTCCAAGCCCTGGGACGACCAGGACATCCTGCTGGCGGTGCGCGACGGCCTCAAGCATCGACGTCTGGAGCAGGAGAATCGCGCCCTGCTGCAGCTGACGCAGCGCCAGAATGCCGAGCTGCTGGCGCTCAACGCCTCGCTGGAGGGTCGTGTGAAGGCGCGCACCCAGGAGCTTGAGCAGGTCAACGACATGCTCAACAAGGCCTACGGCCAGCTGCATGAAAACTTCCTGCTCTCCATCAACGTCTTTGCCGGCCTGCTGGAATTGCGCGATGGCAGCCTGGCGGGCTATTCGCGCCAGGTCGGGCTGATGGCACGCCGTGTCGCGCAGCAGCTGCGGCTTGGCGCGCAGGCGGAAGAGGACGTGTTTGTGGCCGGCCTGCTGCACGAGGTGGGCAAGATCAGCTTTCCCGACGCGCTGCTGCGCAAGCCGGTCTCGGCCATGAGCGGCGAGGACCTGGCGCGCTACAAGCGGCACACGCTCAACGCCGAGGCCGCGCTCCTGCCGCTGGCCGATTTGCAGCGCGTGGCCAAGTATGTGCGGCAACAGCACGAGCGCGTCGACGGCAAGGGCTTCCCGGATGGGCTGGCGGGCAAGGAGCTGCCGCTGCCCTCTCAGGTGCTTGGCCTGGTGGCCGACTACTACGGTCTGCAGGCCGGCCGCCTGGCCGAAAAGCGCTATACGCCGGAGACCGCTGCCGCCGCGATCCGGGGCGGCGCGGGCACACGCTATGAACAAACCGTCGTAGAGGCCTTCGAGGCCGTGCTGAGCCAGCTGCCGGCCGTGCAGCCCACCGATCGCATGGTGTCGGCCGCCGAGATCGAACCCGGCATGGTGCTGGCGCGCGACCTGCTCGGCCCGCAGGGCACCTTGCTGCTGGCTGCGGGCTTTGTGTTTGACAGCCGGGTGGTGCGCCAGGTGCGTGAGTTCGCGCAGCGCGAGGGCCTCAAGATGAGTCTCTATGTCAAGCTGGATCAGGCCCAGCAGGCGCCGCGCCCGCTGCCCCAAACTGTGCTGACCGGAAAGGGCTGATATGACGGACAGGATTTTGCTGGTCGATGACGAACCCGGGGTGCTGAGCGCATTGAGCCGGCTGCTGCGGCTTGGCCTGCATGACGCGCAGATGAACAACTATGTGGTGGAGACCTTCACCGATGCGCGCCTGGCGCTGGAGCGGGCGCGCGAATGTGCGTTCGCCCTGGTGGTGTCCGACTACCGCATGCCCGGCATGAACGGGGTCGAGTTCCTGCAGGCGCTGCGGCAGCTGCAGCCCGATTGCCCGCGCATCATCTTGTCCGGTTATGCCGATCTGAATGGCTTGGTGGCGGCCATCAACGAAGCCGGGATCACCCGCTTTGTGTCCAAGCCCTGGAACGACCACGACCTGCTGTGCAGCATGCGCCAGATCCTCAAGATCCGCGATCTCCATCTCGAGAACCAGCGCCTTGCCGATCTGGTGCGGCAGCAGCAGGGCCGGCTCAGCGCCCAGGAGGCCGAGCTGCGTCGACTCGAGCGCCTGGAGCCGGGCATTACCCACGTCAACTGGGGGCCGGATGGCTCCTTCATCCTGGAAGACCCCGGAGACGTCAGACTATGACGATCCTGCAGCCGTCCGAGGCCAGCGTGCTGTGTCCAAGCGCGGAGTTCCGCTCCGCGCTGGAGGCCGTGAGCTCGCCCTGCCTCGTGCATGCCGGCAAGAAGCTGCTGTTCGCGAACGCGGCCATGCGGCGCCTGCTGGGTTATACACAGACGGCTCTGCAGGAGATGGATTTCTATGCCTGGGCCACGCCAGCAGGTCAGGCGGCGCTGCGCTACTACGGCCAACGCTGCCTGAGCGAGTCCGGTGAGTTGCCGGCGTTCGAGGTGGAAGCGCTCACCGCCAGTTGTGCCTTGCGCTATGTGGAGCTGAGTACACGCCGGGTGCAGGTGGACGGGCAGGTGCTCGCCGTCGTCACCTGCCAGGATCTCAGCGACATCCGCCATGTGCAAGGCAGCCTGCTGGACATGGGCAGGGTGCTGCACCAGATCATCGAGAACATCCCGGTGGCGACCTTCGTGATCGACGCGGGGCACCGTGTCACGCAGTGGAACGCCGCTTGCGCCGCCCTCACCGGCATCGAAGCGAGCGCCATGATGGGTCAGGCCAAGGTCTGGACGGCCTTCTATCCCGAACGACGGCCGGTGCTGGCGGACCTGATCGTCGATGGAACGGCGGAAGCCTTGCGCGGCCAGCTCTACGGCAGCCAGTGCTGGCCCTCGGCCGTGATTGCCGGCGCCTTCGAGGCCGAGATATTTTTCCCCGAATTTGGCGAAGGTGGACGCTGGCTCCACTTCACCGCAGCACCGCTGACGGATGCCCACGGCAAGCTGGCCGGGGCGATCGAGACCCTGCAAGACGTGACGCCCCGACATCTGGCGGAAGAGGCCATGCGCAAGCACCGCGACGAGTTGGAACTCATGGTGGCAGACCGCACCGCCGAGATGATAGGCATGCACCAGGAGCTGGAGGCGTTTCTGGAAAACGCCTCGGTGGGCATCATCGCCACCAGCCAGCAGCGCATCACACGCGGCAACAAGATGTTCAGCGAGATCTTCGAACTGGATGGCCGTTCGCCGGTCGGCATGGTCAGCCGCGACTTCTTTGACAGCGATGCGGCCTACGAGGAGCTGGGGCGGGTCGCCTACCCGGTGCTGTCGCGGGGAGAGTCGCTGCTGCACGAGATGGAGATGTGCACCGCCAAGGGCAACAAGATCTGGGTGCAGATGATTGCCTATGTGGCCGATCCCCATGCACCCAAGGCGGGCACGTGGTGGCTGCTGCAGGACCGCACCGAGGTCAGGCGCGTACAGGGTGAGTTGCAGCGCAACTTCGAGCGCATCAAGGAGACCAATGCGCGCCTGGAGGAGGCGCAGAACCAGCTGCTGCAGTCGGAAAAGATGGCGTCGATCGGGCAACTGGCCGCCGGCGTGGCGCATGAGATCAACAACCCGATCGGCTTTGTGAGCTCCAACCTGGGCACGCTCAGGCGCTACGTGGAGGCCATGTTCAGTCTGCTGAACTATTACGCCAAGCTCGATCTGAGCCAGCAAGCCCCAAGCATTGGCAAGGAACTCGCCGACCTCAGGCAGGCGGTGGACATGGACTTCATTGCCGAAGACCTGCCCCAGTTGCTTAGCGAGAGCGACGACGGCCTGGTGCGCGTGAAAAAGATCGTTCAGGATCTGAAGGACTTCTCGCGCGTGGACCAATCCGACTGGCAGGAGGCCGACATCAACGCCGGCCTGGAATCCACGCTCAATGTGGTGATGAACGAGGTCAAGTACAAGGCCGAAGTGCGCAAGGACTATGGCGAGCTGCCGGCGGTGCGCTGTCTGGCGGCCCAGCTCAACCAGGTCTTCATGAATCTGATCGTGAATGCCGCTCATGCCATTGTGGAGCGCGGCGTCATCACGCTAACGACGCGTGTACACGGTGATACCGTTTGCATCTCGGTGCGCGACAGTGGCTGCGGCATGAGCGAGGAAACGCGGCGCCGCATCTTCGAGCCCTTCTTCACCACCAAGCCCGTGGGCCAGGGCACCGGGCTTGGGCTGTCGCTCTCGTTTTCGATTGTGCAAAAGCATGGCGGGCGCATCGAAGTCGAGTCGACGCCCGATCAAGGCAGCTGTTTCCATGTCTGGATACCCGTCCACGGCCCGATCACTGCCTAGACAAGATTCCTGGTTTGCTGTTGATGCCGTGCCCAGGCATCAGGGAGGCTGACATGAGATTCTGGCGTATTGCCCCGGCCGAGGGCGCCGCTTCGCCCGAGGCGGCAAATGGCCAAGCAGCCATGCCCGCGGCGTTCTTGCTGACCCAGGCCGCTGACCGTGCCCAGCTTCGCCGTGCACTCGCCGTGCTGCTGATATCGGTGCTGAGCTTCGCCGTGCTGGCCCCGCAGGCCACGCTGAAGCTGGCGCCGGTGGCCGCCTTCATTCCCATCTATGAATCGGCGTTGGTCATGATCGATCTGATCACGGCCGTACTCTTGTTCGGGCAGTACCGCATCCTGCGTTCACCGGCGCTGCTGGTGCTGGCCTCGGGCTATTTGTTTTCTGCGCTGCTGACCATCGGGCACGCGCTCAGCTTCCCGGGCCTGTTCGCCGCCACGGGCCTGCTCGGTGCGGGCCCGCAGAGCACCGCCTGGATCTATATGTTCTGGCACAGCGGCTTCCCGCTGTTCGTATTGGGTTATGCCCTGCTGCGACGCGCGGGCCCGACCAGCGCAACCGCCCGCCTCGCGGTGACGGTGCCCCTGTTGGCGATCACATTGGGCCTGGGCGCGATCGGCCTGGCCACACGCGGCCAGGGCCTGCTGCCGGCCATCATGGACGGCAATCACTACACGCCGGCCATGCTGGCCACGGTAGGTACGGTCTGGTTGTTCAGCCTGGTGGCGCTGCTGGCCCTGTTGCGGCGGCGGCCTTACGCGGTGCTGGACCTCTGGTTGATGGTGGTGTTGGCTGCCTGGTTGTTCGACATCGCACTCTCGGCCATGCTGAATGCCGGCCGCTACGACCTCGGCTTCTATGCCGGCCGCATCTATGGGCTGCTGGCATGCAGCGTGGTGCTGCTGGAACTGCTTTTGGAGAACGGCATGCTCTATGCCCGCCTGGTGCAAGCCCATGCGGACGAGCATCGCAAGAGCGTGGAGCTGATGGCGGCCCGCGATGCCGCCCAGACCGCCACCCAGGCCAAGAGCCTTTTCCTTGCGAGCATGAGCCACGAGATCCGCACGCCGATGAACGCCATCATCGGCCTGACCCATCTGGTCCTGGAGACCGAACTGGACCGCAAGCAACGCGACTTTCTCAGCAAGGTGCAGACCTCGTCCAAGGCCCTGCTCGGCCTGCTCAACGACATTCTTGACTACTCCAAGATCGAGGCCGGCAAGGTCACGTTGGAGACCGAGGAATTCAGCCCGGAGGAGACCATCGAGAACGTCGGCAATCTGTTCTCCGCGAAGCTCGAGGAGTCCGGCCTGGAACTGTTCTTTGAAATAGACGAGAACATCCCGCACCGCCTGCTCGGGGACGCATTGCGCTTGACCCAGGTGTTCAACAACCTGGTCGGCAATGCCATCAAGTTCACGCCACGCGGCGAGATCGTGATTGGCGCCGAAGCCCTGACGCGCACGGAAAATCGGATCGAAGTTCGTTTCACGGTGCGCGATACGGGCATCGGCCTGTCAAGCTCGCAAGCTAGCCGGCTGTTCCAGGTCTTCGAGCAGGCCGATAAGTCGGTGACGCGCAAATACGGCGGCACTGGCCTCGGCTTGGCGATCTGCAAGCGTCTGGTCGAGATGATGGGCGGCGGCATCTCGGTGAACAGCACGCTCGGCGAAGGCAGTTGCTTCAGCTTTACGGCCGGCTTCGGCCTGGCTGGCAAGGCGGTCGAGCGCATTGACCTGCATCGCATTCACGGCATGCGCACCCTGGTGGTCGACAGTCAGCCCACCGCGCGCCTGATTCTGCAGCAGGTGTTGCAGAGCTGGCGCTTCCAGGTCGGCACTGCCTCCTTCGCCGACGATGCCTTGCTGAAGCTGCGTCGCGCCGACCACTGGGCGCCGTACGAGCTGTTGCTGCTGGATTGGAAGACGGCTGGCCTGGATTTTGTGGAGCAAGCGCGTGGCGTCGTGGCCCAGGCCAGCAAGGCGCCCCTGGGGGTCGTGATCATGAGTACGCAGCAGCTGCACGAACAGGTGGAGGAGGCCGTTCGAGGCCTGCCGGCCGTGGCCGTGGTGCTCAAGCCCATCACGCCATCACGCCTGTTCGATGCCATCGTCCGGCTGCAGCATGGCGATGGAGTTGTACCGATGCCGGCGTGCGAGCGCAAGGCCAGCCTGGCCGAGACCATGTTGGCGATCCGCGGTGCGCGCGTGCTCCTGGCCGAGGACAACGTCGTTAACCAGCAGGTGGCCAGCGCATTCCTGGAGTTGGCGGGCCTGACGGTGACGGTGGCCAACAATGGCCAGGAGGCCGTGGACTGGGTCAAGCGGGAGCACTTCGACGTCGTGCTGATGGACATGCAGATGCCCGATATGGACGGTACCCAAGCGACCCGCGTGATCCGCAGCCTCCCGCAAGCCGTCCACCTGCCCATCATCGCCATGACCGCCGCCGCCATGGAGGAGGACCGGCAGGAATGCTTGGCCGCCGGCATGAACGCCCATGTATCCAAGCCGATAGACCCTCGCCAGCTGGCGGAGACTTTGCTGGCGTGGGTTGCGCCAGCTGGCCGCGATGTGGTGGCAGCGGCGCAATAGTAGCCAAGGGTCGCTCACGGCCTTGGCTGTTGCAGCCAGGGCAGCACGGTGGCGGTGGCGTTGCTGGGCCTGGATAGACGCGCTCATCAAGCCGCAACAGCCACGCGGTTGCGGCCAGCTGCCTTGGCCTCGTACATCGCCTTGTCGGCACGATCGATGGCATCTTCGACCGACAGCGGGGGTTCGATCAAAGCGACGCCAAGGGACGCGGTCACATGGACGGAATGGCCCGCGTTGTCAATCCGAATGCTCTGAGCCGCAATTGAAGCGCACATTCGATGGGCCACGCCGGCGGCCTGATCCAGGTTCGTATTGGGCAGGCTGAGCAGGAACTCCTCCCCGCCGTATCTGTAGATTCGATCGTACGGTCGCAGCAGCGTTTGCACGCATTGCACCAGCGAGACGATGACCGCGTCCCCCGCCATGTGTCCATGCTCGTCGTTGACGAGTTTGAAATGGTCGATGTCGAGCATGATCAACGCGCAAGGCTGCACGCCTCGTCGAACCAGCGCATGCTGTTCGCGCAGATCCACCAGCAGGCCGGCCCTCGTCCTGGCGCCGGTGAGGGGATCTCGGTTGGAAGCCAGGTCGGCGAGTTCATGCCGCAGCGCCTGGGCCTCCAGCCGCATCCGGTCCAGCACATTGGTGAATTGATCCAAGTCGCTGGACGAAATCGGCAGCTCATCGACGACGCGTTGAAGCAGGCCGTGCGCCTTGGCATGCATCTTCTCGTGCGCCTGCCCCAAGGAGCCAAAGGTCTGGTGATCGTTCAAGAACGCCGCCGGCAGGCTCTCGTACCACTGTCCGAAGCGACAGCGACGATGCGCGTCGGGCAACATATCGGGCGCATCCGGCGGCACATGGGCAATCAACACGCGGAGCAGGTTTTTGTACCACTGCTCGTGGTTGTAAATCGCCTGATCAAGTTGCGCGATAGCCGATTGCAACTGCTGATTGGTGAAGTAGGCCATGTTGTGGGACTCGCTGAATGCGCCCGGTTGCTTGCTGAGGCATTCCATCCCTTTGCAGCTTGCCAGGTGGCAAGCGCCCACACCGCCGCAACTCAGCGTCACGCAGCTAACCGTTGACTTCATGCTACCTCGGCCGATGGGCAGCAACAAGCAATGCCTCCATGCGGGGAACGGGCGCGCCTGACGCTGACGCTGATCAATATCTGCTCGTCCCGCAAGGCCTAATGTTCCATTCGATCGGCATTCGCGGTGACATGGTCAGTCACGACTGGACCCGTGATCCCGCCACGTTTGCCAAGATCAGGGAGAAGGCGATGACCCACAACATCATGCAATCCAGCGACGCGCAACGCACCTGCTTGCGCCTGATGTCGGCCAGGGAACTTTATAGCCGTGCACTCCAGCGCTATGTGCTCGGGCAAGACCGCAGCACCGACCGGATGCTGAAGGCCCTGTTCGTGCTTGACCTCGCAGAAAACAGGTATCGCGCATTGATACGGGCAGACCATGTATGGCCTCCAGATGCCCGTGTCAGATAGTTGCGATGAAGCACCACACAGGGCGGTTCATTCAGACGCGAAGCATGACCGTCGCAGGTTGTCGAAGGCCTCGCCCTGCAAGGTATTAACCATTGAGCCGAGCTCGCTGTACCGCGGCTCTGCCAGAACAGTCGCGCGTCCGGAGCGATCGACGCCCGACCTGTGACTGCATAGGCCGCATTGCTCCTATAGCGCTCAGGGCGACACCGCCCCGGCCCTGGGAGGCAACTTCTTGAGGGGGATGCGCAGGCCCACCGGCGCCACGGCCTCCTCTGACTGGAAGCTGGCCAGATTGGCCTGCGTGACGAGCCGGGCCGGAACGCTCACCAGCCTCGGGAACGCACGCTCCTCCAGCGCTCGCACCGCCAGGTCGACCGCGATGCGCGCCTCCGTCACCGGTGCATTGGCCATCATGGCGGTGATCTCGCCCGTCTTCATCGCATTGATCACGCCGTCCGAGGCATAGGTCGAGACGATGTAGCGCGGCGCCCGGGGCCGCCCCTTGTAGAAGCGTGCCGAGAACTCGGCGGCCACCGCATTGGCCAGGATCACCTCCACCGGCTGCGCCTCCTGCAAGGCCCTGACCAGCGAACTCTGCACCCGCATCGAGGTGGCGCCCCAGCCGCCCTCGACCAGGGCGAGCCGGGCCGGGCGCTGCGCCGCAAAGGCCTTGCGAATGGCGGCGTCGAAGCCCTTGGACCAGCGCGCATTGCCAGGGCCCGGGAACCAGCCCACGCGCCAGGCCTGCCCCGCGCCCTCAGCGTTCGCGAGGGCCATCACATAACGCGCCACCACCGCGCCCGTGTCGGCGTAGTCCTGATGCGAATGCGCGGCCACCGACTCGCCGTCCAGGCCGTTGACCAGGTCGATCACCTTGATGCGCTGCGCGGCCAGCAGCTCCAGCTCGTCCTTGAAGGCGGCCGGGTCGATGGCCGCGAGCAGCACCGCGTCGGCGCCATCGGCCACGCATTCGGCGACCAGGCGGCGTTGCTCCGCGAGGTTGCCGTAGCCGCCCGCCTGGGCGATGCCCACGTCGACGCCCAGCACGCCGGCCTGCTTGTCGAGGCCGTAGGCCACCGCCCAGAAGAAGCGGTCCAGCGCGTGGGGCAGCACCGCGCACAGTCGCCAGCGCTGGCGCGCCTTCTCGAGGAACACATAGTCGCCACGCTTGCCATCGGCGATGGCCGGGATCGACTCGGCGCCATGCGCCAGCATGACCGCCAGGGTCAGCGGAACCATCAGCAGCCGCGGTGCCCAGTGCCTCATCGCCACCTCCCCTGTCCGAGCCCTGGGCTCCCTGGTGATGAACCGGATGCTAGCGCTTGCGCGCGCCTCAGCGCGCGGCCGCGGCCGGGCCTTGCAGCAGGCAGCGCTCCACGGCCTGCTGCACCTGCTCCACATAGGCCTCACGCAGCTGGGCGGGCTCGCTCCAGGGGTAGCGCCTGAACACCATGGTGCCGTGCAGATAGCCCAGCAGCATCGCAATGCGCAGATCCTGGGCCAGCTTCACATGGGTGAGCGGCGCGCCGATCTCGCGCGCCAGCGCCTCGGTGACGAGCGTCTGGTAGGCCAGGTAGTCGGCGTATTTGGGCGGCGGGCCGAGCCTGGACTTGGCCTCGCGCGCCGGGCCGATCTCGCTGAAGCCGTACACCAGGCAGTACTGGTCGGGGTGCGACTCCCAGTAATCCAGAAAGGCCTCGATGGCGGCGCGGTGCCGGGCCCGGCCACCGCGCGCACGCGTCACCACCTTCTGCGTGTACTCGTAGCTGCCCTGCTGCGCAAAGGCCGAGACGCCGCTCAGCAGCTCGGCCTTGTCGGCAAAGTAGCGATACATCGCCATCGGCGACACGCCGACCCGGGCCGACACCGAGCGGATCGACACCGCCTCCAGGCCGCCATCGGCAAACAGCGCCAGCGCCGCGTCCACCAGCTCCTTGCGCAGTTGCTCGGCGTCTTCCAGATTGCCGCGCCTGACCCGGGCGCGGCTGGGCGCGGGCTTGCTTTTGATTGTCGTCATGCCAGCAGTCTATCGTTAGCGCGTAAACATTGTCGTATGTTTACGTGTAAAAGTTCCTGTACGTTTACGGCACATCAGCCGACACTGATCCACATCAACCACCCGGGCGCAGGTCGAGCGCCCATCCGGCGCGGCGAGCCCGCGCGATTGAGAGGACTGTGATGAAGCTGATGAACTCCCTCACCGTGCGCGGCAAGCTGAGCCTTGCCTTCGGCGTCGTGCTGGCCCTGATGCTGCTGCTGGGCGGCCTGTCGGTGGTCCAGTTGTCCAAGGTCTACGGGCAGGCCGAATCGATCCTGAGCCTACGCCTGGCCGGGGTGCGCGACAGCCTGAAAATGGCCGAGGCAGCGAACCGCTACCGCACCCGCGAGTACCGCGCCCTGGTCAGCACGGATGCCGAGCGCGACGAGATGCTGGCGCGCCTGGAGCAGGTCAAGACGAGTTTCGAGGCGGCCCGCAAGTCCTACGCCGAGGCCATTGCCGACGCGCAGGAGCGCAAGCTCTACGACGAGGCGATCGCCGGCTGGCAGTCCTACCTCGAGCGTTCGGCCAAGCTGGCACCGATGCTGCAGGCCGGCCAACATGAGGAGGCGCGCGAATACATCGCCGGCAAGGACGGCCTGCGCCACTTCGAGGACACCCTGGCGCTCGTGCAGAAGCTGGCCGACTACAACGACGAGCAAGCCCGGCACGACGCCGAGCAGGCCCGGCAGATGTTCGAGGCCGGCCGCAATGGCGTGATCGCCGCCGTGCTGCTGGCCGTCGCCGTGGCCGTGGCCTTCGCCTGGTTCATCAGCCGCCTGATCGCCGTGCCCCTGGCCGCCGCCGTGCAGCTTGCCGAGGCCGTGGCCGGCGGTGACCTGACCCACAGCCCGCACGCCACCGGCCGCGACGAGGTGGCCCAGCTGACCCGTGCCCTCGGCCATATGGTGGCCCGGCTGCGCGAGGTGGTCGGCCAGGTGCGCGTCGGAGTCGAATCCGTCAGCACCGCCTCGACCCAGATCGCCAGCGGCAATGTGGACCTGAGCCAGCGCACCGAGGAGCAGGCCTCCAATCTGCAGCAGACCGCGGCCTCGATGGAGCAGCTGACCTCCACCGTCAACCAGAACGCCGACAACGCCCGCGCCGCCTCACAGCTGGCGGCCGGCGCCACCGATGTGGCCGCCAAGGGCGGGCATGTGGTGTCGCAGGTGGTCAGCACCATGCAGGGCATCACCGATAGCTCGCGCCAGATCGCCGACATCATCGGCGTGATCGACGGCATCGCCTTCCAGACCAATATCCTGGCGCTCAACGCCGCCGTCGAGGCCGCCCGTGCCGGCGAACAGGGCCGCGGCTTCGCGGTGGTGGCCGGCGAGGTGCGTACCCTGGCCCAGCGCTCGGCCCAGGCGGCCAAGGAGATCAAGACCCTGATCCAGCAGAGCGTGGAAAAGGTGGACAGCGGCGCCACCCTGGTGGCCGAAGCCGGCCGCACCATGGACGACATCGTCAGCCAGGTGCGCCGGGTGAACGATCTGGTGGGTGAAATCTCCGAGGCCAGCGTCGAGCAATCCAAGGGCCTGGCCCAGATCAGCGACGCGGTCCAGCAGCTGGACCAAGTGACGCAGCAGAACGCCGCGCTGGTGGAGGAATCGGCCGCCGCCGCCGACAGCATGCAGCAGCAGGCCGCGCGCCTGGCCGACACCGTCGCCGTGTTCGACGTGGGCCATGCCGCGCCCGCCCCGCACAAGCCCGCCGTGCCCGCCACGCCCACGCGTGCCGCTGCCAAGCCGGCCGCGGCGCGCCCGGCGCCGCGCCAGCGGCCCGTGCCGGCGACGGCCGGCGCCGATTGGGCCAGTTTCTGAGGGCCGCCGCATGCAAGCCATCGCCAGCCACACCGCCCAGAAGCGCGAGTACCTGAGCTTCAAGCTCGGCCCCGAGGAATACGGCATCGACATCCTCAAGGTGCAGGAGATCCGCTCCTACGAGGCGCCCACCCGCATCGCCAATGCGCCGGCCTTCCTCAAGGGCGTGATCGATCTGCGCGGCGTCATCGTGCCCATCGTCGACCTGCGCCTCAAGTTCGGCCTCGCGCAGGCCGAGTACTCGGCCCTCACCGTCGTCGTGGTGCTGAACATCGGTCAGCGCGTCGTCGGTGCCGTGGTCGACTCGGTGTCGGACGTGCTTGACCTGGGCGGCGAGGCCATCCGGCCGCCCCCTCAGCTCAGCGCCGGACTGGTCGACACCGGCTTCATCACCGGCATCGGCACGGTCAACGAGCGCATGCTGATCCTGCTCGATATCGAAGCGCTGATGGGCCGCGCCGACATGGGCTTGTTCGACGAGCTCCGGCAGGCCGCCTGAGTGAGCCTGAGGGAGCGCGGGGCCGGCGGCCAGCCGCTCGGCCCGCCGCTCGGCCCGCCGCTCAGTCGGCGGCCTCGGCCGGCACCGCGCCGGCCAGCTGCAGCTCCAGCTGCTCGATCGGCACCGGCCGCCCCAGCAGATAGCCCTGGAAGCGGCGGCAGCCGTTGCGCACCAGAAAGGCCAGCTGCTCCTCGGTCTCCACACCCTCCGCAATCACCTCCAGGCCCAGGCTCTTGGCCATGCCGATGATGGTCTGCACGATCACCGCGTCGGTGTGCGAGCCCAGCATGCTGGCCACAAAGGTCTGGTCGATCTTGAGCTGGTCCAGGCTGAGGCGGGTCAGGTAGGCCAGCGAGCTCTGGCCGGTGCCGAAGTCGTCGATCGCGAAGCGCACCCCCAGCGCATTGATGGCCTGCATCTTGGCCAGGGTGTCGGCCAGGTTGACCAGCACCAGGCTCTCGGTCAGCTCCAGCTTGAGCAGGCGCGGATTGGCGCCGCTGCTCTCCAGCACGCCGCGCACCTGCTCGACGAAATCGATCTGCCTGAACTGGCGGGCGCTGACATTCACCGCCAGCTGCAGCTCGCGCGTGGCCTGCGCATCGGCCCAGCGGCGCAGCTGCTGGCAGGCCTCGCGCAGCACCCAATGGCCGATCGGCGAGATCAGGTCGGTGTCCTCGGCCAGCGCGATGAAGCTGCCCGGCGCCACCATGCCGCGGCGCGGATGCTGCCAGCGCAGCAGCACCTCGGCGCCCACCGGCTGCCGCCATTGGTCGACCTGCAGCTGGTAATGCAGCCTGAACTCGCCCTGCGGCAGCGCGTGGCGCAGATCGGCCTCCAGCGCGATACGCGCCGCCATCGCCGCATGCGTGGCCGGGTCGAAGAAGCGGATCGCGTTGCGGCCCGAGCGCTTGGCCTCGTACATGGCGATGTCGGCGCGCTTGAGGATCTCGTCCAGCGAGACCTCGTTGCCGTACAGCATGCTGATGCCGATGCTGGCGGTGCTGTGCCATTCATGCTCGTCCAGCGCATAGGGCCGGGTCAGCACGGCGCGCACCTTCTCGGCCACCGTCTCGGCATCCACCGCCGCCTGCTCGGGCGTCTCGCTCAGGTCGGGCAGGATCACCACGAACTCGTCGCCGCCCTGGCGCGCCACCGTGTCGTTGACGCGCACCGTCGCCTGCAGGCGGCGCGCCACTTCCACCAGCAGGCGGTCGCCGACGTCGTGGCCGCGCGTGTCGTTGAGCTCCTTGAAGTGGTCGAGGTCGATGAACAGCACCGCCGCCGGGCGCAGGTGGCGCACGCTGGAGGCCTGCACCTGGCCGAGGCGGTCGCGCATCAGGCGGCGGTTCGGCAGCTCGGTGAGGGCGTCGTAGAAGGCCAGGTTGTGGATGGTCTCGTCGGCCAGCTTCTTCTGCGTGATGTCGGTGAACACCGCCACATAGTTGGCCACCGCGCCGTCCTCGTCGGTCACCGCGGTGATGCTGAGCCATTCCGGATAGACCTGGCCGTTCTTGCGGCGGTTCCAGACCTCGCCCTGCCAGTGGCGCTCGGCGCTCAGCTGGCGCCACATGGCCTCGTAGAACGCCGGCTCGTGCCGGCCCGAGCGCAGCAGGCGCCCCACCACGCGGCCATGCGCCTCGGCGGCGCTGTAGCCGGTGATGCGCGTGAAGGCGGGGTTGACGCGCAGGATGCTCTGCGCGGCGTCGGTGATCGCGATCGCCTCCAGCGAATCGAAGGCGATCGCGGCGATGCGCAGATCGGCCTGGGCACGGCGGCGCTCGGTGACATCGGCGGCCACCGCCACAAAGCCTTCGGCCGCGCCGGCGCCATCGCGCAGCGGCTGCATGTCGATGTCGAGCCAGAGCTCGCGGCCATCCTTGCGGCGGTTCAGCACCTGGGCGCGCGCGCCACGCCCGGCCTGCACGGCGGTCTGCAGGCGGGCCAGCGCCGCCTGTTCGGTCGGCTGGCTCTGCAGCAGCCCGGCCATGCTGTGCCCGAGGGCCTCGCCGAGGCGGTAGCCGGTGAGGCGCGAAAAGGCCTCGTTGACCCACACCAGACGCTGGCGACCATCGGTGATCATGACGGCATTGGTGGTGAGCTCGGCCACCAGGGCCAGGCGCTCCAGCTCGCGTGCCTGCGTCGCCAGCTTCAGGTATTGCGAGCGCACCGCACGGGCGGTGGGCTCGGCCACGATCACCGCCAGCGCGATCAGCAGGCTGACGGTGGCGGCGGCCCAGACCTTGGCCAAGGTCACCGCGCTGCGCTGCCTGGCCTCGGTGGCCTGCTCCAGCGCCAGCACCAGGCGCTCGGCCGCCAGCAGCGCCGGCTCGACCGCCTGCTGCAGGGTCGCGACCCGCGCGCTGCCGCGCTGCGGCGCGGCCTGCAGCAGCGCCTCGGCCTGGCGGTAGAGCGCAGTGCGCGTCTCCTCCCAGCCGGCCAGCACGGCCGCATCCAGCGCCAGCGCCGAGCCCAACCGCGACGAGCCCGCGTACAGAAATTCCTGCAGCACGCGCGCATCGCGTTCGGCGCGCTCCAGCACCGCGCGCAGCTCGGCCTGACTGGCGAGTTGCTCGCCCGGCAGTTGGCCCAGCAGCGAGGCGATGCGGCCGATGCGCTGGCTGTGCATGCGCTGCATGCCGGCTAGATTGGCGGCCTCGGTTTCGGCCTGGCGGCGCTGCAGCGAGGCATCGGCCTGCCAGGCCAGCAGGGCCGCATGGCCGGCCGCGGCCAGCAGCACCACATAGATGGCCAGGCGCACGCGCCGGTGTGCCGAGGCGCCCGACTCCAGACCCGGCAGGCGCGAGCTGGGGCCCTCGGGCGCGCGCCGCCGGCCGGCCCGGTAGGCCAGCTGCACCAGCAGCAAGGCCAGCGCCAGCGCCGCGGCCAGCGCCCCCGCGATCAGCCAGGCGGTGCTGCCCGACATTCAGTCGCCGTGCCCGTGGGCGGGGGCATCGCCCAGCCGGAACACCTCCACCGCCTGCACCAGCTGGCGTGCCTGCTGCTTCAGGCTGTCGGCGGCAGCGGCGGTCTCCTCCACCAGCGCGGCGTTGTGCTGGGTGGCGCGGTCCATCTGGCCCACCGCGGCACCGATCTGCGCCACGCCAGCGCTCTGCTCCAGGCTGGCGGCGCTGATGCCGCCCACCACGGCGCTGACCTGGTGGATCGCCTCCACCAGCTCCTCCACCGCCGCGCCGGTCTTGCCCACCAGCGCGCTGCCCTGATCCACGCGCGCCAGGCTGGCCAGGATCAGTTCCTTGATCTCGCGCGCCGCCTGGGCGCTGCGCTGCGCCAGATTGCGCACCTCGCCGGCCACCACCGCGAAGCCGCGCCCCTGCTCGCCGGCGCGCGCCGCTTCCACCGCGGCATTCAGCGCCAGGATATTGGTCTGGAAGGCCAGGCTGTCGATCACCGCGATGATCTCGCCGATGCGGCGCGAACTCTCGTTGATGCCCTGCATGGTCTGCACCACCTCGGCCACCATCTGGCCGCCGCGCACCGCCACCTCGGTGGCGTCGCGCGCCAGCTGGTCGGCCTGGCGCGCATTGCTGGAGTTCTGCTGCACGGTGGAGCCCAGCTGCTCCATCGAGGCGGCGGTCTGCTGCAGCGCCGAGGCCTGCTCCTCGGTGCGGCTGGAGAGATCGCTATTGCCCTGCGCGATCTGGGTGCTGGCGGTGGCCACGCCCTCGGCATCGCGCCGCACGCCCGCCACCACGGTGGCCAGGCTGGCGCGCATGCGCTCCAGCGAGGCCAGCAGGCGCGCGATCTCGTGGCGGCCCTGCACCTCGACGCGCGCCGTCAGGTCGCCGCGCGCCACCGCATCGGAGGCCGCGATGGCCTGCTCCAGCGAGCCGCCGATGCTGCGCACCAGCAGTCGCCCGAAGCCCAGCGCCAGCAAGAGCCCGGCCAGTCCCAGGCCGATGGACAGATTGCGGATGCTGGCGTGGCGCTGCTGCGCCTGCGCATGCTCGGTCTGCGCGCCGCGCAGCAACAGCTGCATGAGGGCCTGGATGTCGGTGCCCACCGCCACATAGTGCGGCCGCACCGCCTCCACCACCAGGCGGTTGGCGCCGGCGATGTCGCCCGCCTTCAGGGCCGCCAGCGTCGGCAGCAGGCCCGCGCTGACGAAGCGCTGGCGATGCTCGGCAAACTGCTGCGCCAGGGCGCGCTCCTCGGGCTCATGGGCCCTGGCCATATAGCGCGTCCACAGCGCGCTGATGGCCTGGATATTGCCCTCCACCTCGGCCACGCTGCGCGCGATGGTGGCCTCGTCGGGCGTCACCAGGGCCACCGCCAGCGCCAGGCGGTTGCGCAACAGGCGCTCCTGGATCTCGGCCACCAGGGCCATGGGTTCGGCGCTGCGCTCATAGACCCGCTGCAGGCCCTCGTCGGCCCGCGTCAGCCCCGCCAGCCCGGTGCCGCCCACCAGCAGCATGAGGGTCAGCAGCATGCCAACCAGGAGGTGGAGACGGGTCGATATCTTCAGCTGATTCACCTGCACAACCTTTCCCTGTCAAACCCATGAGCCCGCCGCGCCGTTGCGGCAAGACCCGATCGCGGATTTATAGTAACGCGTACGCTACATGTTCACTTCAGGGTTTGTGCGGGCCTGGCAAGGCCTTGTGCGCTCTGCGGGGTTTGTTGATTTCAGGCCGGCGCGTCGGCCGCGACGCGCGCGCGCAGCAGCTGCTGCTCGAGGTCGTCCAGCATGCCGTCCAGCAGCTGCGCGGGCGCCAGCCTGGGCTTGGTGGACATGCCGATATTGGTGAACAGATAGCCGATCACCTTCAGCCGGCACAGGTCGTGGGCGAGCTGGCGCTGCGCCGGTGTGGCGTCCGGCCCCAGGCAGGCATCGATCAGGGTCTCGCATTCGCGCCGGAAGCCCGAGGCCGGGCCGGCGGCCAGGAAGCTGGGCGCAATTTCATTGCAGGGGTCGAACACCAGCTTGAAGTCCTGCGGCCGCTCCATCCAGAAGCGCACATAGGCCGCGTACAGCAGGCGCAGGCGCTGGATCGGCGCCTCGCCCGCCTTGCTGCGCGTGCGCGCCTCCTGCAGCGAGGCCTCCAGCACCTCGCCCCATACCTGCTCCAGCAGCGCCGACTTGTTGGGGAAATAGCGGTACAGCGACATCGCCGAGATGCCCACCGCCTGGGCCACGCCGCGCATCGTCACGGCGCCGTAGCCGCCCTCCAGATGCAGGCGCCCCACCGCCTGCAGGATCTGCTCGCGCAGCTCGTCGCGCTCCGCGCCGCGGCGGCGATGGGTGGATTTGCGGGCGGGCTGGATGGGCATGGATGAGGGCTGGCGTGGCCGCCGATGTTCGCACTTTCAAGGGCGCGCAGCATACTCGTTCCCACCAAGCCAACTGGCATGGGCCAGGCCTCAGAATCGAACATCCGCAAGCGCAGGAAGCCCGGGCATGGTGGTATTGCAACGCAGTCTCGACCGCTCGGTGCAGCGCACCCTGCAGGGCCTGCTGTGGTGGCTGGGCGCGCTGCTGCTGCTGGCGGTGGCCTCGGGCCTGCTCGCCAGCCAGCTGCTGACGCGGCAGCTGGCCACCGTCTATGCCGACCGCGTGGTGCCGCTGCGCGACCTGCAGCGCATCAGCCAGCTGCTCAACGTCGACGTGCCGGTGACCCTGGGCGGCGGCGCCGACGGCGCGCTGCAACAGCAGCTGCTGAACGAACTGGTGCGCGAGCAGAACGCGCTCTGGCGCAAATACCTGGCCACCTACCTGACGGCGGAAGAGAGCGCCCTGGCCGAGACCGCCGGCCAGCAGCTGGGCGCGCTGCAGACCCTGCTGGGGGCCGAGCGGCCGCAGGATGCCGCGAGCCGCTACATGCTGCAGCTGCGCCCGCTCAACACCACGCTCTCGGCCCTGCTGGACCTGCAGGTGCGCGTCGCCGACAGCGAGCTGAACAGCGGGCGCGCATGGGGCCGCTGGGCCTCGGCCTGGGGGCTGCTGCTGGCCCTGCTGGGCCTGGCGCTGATGCTGCTGGCGATCCGGCTGGTGCTCACCCGCGTGCTGCGGCCGCTGGCGGTGGTGGCCGACGGCATCGCCAGGCTCTCCGAGGGCGAGCTGGCGCTCAGCCCCGAGGCCCATCAGCTGTCCGGCGACTACGCCGAGGTGGGCGACCAGCTGCGCCGCCTGCGCAACTCGGTGGCCGAGCGCCAGCAGCTGCTGATGCATGAACAGGCCCTGGGGGCGCAGCTGCGCGAGGCCCAGGCCGAGCTGGTGGAGGCCGAGAAGCTGGCCTCGCTGGGCGCGCTGGTGGCGGGCGTGGCGCATGAGCTCAACACCCCCATCGGCGTGGCGGTGACGGTCTCCAGCGGGCTGGCCGACAAGGTGCGGCGCTTCCAGCAAGACCTGGCCCTGGGGCCACTGAAGCGCTCCATGCTGGACGGCCTGCTGGCCAGCATCACCGAGGCCGACCAGCTGCTGGCGCGCAATCTGGCGCGCGCCGCCGAGCTGATACGCAGCTTCAAGCAGGTGGCGGTGGACCGCAGCAGCGCGCAGCGGCGCCAGTTCGACCTGCGCGAGACGGTGGACGAGCTGCTGGCCTCGCTGCGCCCCGCCTACGGCCGCCATGGCAACGAACTGATCAACGAGCTGCCGCCCGGCCTGCGCATGGACAGCTACCCCGGCGCGCTCGGCCAGGTGCTGACCAATCTGGTCGTGAACGCGGTGCTGCACGGCTTCGATGGCCATGGCGGCGCGGTGCGCATCGCCCTGGCCGATCGCAGCGAGGGCACGCTGGACCTGATGGTGGAAGACCAGGGCCGCGGCATGTCGGCCGAGGTGCAGGCGCGCGCCTTCGAGCCCTTCTTCACCACCCGGCTGGGCCAGGGCGGCAGCGGCCTGGGCCTGGCGATCGTGCGCAACTTGGTG